>Ga0209254_10004561_pt1 | contig 12695 bp, 10 predicted proteins | sample FrelakmetDIP11DI_FD_187148 | JGI IMG/M metagenome (GOLD analysis project Ga0209254, IMG submission 187148) | Freshwater lake sediment microbial communities from the University of Notre Dame, USA, for methane emissions studies - DIP11 DI (SPAdes)... | ecosystem: Environmental > Aquatic >...
CTTAATTGGAAAACCTGTCGCAGAAGCTGCCTGCGTGGATGTAACTAATCCGCAGTCGGTAGTATCTACTTTGAAAGGTATAGACGCCTTTCTAAGCGCAGTGCCCTACTACTACAACCTGGAATTAACTCGTTCTGCCGTGCAAGTTGGAGTGCACATGGTAGATTTGGGTGGTAATACCGATATCGTTCGAGAGCAACATCGCTACAACGCTGAAGCAAACGCAGCAGGAATCAGCATCGTACCCGACTGTGGACAGGTGCCAGGTATGGGCGCAAGCATCATGGTGTACGCCATGTCCCTGTTGGATGAGCCAGTCGATGTCTACATGTGGGACGGCGGCATCCCCCAAAATCCACGACCACCTTTTAACTACTTACTCACCTTCAATATTGCTGGATTGACCAATGAATACGCAGAGCCAGCCATCTTCCTTCGTGATTGGAAAATCACCGAGGTCGAGCCTATGACTGAATTAGAGGAGATTGAGTTCCCTGAATCCATAGGTAAGCTGGAAGCCTTTGTGGCAGGCGGCGGAACCAGTACTATGCCCTGGACTTACCAGGGTCGCTTGCGCACCCTACAAAACCTCACATTACGGTATCCTGGACATCACGCCCAACTGCGTGCCTTTTGGGATTTAGGATTGTGGAGCCTGGAACCAATTCATGTCAACGGAGTAGAAGTAACACCCAGGGACGTATTTCACGCTTTGTTCGAGCCCAAGGTAACTTTTCCGGAAGACAAAGATTTGGTGATCGTTCGTGCCCGCGTTTCGGGAAGGAAGGGCGGAAAGGAAGCTGAATCTCTGGTGCAGGTAATCGATTATTTCGATGAGGAAACGGGTTTCACTGCAATGGAGCGTGCGACGGGTTGGAGCGCGGCTATTGTCCTGGAGATGGCAGCTCGCGGTCAAATTCCTCGCGGTTCTGGAGGAGTGGAGAGCTTCGTTCCGGCGGATTTATTTGTAAAGGAAATGCGTAGACACGGATTCGATGTAACCAAAAAAGTCGTTTTTATCTAAGCACGCTCTCGAATCAATGCGATGCAATTATTGAAATGCGACACCAACAATTGGGTATGATACAAGATCCAAGTTATAAAATATTATTAAACTACACGAGTTGAACTCACCAGGTACCTTCATAAGCTGCTAATATTGAGGATTACCCTTTCCTCATAACTAATAAACCAAGTAATTAGGTTAGAATTCATTGGAGATATTTCTTCAATCCTTCCTTTAACTCTTCTAAACCTTGCTCTATCATTGTTAAAACTTGATCATCCTCGTTATCATTTTTGCCGAAAACAATATGGCACCACTCTTCCATTTGATTTTCTGGGAATGGGCATGATCTCCCAGCTTGAGATGTTCTAGCTTGAGTAATCTGCTGGGAATAATAATGTTGTACTGCTTTGCGAAGTTTATCCAAAGCATCTTCAAAATGTTGGATTGGATTAATGTCTTCTGGGTAGAGAATTATATTAGCTTCCCATTTTAAAGCGTGAAACTTGTTCTTAGAATCTATTAAAGGTTGAAGAAATCGAAATATATCACTCATCTCTCTTTTAAGTATTTCTTCACTATGTGATATACGTTTACCTTCTAGTTGAAACATTCTGCCTTCGAACCACGCTATCTTTTCCCTAAAAAGAAGAAGCTGATCCCGAAATTCATATGCAAGTAAAATGATTTTCTGGGAGAGATCGAATTTTTTTCTACCAAATAATTCAAATCGCCATCTAAGGAGTCCAATAATCGCTATAACCATGGTAATTATTATTGCAATATTACTGAGGACATCCATTAATTCAACAAACCATTGTTGAAAAGGTGGAAACATTGAATAATTCCTTCCTTCCCTAATAATTCAATATCTTACGCATTACCAAACAGGAATCTGGAAAATTCTTCATCTACTGTTTTCTTGGAATGAGTCTGGATACAGATGATTACTGGCCTCGCTGTCAATCATTATGTTGCCCAAGGATCGTTTCATCCCTTTCAACAAGTATCTAACCGATTGGATTCTCAAGGTCGATATCAGCGACTGCACTATCTTTCTCATGGATTGCCTTCCTCTCTCGATGTATATTTTCCAACGGTTTCTTAAATTGATCCTCTTCAAGCTCCACTCCCTCAAACAAATCCCTCTCCCTTAATCCTTCTTCCGCCTCTGGATACCCCCTCATATACTGATCCTTTCCTCCAAAAAACCGCCAGATCAAACTCACAATACCATGTTGTGGTGGACCGCTTCCTAGCTGGCTGGTATGGCAGGCTGCAGCGGCTTCTCTCAACCTCGTCACCTTTCGGTAGTCGATTTGGGCATGGATAGGAAAATCGCCCTCCTCCACAATCGCTGCCAGATCAATGTCAGCGTTACGCCCAAAGTGATGTGGGTCTTTACCTAAGAACTTCAATAATCGAACTGCCTTACGCAAAATGCCTTTGGGGAGGGTGTGGAAATACAATTTCTGCGGTTGGAAGGGTAGAGAACCGTCCTGGAATTCGGAGTTCGAGGCCAGATGGAAAGCCTTTACAGTAGCATTGTGAATGGCAATGTGGTCCGGGTGCTTGTATCCACCGATGGGGTCATTTGTGATTACAACCTGAGGTCGTATGGTTCGAATGAGCGTGACAACCTTTCCAGCGACCTCTACAACGGGAGCCATTGCTAACGCTCTCTCGTGAAAATTATCATTTGAGCCAGGCATACCTGAGTCCCGATAGTCGAGGAAATAGACCTCTTTTATACCAAGGACCTTTGCCGCGCAACGCAATTCTGACTCACGTCGCTCTGCAATTGAACCAAAGCCTTCCAAAAGTTCGGGAAGCATATCACCTGCTTCACCGCGTGTCGCACACAACAGGAAGACTTCTACGCCCATTTGTGCATACAAAGCCAGGGTTCCTCCTATCCCAAAAGTTTCATCGTCAGGGTGTGCCAGAACCGCCAGCAATCTGTGCTGTTTATTCAGGTTGTTATCCATATCGGCTTATCAATAGAAATTCAATTACGATCGTTTGCTAATTGAAATCAAAAACTTGAATCCTGCTTCCCCTGTCAGTTTTTTCTACCTCAATCCGAGTAGGAAAGGAGTCTTTCAGTTCTTCTATGTGAGTGATAACCAAGATTTTGGAAAAATCCTTTCGAACCTGGTTGATCGCTTCTACTAATCTCTGGCGTCCCTGGGTATCCTGGCTACCAAATCCCTCATCGATGACCAGGGTTTGGAGACGCGCTCCAGCTCGCTGAGCTAAAACTTCAGAGAGAGCTAAGCGGACCGCGAAGTTAACTCGAAATGCTTCACCACCAGAAAACATCTCGTAATCCCTGGTCCCGTTGTTATCACTGATCTGGATGTCCAGAGTTTCGCGCAAGTCCTCCCGATTCTTATCTTTATAAGACGCTTGGGTGACAAACCGTATCGACATATTACCGTTGGTCAGCCGTTCTAGAATCTCGTTGGCTTTCCCCTCAATCTCAGGTAGAGCCTGTTCAATCAGTAAGGCTGGCACACCATCCTTGCTGAAAGCGCGTTCGAGCTGCTTGTATTGACCAACCAACATTGCCAGTTCTTCACGGTGTCCTTCTATGGATTTTTGACGGGCTTTCAGCCCTTCCAGGACGTCCACTTTCTGCCTGGCGGCGCCCAATTCCAGAATCAGGCGGTTCTCCTGTTCCTTCAAAGATCGAAGCAAACTCTCCGCTTGTCCCAGGTCGGGAGCCTTTGCTTGAGCAGTGCTCAGTGCTTCTTCAGTTTCCTTTAGTTCCTTCTCCTGCTTCTCTACTTCGAGATGTAGAGCAGAAAAATCTTTCTGAAGCCCTTCAATCTCTCGCTCCAGTGGTACTAGGGCAGCTCGTGCCTGTTCCAACGCTCTCATCTCCCCATCACTCGTACGCCCGGTCAGTTCTTCTTTCCGGAGGATGTCATGAGTCGAAGCATCATAACCGATCTTCTTCAACTCTGCATCAACCTCTGCCAACCGGGTGCGCGCTTCCTGAGCGTAAGTCTCCTTCTGCAATTGATCCTGGATTTCAGATAACCGCGGAGCAGCATTCGAATCCCAAACAGTGACAGCATTACTTCGTGCATCTTTTTGACCCCGGAGCTGCTCCAGGTTCTGGGTGTGTTTGAGGCGATCATTCTCAACGGTAGAGAGCTCAACTACCTGAGTTTCCAATTCCTTGACCCTGGTCTCAGCCTCTTGCAGTGAAGCTGAGTTCGAACGAAAACGGTCTCCCAGCTCCTTCCCCTGAGCATTCAGCCGTTCAATCAGGCTCAATCGGTCTTCAGCTTCCAGAGATTGTCCGCAAAGTGGGCACTCAGCACCCTCTGTGACTTCCAACTGGTCAATCCTGGTCTTAAGCTCCTCCATATCCATTCGCAATCGAGGATTTTCAGCCCGGATTTCTTCTCTACGCTGGCGTGCTTGTTGTAATTCCAAATCAAGATTGACTCTCTTTTCAAGTCGCACTTCATCCTGCCGGATCTCATCTTGAGCACCACGGATTTGGTCTTCAAACTGGGTTATTTCCAACCGGGCAGCTTCTGCAACTTTTTGCTGTTCAAGCAAAAGGGCAGCTTCCTGTTCCAAACGAGCATTAGCTGCTTTAATTTCTGCACGCGGTACCTCCCGTAATTTCTCCTGCTCCCGGAATCGCTCTGCAACTTTTTCCATACTCTCCAATTCCACCTTTTTTTTCTGCCAAGCTACGTATGCCGCTTCGATTTTCTCACTTTCAGAGATTAGCGAGGTAAAGGAATCCCTCTCACCACTGCGCATCTTCAAGCGGGTTTGCATCTCCTCGAATTGACGATTGCTTGCCTGGAACTGTCGTTTCAAGGTCTCTACCATTTTCTGCTGCTCGGTCAAGGTGGTGATGACTTGCTGGATACTCTGGAATACTGATTCCTGGTTAGCCCGTTCGCTTTTCAAACGGTTCAAGTCAGCATCAAGTTCTTTCAACCGATTCTTGCGAACTCCTTCTTCAGAAAGCTCCAAGGCAATTTCGCGCATCTGTCCGTCCAGTGATGTGATTTCAGTCTCCACCTGTCTACGCTGATCTGAAGCACGCTGTCGATATTCTTCCCAAATTTCCAATCCCAGAATGCTGCTCAGAATCCTCTTGCGATCGCCTGGTCTTTGCTGGGTAAACTGGTCAGCCTTGCCTTGAAGAAAGAATGAGGCGTTGGTGAAGGTTTCAAAATCCATGCGCAGAATCTGTTGGATGCGTTCCTCCGTTTCTCTGAGGGTGTGCTCAGTGAGCGGTTTCCAGCTGCCATTTCCTGGCGTCTTGATTTGGAATTCCAACACGGTGGATTTTTCTTTAGTTTTGATTCGAAGCACACGGTAGATATTGCTTTCGTACTCAAAAACAAAGGCTACTTCCGCAGTGGTGCTCTGGGCGTTGATCAGCGAATCGTCTCGCTTGCGCGCCTGTCCGAAGAGAGACCAGGTGATGGCATCCAGCAACGAAGATTTTCCTGCACCATTCGACCCGGCGATACATGCCAGGTCAAAGGTGGTGAAATCTACTTCAACAGGTTCTCGATAAGATAGAAATCCTTTGATCGAAAGGCGTATTGGGATCATTGGAAGATTATAACAAACCGCCTGGTTTCCATTCCAGGCGGTTTGCCAATAATACTGATATTTCGAATTTGTCTAATCTAACAATCACATCGGTGGTGGTACTGGCTCGCTTGAGTAGGGCGTCTCTTCGGGTTTTTTACGCAAGGTGACGATGCCTACTACGATGGGGATGATCACGAAGATTATCCCGAGGCACAAAGCTCCAATTCCAGAGAGCAACGCAACTTGTGGATCACTACTTCCAAGCATATCAATTTCTGCACCGGGTATCTGACTGGCAAAAGCGCTTGCTAACCCAAAACACATCGCGAATAATCCCGGGCATCCACATAACAGCGCAGTGGCAACAGTTGCAATAATTCCTGTTTGTTTCTTGTCCATTTTTCTCAGCCTCCTTACTCCATGTAACGATATGTGATATTGACGGATAGATCAACCTGAAGTATAGACCAGAGTTGTCAGAAATTCAAGTCACTTACGTTCTCAATTTAGCTCCAAGCTCTTCGTCTAACCTTTTCAAGATTCGTTGGCGAACCTTGAGCACCTCCTCATCGGTCAACGTGCGGTCGAAAGACTGGTATGTAAGACTATAAGCCATGCTTTTCTTTCCGGCGCCGATCTGCTCACCTCGGAATACATCAAATAAGCGAATCTCACTCAGGATTTTACCTCCAGCTTGAAGGATGACAGCTTCTATCTGTCCAGCAGGAATCTGCTCATCAACGATTATCGCTAAATCCTCCAATACTGGAGGGTAAGCTGAGACTGGCTCCACCACAAAACTTTCGGGGACAGATTCAATGATCAGCTGCAGGTCTAAATCGGCTGCCAGTAGAGGAGCATCGGCGATTTCGTATCGATCTCGCATTGAAGGGTGTAGCTCGCCCATCACTCCCAGCTGGCGTTCTCCGATCAAAACTCGAGCGCACTTACCAGGGTGGAAAGAAGGGTGCTCGTATGGTTCATAGAGTAGATTTTCAATATGCATCCCTTTTGCCAACTCTGCCAATACTCCCTTCAGATCATAATAATCCATCGTTCCGGTGTCCGCAGGTTGCCAGGCAGGCAATGCTCTTGGGCCGGTCATTACAACCACAAGTCGAACTGTCTCTTCTGGCAACAGCGATTCTTCTGAAACCATGAAAACAGGGCCAATCTCGAAAAGCGCCTGGCGAAGGCGAAGCCGGGCGTTGCGCTCCACGACCTCCAGTACACTGGAGAGCAGGCTGTGCCGCATCACGTTTCGATCTACAGCGATGGGATTCGCCAATTGGACGTAAGGATAGTCGTCGGTTGGAGCATCCTGTGGCAATCTTCGCGCTTCTCTTTCTGAAGAGGTTAACCGGTAGGTAACCACCTCCTGTAAGCCCAGGTCGGTTAACAAATCACGGATATTTTCCTCTAGCTCCAAATTACGGTTTCCCCGCTGGAAGGGCAATTCATCAGCCAAATGCGTTTCAGGGATTCGCTCATAACCATATATCCGGGCAATCTCTTCCATCAAATCTGCAACACCAACCACACCTTCTCCGATATCCAACCGGTGGTCAGGGCAAGTAGCGGATATTCCCTGGTCGGTGACCTCACATCGGAACTCCAGGCTCCTCAGGATGTCAACAATTTCCCCAGCAGTTAGATCTATCCCTAACCAACGCTTCACATCCCCAGGAGTGACCAGAATGGTTGGATCTTTCTGAGGGAGGGGATATGAATCCACAAGTCCTTTATCCACTCTACCTCCCGCCCATTCCCGCATCATCTCCAGGCATCGACTCACACCACGAGAGGCTGTGGCAGGATGGACTCCTCGTGAGAATCGATAGGAAGCCTCCGATAGCATTCGTTGGGAGGCAATCGTTCTACGGATATTAATAAAGTTCCATGCAGCTCCCTCTAGCAGTACATTTTTTGTGCCCTCATGTACTTCTGATTCGGCGCCTCCCATGACGCCCGCAATTGAAAGGGGACCAGCAGTATCACAGACCAGCACTGTGAAAGGGTCCAGTCTTCTTCCCACATCATCCAGGGTTGTAAGGCTTTCACCGTCCTCAGCGGTTCGGGTGATGATCCTAGGTGAGCTGCTGCCTGCCCGCCGAACCAGGACATCGTAGTCGAAAGCATGCAATGGCTCGCCGACCTCCAACATGGCATAGTTGGTGGCGTCCACGATGTTGTTGATGGGGCGCATGCCAGCCAGACGTAACCGTCTCTGTACCCAGTACGGGCTGGGGCCTATTTTTACCTCCCGAACCAATCCCAATACAAAACGAGGGTTGAGCTCGGGATACTGGATTTCGATGGAAACCTTCCCTTCAATCGAAGGTCCATCCGCCTGGAATTCGAAGCTGGGTTGGCGCAGCGACTCGCCGGTCAGCGCTGAGACTTCTCGTGCTACTCCTAAGATATTGGCATCTCGAGCGATATTGGGAGTGATGGCGATGTCCAACACTGCATCACCCATGTAGTCTGCCAGCGGCATTCCTACTGGGGCATCATCGTCCAGGATGATCACGCCTTCGTGCTCGTCGGAAATGCCCAGCTCCTTTTCCGAGCAGATCATCGAATAGGATTCCACGCCACGTATCCTGGCTCGCTTGAGAGTGGTGAGCACCTGCCCGGGTTGGTGCCCATCAAAGATGCGCGCTCCTTCTCGGGCATAGGGAACCTTGAACGGCTTTGGTAACTTCCCCTGCCCTTTATAGGGGTAGAGATTCGGCGCTCCGGTTAAAACGATATGCTCTTCCTGACCGTCATCTAACTGACAAAGCACGAGCCGGTCGGCGTTGGGATGGGCCATCACCTCGCTCACCGAAGCCACCACAATCTTATCCCTGTCCCAGGAAATCCCTTCCATCTTCAAGTCATGATCACCAGTGCTAGGAGAAGCTTCCTCAAGAAATTGTAACCCAACCATTTGCACACCTTCTACCTCCAGGCCAGCCATGGTAAGCAAATGGCAGAGCTCGGGTAAGGGAATCTTGATATCGACGAATTCTTTTATCCAAGAAATAGGTGCTTTCATATCATTTACTCCAAAATCATTTAGGTCTGCGATTAGAACTGCTCCAGGAATCTCGCATCGTTCACCCAGAAATAGCGAATATCCTCGATGTGGTGACGCAGCATGGTGATTCGTTCCGAGCCCAATCCAAAGGCAAATCCCATGAACTCACGAGGATCATAACCACCATTTCTCAAGACCACGGGGTGAACCATACCGCATCCCAGTATCTCAAGCCAACCGCTCCCCTGGCAGACTTTACACCCAGCCCCACCACAAAGGAAGCACTCGATATCCATCTCGGCGCTGGGTTCAGTGAAGGGGAAATGGGAAGCGCGAAATCGGGTACGAACCTGCTGTCCAAACATGCGGCGAGCAAAATCGGAGAGAGTGCCTTTCAGATCGCCCATAGTGATGTCTTTACCGATGGCCAGGCCTTCCACCTGGTTGAACTGAGTCTCCTTGCGGGCGCTAACCTGCTCATAACGGTAGCACATCCCCGGTAGGATCACCCGGATAGGCTCCGGAGCATATTCCTGCATCACATGGATCTGACCGGGAGAAGTGTGCGGTCTCAAGGCAATCCCAGGAGTGGTGGTATGGAAAGTGTCCCACATGTCTCGGGCGGGGTGATGGGCGGGGATGTTGAGCAGCTCGAAGTTGTAGTCGTCCGATTCGACCTCCCGAGATCGATATACTTGAAAACCCATATCTCCGAAGACACGATAGATGTGCCGTAAGGTCTGCGTGGTGGGATGGAGACGGCCGCGTAGAACCGGTCGCCCAGGAAGCGTGACATCGAGCCTTTCGGACTGAATTTGCTCTTTTAGGGCGGACTGGCGCAAGGTTGCTTCCCAGGTTTCCAGGGCAGCTTCCAGAGCCCTCTTGACTTCGTTAGCCCGCCTCCCGATCGCAGGTCGCTCTTCCTTAAGCAGCCCTCCAAGCTGGTCAAATACCTTCATCAGAGAGGAGCTTCTTCCCAGGTGGATTATTTTCCACCGCTGAAGCTCAACCTGATCACGGATGGTGTTCAGGGTTGCCAGCGCTTCTTTTTCGATTCGATCCAACGTCTCTAACATCGATCCTCCTTACCAAAATAAAACATCCCATCCCAAAAGGGACGGGATGGGTTTCCCGCGGTACCACCCTTCTTAACCACTAATCAGTGGTCTACTTCAGGCCAACAATGCCAGGTTCGCCTGCCACGATTGGCTCCCTACATAACGCCAGGGCTGCGGCTCAAACTACAGAATCCAACTTGATTGGATTGTTCCCCTGAGCGGCTCCGAAAGGAACTTCGACCGGTTTCTGTTGAGTGTGGGTCTCAATCCATGCTCACACTTCCCTGTCAGCTTTCGCCGATGTACTTTCTTCCATCTTAGCCTTTTTGTGAAATTGTTGAGCCCCTTGTCGCTAGAATGCCATTATTATCTCCAAAACCCGGCTTCTGTCAAGTGAGAGGTTTGAATCTTGGTTGTAAATGAAGCCATACCATCAACGAATTTAAGACAAATATTCGAATATCGAATTTCCCATTATCCTCATTTCTAATCTCCCTTGTGGATATTGAAGAAATTACGACTAAGGGTATGGTATTGGAGAAGGGGTTGCTGCCCTGGTGCTCTCCAACTCCTCAATCGGGACAGCCGTAACCGTCGGGGTGTCCAGCGAGTCGATGAACCTCTCTCCAACCGCATCGAAGTAGAACAGGTCCCCGTTATCCGCCTGGAGGACGATGTACAACCCATGCTCTTCCACGATTCTCACCCCTCCGCTCTTTTTGGGCGTTAGGTATTGAACAAAACCAGAGAAAGATAACGCGTCTCGCGGTAACTTTAGAATCATTCCCTGTTTTGGATCGTCAACTAAGTAACCGGAAAAGATCAGGTAATAGGTATCAGAGGTGGTCTTCCTCCACGAGCTTAATATTTCTGTGGTAGTGTCATATCCAAAAATTGGCAAATGTTCTTCCGAGGAATCCGAAATTCCGTCCGGAGGTTTCCAGTAAGTCGGGGGACCTTCGGTTGGGATGACGAGGCTCTCATAGGGAATCTGGGTTATCTTCCCGGCTGCCTTCATCGTTGCAACCATACGCCCATGCGCCCAGTGAGTCGCCTCTGCGTATGCACTCTCGAGTCTGGATAATATTGAATTACGCCCTTCTTCAGAAAGATTGGGGTTCTCAAGCTCTTTGTCATATCTATCAATTTCTTCTCCAACCCTCTCTATCTGTTCTTTTAATCCATCATATTCCTGCCCCCTAACCAAATCGATGGTCGCAACCGCAACGGGGATCATGAATAGCGACAGCAAGATTATCAGTAGTATACCTCATTTTTTTATTCGCATTGAATCACCTTCTTGGGATTTTTATATAATTGAGAAGCAGCCTGGGTATCGATATCATTCATCTAAACACTCATACATACAATTAGGGGTACATTCAGGGTAAGGATCCTCAGGGTAAAGGCATTGGTAACTTCCATTTTCGTACCAAATCATATCGGTCGCAAAATACATTGAACGGGTTACACGACCATAGGGATCATTTAACTCGTCATATAGTTGATTGTTCCCGGTAGTTGGATAAAGATTTGCTCCATCGCATCCTCCTTTTTGTAAACAGGCAAAGTATTGAGTGAGGCTCCCATGGAAATCCACTATACTACCAGCATCAAAATAGTTGTATAAACCGATCCTGTACCAGGTGTCGGAGTCTCTGCCATCAGTATGATATTTCCGAGGAAGAGGGAACATATGGTGATTGACTGAGGCCTCAGCTACATCATCTTGGTACCAAGAACCGCGACATAAACGATTAACAGGAGATTGAGATTGTGGCTGAGTCGGAGGTAAATCTCTGGGGCAATCTAGAGCGTTTCCAAAGTAGTAAGCCCGGTGGTTGGTAGCAGCATCGTAAGCATTTATCCAGGGTTGAATTTGTTGAGGAGTCGGATCCCATTGAGTTTCAATATCAATTGCGCCGACAGCATATACGTGGTCTTCGAAATGATGCACAACGATCCAATCATTCAGGTCATCTATCATGTTAGCCCAGTTCGTGCCATGCGCTGCTGATGGAATGACAAAAGCATTTATACCGACGGAGATGGTATGTAAACTGGGATTTGTACCTATATTTTAGTAAAAACCATTAATGTGTTCTTTGACCCCCGTTTCGACGGTATTTAAGCTCAGGATTTTGTGCAATTCTCCCTCATATTCCCAACTTTCAACCGAATTATCTCCAGACGCACAGCCAAAATCTATTATCCCAAGACTCATATGCTCAAAACCTATTCTACTTAAAGCTAACGCACGCCGTCGTCCGAGATGATAGAGATTATTACTACTTGCTATATAATAACCAAAATCCTCAAAACCATCCCAAGTAGGTTTGCCAAAAACAACCGGCAGAGACAATCGTGGATACCCAGATGGCGCTCCAGGGGTGCTCGGAGGCGGGTAAGGATCTTCCTGGTTTTTAGGTGGAAAAAAGGCACTAACCGTGGATATCTCCTCCATGAGCACGATGATTGTCAGCGATAGAATGGCAGTTGATAATGATCTGAATGTAACATGCTTCATTTTCTTCCTCCCAAACAGATACAATTCATTAAACGTCAATACATATTATTACGGGGGGGGGGTGATTTGTCAAGGCAAATTTCAACGAGCAATCCTCCCCATATGATACTTACCTGAGACCTCCAATCCTCTGGACTTTCAATCCTCCCGCTGCCGCAAATGGGGAAATAAAATCACCTCCCGGATGTTCGGGCTGTCGGTAAACAGCATGGTGAGTCGGTCAACGCCCATGCCAAACCCTCCATTGGGGGGCATCCCGTAGCGCATGGCTCGCAGATAGTCCTCGTCCATGGGATGGCGTTCTTCGTCGTCCGCTTCATAGTCTCGCCCCATCTCCAGGAAGCGCGCCTCCTGATCTACTGGGTCATTGAGCTCGGTGAAAGCGTTGCACATCTCCATTCCGGCAATGAAGCCCTCGAAACGTTCCACGACCCTAGGATTTCCTGGGAGGCTCTTAGCAAGTGGCGAAATCTCGCGGGGATAGTTATACACAAAGGTCGGTTG
>Ga0209254_10004562_pt1 | contig 12694 bp, 9 predicted proteins | sample FrelakmetDIP11DI_FD_187148 | JGI IMG/M metagenome (GOLD analysis project Ga0209254, IMG submission 187148) | Freshwater lake sediment microbial communities from the University of Notre Dame, USA, for methane emissions studies - DIP11 DI (SPAdes)... | ecosystem: Environmental > Aquatic >...
GACCGCCACCATCGGCGACATGCTCGGTTCCTGCTGACATGTTCCTGCTGACATTGACACGCACCCATTGATCGTGTTAGGTCTTTGCCGCCGATAAGTCAAAGCCATGACCTAAGCTGGAGCCGGTGTATTCGTCGCCCGGTTGGGCCCCACCACCAAGGTATCCTTCGGAGCCACTAGGGCACGACCATAGAAGCAGTTCCCACCAGGTCCACAAGCAATGGGGCGCCGCCAAAAGTGCAAATCCGGGTGTGATCATGCGTCGCCATGGCGGTACCTGCCCCATGCCCACCGAAGCCTAATACTTCCTTTAGAGGGATTCAATGTCGATCCTCGTTATCATGTCATTGCTCAACGGGCTGACCTTAGGAGCGCTGCTGTTCATAACAGCCAGCGGCCTGACCCTTTCCTTCAGTCTCATGAGGGTGGTCAACCTGACCCATGGGGCTTTTTATATGGCAGGGGGATTCATCGGCCTGTCCGTTCTGAAGTTCAGCGGAAGCTGGTTGCTGGCGGTGCTTGCGGGCGGGGTGATGATGTCGGCGCTGGCTTTCATTGAAGAACGGTTCCTGCTGCGTTGGGCGAGGGGCAACGACCTCATCGAGACATTGATATCGCTGTCGGTCGCTATCATCGTAGGGGATCTGGTCCTCGTCGTCTGGGGGGGCTACCCCCGAACGATCAGCATCCCCGAAGCTTTGAATGGCACTGTTTCGATCCCTCTGATTCACACGATTTATCCGGTCTATCGGATCTTCATGCTGGGCCTGGCCCTGGTCATAATCGGGGCATTGTGGGTTTTCCTCAAGAAGACCCGACTGGGCGTCACCATCCGCGCCGGTGTAGACAACTTTGAAATGGTGTCGGCGCTGGGCATCAACGTCAGACGCCTTTTTTCTTTTGTCTTCACTCTTTCCGGTTTCCTGGCGGGCGTGTCCGGTGTAGTGGGTGGAACCTTCCTGATGCTGGTCGTGGGAGAAGACTGGAGAATCCTCACCTTGACCCTCATCGTCATCATCATCGGCGGCATGGGCAGTCTGGGCGGCACCATTCTCGGATCCCTGATCACCGGGTTGATTTACAGCTTCTCGACGGCCTTCATCCCGGAGTTCTCTCTTTTTGTACTATTTCTCCCAGTGGCCATCATTCTGTCCATAAGGCCTCGGGGGCTTTTCGGGAAGGAAAGATGACCAAAGAATCCGGCTATCGTCTCCGGAGGACGCTCCTCAGCGCCCTCGTCGGCGGAATCGTCATCGCCATCCCCTGGATCAGCTCCGAGTACTTCGTGATGATGTCTATTCGGGTGATGTTTTTTGGAATGCTCACGATGAGTTTGACCTACCTGGCTGGAGAGCTGGGAGCGGTCTCTCTCATGCAAGCCGCCTTCTTCGGAATTTCAGGGTATTCGGTTGCTTTGCTGCAATCCCGCTACGGATTTCCGTTTCCTATCCCCCTTTTGGCAGGACTGATTATTTCAGTTCTTGCAGCCGGGCTTTTTGGGTTGCTTATCGTCAGGGTGCGTGGGATCTATTTCTTAATGCTCACGATGGTACTCGGCCAGCTTGTCTGGGCATTGGCGAGCCAGTGGTCCTCGGTCACCAAAGGGGATACAGGAATCATGAACATCTACGCCCCGGTCGTTTTTGGTATATCGACCGAAGAATCAAAGACGGCCTTCTACTTTTTCCAGCTCATTTTCTTTTGCGGGGCGTCGTATTTCCTCACAGTGCTGAAGAGATCGCCCTTTGGTCTCATGCTTCGCGGTGTTCGAGACAGTGAATCCCGAATGGCGATGTTGGGTTATCGCGTGCACCGGTTACGTTACGCAGCCTTCGTTTTCGCAGCGCTCGTGGCTGCCCTGGGAGGTGTTTTTTTCACCTATTTCACCGGACTGATCAACCCCCACTCGGTTTCCCTGCCCGCCAATGTGGAGGCGCTGCTGGCCGGGATTTTAGGCGGCATCAACAGTCTGCTCGGAGCTGTTGTTGGTACCGCCATTCTGAAGACCCTGGATGTGGTTCTCAGCGGAATCACCGAGCGCTACATGCTGATCATGGGAGTCATGTTTATGCTGGTGATCATGTTCGCCCGGCAGGGTATCGTGGGGACCGCGATGAAGTACTGGGGAAAATGGCTCTTTCCATCCCGAAACGGTTCGGGATCCGGAGGGGAGGCCCGCAGGCCTCCCCAAGAAGTCCGAGGTCGTTAGAAACCTTTAATCCCAAAGGAGGAGAACGATGGCTAGCAAGAGGATCATTCAGCTGATGGTGGCTTTCTTCGTTGCCATTTGGGCATTCGGCCCAGCGCAGGCGCAGGGAGTCAGCGAAATCCGCATCGGGGTGATCGGACCCACCACGGGATGGGCGACGATGTTCGGTCAAAACAATCTCGACGGGATCAAACTGGCGCTTTCCCAGAAGGACTACAAATTCAAGGGGACACCGATCAAGCTTTTCACGGAAGACACGAAAGCGGATGTCGAGGTCATGAGGACCAAGATGGATTCGCTGAAGAACCGGGACAAGGTCCATCTGATCATCGGCCCTTGCCTCGGCCATGAGGGGATGGCCGCGGTCGATTGGGCGGCCCGGAATCCCGAGGTGCCCATCCTGGTGGGGTATTCCGCCCCTGAGGACATGACCATGCGCAAAGCCACCGAGAGCCTGGTCCGCCCAGGCTGGACCGGAGCGCAGGTCATCTTTAACTTCGGTAAGTTCTGCGCGAAGGACCTGGGGTATAAGAAAATCATTATGGTGGGCCAGGATTACTCCTATCCCTGGGATCAGGCCGCAGGCTTCATCAGAGGCTTTCTTGAAAACGGCGGCGAGAAGGTTGAACGGATCTGGCATCCGGTCGAGGCCGTGGACTTCAGTTCCATCATGGCCAAGCTGGCGGGGATGGCCAAGGAATATAACGCTGTGCTCTGCAATTCCGGCGGAGCGCAGGTGGTGGCTTTCTTCAAGCAGTGGCAGCAATTCGGCCTGGACAAGCTTTATCCCCCGATCCTGGGGCAGGCGAACGTTCCCATCATGCCCATGCTGACGGAAATGGGCGACACGCTGCTCGGCGTCTACTCTTCTCTCCACTACTATGACGGCAACCCCTCGCCGGCGAATGTGAAATTCAGGGAGAGCTACCACAAAGCCTACGGGTATTATCCCAGTGTCATCTCCGTCCAGGGTTACGATGCCGTGAACGTGGCCTTCAAGGCCTTGGAGGCGATTGACGGCAAAGTCGATGATCCCAAGGCTTTTATTGGGGCGATCCGGAAAGTGAAAATGACCGCGGATGAATCCCCCCGAGGCCCCTTCTATTTCGACAAATTCGGCAACCCGGTGCAGAACATTTATATCAAAAAGGTAGTCAAACAAGATGGACGGCTCATGAACACCGCAGTGAAAACCTACAAGGATGTTTCCCAGTTCGGGCCTTATGCCGACATGCCCGAGAAATACATGGCGGCTCCGGCAACCACCCGTGACTACCCGCCCGGAGACAAGACTTCTTATTTCAAGGAGATCGAAAAACACTTCGGTAAGGAGTACGTGGACAAACTGGAAAAGAACCAAGGCTGGCCGGACTGATCTGCGCATCGGCGCACCGGCTGATGCCGGTGGCTTTAGGGGTCGAGGGTCCGGGGGTTCGAGGGGTCGAGTGAAAAAACATCAGCACCTTATCATCCTCCGGCCTTAACCTTGAACCCTGGACCCCTTGAACCCTATGGCGCCCGCAACCTAATTAAAGTCTTCGCCCAAGGGCGAGGGCTTTTCTCCCAATCCCCGAAGGGGACAATCACATGCAGGCTCTCGTGCTGAAGAGAATATCCAAATCCTTCGGTGGCATCCTTGCGGTCGATAAGGTCGACCTCACCGTGATGATGGGCGAGAGCCGTGCATTGATCGGGCCCAATGGGGCCGGCAAGTCAACTCTTTTTAATTTGGTCACGGGTGAGCATTCCCTGGACGAGGGCAGGATTTTTCTCTTTGGCAAAGACATTACCCATGAGCCCGTCCAAAAACGCATTGACTCACAACTTGGCAGGACCTATCAGACCTCCAACCTTTTCCGGCAGTTGACCGTCCAGGAGAACCTTTTTCTGGCTTCCTGGCACACGTGGAAAAAGAAAGCCTCCATCGTTGCCACGCTGTTTCGTTCCTGGCAGAAGTTTCGGAACCAACGCCGACACATCGCCGAGATTGCCCATCGGGTTGGATTGGACAACAAGCTCGACACCATGGTCGATGAGCTTTCGCACGGTGAGCACCGCCAGTTGGAGTTAGGCATCACCCTGGCCCATGAACCCAGGATCCTGCTGCTGGATGAACCCATGGCGGGGCTTTCCATGGCTGAACGGAGGGTTATGACCGATTTGATCATGAGCCTGAAATCTGAGATCACGGTGGTGATCATCGAGCACGATATCGATGTGGCCTTCAGCATTGCCGACCGGGTTTCGGTGCTCCACCATGGTGCCATCATTGCCGAGGGCACCCCTGAGCAGATCGAAGCCAATCCCAAGGTTCAGCAGATTTACACCCTGAGCCGGCATTCATAAAGATTCCCAGTATGCCTGAGCCCCTGTTGAAAATAGAAAACCTCGATGCCTACTACGGCAAAAGCCATATCCTTCAGGGAGTCGATCTGTACGTTAACCCAGGTGAGCTGGTCGTCGTCGTCGGACGCAACGGCATGGGCAAGACCACTCTGCTGAAATCGATCCTGGGACTGCCGCCGGTATCCAGGACCGGATCGATCCTTTTCGAAAATCAGGAAGCAGTCAGCATGCCCACCCATGAAATTACCAACCTGGGCATTGGTTATGTTCCTCAAGGACGGATGCTTTTCCCCTCTTTGACCGTGGAGGAGCACCTGCTTTTTTCTTGGCGTAAAAGTGGGGCGAACTCCCCGTGGTCGCCCGAGACGGTCTACGATCTGTTCCCGGAATTGAAAGAACGAACCCACATCTCCGGCACCCTCCTCAGCGGCGGCGAACAGCAGATGCTGGCGATCGGCCGCGCGCTGGTCACCAACCCGCTGCTGCTCCTCATGGACGAACCTTCCGAAGGCCTGTCCGGGTTGGTCATCCAACGGGTGGAGGAGGTTTGCCGCCAGCTGAGTTCCAGCGGCATGGCCATTTTGCTGATAGAGCAGAATCTGGAGATGGCTCAATCGTTGGCGCATCGCGCCTACATTTTCGTCAACGGCCGAATCGCCCGGGAATTGCCGGCCGGCAGCCTGGCGGCCGACCAGCACCTGCTGCATCAGTTGCTGGGGGTGACCGCCGGCAGTGGGGAGCTCAGAGTGGAGCAGCCAGTGGAACTGGAAACGGAAGCAACACCGGAGAAGTCCGCAGGGGAGGAGATCCCCGAAGCCGTCATCGGGGCCACAGCTCCGACGCTTTGGAGCGGAGCCAGGCTTCCCGAGGTCCATGCGCCGGAAAGGATTTCGCCCGCTTCCCCCGTGAGCAAAACGCGATCGGCGTTGTTGCAGGTGGCGGTGGCCGACACGATCGACCGGGCCGCTTACATCGTCGGGACCTTCGACACCAAGTCCCAGGACCTTTTGTTCGTTAAATCCTGCCTGGACCGACTGCGCGTGCGCACCATTACGGTGGATCTGTCCACTTCGCGTAAACCGTCCCCCGCGGCCATCAGCCCCGCGGAGGTGGCCCGACACCATCCGGAAGGCGCCGGGGCTGTGTTTACCGGCGACCGCGGCACGGCAGTGGCTGGAATGGCTCGGGCATTCACCCGCTTCATGGCAACTCGCCGCGACGTGGGCGGCATCATCTCGGCAGGAGGCAGCGGCGGCACTGCTCTCGTAACCCCGGCAATGAGAAGCCTGCCGGTGGGCGTACCCAAAGTAATGGTTTCCACCGTGGCTTCCGGCAATGTCCGGCAATACGTGGGCCCTTCGGACATCTGCATGATCTATTCGGTCACCGATGTGGCCGGCATCAACCGCATTTCAGCCAGTGTGCTGTCCAACGCCGCCCACGCTCTCGCAGGCATGATCGGGTTTCGGCAGGAGGCGGAAAGCTCCCGGCTGCCGGCGATCGGGCTGACGATGTTCGGAGTCACCACCCCCTGCGTCCAGGCGGTTACCAAAGCGTTAAAAACGCGATACGACTGCCTGGTGTTCCATGCGACCGGCACCGGTGGCCAATCCATGGAGAAATTGGCCGATTCGGGAATGCTGGCCGGCGTCATCGACGTGACCACCACCGAGGTGGCCGATTTTCTGGTCGGCGGTGTCATGAGCGCGGGCGAGGACCGCATGGGAGCCATCATCCGCAGTCAAATCCCCTATGTCGGCTCCTGCGGAGCGCTGGACATGGTCAATTTCGAAGCTCTGGACACGGTGCCGCAGCAATTCAAGAGCCGCAACCTCTATCCCCACAACCCCCAGGTCACGTTGATGCGCACCTCCGTGGCGGAAAACCAAGCGATTGGACGCTTCATCGCCGCCAAGCTCAACCAGATGGAAGGCCCCGTGCGTTTCTTGCTGCCTTTGAAGGGGGTTTCGCTGATCGATGCCCCCGGCAAACCCTTTTACGATCCAGCGGCCGACCGTATGCTGTTCGACACCTTGGAAAGCGAATTTCGGCCGGGTCCCCATCGCCGGCTGGTCAAGCTCGACATGAACATCAACGATCCGACCTTCGCCAAGGCGCTGGTCGATCACTTTTTGGAAATCATTCCTTCCGGTTCTTCCGGACACTGATTTTCAGGAGACTGCCATGGCCCGCTTTACTCGAAGACAGATTCTGGATCGACTCAACGCCAAAATCCGCAGCGGACAGCCCATCGTTGGCGGCGGCGCCGGCACCGGACTTTCGGCCAAATGCGAGGAAGCCGGCGGCATCGACCTGATCGTCATCTACAATTCAGGCCGCTACCGCATGGCCGGCCGGGGATCGCTTGCCGGGCTCATGCCTTACGGCAATGCCAACGACATCGTGATGGAGATGTCCCGGGAAGTGCTTCCGGTCACCCGCAACACCCCGGTGCTGGCGGGCGTCAACGGCACCGATCCCTTTTGCATCTTCGACTACTTTCTGGACCAGCTCAAGGCCTTGGGGTTTGCCGGGGTTCAGAATTTTCCCACGGTAGGCCTCATCGACGGCGTCTTCCGGCAAAACTTGGAGGAAACCGGGATGGGCTTCGGGCTCGAGGTGGACATGATCCGGTTGGCGCACGCCAAAGACATGTTGACCACACCTTATGTGTTCTCCGAAGACGATGCCATCGCCATGACGGAGGCCGGTGCCGATGTCATCGTCTGCCACATGGGGCTCACCACCGGCGGAAACATCGGAGCCGGAACGGCCAAGACCCTGGATGATTGCGTGGATTTGATCAGCGCCTGGAGCGCAGCCGCGCTGAAAAAGCGCCGAGACGTTATTATTCTGTGCCACGGCGGCCCGATCTCCATGCCTGCGGAGGCCGAGTACGTTTTGAAGCGCTGTCCGGAATGCAATGGATTCTACGGGGCTTCCTCAATGGAGCGGCTGCCGACCGAGAAGGCCCTTACGGCCCAAACGAAGGAATTTCTCAACATCAAGCGCCGTTGACGGTCTGCCGGACAGGGCGTTTGCAAGAAAAACCGCCGGTGCAGGGACGCCGGGCGAGGCGGCGCGGAGCGGGTTGCCCCCATAGGAGGAATGCCATGACTAGTTATGCGTGGGCCATTTTGGCGGTCATCACCGCCATCATCCTGATCGCGGTAGGGATCTGGTTCATCCGGGCCTTTTATCGTCGATCGTCCAAGGAGATCGCCTTTGTCCGAACCGGACTGGGGGGGCAGAAGGTCATCATCGATGGTGCCGCCTTCGTATTTCCGATTTTTCACGATGTCACTGAAGTCTATCTCAACACCCTGCGGCTGTCGGTGGTATGTGAAAAAGAACAGGCGTTGATCTCCAAGGACCGCATGCGCGTGGATGTAGCCGTGGATTTTTACATCCGTGTCCGAAAAGAGATCGACACCGTCACCGTCGCCGCTCAGACTCTCGGGCGCAAAACGGGCAAACCCGACGAACTGCGCGAGATGATGAAGGGCAAATTCGTCGATGCGCTCAGAGCCACGGCTGCCGGCATGACCCTGGAAATGCTCCACGAGCAGCGCAGTCAGTTCGTTCAGGCCGTGGGGCAGGCGGTGGCCGAGTCCCTGATCAAGAATGGGGTTGAACTTGAATCCGCCAGCTTGATCGACCTCGACCAGACCGACATGGAGTATTTCAACCCCTCCAATGCCTTTGATGCCGAGGGCCTGACCCGCTTGACGGACGAGATCGAAAGACGCAAGAAAACGCGCAACGACATCGAACAGAACACCCTGATCCAGATCCGCTCCAAGAACCTGGAAACCGAAAAAATGGGCCTGGATATCGAACGCGAGAGCGAATACGCCCGCCTATCCCAGGAAAAGGAGCTGGAGTTCCGCCGGGCCAAGCAGCAGGCGGAGTTGGCCCGCGAGCGCTCGGAGCGCAAGCGTGACGCTCAGGTGGCTGACATCATCGCCGGCGAGGAGATCGAGAAGACCCGCATCGCTTCCGAGCGGCAGCTGAAGCAGGACCGCATCGAGCAGCAACGCGACATCGAGGCCATGGAGATCGAACGGCGCAAATTGATTGAGCTGGCCGAGCAGGCCCGGAGCATTGCCGTGGCCGAATCCTCCGAAGCCGAGACGGTGGCCCGCGCCAAAGCCGACGAGATGCGTGCGGTGGCTGTTTCGGCCGAAGAGGCCATCTTCACTGCCCGGGAGAAGGCCCAGGCGGATCGCAGAAAGCAGGTGGAGTTGATCCTGACGGCCTTGGAGGTGGAAAAGGACCAGCTGCGGCAGAAAACCCGCACCGCCACTGAAAAGGCGGTGGCCGCCGAACGGGCGGAAATCGAGCGCATCGAGGCCGGCGCCTTCGCCTTGGCCGAAGAGACCCGCTCCAAAGCCTATCGAATCCGGCACCAGATCGAATCCGAGGGTGTGCGCCTCATGGCCGAAGCCAACAACATCGCCAGCCCGGAAGCCCGGGCGTCGGCGCTGCGAATGCGCCTGGTGGAAAAACTCGACGCGATCATCCGCGAGAGCGTCAAGCCCCTGGAGAAGATCGAGGGGATCAAGGTGGTCCACCTCGACGGCCTGACGGTGCCGGCCGGAGGCGGCTCACCCGACGGCGAAGGCGGACTCACCGATCGACTCGTCAGCAGCGCCTTACGCTACCGCGCCCAGGCGCCTCTCGTTGATCACCTGTTGCGCGAAATCGGTATCGATATCGGTGATCCCAGCAAGCTTGCACAGCTGCTGGATAAAATGCAGAAGGACCGCCCCGAGGGGGCCAAGGAGAAGTAACCCATGGTCAAGGTGTATCGGTCCACGGTCCTGGACGCCCCGGCCGATCGGGTGTGGCGGGACCTTCGAGATTTCAACGGAATGGCAAACTGGCATCCGTCGATCGGATCGAGCCGCATCGAAAATGGCCAGCCGGCCGACAAGGTCGGGTGCGTGAGGAACTTCCAACTCAAGGACGGCAACCGGATCCGGGAAAAACTGCTGGCCCTGTCGGATTACGACTACAGCTTCACCTATGCCATCCTGGACAGCCCCATGGATCTGAACGATTATATCGCCACCTTGCGGCTGTTCCCCGTCACCGAGGGCAACCGCTGCTTCATCGAGTGGTCTGCGGAATTCGACTGCCCGCCGGAAAAAGCTGCTGAGTTGGCCGAAGCCGTCGGCGACGGGGTGTTTCAGACCGGGTTCGACGCCTTGAAGAAACGCTACGGAAAAAGATGAAAGTCTGCGTCATTCGATCGGCCGTCATCGACGCCCCAATCGATCGGGTGTGGGCGGTGCTGCGCGATTTCAACAGTCACGCGCGCTGGCATCCCGTCGTGGCCAGCAGCCGGATGGAAAACGATCTCGACGGCGGCGTCGTCGGGGGGGTGCGGCGATTCAGCCTCGCCGACGGTACCGAGCTTCGTGAGCAACTGCTGCGCCACAGCGACCGGGAGCACACTTTTTCTTACTGCATCCTCGACTCACCCCTGCCTCTATTTGACTACGTGGCCACGGTCCGCCTCAAGCCGGTGACCGACGGCAACCAGACCTTCTGGGACTGGCGCTCGCAATTCCGCGCCCCGGACCACCGGGCCCCGGAGCTTGGGAACATGATCGGCCAGCAGGTCTACGAGGCCGGATTTTCAGGGCTGCGGAGGTTTCTATCCGAGAAAGAAGGGCTTTCCAGGCCTCCAGGGCCCGAAGCGGCGGCAGCCACGTTTCCGGCCGCTGGCGGCGAGCACCTGCCGTCCAAGGCCATGGTGGTGACCTCCTTCGGAGGCCCGGATGCCATGACACTGAGGGATGTAACCGTCCCGGCCCCCGGCCCCCGACAGGTGCGTATCCGCCAGACCGCCATTGCGGTCAATTATTTGGATCTCCAGCATCGCCGGGGGATCACGGCAGGCTTTGAGTTGCCGGGGACGCCGGGGGTGGAGGGCGTGGGCGAGATCATCGACGTGGGGGAACACGTCAACGGCTTATTCCCGGGCGACCGCATCGCCTACATGAGCCGAAAACCCGGTGCCTATGCCGAGATCCGTTGTATCGATGCCGATGCATGCGTACCCTTGCCCGACGGCGTATCCGATATCGACGCTTCAGCCTTGCTCAAGGGCCTCATCGCCGGGTTGCTTCTAAGCCGAGTTTTCAAGGCCGCCCCGGGCGCGACGATCCTGGTCCAGGCGGTTTCCGGCGGGTTGGGCCACTTGCTCAGCCAATGGGCCAAATCCATGGACCTCACCGTTCTCGGCACGGTATCCACTGCCGAGAAGGCGAAGTTCAGTCGGGACAGGGGCTGCGACTACCCCTTGGTGGCCGCCGCCGGCACCTCATTAACGGCCGAGGTGATGCGCATCACCAATGGGCGCGGGGTCGACTACTGGGTCCACAGCGGCGGCGCGGGGGGGCTCGATGCCGCTCTCGCCTGCCTGTCCCGCTGCGGGCACTGCGCCGTCATCGGCGACCGGGACGGGCAGTCCATCCCATTGGATGTGAACGTGTTAAAACAGCGGTCTTTGACCGTCTCGGCCCCGGTATGCTTCGACTATTTTGACGACCGGCCCTACCTTCACCGCCTCGCCCATCAACTGTTCGCGAAAATTCAAAGCCGCACCATCGCGCCTGCCGTCGAAACGCTCCCCCTCAGTCAGGCGTCTGAAGCCCATAGTCGAATCGAAACCCGACAGACCATGGGTGCAGTCGTTCTGACTCCTGGAGGCTGAACCCAACCTATTGTCAATTTGGGGAAACGGCCATTTTAAAGCATGGCTTTAGAGGTGTTACCCAATTGGGATTCTGTGTCCCTGATGGGTGAGTGGTGTCTTTCGAGCCTTTGTCGAAACCTTGACGGGATGCCAAGAACCTTGGGATTAGCTGGACAGAGGTGCAGTTTCAGGCAGGGTTGCCTTTGTCGCAAATACGCGTAAAGCAACCCAGTCCCGCACCTTCAAACCGGTTATGCGTCGAAATTCTCGCTCGTTGTTGGTAACGATGGTAAGGTCTGCTGCTTTGGCGTGCGCGGCGATCCATAAATCGTTGTTGCCGATAGGCTGTCCGTGGCGTTCCAGTGATGCTCGGATGGTCCCAAATGATGTTGGTATCCAGCAAGAAGCGAGTCGCCATCACAATCCTTCCCGCTGCTGGGGCGGAGTATCCTGACGCCCTTCAGCCAGAAAATCATCGGGAAGTTCGGTCAACACCTCAAATACCCGTCCCAGCCCCTTGCCTGGTTCCCGCAGCACGATCTCGTCGCCGCGCCGGATAATTGCTTTTGACGCCGAATTCCTTCGGCAGCCTGACTGCCAGGCTATTGCCCGACTTAAAAACCCGTGTCGTCGTAATGACAGCCTCCTCGCTGAGCCGCCGTTATGGAATCGGCGGCGACGGTGCTGAATTTCAGAGAATGTCCTTGAGTTCCTGGCGGATGGCGTTCAGGTGGTCCCGCATCCACTCGGCGGCCTTGGGACCGTCTTCCTGCTCCAGGCAGGCAAGGATCTGTTCGAAGGTATAGATGGAGTGGGCGCGATAGTCTGCGGATAAAAGGCTGGTTTTGAATCGGTTGTGGTGCTCCACCACTTTTTCCAATAGGAACTGCAAAATCTGGCTGTAGATCTGGTTGGCGGTGGCCTCGGCGACAACCATGTGAAATGCCAGGTCGGCTTTGAGAAAACCCTCATAGTCATTGATGTGCTTTTTCATCTCCGCCAGCGATTGCTTAAGCCTCTTGACCTGACCGGCTTCGATCCTCTCGGCCGCCAATTCAGCCGCCCGGCATTCGAGCGTCTCCCGCAGCTCGATGATGTCGAGCAGGCTGGCCGCCTGAAAAGCCGTTTTCAGCTTTACACCCGAAGGGTCTCCTCCCGGAAGCTCTTTGGTGACGAAGGTCCCCCGGCCTTGTTGCACGTCGAGGTAGCCCATTACGGCCAAAGCGTTCAGGGCTTCCCTGATGGTCGATCGCCCGACACCGAAACTCTGGGCGAGCTCCTGCTGGGATGGAAGCCTTGATCCGGCAGGGATTTCACCACTGCTTATCTTCTTCAGGACCTGCGCCACCACCATTTCCGGTGCGGTATTTCTGCGGATGGTTTCAAAGGCCATAGACCACCGTAAGATGAAGTCAGTAATGATTGGTGCTAAC
>Ga0209254_10004563_pt1 | contig 12694 bp, 10 predicted proteins | sample FrelakmetDIP11DI_FD_187148 | JGI IMG/M metagenome (GOLD analysis project Ga0209254, IMG submission 187148) | Freshwater lake sediment microbial communities from the University of Notre Dame, USA, for methane emissions studies - DIP11 DI (SPAdes)... | ecosystem: Environmental > Aquatic >...
GCCTTGATGCGGGGCTCCGCGTGGAATCGCTTGCGCATCAGGCCGTCGAGCAACGTGTTGGCGAGCGCCACGATCGTCATGCCCTGGTGGTGCGCCATGTAGGCACGCACGATGGCAAACGGCTCGCCGGCCTGCAGGCGTCGCGCGGTGTAGTCCAGCGCCTCGTAGAAGCCATACAGGCCTTGCGCACTAATGCGTTCCAGCCGCGCAAAGTTGAGGATGGCCGCGTGTGGCCTGACCATCGCGGCCAACGCAGTCGCGTACGGAGCGACGACGGTGTTCTCGCTGAGCCCGCGTTTCAGGCCGAGTCCAGGCACGCCGAAGCTCGAGTACTGATAGGTGCGCTCAAGGTCACGCGCGTTGTAGGCCGACTCCGAGATCCCCCAGGGGACCCCTAGTTTCCTGCCATACGCCCGCTGACGATCGACCACGAGATGACTGGTCTGCTCGAGCAGGCTGCCGGCGGGCGCACGCATGACGAGAGACGGCATCAGGTATTCGAACATCGAGCCGGACCACGAGACGAGCGCTGCACCATGACGAACGCGGACCACGGCACGCCCGAGGCGGAACCAGTGCCGCGCGGGGACGTCGCCGTTCGCGATCGCGACGAAGCTCGCCAGCCGCGCCTCGGACGCGAGCAGGTCGTAACAGTTGGGATCGAGGCTGCCCTCGAGGACGCGGTAGCCAATCGAGAGCAGCTTGCGTTCGTGATCGAAGAGAAAGCCGAAGCGCATCGCGGCGGCCATGCGGCGTGATGTCGCCGCGATCGTGTCAAGACGCTGCGACAATGAATCGGCATCCGCCGCGGGCGCAGGCACCAGGTCGCGCAGGTGACTCTCGATCGTGTGGAGCGTGGCCGTGGCCCACACGGTCGGCTCCGCGCTGCCTTCGTCGCCCCCTTCGCCAGCCAACTGCGCGATCAGCTTGACGACAGCGCCAACCCGGTCCGCCAGCGCGTCCAGGCTCGTGGCGAGCAGTGCGGACCGCGGCGTCCGGTAAGACAAGTCGGTGCGGAGGGCTGCGATCGCTGCAACGAGCCGCGCGTCGGCAGTCGTCCTGAGCGAATCGCGGGCCAGCGCCAGCCCGTCGCCGATCCCGGCGAGGATCTGCACAGCGTCCGCGGACCCGGCTCGCATTCCATCGCAGGCATTGGCCAGCGTAAGCAGGTGCGCGGCCAGATTGCCGCTGTCCACGGACGAGACGTACCGTGGCTCGAGTGGCCGCAAGTCCTGCGTGTCGTACCAGTTGAAGAAATGCCCGTGGCATTGTTCGAGGCGGCTCATGGTCGCGAGCGTCGACTCGAGCCGCTCGACGGCGTCGACGGTACCCGCCCAGCCGAGATCGCGTGCCGAGACGATCGACAGCAGGTACAGGCCCAGGTTGGTGGGTGAAGTGCGGTGGGCCAGCACCGGCCGCGGTTCTTCCTGGAAATTGTCCGGCGGCAGCATGTTGTCCGCGGGCGTCACGAACGTGTCGAAGTAGTGCCAGGCGCGGCGGGCGACGAGGCGCAGCGCATGAGCATCGACGTCGGACACGGGCTGCGATTCAGCCACACGCGACGGCTGGCTTACCCAGCACGCCATGAGGGGCGACGTCAGCCACAGCAGCGTGAACGGCACCGCGAACAGCATGCTGGCCTGTCCCGCCACCACGAGCCCGAGCACTACCAGGCTGATGACGAACGCGCCGGCCATCAGCCGGTAGTGGCCGGCCACGTCCAATCGCTTGCTGTTCTGCTCCTGCGCCGTGACCCATTCGAGCAGGTTGCGTCGGCTGACGAACAGCCGGTACAGCGTCCGCCCGATTGCATCGCACATCAACCATGCCTGGTGCGGCAACAACGACAGCGTCAGCGCCGTCCTGGTCGCAGCCAGCTGTGCATCGGCCGCGACCGCCCGAACATGGCTCAGTAATGCGATGCCGCTGTGACGTGGCACGAGACCGGCCAGCAAAGGCGGCAGGTTCGGAATCGCGAGCATTGCGACGACGAATGCCGTCCAGAGCGCTGCGTACGGCAGCGGCAGTGTCCACGCGACCACGAGAATGAGCATGCTTGCCGGCGCCATGACGGACCGCCGCAAGTTGTCGAACATCTTCCATCGACCGAGCAGGGGGATGGAACGACGGCGCCGCTCGATGCCGACCGGGCCGCAACCAAAGACCCATGGCAGCAACTGCCAGTCCCCGCGCACCCAGCGGTGGGAGCGAGCCGTCGCAGCGGCGTAGCGCGCGGGATACTCGTCCACGAGTTCGATGTCCGAAGCGAGTCCGGCCCGGGCAAAGATGCCCTCGAACAAGTCGTGGCTCAGCAACGTGTTCTCTGGCACACGACCCGCCAGCGCCGCCTCGAACGCGTCGACGTCGTAGATGCCCTTGCCGACGTACGATCCCTCGCCGCACAAATCCTGGTACACATCGGACACAGCGGACGCATACGGGTCGATGCCGCCGGCGCCGGAAACGAGACGCTGGTAGCGGGAACCCTCGTAGCCGAGCGGCAACGACGACGCGATACGTGGCTGCAGTATCGAGTAGCCCTCGACGACTCGTCCGCTGTGCGCATCAACGCGCGGCGCATTCAACGGGTGCACCATCTTGCCGACCAGCCGGCGCACGGTATCCCGCGGCAACCGCGTATCGGCATCGAGCGTGACGACGTAGCGCACGCCGCCGGGAACGGTGAGCGACTGGCCTGCAACGGCCACGAAGCTCGTGTCGATGGCGCCGCGCAGCAGGCGATTCAGTTCGTGCAGCTTGCCGCGCTTGCGCTCCCAGCCCATCCAGACTCCCTGCGCCGCATTCCACAACCGTCGCCGATGCAGGAGCAGGAAACGATCACCCGCGGGCGCCTGACCGTACTTGCGGTTCAAGCGCCGGATGCCATCGAGCGCGCTCGCAAGCAGCACCTCGTCCCCTGCGATCCGTTCGCACGCGGCATCCGCCCAGTCCGAGAGCAGCGCGAAGCTCACGTCACCGTCCAGGCTCGCCAGATGGTGAATTTCCAGGTGCTCGATGTGCTCGGCGATCGCCTCACGAGTCGTAAGGATGATGGGCACGACCACCAGCGTTCGCAGGTCAGCAGGGATGCCCTCCGCAAGTTCCATTTCGGGCAGGGGCCTGGCACTGAAGCGGTTCGTGATGCTGCTATTGGCGACAGCCATCGCGGCGTCGACCGCGAGCACCAGCCCAGACACTGCAAGCACGGCGAGTGTCAGCGCCCCGCCGCCGCCGCTCAGCAGCACCGACAATGGCCAGGCAAGAGCGACGACCGCGAGCAGCACGACGCCCGCGATGTAGCCGTGAATTCCCATGCGGGCGATGAAGCGGGTGAGTCCTGCCCGCAGCGACGGCCGAAAGTCGAGCAGATTCTCGAATGCACGGCGTCCCCGCGCGATGAAGAGATAGCCGGCATGGCGTTCGCGCCGAGTGCCGCCCGAACTCGCGACCTGTATCGCGCGCCTGGCAATGTCCAGCTCAGAGTGACGCGAGCCGCGCGCCAGCTCCTCGATCGCGTGGCGGCAGCGATTGCGGGTCGAGAAGTCGGACTGTGCGTAATCCGCATCGGCGCGCAGCACGGAGTCGACGAGGCTCATGGATTCGAACAGGTCCGCCCAGTCGACCGCGGAGATGGAGCGCATGCTCATGATCACGTTGCGGACGGTCACGCTCGATGCGCCCTGACGCTGGTGCTCGTCGCGGACGATCTCGTCGGCCGTGGTGCCAGCGGTCGCGAGACGGGCTTCGAGCCACGTCAATGCGGGGGTCGCCTCCGGATCCTGGTCGCGCAGCCGTTGCAGCAGCTGGACGGCGAAGGTCGTCGACAGCTGGACGCTTGCCAGCTCCTGCAGCACCGTCGCCAGCGGCTGCGCTTCCTTTCCTCCAGTGCCGAGGAGCCGGTCCGCCACGCGGTCAGCCTGCTGTCGGACAGCGCGCCGGCTCGCAATCAACTCGGCCGCACGCCGCAGGTTTTCGATCAGCACGATCCGCAAGGTGATCGCGATCGCCCACAGCTCGCCGATCGTCAGCGGCTGTACGCGTTGATAGGCAGCCACGAACTGGCGCAGCAGGTTGGCGTCGAAGCGACTGTCAGTGTGAGCGACGAAGGCCCACGCCAGCCCGAGTACGCGCGGATAGCCGGCCAGCGGACCGTCGGCCAGCTTCGGCAGTTGCCGGTAGTAACCCGGTGGCAGGTCGTCGCGAACCTGGCGGATCTGGGCTTCGACGACGTGGTAGTTGTCGACGAGCCATTCCGCAGCCGGCGTGATGGCTCCGCCCAGGGCGATGGATTTCGCGATCGCACGATGGGCGTCGAGGAGCGCCCTGTGGTTGACGCGCAATCGAGCAAAGAGAGGCCGGACCGCGACCGGCCGCGTCGTGACGGTCTGGGCAGCTGCCAGGCTGGCGGCATGCTGCTCCAGTCGCTCGGCACTGAAAATTTCCGCCCGGATGACTTCGGCGAACTCGAAAGCGGATTCGCCGTCGGCACCAACGATGTGGCTCAGGATGGACCGCATCAACTCGCCGCGCGGGGCAATGACGTGCCGTTGGTCCGGAAAACGACGTCGACGACGAAATCAGCGAGATACCTCGCCTTGCCGTGCTCGGTCGTCAACAGTGCCATGCTCTTCCTCGCTGCGGCGGTCAGCCGGCCAGCGGCCGGATCTTCTCGTCCGACCTGACAGCAGACAGTAGGTGTCACGGGGCGTTCAGTCTGTACGGCAGCGTACCGACGCCGGCCACTCCGGACGCCAGCGTTCACTGACAGACAGCTCCCGCAGCCACTACAGCCAGTACTGCCAGAGCCGGGCGAACCATTCCTTGATGCGCAGGACGTACGAACGCTGCCGCCACTGCTCGAGGGTGATCTGCTCAGACTGCGCGACGTCGTCCGCGAAGGACGCGCGCATACGGTCGCCGAATTCAGTACCCAGCACTACCGCGTTGACCTCCTGGTTGTGCAGGAAGCTGCGCCAGTCGAAGTTGGTGGAGCCCACCGTGGACCAGACGCCGTCGATCACGGCAGTCTTCGCATGCATGAGCGCGTCGCGTCGCTCAAAGATGACCACACCGTCCTGCAGCATTTGATCGTAGTAGGACCGCCCGGCGTGAAACACGAGAGCCGAGTCCGTGCGGCCGGGCAAGACCAGCCTGACGTCGACACCACGCGCGGCTGCCGCTTTCAGGGCAGCCAACAGCTGCGGATCCGGGACGAAGTAGGCATTGGTCAGCCAGACTTCGGTCTCGGCACTGCCGATCGCGGAAAGGAGCGTCACGTAGATCAGGCTGAATTCATCGTCGGGTGAACTGCCGATCGCGCGCACGACCTCCTTGCCCTGCACCTGCAGCGTTGGATGGAAAATCCGTGGTGCCAGGGGCTCGCCCTTCTGCGCCAGCCAGGTGGCAAGAAAGAGCTTCTGGAACTCCGCCACCACCGGTCCTTCGATCTGCAGATCGGTATCGCGCCAGGGTTGCTCGCCATCCGTGCCTGCTTTCGGTGCTCGATGGGACGAGCCCCCGGAGTACACGCTGCTGATGTTGATGCCACCAAGGAACACCGTTCGGCCATCGACGATCAGGAGCTTACGGTGGTCACGCTGGTTCACCTCCCAGCCCGCTTTTGCCGTCGCCGGATTGACTGGATTGAACTGCAGCGTGCGGATGCCGCTGTCGCGCAGGCGCTGGAAGAACTCCTCCGGCGTGCCGAGCGTGCCCACGCCGTCGTAGATCAGGTTCACCTGCACGCCCTGCCGCTGCTTTGCGATGAGTGCATCCGCAAACAGCCGTCCGACCTCGTCGTCCTCGAGGATGTACGTCTCCATGTTGATGTGGTCACTCGCGGCTGCGATGGCTGCGAACATGGCGCGGTAAGTGTCTGGTCCGTCCTCGAGCAGACGCACGCGATTGCCGCTGACGAGAGGCGTTCCAGTCACGGCTTGCTCGACCGCGAGGTGGCGATCAAAGATTCCCGTGTCGTCGGCGCCGCGTTCCAGTCCGGCGAGGATCTCGCGACTGCGCGATGCCGGGAGCGGCCCGCGTGGACCTTCGACTTGCGTCGGAGTCGTCGCAGGCGCTGTGTTCGGCGCGACCTGGGGCAGCGAACTGCAAGCCGTGAGCGGCAGCAGCAGCAAGGACGCGGCATGAAGCATCAAGCGCATGTCGGGGATCGTCATCCGCGGCAATGCAGGCGTCGGTACGGTCGCGCACATACGACCCACATTACGGGCCGCACGCGCGGCGGCAGGATCAGTGCGATACCGAACAGACCGCTCCGCCAGTCCGAGTAGCCTGCTGGACATCGACCACACAATGCCGTTTCGGGAATTCTCCGTGCGGATGGACCATGACCCGGGCAACAGCATCCCAGCCAGAAACGGCGAACTGGTCCTGGACGAAAACTCAGATCGAAGCTGAAGAGCCTGAACGCCACTTAACCTCATGAGGAGATAGAAATGTTGTGGACCATCGCAGTCGTATTGGCCGTGCTGTGGTTGCTGGGGCTGGTCAGCTCCTACACTCTCGGCGGCTTCATCCACATCCTGCTGGTGCTGGCCATCATCGTCGTGCTGATCAACGTGATCCAGGGTCGACGAGTCTAGCTGCCGTAAGGGCAGTGTGAAGGCCGTGAAGAACGGGATCACCGTGCGCACTTGATACTGATGAACTGCGGCGCGATGCACCCCTATCGCACGCAGCGGCCCGGGTTCGGCAACGAACCCCGGGGGGGGTTTATGGAGTACCGTACGGGCCAATGCCAAGGTCCGAGCAGTCTCCTCCTTGCGGGCGACGAAGGGATGCCGGGCACGGCCCGGCAGATCGACGCCAACCAGGATACCTGCGCGCGCGTCATGAACTGATGCGCGTCACCGGGCGCCACATACGATCCGTCTATGCACGATGGCGCATAGGTACCGTTGCGTACAAATGCGAGGCGCTGATGTATCCTGAAACACCGCCAAGCCGTGGATGGCCGCCGTGACGGATGCAACTGCTGCGCAGCCCAAACACCTGCCCGAGCACAACCACCTGTTGGCTGCGCTCTCGCCCGAAGAGCGCGAGCGCGTGTTCCCGCACTTGCGCCTGGTGACGATGCCGCTCGGCAAGGTGCTGTACGAATCCGGCGATGCGCTGGAGTACGTCTACTTTCCGACCAACTCGATCGTGTCCTTGCTGTACGTGCTGGAAAGCGGCGCGTCGGCGGAGATCTCGGTGGTCGGCTACGAGGGCCTCATCGGCATCGCGCTGTTCATGGGTGGCGGCACGACACCCAGTCGCGCAATCGTGCAGAGCGCCGGTCACGCCTACCGGCTGGGCGGCCAGCGATTGAAGGACGAATTTCATCGCAACGGCGGCCTGCAACTCCTGCTGCTGCGCTACACGCAGGCGCTGATCACCCAGATGGCGCAGACTGCGGTGTGCAACCGCCACCATTCCGTCGACCAGCAACTGTGTCGCTGGCTGCTGCTGTCACTGGATCGGCTGAAATTCAACAAGCTCGTCATGACGCAGGAACTCATCGCGAACATGCTCGGCGTGCGCCGCGAAGGCGTCACCGATGCCGCAGGCAAGCTGCAGAAGCTCGGTGCCATCAGCTACAGCCGCGGACAGATCACCGTCCTCGATCGGCCGCAACTCGAACAGCTGTGCTGTGAGTGCTATTCGGTCGTCAAACGGGAAACGGATCGCATCGAAGGCATGACCTCGGACCACGGCGCCTGACCCGAGCTGACCACGCTCCGGCTCACGTTCACGAAAGGTAAGCAGATGTTTATTTCAGCACTCATCCGACGACTGACCGGACTCGGAGTCGCCGCAACACTGGTGGTGGCGGCACCCGCGCATGCCACGGGCACCTACGAGGATCTCGTCGGTCTCTTCCGCGAATGGCAGGCGCTGGAAAGACCCGGTTTGCGCGACGGCGCGCCCGACTACACCCAACCCGCCCTCGAACGCAGGGCAACCGACCTGAAGAGCCTGCAGGCGCGGCTGACCGTGCTCGATCCGGCCGCATGGCCGAAAGAACAACGCATCGATTACGAACTCGTGCGCGCCCAGATGAACGGCCTCGAGTTCGACCTAAGGGTGTTGCAGCCATGGACGCGGGACCCCGCCTTCTATCAGTCGGTCTGGACGGAGATGAGCGACACGCCCGAGCACGAGGGGCCCGCACACCACGGCCTGGTCGAGCTCTGGACGTATTCGTTTCCCTTGTCGCACGCCGATGAGCAGACGCTGGCCCGCGGACTGCGGGTCGTGCCGCCGTTGCTCGCGCAGGCGCGCGGCAACCTGACCGGCAACGCCCGCGACCTCTGGCTGACGGGCATCGGCACGATGCAGGGACAGATCGAGAGCCTGGATGACCTCGCCGCCAGGACGAAGTCCTCGGGTGCCGAACTACGGCGGTCAATCGCAGACGCGAAGAAGTCCACCGTCGAATTTGTCGCCTGGCTGCAGGTGCAGGCGCCGTCGAAGACCGGCCCGTCAGGCGTGGGCAAAGACGCCTACAACTGGAACCTGCGCCATGTGCACCTCGTCCCGCTCACCTGGGATAGCGAGGTGACACTGTTGCAGCGTGAGCTCGCTCGCGCGCACGCATCACTGCGCCTGGAAGAGCAGCGCAACCGCGGCCTGCCGCCGCTCACGGCGGCATCGAGCCCGGAAGAATGGGACCGGCGCGCCAATGCAGCCGTGACCAGGTACATCGATTTCCTGCGCTCGAAGGAGATCCTCACGGTCCAGGACTACCTCGACCCGGCGATGCGCGAGCGCATCGGTCCGTATTCGCCACCCGAGACGCGCAATTTCTTCAGCATCGCGAGCCACTACGAACCGATCACGCTGTTCGCCCATTTCCAGCACTGGTTTGATCATGCCTGGCTCAAGCACGCGCCTAACCCGAGCCTGATCCGTCGCGAAGCCTGGCTGAACAACGTCTGGGATACCCGCGCGGAAGGCACGGCGACGGCGATGGAGGAAATCATCCTGCACGCGGGCTACTACGACGACAATCCGCGCGCGCGTGAAATCGTCTGGATCATGCTCGCGCAGCGTTGCGCCCGCGGGCTCGCCTCGCTCTATGCGCAGGCCAACCTGTTCGACCTGAAGCAGGCCAAGGCTTTCCAGGTGGAGTGGACGCCACGGGGATGGATGCGTCCGGACCTGGACCTGCTCGGGTTCGAGCAACAACTGTACCTGCGGCAACCGGGCTATGGCACGAGCTACGTGACCGGCAAGCACCTCGTCGACGAACTGATCAAGGACCGCTCGCACCAGCTTGGCGACGCATTTACGCTGCGAGGCTTCTTCGATGAATACATTGCGGCGGGAATGATGCCGGTCTCGCTGATTCACTGGCAGTTGACCGGTGATGCCAGCCAGGTGCCAGCACCACCCGCCTCTGACTGATTCCGGACCAGCGCGGCTGCCTGTTACGCGTCCTGCGGCTTCAGACAGGCTCGACGAACACGCGCATCGCGACGCCGCGGTCGCTCCACACCTTGGCCGCATCTGCAAAAATCGACCGGGCCGTATCGAACGCCTCGGACGATGCGGCCCGCAGTTCGCCGGCGTGGCGCAACACGATCACACAACCGCGGGCCCGCCGCACACTCGCAAGGTCGATGAGGCAATCGAAGAATGCGTCCCAGTTCTGGCCGAACCAGCTTGGAAACCGCAGCACGTCGGCGCACCGCTCGAGCAGTTGCGTTTTGTCCATGCACCCCCTGAGTTCGACGACGTAGCACGGCCAGTCGAGCGACGACGCGAGCAGTTCGATGCCGCGGACGGTGTCATCGGTCAGTGCGACGTCTCGCACGAGCTCGGTCATGGGTGCGGCACCTCGATCCGGCGAAAGCTGCGGTAGTGATCGTCCGTGTAATAGAACTCGACCGGCGGATTGCCCCCGCTCACGATGCGGCGGGCGCCACGATCGGACGATCCCGGTGTCCGCACCGTGTACTCACGATAGTACCCGGAGGACTGCGCGGGCAGTCGTCCCTCGCGATTCTGGAAGTTAGTGCCATCACGGTCGTAGGGAAACGGTCCGCCGGCTTCAATGAGCCGCAATGTCTGCCGCGCCTCGGCAGGAAGCCCGGCGATGTCGGGCCGCGAGGCAGCGGAGCCCCCGTCCGATGCCACCTGAGGTTCAGTGCTCGACCCGCGCGGGGTCTCGCGCGACAACCAGCCGCTGGCCGCCGCAACGGCGAGGCCGGCCAACAGGGCAATGCGAATCCAGCGCATGGTATGAACTTGCCGCTCGCTGCGTTTGGAACGCGCAGATTACCCTGCCGTCCGCTGCGTCGAAAGCGCTGCCTGGCAGCTGCGCGCCGGCGCGCCTCACTCCCGCATCATTTGCGCATCAGGGTGCTCTTGCCGAACAGCGACCCGATGAGGTCCACGGCAACCTCGGCGGTGCGATTGCGGATGTCAAAAGCGGGATTGAGCTCGACGATGTCGAGCGAGGCAAGGCGGCCGGTGTCGGCCACCATTTCCATGCAGAGCTGCGCCTCGCGATAGGTCGGGCCACCGGACACCGTCGTACCGACGCCGGGTGCGATGCTGGGATCAAGAAAATCCACGTCGAGACTCACGTGGACGTGGGTTTCGTCATCGACGCCGAGCAGGGCCTGCTCCAGCGTGTACCGCATCCCCATCTCGTCGATGTAGCGCATGTCGAAGACTTCGATGCCCACTTCGTGCACGAAGCGCTTCTCGCCGGCGTCGACGCTGCGGATGCCGATCTGCCGCAGCTGGGCAGGATCGATCGCCGGCACGAGGCCGCCGATCGTGACGAGTTCCGACGGGCCGTGACCGCACAGGCAGGCGACCGGCATGCCGTGCACGTTGCCGCTCGGCGTGAGGACGTGCGTATTGAAGTCGGCGTGCGCATCGAACCAGAGCACGCGCAGCTTGCGCCCCGTGTCGCGACAGTGCTTCGCGACGGCGCTGATCGAACCGATCGCGAGGCTGTGATCGCCGCCGAGCAGCATCGGCAGTCGCCCCGCGGCGAGCTCTTCGAGCACGGCTGAGTGCACGAGTCGATTCCACTCGGTCACTTCACGCAGATGACGGTAGCCGCCGTCCGGTGGTTGCCAGGGATTTGGCGGGCCACTCAGGTTACCGCGGTCGAGCACCTCGAGACCTTGTGCTTCGAGCACCGTCTGCAGCTGCGCGACACGCAGCGCTTCCGGCCCCATCGAGGCGCCGCGCGCACTCGCGCCGACGTCGGTCGGCGCGCCGATCAGCGCGATGGAGGCTGCAGTCATAGCCTCTCCTCAAGCCGTCTTGCGCTTGCGAAGCCGTGCAATGCCGCGCTGCCCAGCCAGCGTGCCGCCGAACAGGTCCTTCGGATCGTCGAGCACCGGCACCAGGTCGAGATCGCGACGACCGAGCCGCTGCTGCGAGATGAGTGCGTGCAGGAACCGTAACGCCGAGTAGTCCTCGAGCGCGAAGCCGACGGAATCGAACAGCGTGATATCGCTCTCCGATCGGCGCGCCACCGCTTCACCGCGCAGCACTTGCGCGAGTTCGATCACGGGATAGTCGGCGGGCATCTGCTGGATCTCGCCCTCGATCCGCGATTGCGGCTCGAACTCGACCACGACGCGCATGCCCGGCAGCCGCAGGATGTCCGCATGCAACTCCGTCTTGCCCGGACAGTCGCCACCGACGCCGTTGATGTGCATGCCGGGTGTGATCATCGGCGGCGTCAAGATGACCGCGTTGCGCTTGTCCGCCGTGACGGTGGTGACGATGTCCGCGCCCTTGCAGGCCTCGGCCGCGGAATGCGTCCGCACCACTCGCAGGTCTGCCAGCTCTGGCATCGCGGCAAGGTTACGCACGAGCTTGGCCGTGGCCTGCGGGTCCACGTCGTAGACCCGCAGTTCGCGGATGCCGCACAGGCGATGGAACGCGATGGCCTGGAACTCGCTCTGCGCGCCGTTGCCGATCAACGCCATCACGCGGCTGTCGGGACGTGCCAGCTGTTGCGCGGCCAGTGCCGACGTCGCGGCCGTCCGCAACGCAGTCGTCACCGTGAGTTCGGAGAGCAGCAACGGATACCCGGTGTCGACGCTGGCCAGCACGCCGAACGCAGTCACCGTCAACAGCCCTGCGGCCGTGTTCTTGGGATGACCGTTGACGTACTTGAAGGAGTACAGCTTGCCGTCGGTCGCAGGCATCAGTTCGATGACGCCGACCGGCGAGTGGCTAGCGAGTCGCGGCGCCTTTTCGAACTCCGGCCAGCGCCGGTAATCCGCCTCGATTTCACCCGCCAACCGGGCCATGAATTCCGCCGGTCCGAGCGCATTCACGATGCGCTCGATGTCACTGACGCCGATGTAGTCGACCATTGCTGTTCCCCTGCCCAGGCCGTCAAAGAACGAGGAATTACCGGCCCATGGCAGCATGATCGGCCCCGGGCGAGCCAACAGGAAGCCAGCTAACCTATCGATCTGGTCTATAATTTGATCGTTTCGTCAACTTTAATGAACGATTCGACAGAACGACAGGTGTTGCATGGATGACCTCGACCGCCAGCTCGTCGGCCTCCTGCGAGGCAACGCCCGCCTGCCCGCAGCGACCATCGCACGCACCCTCCGCGTGGCCCGCGGCACCGTGCAGAACCGCATCGCCCGACTCGAGCAGGAAGGCGTGATTGCGGGCTACACCGTCCGCCTGGCAGCACCGGACGGTG
>Ga0209254_10004565_pt1 | contig 12691 bp, 12 predicted proteins | sample FrelakmetDIP11DI_FD_187148 | JGI IMG/M metagenome (GOLD analysis project Ga0209254, IMG submission 187148) | Freshwater lake sediment microbial communities from the University of Notre Dame, USA, for methane emissions studies - DIP11 DI (SPAdes)... | ecosystem: Environmental > Aquatic >...
CTGGTTCAACCGCTGGGGGAGCTATCCGGAGGATGGGGCCTACCAGGGCGAGCATGCCCCCTATCGATCGGCCTACAGCTTCTCCGATCCCAAGGACCCGGAGAGCTATTTCTGCTGGCAGGGCTCCAAGGTCCTCCCGGTGCTGGATTTCGCCAACCCCCTGGTTCAGGACTATTTCGTCCGTGCGCCGGACGCGATCGCCCGCCGTTGGCTGCGCCCGCCCTATGCCGCGGACGGCTGGCGCATCGACGTGGCCCACATGATGGGGGAAGGGACGGGTGCACGGAACAATGCTCGGGTCCTCGGGGAGCTGCGCCGGGCGGTCAAGGAGGAGAACCCTCAGGCCTACGTGGTGGGCGAGCACTTCTCCGAGGCCACCCGCTGGCTCCAGGGCGACCTGGAGGACGGGGCCATGAACTACTACGGCTTCGCCCATCCGGTGCGGGCCTTCCTGGCGGGGCAGGACATCAAGTACCACCCCGTGCGCACCGACGCCGCCGAGCTGGACGCCTGGCTAACCGACGCCCGTTCCCGTATCCCCTACGCCAACCAGCTCTGCCAGCTCAACCTGCTCGGATCCCACGACACCGCACGCTTCCTGACCCTGGTGAAGGGGGATCGGGAGCTGATGGGCCTGGCCCTGCTGCTGCTCTTCACCTATCCGGGCGTGCCCTGCGTCTACTACGGGGACGAGATCGGCATGACCGGGGCCAACGACCCCCACAACCGAACCTGCTTCGACTGGGACCCGGCCCACTGGGATCAGGACCTGCGGGGACTGGTCCAACGCTTGACGGGCCTTCGCCGCGTCCACCCCGCCCTGCGCCGGGGGGCCTACCAGACCCTGGTGGCGGAGGGTGACCAATTCGCCTTTGGGCGCTTCGACGAGACCGAGTTGCTCATCCTGGCGGTGAACCGATCCGAGCGGCCGATCCACGGACTGCGGGCTGATCTAAGCAACCTACCCTGGTATCCAGGGGTCCTAAACACGCTCTTGGGCGGCGGTGGCGGGACCCTGGAGGCCGACGGCCTGGTCCTCGATCTGCCCCCCAAGGGCGCGGCACTCCTCCAGGGCAGGCGAATAAGCGCCTGAAAAAGCGGCTAATCGTCGGACTGGGCTGGTCCTAGATTGGCTGGGGACACCTCGCCGCCTGGATCCTGTTCGGCCAAGGGGGCCAGGAGATCCGCGAAGTCCGCGCGGCTCACATACTGGATCACCACCTTGCCCTTGGGGTCCCTGGCGATGTCGATGCCTCGATCCGGATAGAGCCAGTGGGCGATGCCCGTCTCCGCTTCGGTACGGCGCCCAGCCGGGGCGCCAAAGCGTTTCTCGATCAGGGCCTCGTCGAGTCGCGCCTGGGGCAGATAGGTGATGGCGCGGATGGGGCGAGGGAGCAGGGTCTCCACGTCTACCGGATCCAACTTGACCTTCTTGGATCCGCTGCCGAGCTGACTGATGCGCAGCCCCCGCTCGTACATGGCCGCCAGGGTTTTTTGGTCCACGCCGAGGGTCACCACAAAGTCCGCCCTCAGGCTCTGGAGATAGACCTGCTCGAAGTAGACCTCGACACCGAAGCGCTCCGGCCGGTCCGGGGTCTCGAAGAGGTTGATGGTGCCCTCCTGACCGAAAAGCTCCCGTACCTCCTTCAGGCTGGTCTCCCCGAGGGTGAAGCCGAATACTTGGGTCTGGCCGGCGGGGCTTGTGGAGGTGCGCCAGGGCAACCGCACCTGACCGTCATCGATGGTGGGGGGGATCAGCAACAGGACGGCAAAGAACCCGAGCAGGGCGGAGCCGAGTATACTGAGTACGATCTTGCGGTCCATTGGGTTGGGTCTATGGCTCGGCTGGGAGGAACCTCTACAGGGGCAGCAAGGCCGCGGCCACCTGGCGCCCCTCCGCCATCAGGATGTTGTAGGTGCGGCAGGCGGCCCCGGTGTCCATGATCTCGAAGCCGATACCGAGCGCCAGCATCGCGAAACAGACGGACGGCTCCGGAAAGACCTGGGCGGCGCCCGTGCCGAGCACGACCAGCTCGGGCTTCAGCTCGATCAAGGGGCTAAGGTGACCGACGTCGAGTGCTGAGGCCTCCTTAGGTCCCCAGTCCTCGATCAGCCGTTCGGGGGTCAGGATGAGGCCGGTGGTGAGGGTGCGCCCGGCCACCCGGATGCCCTCGCGGCCATAGGCCTCGATCCGGTAGCCGTTGCTGCTGTCTGATTCCGCGAAGCGCATGGGGGCACCATACCGGATGGTCCCTAGGCCCACAAGGTGGCCAGGTGCAGGCAGGGGTCAGGGCGGTGGCAGGGTGCAGGCAGGGGCTCTGATAGAATCGCGCCCTGGACCACATTCCGGCACACCCACCAGGCGACCATGACCGTTCGTACGCGATTCGCCCCGTCTCCCACCGGCTATCTGCATGTGGGGGGCGCCCGCACGGCCCTCTTCTGTTACCTCCATGCCCGTAAGCACGGGGGCCGCTTCATCCTGCGTATCGAGGACACGGACCTGGAGCGCTCCACGGCCGAGTCGGTGAACGCCATCCTGGAGGGCATGACCTGGCTCGGCCTGGAGTATGACGAGGGGCCCTTCTACCAGACCGAGCGCTTCGATCGCTACAACACGGTGATCGACGAGCTCCTGGACCGCGGGCTCGCCTACCGCTGCGACTGCCCCCGGGAGCGTCTGGATCGGCTCCGGGAGGACCAGATGGCCCAGAAGATCAAGCCCCGCTACGACGGGCACTGCCGCCATCGCCAAATCGCGCCATCGACCCCCCATGTGATCCGTTTCCGCAACCCGGACGACGGCGACGTGGTGGTGGATGACCTGATCCGGGGCCGGATGGTCTTCAGCAACACGGAGCTCGATGACCTCATCCTGCGCCGGACCGACGGCTCCCCGACCTATAACCTCACGGTGGTGGTGGACGACGCCGACATGGGCATCAGCCATGTCATCCGCGGGGACGACCACATCAACAATACCCCGCGTCAGGTCAACATCCTGCGAGCCCTGGGCCACCAGCCGCCCCAGTACGCCCACGTGCCCATGATCTTGGGGGCGGACGGGTCCCGTCTCTCCAAGCGCCATGGGGCCGTGAGCGTGATCTCCTACCGGGACGCGGGCTATCTCCCCGAGGCCCTGCTCAATTATCTGGTGCGCCTCGGCTGGTCCCACGGGGACCAGGAGCTTTTCACCCTGGAGGAGATGATCCGGCTCTTCGATATCCAGGCGGTGAATAAGGCCGCCTCCAGCTTCAATACGGACAAGCTGGACTGGCTCAACCAGCATTACATTGCAAACGGGGAACCTGCCCACATCGCCCGCCTCTTGAGCCCCCATCTGGGGCGCCTGGGGATCGATCCCTCCCAGGGCCCGGATCTGGCCCTGGTGGTCCAGGCTCAGGCCGCCCGGGCCAAGACCCTGGTGGAGCTGGCCGCCATCAGTGCCTTCTGTTACCAGGACTGCGTCGACTACGAGCCAGAGGCCGCCAAGAAGCACCTGCGCCCAGTCGCCCGGCAGCCCCTGACGCGCCTCAAGTCCGCCTTCGATCTCCTGGCCTTGGAGGACTGGACTCCGGAGGCCCTGCACCGGGTGGTGGAGCGGGTGGCGGAGGAGCTCGGTGAAAAGATGGGTAAGGTGGCCCAGCCGCTACGGGTGGCCATCGTGGGGCGGGCCGCCTCGCCTGGAATCGATGTGACCCTGCAGCTGGTGGGCAAGGAGGCGACGCTCCGGCGGATCGACCGGGCGCTCAGCTACATCGCCGAGCGGGAGGCCCAGGGGTGACGCCGTAGTCTGTGCGCAACGGCTGCTTGATCCAGGCATGTAGGGAGAGTTTTCCGCGAATGAACGCGAATGAGCGCGAATAGGTTCACGTCTCTTCATCTTGTTGACGCGCCACCGTCTGACCTCAGCTGTGGGGTCGGTTCTCGCGGCGATTTTGGATTGGCGTTCTTCGCGTTTTTCGCGGATTAAAAAAAGCCCCCTCAGTGCCGCTTCGGGGGCATCAGGTCCGTGATGGATCCGTGGGCCATCTCGGCGGCCATGGCGATGGACTCGTTCAGGGTCGGATGGGGGTGGATGCTGAGTCCGATGTCCTCGTAGTCGGCACCCATCTCGAGGGCCAGGACCGTCTCGCCGATCAGCTCCCCCGCATTGACCCCCACGATACCTGCCCCTAGGATGCGGTGAGTCTCGGGGTCGAAGAGGAGCTTGGTCAGCCCTTCGTCCCGGTGGATACAGAGGGCCCGCCCGCTGGCCGCCCAGGGAAAGACCCCCTTCTCGTAGGGGATGCCCTGGCGCTTCGCTTCGGTCTCCGTCAACCCCATCCAGGCCACTTCCGGATCCGTGTAGGCCACCGAGGGGATGGTGAGCGGATCGAAGAGTGCCGGCAGCCCGGCGATCACCTCGGCGGCGGTCTTGGCCTCGTGCGTGGCCTTGTGGGCGAGCATGGGGTTACCCACCACGTCTCCAATGGCGAAGATGCTGGGCACGTTGGTCCGCATGTGCTTGTCCACCGGGATGAAGCCTCGGTCGTCCACCGTCACCCCGGCCGCCTCGGCATTGATCAGCTTGCCGTTGGGGCGCCGACCGACGGCGACCAGCACCTTGTCGTAGGTGGCTTCCCCGGGGTGCTTGCCCTCGAAGACGACCTTGATGGCCTCGGAGCCGGCGCTTATGCTGGCCACCTTGGTCTCCAACAGGATGCGCGCGTAGCGCTTCTTGATGACCTTCTCGAAGGCGCGCACTAGGTCCGGGTCGCAGCCGGGCATGAGCTGGTCCTGGAGCTCGACCACCTCGATCTTGGACCCGAGGGCACTGTAGACGCTCGCCATCTCGAGCCCGATGATGCCGCCCCCGACGATCAGGAGGCGCCCGGGGATGTCCCGGAGCTCCAGGGCGTCGGTGGAATCCATCACCCGCGGATCGTCATTGGGAAAGCCTGGGATCTTCACCGGGCTGGACCCGCAGGCGACGATGCAGTGATCGAAGGTGACAGTTACCTTGCCATCCCGCGTTTCGACCCCGATCCGATTCGGTGACTCGAAGCCCCCAGTGCCGGTGAGTACCTGAACCTTGCGCTGCTTGGCCAGCGCCGCGAGCCCGGAGGTCAAGCGGGTCACCACCTTCTGCTTTCCGGACCGCATCTTGTCGAGATCGATGGCGGGCGGGGCGAAGGTCACCCCCATCTCGCCCATCCGCTTGGCCTCCTCGATGACGGCGGCGGTGTGCAGCAGGGCCTTGGAGGGGATACATCCGACATTGAGGCAGACCCCGCCCAGGGACGGATAGCGCTCGATCAGCACCACCCGCTTGCCGAGATCCGCTGCGCGGAAGGCCGCGGTGTAGCCACCGGGTCCGGCGCCGAGCACCACCACCTCCGCGCCGATGTCTTGGGTCTGGGCTGGACTCATCTCGCTCATGGTCGGTGCTGGGCTCCGGTGCTGGGTTGGGGCTCGGCCTGGGTCGCCCCCAATCCTAGCCTAAGGGGCAGGAATCGGGGCCATTTGCCGACCGGGTGGATTATGCCAGCCTGGCAGCGCATGCGGGCATCAAACGGGGGGCGAATGCCCCATGACCTGCAAATCAGGCAATGAGTGGACGGGTGCCGAGGACGATGCCGCGGGCGTGGAGGTCCTCAAGCAGCCCGGCGCCGGAGGCGACGACCTGCTCGGGGGCTCGGTGGTGAAGCTCAGCGGCGACCTGCTCCAGGCGCGCCCGAGCGGACCGATCGGGCACTTCGACGAGGAGCTGGAGCAGGCGTTGTGTGACTGCGTTCGTCTCCAGGAACTCGACCCGCTCCTCCCGGTTACGGTAGACGATCACGTGGGTGAGCTCCAACGGGGGCTCTCGGGGTTGGTAATCCGGGCCGATGCGGTGGACCGGGAAGCGGTAGGAGAGGGGCCAGGCCAGGGGGGAGAGCACGGGCACCCCGGCGAGCAGGTCGCCGTTCGGATCTAGACCGGTGAGATCCGGCTCCTCCTCGCTGATCATCAGGGCCAGCTCTACCCACTCGTAGTGGGCCAGCTCCAAGAGGAAGGGTGGGTCTTGCGGGTTCGAATCCCGCTCCCGGTGAAGAAAGACCAGGAGCTCTTGGGCCAGCTCGGTGAAGAGGGGTGTGCGGGCCCGATGGCGGATGAAGAAGTCTCGAACCAACCCCTTCCAGTAGTCCTCTGGCAGGAGGCGGCGCAGCACCGGGAAGTAGCCGGCGAGAAGCGACTCGACGTTGTTGAAGATCAGCTCTCGGTAGATGCCGACACGACGGTCTTCCATCTCGACGGGAGCCGGATGATGGTCTGGATCCCGGAGATGGGCGGTGAAGGCATATTGACTAGCCTGGAAGCCCGTCGCTCCACGCTCAGCCATGGGCGACGCGCCTCGGGATCGGGTTGCCGAACCGGCCCTGGGCGTTCGCGACGCGTTGGACCTCGCCGAGCAGCTCCGGCAAGGGAGGGATGTTGAAATCCCGCTCCAGCAGGGTCGGAAAGACCTCGAAGCGCGTATAGGCCGCACCCAGCAATTCCCAGACCGGGTCGATGACGTCAGCCCCGTGGGTGTCTACCCGCAGGTCCTCGGCCTCGACATAGTGTCCGGCGATATGGCCGTAGCAGATCCGCTCCCCGGGCAGCCGGGCCAGGAAATCGTAAGGGTCGTAGCGATGGTTGATCGCATTGACGTAGATGTTGTTGACGTCGAGCAGCAGGTCGCAGTCGGCCTCTTCGATGACCCCGTTGATGAAGTCGATCTCCGAAAGCTCTTGGCCCGGCGCCGCGTAATAGGAGACGTTCTCGAGCCCGATGCGTCGCCCCAGGATGTCCTGCACCTGACGAACCCGCCCGGCTACATAGCGGACTGCCTCCTCGGTGAAGGGGATGGGCAGCAGGTCGTAGAGATGGCCGTCGTCCGAGCAGTAGCTCAGATGCTCCGTGTAGGTCCGGATGCCGTGGCGGTCGAGGAAGCCCTTGACCTGGCCCACAAACTCAAGGTTCAGTGGTGCTGGTGAGCCGATCGACAGGGACAGGCCGTGGCAGACGAAGGGGTAGCGCTCGGTCAGGGCCCGAAGCTGCCTGCCCTGGCGTCCGCCCACCCCGATCCAGTTCTCCGGGGCGACCTCCCAAAATCCGACCCCCGCCGGGGATTGCTCGACCGCGGCGTCCAGGAAGGAGCGCCGCAGGCCGAGACCGGCGCCATGGACCGGGTAGGATCGGATGCTCATGGCCTGGCGGCTTGGCCCCTTATTTGGAGCCGCCGCACTTGCCCTCGCCGCACTTGCCCTCGCCCCCGGTCTTGCTGCCGCACTTGCCCTCGCCCCCGGTCTTGCTGCCGCACTTGCCCTCGCCGCACTTGCCCTCGCCCGTGCCTTTGTCGGACCCGGCCTCGGCCAACTGCATATAGCCGGATTCCAGCGACTTGACGGCGAAGGGGTTGTCGGCAGCGCTGGCGATGTTGAAGGCGGACAGGCTGCCGACGAGGGCGGCACCCACAATGGCGGCGGCGGGGGTGAGGTTCTGCTTTGGCATGGTCTATTCCTCGCATGGAATTGGGGTAGTCGTTGGTTCAGCGGACCCGAGGCGTTGAGAGGGCCGTGATTAAAGACCCAGTACCTTTGTCGGGTAGCGCAGTGATAACACGAGCGGCCCCGGATGCAAACCCCTGGTTTACGCGGTCACGCCGAGCGCTATCGCCGATCTGAGACCTGGGCTGGCGCGCAGTTCTTTCGCCGAAGGACCTTGGCCTGCGGTCCTCCGCCCGTATCAGCCCCGTGGGCGGATTCCGCCGCCGCAGCGCTTGAGGCACTTGAGATAGGCCTTCTCGTCGAAGGGTTTGCCGTCGTGCTGAACACGCCATAGGGCCTCCGCCAGGCAGGCCATGATGCGGTGGTCCGCCTCGTGGGCGTCGCCGGTGGCGCTCATCAGGTTGCGATGGAGCTTGCGGATGCTCGCTGGCCGGTCGAGGCTCAACTGCTCCAGGACGGCGAGATGGAGGCCCAGGTGCAGGAAGGGGTTGGACTCTCCCTGCTCTGGGAGCCAGTCCCGGTCTAGGTTGGTGTCAGGGTCAGCGAGGAGGGCCTGGTATTCGGGGTGCAGGCGCAGGATCTCGACGATCTGGGCCTCCAGAGGTTCCAAGGACTCGCCGGATTGGGACTTGGCCCAGGCGGCCATGAAGACCTGGCGGTAGCTGTGGCGGTCTCGGGAGAACATGATTGCAGGAAGATTGTCCGCAAATGAAGGGGATTGAAGGCGCATCGCCCGCGCGGCGCCCAATCGCGCCCGCGCGGCGCTCCTACGCGGTCGTTGATGGCCGCGTCTTGTCCGGATACTCGCAGAGGTCCGCGATGGGGCAGGAGGGGCATCTGGGGCTGCGGGCCGTGCACACATAGCGCCCGTGCAGGATCAGCCAGTGATGGGCGTCCTTCAGGAGCTCCCTTGGGGTGTGGCGCAGGAGGCGCTGCTCCACCTGCAGGGGGTTTTTGCCCTGGGCGATGCGGGTACGGTTGCCGACCCGGAAGATGTGGGTATCCACCGCCATGGTGGGCTCGCCGAAGGCGGTGTTGAGGACCACATTCGCGGTTTTGCGCCCCACCCCCGGCAGGGACTCCAAGGCCTTGCGGTCACGCGGTACCTCCCCGCCATGGCGCTCCAGGAGGATCTCACAGGTCTTCAGGATGTTGCGGGCCTTGCTGTTGAAGAGCCCGAGGATGCGGATGTGGTCTCTGAGCCCTTCCTCACCCAGGGCCAGGATCGCCTGGGGCGTGTTGGCGGCAGGGAACAGACGGGCGGTAGCCTTGTTGACCCCCTTGTCCGTGGCCTGGGCGGAGAGGATCACCGCCACCAGGAGCTCGAAGGGCGTGGCATAGGCCAGCTCGGTGGTGGGTGCCGGATTGGCCGCGCGCAGGCGCTCGAAGATCTGGCGTCGTTTGGCGTCGTTCATGGGCCCGTCAGGATAGAGGGCCGAGGGTCGAGGGCCAAGGGGAGTAACGAGTGGCGAGTCGCGAGTAACGAGGATCCTGGGTGCAGGACGACTTGAAATTCACTGATTACTGTATAAAGATTCAGTCATCCAGATCCTGGTCCTCCGTGTTTGCCCCATGACCACCCACCTCACGGACCGCCAACGGGAGATCCTGGAGCTGATCGCCCGCCACATCCGCGCCACCGGGGTGCCTCCCACCCGGGCCGAGATCGCCAGCGCCCTGGGATTCCGCTCCGTCAACGCGGCGGAGGAGCACCTGCGGGCCCTGGCCCGGCACGGAGTCATCGAGCTCACCCGCGGGCGCTCCCGGGGCATCCGGCTCCTGGAGTGGGGGACGGGGCAGGGGGTTGGCCTCCCGGAGGAGGGGGGCCTGCCGGTGATCGGGCGGGTGGCCGCCGGCCGCCCCATCCTGGCCATCGAGCACGTGGAGGAGCGTCACCCCATCGACCCCGCCCTGTTCCGGCCCCGGGCCGACTTCCTGCTGCGGGTGCGGGGCAGCAGCATGCGCGATGCCGGCATCCTGGGCGGGGACCTGCTCGCGGTGCACGCCACGCGGGAGGCGATGAGCGGCCAGATCGTCGTGGCCCGGCTGGGGGAAGAGGTCACGGTCAAGCGCCTACGCCGCCATGCCCGCTGGACCCACCGGGTGCAGCTCCTGGCGGAGAACCCGGATTTTCCCCCCATCGGGGTGGATCTGCGCGAGCAAGAGCTCACCATCGAGGGGATCGCCGTCGGACTGCTGCGCCTGGGTCTGTCGGAGCCGCAAAGGATCTGAGGAAGGGCCTAGGGCCGAGAAGTCAGGGGACACGGCCATTTCACCCCATGCGCCCAGGATTTTTTCTCCTCGGTCCTCGGCCCTCCTTTATCGGCGTTCATTTGCGGACAAATATGCAGGCCCCCACAGGTCAATCCCTCTCGGTCCTAGGCCCTCGGCCCTCGGCCCTTCTTGAATCCCTCCTCGATCAGAGGCCTGACCTGTGGCGGGGCCGGTCGACGTCCCAGTCGCTCCCGGCGGGGGTACCGACCGGCTTCGCCGCCCTGGACGGGGAGCTGACCTGGGGCGGCTGGCCACCCGGCAGCTTGAGCGAGCTGCTCGCCGAGGCCCCAGGTTCCGGCCTTGGGCTGGTGCTGCCGGCCCTGGCCCGGCTTGGATGTGAGTACGGCTGGCTTCTCCTGGTGGATCCGCCCTGGCACCCCTTTGCCCCCGCCCTGGCGGCCCGGGGGCTGGCCCTGGAGCGTCTGGTGGTGGTGAGGGCCGGGCAGCAACGTGCCTGGGCCGCGGAGCAGGGGCTGCGCTCCAGGGCCTGCGCGGCGGTCCTCCTGTGGGGTGGGCGTTGGGACGGCGCCGCCCTGCGCCGGCTCCAATTGGCTGCCGAGGCCGGCGGCACTCTGGCCTTCCTGTTCCGCGATCCGGCCGCTGGCCGCCACCCCTCGCCCGCGTCCCTGCGCCTTCAGGTGGATCCCGCCGGGGCCGGCTATCGGGTGCGGATCCTCAAGCAGCGGGGCGGGCCCGCGGGTGCCGTGCTGAACCTGAGCCCGACTGAGACCCTCCGACCTCCTGAGGAGGCTCCAGGGGCTGTTGCCGCCTGATCCGCCCGCTGAGCCGCGCAGGAGCGGCGCCCCGCCACGATGGGACCTTACATGCGTTGGCTCGCCGTCCATCTGCCTGCCCTGCCCCTGGAGGTCCTGGGGCTTGGGTGCGCCGACCAGTCCCCCCTGGCGGTGAGCATCAGCCGCCGGGGGGAGCGCATCCTGCGGTGCAACCCGGCCGCCGCCGCGTGCGGTGTGCGTCCGGGCCTTGGGGTCGGTGCCGCCCGGGCCCTGAGCGCCGGGCTTCGGATCCTGCCCCAGCGGCCCGCTGCCGAGCGGGAGGCCCTGCGGCGCCTGGCTGCCTGGTCCATCCGCTTCACCCCCCGGGTGAGCCTGGCCCCACCGCGCGCCCTGCTGCTGGAGGTGGCCGGCAGTCTGCGTCTGTTCGGCGGGCCTGAGGCCCTGATGACCCGGGTAGTGGATGGGCTCGACGATCTGGGTTATGGGTCTCGGCTCGCCCTGGCACCCACGTCCCTGGGGGCGCTGGTGCTGGCGCGGCAGGCTTGGGCGCCGGACGGGGAGCCGGGCCCGGTCGTCCCCGATCGGGACGCCCTCAGGGCCACCCTAGGCCGGCTGTCCCTGGCGGCGATCGGGCTCGGCCGCCGGGAGCTGGACGACCTGACCCGCATGGGGCTCCGCCAAGTGCTGGATCTGCTGCGCCTGCCCCGCCAGGGCCTGCGGGAGCGCCTTGGACCCAAGCGGGTGGACTGGTTGGAGCGCCTGCTCGGCGAGTCGCCGGACCCTCGCCCCTGGTTCGAACCGCCACCCGTCTACCGGGGTCGCATCGAGCTGCCAGCCGAGATCGAGCTTGCCGAGTCCCTGGTCTTCCCATGCCGGCGCCTGCTGCTGGAGCTCGCCGGCCTACTGATCGGTCGCCAGGCCGGTGCGCGGCGGCTGCACTGGCGCCTCGGTCACGCGGCCGGCGTGGACACGCGCTTCGCCCTCGGAGCCGCCCGTCCTCAGTGGGACCCGGACGCCTGGCTCGGGCTCCTGCGCGGCCGACTGGAGCGCCTAGAGCTCCCGGCCCCGGTGCGGGAGGTCCAGCTCAGCGCCGAAGCCATGGACACCCTGGACCTGCGCTCCCCCGAGGTCGCGCCGGACCTCTTCCCCCAGCTGGCGCGGTTCGGTCGCGACCCAGATCCGGCCGTCCTGGATCGGCTGCGTGCCCGGCTGGGGAGTGAGGCGGTGCGCGGTCTCGCCCTGGTGGCGGATCATCGCCCCGAGCGCGCCTGGCGCTGGTGCGAGCCGGGGGAGTCCGGCACCGGCATCTCCCGCGCCGACCGGCCCCTGTGGCTGCTCCCGGAGCCCCAGCCCCTGGAGGAGCATCAGGGTCGGCCCTGGCTCGGCGGCCCCCTGGACCTGGGCGCCGAGCGGGAACGCATCGACACCGGCTGGTGGGACGACGGCGAGGTGGCGCGGGACTATTTCCTCGCTACCACCCCTCAGGGCGAGCGTCTCTGGGTCTACCGAGAGCTCAAGGGCCCAAGGGCCTGGTACCTGCATGGCGTATTCGGCTGAAGCGGCCCCGCCTGCTCCCTCCTCTGGCACGGTCTTCGAAGTCATGTGGTGTCCATTGTCGCCCCTAGCCCTTAGGGGCGGAGCCATGCCCAGGGACCGCTCCTTGACCGAGCGCGAGGGGCCGACCACCGCCCGGTCGGCGTCGGCTGGGGGGTGACTTAACCGGTTGCATCCAGGGCGGTTGCATCCAGGGCCGGGTAGTCGGTGTAACCCTCCGCGCCTCCACCGAAAAACTTGTCCTCTTTCGGCGGGTTGAGCGGCGCGTTCTCGCGCAGCCGGCGCACCAGGTCCGGGTTGCTGAAGAAGGGGCGGCCGAAGGCGACCAGACATCAGCCCCAAGTAAACGGGCCCGGCTCACGCCGGGCCCGCGATGCGATGCGGGTCGGGGCTGCGGCAGCGTCTGTCGGGCTGATCCGCCGCCCCTGATTGGGCCTACTTCCAGAACTGCCACCAGGCCCGGTCGCCGCCCATGCCGGACATCCCGCTCATACCGCCCATCCCGCTCATGCCGCCCATGCCGCCCATGCCGGACATCCCGCTCATGCCGCCCATGCCGGACATCCCGCTCATGCCGCCCATGCCGGACATCCCGCTCATGCCGCCCATGCCGGA
>Ga0209254_10004566_pt1 | contig 12690 bp, 13 predicted proteins | sample FrelakmetDIP11DI_FD_187148 | JGI IMG/M metagenome (GOLD analysis project Ga0209254, IMG submission 187148) | Freshwater lake sediment microbial communities from the University of Notre Dame, USA, for methane emissions studies - DIP11 DI (SPAdes)... | ecosystem: Environmental > Aquatic >...
ATGAACGCCCTGCGCCTGCCCGGCTTCTTCGAGAACCTCGGCCACGCCAACGTCGTGCAGACCTCGGGCGGAGGGGCGTTCGGCCATCTCGACGGACCGGTCGCCGGAGCGCTCTCTCTGCACCAGGCGGTCGATGCCTGGAGGGCCGGCGTCGGCCTGCTCGCGTACGCCAAGGAGCATCGCGAGCTGGCGCGGGCCTTCGAGTCCTTCCCGAGCGATGCCGACACGCTGTATCCGGACTGGCGCTCGGTCCTGGGCGTCACGTGAGCGCCAAGCACCCCGTGATCGCCGTCACCGGCTCCAGCGGCGCCGGCACGACCACGGTCAAGACGTCCTTCGAGCACATCTTCCACCGCGAGAACATCCGCGCAGCCGTCATCGAGGGGGACAGCTTCCACAAGTACGATCGTGAGGAGATGAAGCGGGCCATCGCGGAGGCCGAGAACAGGGGCGAACGCCCAGTGAGCCACTTCGGCCCCCGGGCCAATCTCTTCGAGGAGCTGGAAGCCCTGTTCCGCGCCTACGGGGACTCCGGGTCCGGGAAGCGCCGCTTCTACGTGCACAACGAGGAGGAGGCAGCCACCCGCGGCCACGGGCCGGGCACCTTCACTCCCTGGGAGGACCTCCCGGAGGACACCGACGTGCTCTTCTACGAGGGCCTCCACGGCGGCGTGCGCTCCGAGGGCATCAACGTCGGGCGGTACGTGGACCTGCTCATCGGCGTCGTGCCCATCGTCAATCTGGAGTGGATCCAGAAGATCCACCGGGACACGCGCGCGAGAGGCTACTCGGTCGAGGCCGCGACAGACACCATCCTGCGGCGCATGCACGACTACGTGCACTACATCACGCCGCAGTTCTCGCACACGCACGTCAACTTCCAGCGTGTGTCCGTGGTCGACACCTCGAACCCCTTCGTCGCCCGGGACATCCCGACCCTGGACGAGTCCCTCTTCGTGGTCCGCTTCCGCGACCCCACGGGGGTCGACTTCCCCTACCTTCTCACGATGATCCACGACTCTTTCATGTCGCGCCCCAATTCCATCGTCGTCCCGGGCGGCAAGATGGAGATGGCGATCCGGCTCGTGGTGACGCCCCTGCTGCACGCGATCATGGAGCGTCGCAAGAGCGCTCTGCAGGCGGACGGGCACTACTAGATGACCGGCGGCGCCGGTTCAGCGGCCGTCACCGCCAAGAAGGGGATGGGCCGCGAATATGAAGTGCGTGTTGCGGCGGCGTTGAGGGAGATTCTGCCGATGGCGGGCGCTGCGGCATCGATCCATCGATCGTGCCCGGCATCCTGGCGCGGAGCGCCGACCTACTCGGCGGGGGGCTTGTCCCCCAGCTTGGGCTGAGGGCGCAGCGCCGCGATCCAGAAGATGCGATCGGCTATCGCGAGGCCGGTGCCCACGGCGATGTAGAGCGTGGAGAGCAGCACGCGGCCCCATGCGATGTCCACGAGCGCGGAATGACGCAGCGCGATCCCGCCACCCATCATCACGAGGACGAACAGCCACGATGTCGGCGCGAAGAAGCCGAAGAAGCAGGCGTGCCCGCGCTCCCGGATGCGGGCGACGGCCTTGTTGGCGTACCTGATCAGGATGAAGCGCGCCTTGATGATGCCGATCACGATGGCCACAAGCGCGATGGGCACGATCCAGTAACTGACGTGGGAGCGCGGGCCCGGCACCTCGACGAACATGACCCCGCGTACGAGCAGAAAGCCCACGCCGACCAACCAGACCAGCGCCGCCGCGAACAGCTGCACGCGGACGCCGGCGCGGGGCGTGAGCCTGTCCCACCAGGGGCGGGGTGTGTCGGTGGTCGTCATGAGGTGGCGCACAGGATAGCAGACCGATTTCCAGAGGATGGAATCTGCCTCTCTACCTGCGACGCGATAGAGTAGCACTGCGCTGGTGCTACATTTTTGGGGCCACCGTGCCGATACTGGGCAGAGTGACCACAGGAGCGGCCATGAGAGCATGCAAATATTGCGGCCTGTCGATCGGCGACGCGGCAGCATTCTGCCCAGTCTGCGGCACCCTTGCCGACCCCCGAGAAGCTTCGTCCACGACCATGGCTTCGCCAGTGTCTGTCGCGAGTCACCAAGCCGTTGAGGTCCCTGCCGAGGAGGTGCGCCCGCGAAGCGCAGAGGCGCCGCATGGCGTCTTCGTCGCCTCTGAGCATGAGTCCGAGGCACGTCGCTGCGAGAAGACGGACGCGCCACGCGCGGCAGCGCTCTATCGTCAGGCGATCGTCGAGTACCTGGAGTCAAGCAAGGATCCGCTGAGCAGCCCGTTCGTGCGCCGCGACGTGCAGCGTGTCTTCGACCGCCTCAGCCTCGTGCTGAAGCGCAGCGACCTCATCGAAGAGGCCCTGGAGGAGATCGACTCCGCGGCCTATCTCGGCCTTGTGGACGATGAGGGATGCGGCACGAAGGCGCAACGCGACGCGCTGAGCAAGCGACGCGATACCCTGCGTCGCGCCGTGAGGAAGGCGGCGCCTGACGGGGAACCGTCAAGGCCTTGAAGCGATCGCTGGACGCGGACAGGACCGGCGCGAGCGATGCTGCGGACTTCTTCATGAGATCGACGTGCGCCGGTCGCGGCGCAGACGCGGGGTGGGCACCGCGTTGATCCGACAGATGGACTCCTGGATGGCTGCTCGTGGCAGGGCCGCCGTCTGGCTGCTGGCGGACAGCGACGACGCGCGGGCGTTCTACCTTTCCTGCCGGTTCATGGCGCAGCATCCTGCGCCCGCGTACATGGTGCGCTCAGCTCGCCGCCGCGACTGATTCGTTTCGCCACCCGGCCGTTTGCAGGCGTTTCCCGTGGGCGGGGCGCCGATCCGCCCACAGAGTCTGCTGAGAGAGCCGGACATGCGCACGGAGGCGACGTCATCGAGGCCAAAGGAGGGCAGAGCCACGCAAGCACTCATCGCCGTGATATCGGACACGCACGGGCGGCTTGACCGTCGCGTGCTCGAGGCCTGCGCCGGGGCCGACCACATCATCCACGCCGGCGACGTGGGTTCCAGCACGGTACTCGAGGAACTGGCGCATGTGGCGCCGCTGACCGCGGTGCGCGGCAACCGAGACCGCGGCGCCCTCGGCGCCGACCTGCCCGACGAGGCCTTCGGCGAGGTGGCCGGCCTGCGCTTCGTGGTCGCGCACAAGCGCCGCGACCTCAAAGCCGGCCACCCGGATCCGGGGGCCGAGGGCCTGGGGCTGCTCGTCTACGGCGACACCCACCGGCCGGAGCTGCGCTACCGTGGGCACGCGCCGGGCCGGGTGCCGGTCCTGTGGCTCAATCCCGGCAGCTGCATGGCGCCGCTGCCACACGATCCGCGTCCCAGCATGGCGCTCGTCCTGGTGCGCGACGGCGAGCCCGAGGCGCGCCTCGTGTTCCTCCCGTAGCGTCTACGAAGGAGGGTGTAGAGGGGGCGGCGGGGAAGATCGACGCGGGACGCCAAGCCACCACGCCATGCCCGATTGCCGCGTACGCCGCATACCTGCGGAGCAGCTGCGCGAGCACGCGTGGCTCCTCTGAGCGGTCGAGATGCTCGGCCCCAGGCACGACCTCCACCGCCGCCCCCGGCGCTACAATGCACTGGACATGATTCCTCCCGAGATCAGCGTGCCCTGATGGTGCCGGACTGCTCGCCGGCGAAGGCCTCGACGGTCACCGTCCGTATCTTCGGCAGCCTGCGTCCGCTGCGGACCTCGAGGGGGTTGCCGTGCACCCTCACCGTCGAGGTCCCCAGGGGCGGCATCGCGGCACGGGATCTCGCCGTCTCGCTCGAGCTTCCTCTCGAGGAGATCGAGGGCGTCTTCGTCAACCATTGCCTGCACGGGATCGGCGTGAACGTCTCTCAGGGTGACCGCGTCGCGTTCGTACCCTACGGCACGCCCGGGCCGCATCGCGTGTACCTCGGGCTGTACGCCGCCGGCAAGACGGCCGACGAGGCGGCCGGCGGCGCGAGCGGCTAGACTCTACCGGCGGTCCCCGGCTCAGCCTCCCGCGATGGGCGGGAAGATCGCCAGGCGGTCACCGTCGCACAGCGGATCGTCGTCGGCGGCGCGGCGGCCGTTCACGAACACCGCGCGAGGTCCTTCGGGCAGCCCGAGACGGGCGATCAGCTCGCCCACGGTGGTGCCCTCGGCGGCATCGATCGCGCGCGCGTGGCGACCACCCCGCCCGTCGGGCTGATACTGCGACAAGTACGCGAAGAGCGCCAGATGGATGGTCATCGCATCAGCGGGAGCGACCCCCGTGCCGCGCGAGCAAGCGCCGGCGGCACGGGGGTCTGCCCGGCCGTCCTACTGCAGGCCCATCTGGGCAGCAGTCTCGTCGACAAAGTCGAAGACCGAATCGAGGTCTTCATCGGAGACCGCGAACACCACGTCGTGGGGAGGCAGCTCGTCCTCGTAGAAGAACTGCGGCAGCCGGTCGTCGGCGGCGGTGAAGCCGGCGCGCTTGTTGAACAGGCGCTCCATCGTGAGCACTTCGCGGCCGAGCTGCATGAGCTCGTCGGCGCCCCACTTGTCGCCGGTGTGCGCCTCGACCATCTCGTGGATGGCGGCGAACGCCTCGGGGATGTCGAGCACGGGGAAGGCCACGAAGATGCACAGACCCAGGCTGTCGAGCATGCCCGTGGCGATCTGCAGGCCTTTCGAGAGCTCGGCCTGACCCTCGGGCTTGAGTGGGTCGATGATGCCGCCCACGCCCAGGATGTTGGCAGTCACGGCGTAGCCGGCCGTGTGATCGGCACCCATGGTCGTGGTGGCATAGGTGACGCCGATGCCCTGGACCGAGCGCGGATCGTAGGCGGGTATGGCCTGGTGCTTGACCACCGGGATGCGCGCCACGCCGAACTTCCTGCCGGTCGCTTCGGCGCCGTCCCACAGCACGCGCAGCGGGTGGTTCGCATCGAGACCGGCCTTGAGCGCCGCAAGGGCGCCGGCAGCGTCGCCGAACTCGAGGGCTCCGGAGTCCATGTAGACGCCCATCGTCGCGCCCGTCTCGATGGTGTCGAGGCCGAAGTCGCCGCAGGCACGGTCGAGCTCGGCGATATCGTCGAGGTCCGCGATGCCGCAGTCGGCACCAAACGACCACACGGTCTCATATTCAGGGCCCCTGGTCTTGTACTGGCCGCCCTTGTCGACCCAGTAGCGCGAGCACTGGATGACGCAGCCGCTGAAGCAGCCATGGCTGACGTTGCCGCCGCGCGCGATGATCGTGTCACGCTGCGTCTCTCCGCTGAGGGCGTCGGCGGACTCGAAGGTGCCTGACGAGAAGTTGCGGGTCGGCAGGCCGCCGGCCTCGCTGAGGACGTTGGTGAGCACGTTGGTGCCGTACATGGGGAGCGCGGTGCCAGATACCGGATGCTCCTTGAGCGCCTTCGAGAAGCGCTTGCTGGCAGCGACGAACGCCTCCTTGTCGGCGTGCCCCAGCGAGCTCGTGCCCGCATACGAGACCACGATGCCCTTGAGGCCCTTGCTGCCCATCACCGCACCGAGGCCGCCACGGCCGGCGAAGCGGTTAGGGTAGCCCTTGGTATCGGAGACGGCGATGCCGGCCGCCTTGGCGAGCGCCTCGCCCGCCTGGCCGATCGAGATCGTGGCGTACTTATCGCCCTCAGGCCGCAGCGCGGCGATCTGGTCGGCGACCTCGTAGTTGCCCAGGCCGGCCCAGTCGTCCACGCGCTGGAGGAGCGCCGAGCGGTCCGCCTCGATGACGAGCACGTAGCGGGCGTCCTTGTCGGCAGGAACGCCCTCGACGACGACCGCCGAGAGACCAACGCGTGCGAGCGCGTGGGCCGCCTGGCCGCCCGAGTTCGACTCCTTGATGCCGCCGGTGAGCGGGCTCTTCGCGCCGACCGACAGGCGGCCGCCGTTGGGGGCGGAGGTGCCGCCCAGCGTGCCCGGGGCGAAGACGAGCTTGTTGCCTGGGCCCAGCGGGTCGGCGTCTGCGAGGACCTCGCTATAGACGATCGCGTCGGTGAGCGCGCGCCCGCCGTACCTGGCCCAGGCCTCGGGCACGGCCTCCGTGGTCACAGCCAGATCCGTCATGTTGACTCGGAGCAGACTTCTCATGCGTTTCCTCCTCGGGCTGGCGCTGTCAGGACTTCGAGAAACGTGCATCGGCTACTGCGAACGTCTGCAGGTGGCGGGAGGTCTTCCGGATCGGCTCCGGGTGATGCTTCGGAGGCCTCGCATGGTGACCGTGTACACCTGCGCGACAAGAGACCCACCTTCCCTCCAGAGCGGTCGCGTTGATGCGTGAGTCTACTCCGGGCGACCACTCAGTAACAGGGGCTCATCGCCCTCGTGGCGGTGCTGGGTGTGATGATCACACTTTCAAGAAGTCGAGTAGTTCGTAGACGAAGTACGCCGGCCAGACGAGCGCCTGGAAGACGCCATAGGCTCCATCCCAGAATGAAGTCGCGCTCTGGATGAAGTAGACGAGCGCTCCGATGAAGCCGAGTCCGTAGACAGCCCCGCCAACGGCTCCGCCGGCATTCCCTGTGCTTTCTGACATCGTCTCTCCTTGCTACCCTGGTTCCTCACACCTGACCTCCAGCGTGCGACTCCTTCTCTCACTCCTCGACCGCGGTCACGGCTCCGCTCATCATGTCGACCTCAAATGTCACCGCGTCGGCCAGATCCGTGCCCGAGGCGAAGGTGACCGCCCACACGCCGGGCCCGGTCCCCACGTCGACGCCTCCGGGTGCCTCGATCTCGGCGAACGCGCCGCTCACCATGACGTTCTTGGGCACGGCCCCCGACTTCTCACCGAACTCCCGGGCCTTCACGACGGCCTCGGCGGCTCCCACTTCGAGCGCCTCGATGTCGACCACCGTGCGGACGTCGGTGTTGGCCTTCGCCTCAAGCCACTTCGTCGCGGGCTGCGCCGTGCCGTGCTCGACCCAGACCCGGTACAGGGCGTTCTTGCTCGCCGAGAAGAACGCGAAGCTCCACGACGCCGGGACGTCGGCGAGAGCGAGGCCGCCGGTGCCCACGGACGTGAGGATAGCGTCGTCGGCCACCTCCTGCATGGCCGCTTCGGCCTCCGGCCACGCCATGAGGGCGCTGTCCGTCTGAGCCTGCGCATCCGGCGCCGTGCCCTCGGACGAGCTGCTCGTCGTGCTCGAGCCGCCGCAAGCGGCGAGTGCGAGCATCGTGATCACGGCCAGCGACCAGAACAGGACGCCGATGGCTGCGCGCGCTCGTGATCGTCCCGGTCCCTTCATCGCCTGCCCCATTCCCCTCGGTGCGTGTGGCCCCCGCGGTGCAGCGCTGCACCTCTCAGAAGCCCCGTATGGGGATGGTGTACGCCCGTGCGGTGATGAGTGCAAGTGTTTGCGGGACGGCGGCGTTGTCCCATCTGGCCCCAATGCACCCCGGCCGGTCCCATCCAGACGCATGGATCTGGGCTGTAAGGGGGTTGCAGACGGGCGCTCCGGGGGCCTTCCGAAGGTCTCGCACGGAACGACTTCCCTGCAAGTCATTCGTTGACCGCAGGGAAGTCGCCCCCCGGCTCACGGCTCGCTCCGCCCGCCGCGACTGACTGGACGGAGGCCTCCATGGCCTACGGCGTCGGGACGATCTCCGCGTAGCCCTCCTTATGGAGCAGCTCGGCGAGCTTGGCGATGCCCTTGTCCGTGAGATGCCTCTGGTCGGGAAGGATGTCGCCGGCGGCGACCGGGTCGATCCTGCCGTTGTGCCCCACGAAGGCCGTGTAGGCATCGACCACGGTGACGCCCTGAGCTGCGCACGCCTTATCGACGGCCTGGTTCATGCGAAGCCAGGCCTCACGCATGACAGCTCCCACACCCAACTGGCGGAACCCCGAGTAGCCCATCTGCCAGAGGTCGATCGACCGGATGCTTGCCTCGGCCGGGCTCCGCAGCGCGACGATCTCCTTGACGATCGCCCTGGCGTCCTTGCGGTACTCCACGAGCATGCGCGCCATGCCCTGCCTGTACCTCTGCGGGGTGCCAGGTAGGGGCTGGTACGCCACGTCGTCCCAAGGGATGGCCTGCTTCAGCCGCCCCATGGGCACGTCGAAGAGCACGACCTCGGCCGAGCGGATCGCCTCGCGCAGCGACTCGTTGCTGCGCAGCTCGTCGAGGACGCGCGCGCTGGTCGTGCCGTCGTAGTAGGCCCAGTAGACCTTCACATCCGCGCCCACGTCGCGCTTGATCAGCTGTGCCTGGGCGTCGGCCACCGTCGTCGCCTCGTCCGGCGCCTGGAAGGCCGAGTCCCCCAGCACGACGTAGTCCCACTGGGCTGTGCTCGGGGACGACGTCGGAGCCGCCGCTCCCGTCGCTTGTCCGCCCGCGCCGCCGCAGGCCGTCAGTCCCGCCGCTCCAGCGAACAAGAGCAGGAAGGCACTGAGGGTCGCCCGCACGCGAGTACGTGAACCCCGTTGATGGCGTGGCATCGTGTCCATGTCCCCTCCCCATCGTCGCCCACTGTGTGCCGCTACTCAGATAGACCGGGAGAGGGCAGCGTTTCTTCGCCGGAATCCGATGGCGGTGGAACGGGCTCGTCTGGATCGATGCCGAGCCGGCGCGGCGAGCATGAGAACGCGACGACAAGGCGGCGAAGGACGTGCCGCGGGACGCCGGCGTTGCCACGGCCAGTGACAGGTGTGAGGATGTGCCATCCGTCATACGTGTCAGACGTCGAGGAGGGTACTGATGGTCGCCGTGATCGTCGCAGCGTTGGAGTTCTTCTGGTGGCTGATCTTCTTCTTCGCGTGGCTCATGTTCCTGGGCCTCACGATCGCCATTGCTCGGAGCAAGGGTCGCAGCGCACTCCTCTGGGGTCTGCTGGCCTGCTTCTTCCCGCTGATCACGATCATCGTCCTGCTCGTGATCCCGTCCCGCTTGAGCGAGTAGCGCGGGGGGCAGCGGCGACGCCTCGTCGCACACGTCGACCCGGCACGCCGTAGTACTCACAGCAGGTGCGCGAGACGAAAGCGATCGCGATGCTCTGGGCCTCAGGCACGCCTGTACAGAACACCGAGGAGACGCTCGTGCATGACGCCGCACCCGCACCCGCGACCACCAAGGTCGGCGACATCGTCGCCGGCGACTACCGCACGGCCGCAGTCTTCGAGAAGCACGGCATCGACTTCTGCTGCGGCGGGTCCGTGACCCTCGCCGCCGCTTGCGCCGAGAAGGCCATCGACCCGGCCGCCCTGGCCCGCGAGCTCGAGGACGTACGTGCTCACCTACCAGCGCCTGCAGGCGTTCGAGGCCGACCTGCACAAGCACGTCCACCTCGAGAACAACATCCTGTTCCCGCGCGCGACTGAGCGTTTCGCGCAGACTGACTGAGCGGGCTCCGGCGCACGCCGGTGGCCCCACGGCCTACTTCACGGTAAGCGTCTTGTAGCCGATTGTGCTCTGCATGTTGCCGGCGAGGTCGCTGGCGTAGACCTTCCAGGTGTAGGTGCCGCGGGCCAGCGAGCAGGTGTAGGCGTAGCGGATCTCGGTGTTGGTCGTCTGCAGGCCGAGTACGAGAGTCTTCTTGAGGGCGGCGCTCTTGTAGATCCTCACCGTCACCGCCGCCTCCGGCGAGACCGCGTCGTCGACGCGCAGGCGCAGGGTGACCTTCTTGCCGCGTTTGACCGTCGCCTTGGCGAGAGCCTTCGTCACCGGGCGCGTCGTGTCGATGCGCACGGCGAGGCTCTTGGCGGTCTCGACGTTGCCGGCCACGTCACGGGAGTAGTACCAGACGTTGGTGACGCCGTTGCTCAAGACGACCGGCTGGGCGGCGGGGTCATAGATGCTGTAGTCGCCGGCCTCGCCGAGGCGGTACCAGGTCTCGTCGACCCCGGAGACGTCGTCGGTCGCGGTCAACGAGACCGTGACCGCGGTCTTGATCCAACCGGCGACGTTCGCAAGCGGTGACAGGCTGGCGCCGGTGACGGGCGCACTCAGGTCGAGCGCGAAGACGGAGGCCGAGCCCTGGTCGATGGCACTGCCGACGTCGTCCCCGGGCGCCCCGACCAGGGCGCTGCCGCCGTCGAGGGCGACCGCCCCCTCACCGAAGAAGTCGTTAGCGGCGCCGTCGGCGGCGGTCAGCTTCTGCGGCTCGCTCCAGGTGTTGCCGGAGCGCGCGAAGATGTAGGCCGAACCCTGATCGACGCTACTGCCGACGACGTCCCTGGGCGCCCCGACCAGGGCGCGGTCGCCGGAGAGGGCGACGGCGTGGCCGAACTCGTCGTTGGCGGCGCCGTCGGTGGCGGTCAGCTTCTGCTGCTCGCTCCAGGTGCCACCGGAGCGCAGGAAGACAGATGCCGAGCCCTGATCACGGTTGCTCCCGATGTCGTCCCCGCACGCCCCGACCAGGGCGGTGTCGCCGTCGAGAGCGACCGCCGCCCAGCCGAACCAGTCGTCGGCGGCGCCGTCGGCGGCGGTCAGCTTGGCCTGCTGGCCCCAGGCGCTCCCGGAGCGCACGAACATGTAGGCCGAGCCCTGCTCGAGATTGCCGCCGAAGTCATCCGCCGGTGCCGCGACCAGGGCGCTGTCGCCGTCGAGGGCGACATCGTGGCCGAAGTCGTCGTTGGCGGCGCCGTCGACGGCGGTCAGCTTCTGCTGCTCGCTCCAGGCGCTGCCGGAGCGCGCGAAGATGTAGGCCGAACCCTGATCGATGTTGCTGCCCACGTCGTCCCCGTAGGCTCCGACCACGGCGCTGTCGCCGTCGAGGGCGACCGCCTGGGCGAACCAGTCGTTGGCGGCGCCGTCGTCGGCGGTCAGCTTGGTCTGCTGGCTCCAGGTGCTGCCGGAGCGCACGAAGACGTAGGCCGAGCCCTGGTCGATGCTGCTGCCCACGTCATCTCCGGCCGCCCCGACCAGGGCGATGTCGCCGTCGAGGGCGACATCGTGGCCGAACTCGTCGCCGGCGGCGCCGTCGGCGGCGGTCAGCTTGGTCTGCAGGCTCCAGGCGCCGCCGGAGCGCATGAAGACGTAGGCCGTTCCTTGGTCGATGCTGTTGCCGACATCAGCCCCGGGCACCCCGACCAGGGCGCTGTCGCCGGAGAGGGCGACCCGCCAGCCGAAGCTGTCGTTGGCGGCGCCGTCAGTCGCGGTGAGCTGCGCCTGCTGCAGAGCGAGCAGCACCAGCGGCGGGGCCGGTGAACCCGGGGGCTCCGCGGCGGCCGGGACGGCTGCCAAGGCGGCCGTGAGGAGAAGCGCGAGGCCTACCGCGAGCGCCCAGCTCAGTCTGCGTTTCATGACTCCCTCCTTCGATCAGGTGGACGCTATGAGTCTCGTCATAGGTCCCCTTCTGCGCCCGAGGGTCTCCTGAACGACCGACCCCCTTTGTGCGCGAATACCGGCTCGGCCCGCTCTCACCAGTGGCTCCCCGCCTGATGATGGTGGCCGCAGTGGTACGTCCGGCGGATCACAGCCTCCCGTTTGTGGTGTTGCTCGTCTCAGGAGTCTCGTATGGGGATGGCGTACTCCTGTTCCGTGACGAGGTCAAGCGTTTGCGGAGCGGCTGCGTTGTCGCATCCGCTCCCAATGAGGTCCAGCGCTTCCCATCCGGGCGCACGGATCCGGGTTGCTCAGTCATGGGGCGATCCCGTCTCGGCGGTTCACCGGCCGAGCGCCTTGCGGTCCGCGCGGCCGGGTTCTGGATTAGTGAGCGATGCCGAGGGCGCCACGGTGCCCGAACAACCGAAGGGAGCAGACATGGGCACGAGCGGAGTCGTCCGAGAACGCGTGGTCGCGGGCGCGTTGGTGGCGCTGCTGGCGACGGCGCTCCTTGCGCTCGCGGTCGCCGGTCCCGCGAGCGCGAAGCCCACGATCGCCGCGCCCGCAGCGACGGGCTACAACCTCTACTTCGGCGATCTGCACGCCCACACCGGCTACTCCGACGGCGCCAGCGGCACGACCCCCTGGGACGCCTTCCCGGTCGGCAGGGACTCGGGAGCCGACTTCATGGCCCTGACCGAGCATTACTCCACCACGAACGCCTACGAGCCGTGGACCATGGAGGAGTGGGAGTGGCTGGACTTGAAGGCGGCGGCCAGCTCCTTCACCTCGAAGAGCTTCGTTGCCATGCCGGCCTACGAGTTCTATCTCGTGGCCAACACCGGGGAGTTCAACGTCTTCAACGTCGGTGACCTCCCTCCGAAGATGGAGATCACGGGTCCGGAACGGCTGGGGCTCTTCTACGACTGGCTGGCCCAGCAGCCCGGCGCGGTCGCCCAGTTCAACCACCCGACCTACGTCACCCACGAATTCAAGGACTTCAACGGCTACACACCTGCCCGAGACGCGGGTATGGGTCTGCTCGAGGTCTTCAATGACGTGTTCACCGAGGAGAGCTACACCAAGGCCCTCGACACGGGCTGGCATGTCATGCCGTCGGCGAACTCCGACACGCACGACGCCAACTGGATCTGGGGCAGCAACGTGCGGACCGTGCTGCTCGCCAAGCGCCTGACCGCGGCCGACCTCTACGCGGCCATGCGGGCCCAGAGGGGCTACGCGACCATGGACAAGAACCTGAGCATCGACTTCAGCGTGAACGGCGGCGTGATGGGCTCCACCCTGTCGGGCACGGCGTCGGCGTACACGGCCGACGTGAAGATCTGGGATCCAGACGCCCTGGCGGGAAGCGCGAGTGACGCCGTGACGCTCGTGGAGATCGTCTCCAACGGCGGCGCGGTC
>Ga0209254_10004567_pt1 | contig 12688 bp, 8 predicted proteins | sample FrelakmetDIP11DI_FD_187148 | JGI IMG/M metagenome (GOLD analysis project Ga0209254, IMG submission 187148) | Freshwater lake sediment microbial communities from the University of Notre Dame, USA, for methane emissions studies - DIP11 DI (SPAdes)... | ecosystem: Environmental > Aquatic >...
TCATCATTCCGGTGGCCATGGAAAAAGAGCTGCGCTTTGCCATCCGCGAAGGCGGCCGCACCGTCGGCGCCGGCGTCATTACCGATATCATGGAATAAGAGGGAAAAGCCATGCGGGTAATTGTGACTTTGGCATGTTCTGAATGCAAGCGGCGTAATTACACGACCACCAAGAATAAGCGGACCACATCCGATAAGCTGCTATTTCGGAAATACTGCAAATTCTGCCATTCCCACACAGGCCACAAGGAAACGAAATAGTCGGTCATGACCACCAGCAGCGTGGCGCATCGATGACCCGAGTGGATGTTGCAGAAAAGCTGCACGGCGCAAAGAACTCTCTTCGATCATGGCAGCACGCAGGGGTTGGAGGTCGGTGCCGGGATGTGGAAACGCATCGGACATTTGACCACATAAATTGAATGATCTGGCGAACAGCTAACGACTTCAGCTAAAGACAAAGGCAGCAATGGCGCTCGATAAGAAAGTTGGACAGGAAGCTAAAGAGCAAGTTACCAAGGATGCCAAACAGTCAAAGACTTCGTTAAGTGCCCCGAAACGGATTAAGTCCAAGAGCATCGAAGGCACCAAAAAGAAGGCTGTCGGGAAATTGGAGTTTTTGAATGCTCCGCGCGACTGGTCAAATCGTTTCCGTCAATATCTCCGGGAAGTGGTGCACGAACTCCGCCGCGTCTCCTGGCCATCGCGCAAGGAGACCATTGGTTCCACCGCGGTGGTTCTGGTGCTGGTGCTTTTGGCATCGCTTTTTCTGGGTGCGGTGGATCTCGCTTTGAGCCGGTTAGTGAGACTTGTGGTCGGATAGGAGGACTTGGCCACGGTTCCAAACGGTGAAATGCAATGAATGCCTTCAAGCCACTCTGGGCAGGTCAAGATTTCAACCATTAAACAGGGGCAAGTGGAGCAGAATTGTGGCGAAGCTTTGGTATATCGTCCATACTTACTCTGGTTTTGAGCACAAGGTCCAAATCGCTCTACAGGAGCGCATCAAGTCTTCCGGCAAGGAAGAATACTTTGACCAGATCCTGGTGCCCACCGAAAAGGTCGTGGAGCTGGTCAAAGGCAAAAGGAAGACCACATCGCGCAAGTTCTACCCGGGCTATATTATGGTCCACATGGAACTTAACGATGACACCTGGCATCTGGTCCGTCATACGGCCAAAGTGACCGGGTTTCTTGGGGGTAAGGATCGTCCCACTCCAGTAACCGAGGCAGAAGCTCAAACCATCCTCAATCAGATGGAAGAAGGGACGCAAAAACCCCGTCCCAAGTATCAATTCGAGAAGGGTGATGAGATTCGGGTGGTGGATGGCCCTTTCACCAATTTCATTGGCATCGTCGACGATGTGACACCAGAGAAAGGAAAGGTGCGTGTCCTGGTAAGTATTTTTGGACGTGCGACTCCGGTCGAGCTTGACTTTGTTCAAGTGAATCGAATTTAACAATCTCAAGTTAAATCAAAAGTAAAATAAAGGAGTTTGACTAAGGATGGCAAAAAAGGTTGTGGCAAACATTAAATTGCAGGTTCCAGCCGGACAAGCCAATCCCTCGCCTCCCATCGGTCCTGCCCTGGGGCAGCATGGTGTGAACATCATGGAGTTTTGCAAGACATTCAATGCCAAAACCCAGGGTCAGGAGGGGATGATTATTCCGGTCGTCATCACGGTCTTTGCGGATCGGTCCTTCACATTCATTACCAAGACTCCCCCTGCTCCCATCCTGCTCAAGAAGGCGGCGCTCATTGCAAAAGGTTCCAGCGAACCCAACCGGAACAAGGTTGCCACATTAACCAAGGCGCAGGTCGAGGAAATTGCCAAGTTGAAAATGCCGGATCTCAACGCCAGAGACCTGCAGGCAGCAATTCGAACCATTGAGGGGACTGCCCGGAGCATGGGAATCACCATAGAATAAAGACGAGCCATCGGCAAACGCACTGATGCGCTGGGAGCTGGAGACTTGGAGATGGCAAAACGCGGGAAAAAATATCTCGGGGCACGTGTCAACGTGGACCCAACCAAACGTTACGATTTTACAGAAGGTCTACAAATCGCGCTGAATTGCGCATATGCTCGATTTGATGAAACCGTGGATATCGCTGTACGCCTGGGTGTCGACCCCCGCCACGCCGATCAGATGGTCCGCGGAACTGTGGTTCTGCCGAACGGTCTGGGAAAGGTGGTTCGCGTTCTGGTTTTTGCCAAGGGCGAAAAGGTCCGGGAAGCCTTGGAAGCAGGAGCGGATCACGCGGGCGGCGAGGAAATGATCGATAAGATCAAGGAGGGCTGGCTTGACTTTGACAAGACCGTGGCCACCCCCGATATGATGGGCCAGGTGGGCAAGATCGGTAAGGTGCTGGGCCCTCGCGGCCTAATGCCTAACGCAAAACTGGGAACCGTCACCTTTGATGTGGCAAAGGTAGTCCAGGAAATCAAGGCGGGCAAGGTTGACTTCCGCGTTGAAAAGACCGGGATCGTGCACACGTCGGTCGGCAAGGTGTCGTTTGGCCCGGAGAAGTTGCTGCAAAACATTTCCACGGTCATGGATACGCTGATGCGTTTGAAGCCGTCCGCCGCCAAGGGGATGTACTTACGTGGCATTGCTATTTCGACCACCATGGGACCCGGTGTGCAAATCGACCCATTGGCGGTGAAGGCAATTCTCTCTTAGCGTAGCGGTGAGGGCCGCAAGAGACATCAAACGGCGCCCGGATCATGCAGGATTGGGTATTTTGGGTACTTTATAACTGACAATCTGCCAGTTGGGGCTTTCAGCCATCTGAGACCGTAGGTACATCCCGCCAGGGGATGTTTAATTCCGCGTTGTGCGGGACCGACCGAGAGGCATGAAGGGACCAATCGGGCTCGTGGACTCACTTGTTGAGCGAATGGCAGCCGAAAGCACGCCGGCAGGAGAAAGGAGGGTAACACCGTTTTGGACCGAGCAAAAAAACAGCAGTTAGTTGCAGAACTGCACGAGAAGTTGCAGCGAGCCAGCACTGCACTCCTGACCGACTTTCAAGGGTTGACCGTGGCAGAAATGACGGAATTACGCGACGCGCTGGCGGCACAGCGAGTGGAATATCGCGTGATCAAGAACACCCTTATGCGGTTGGCCAGCCAGGAAACGGGGACAGCGGTCCTGGAGCCATTCGTGAAAGGCACCTGCGCGCTTGCAATCGGTTACGACGATCCAACCATTCCGGCCAAGCTGCTCAAGACTTTCATGAAAACCAACACAAAATTGAAGGTCAAAGCCGGAGTCTTGAAGGAACGTCTGCTGAGTGCCGAGCAAGTCGAGGCACTTGCCGACTTGCCAAGTCGCGAGGTTCTGCTGGGAATGCTACTCGGGACATTGAACGCAGTGCCTACAGGTTTGGTCACCGTCCTTAGCGGCGTGCCCCGAGCCTTTGTGGGAGTGCTGGCAGCCATTCAACGCAAAAAAGAACAAGCAGAGTAGATAGGGAGGAAATGTATAATGTCCATCGCGAAAGAGGATGTCGTTCAGTTCATTGAAAATATGACGGTTTTGGAACTCAGTGAGTTGGTGAAAGAATTCGAACAACGCTTCGGAGTCAGCGCTGCCGCGCCTGTAGCTTTCGCTGCCATGCCCGGAGCCGGGGCCGGTGAAGCCGCCCCCGCCGTAGAAGAGCAAACAGAATTCTCGGTGGTTATTACCGCCGTTGGTGAGAAGAAAATCAACGTTATTAAGGAAGTTCGTGCGGTAACCAGCCTCGGCCTCAAAGAAGCCAAGGACCTGGTCGAAGCAGTACCCGGCGTTGTAAAGGAAGGCATCCCCAAAGAGGAAGCACAAGCCATCGCCAAGCAGTTGACCGAAGCAGGTGCGACGGTAGAAGTCAAGTAAACTTGGACACTTGTTCGAACATCGGAAACTGACCAGGTCATGAACCATGAGTCGGTTTCCGATGTTCTGATTTTGGATCGGAGCGTTTTCCTTGGACGTCTGTGTCATCCGCCAATTTGACAAACCGACTGGAATGTAATAGCTTTCGCTGTTAGAGTTATTAGATATCAACAAAGACAGCGAAAGCAACCAGTACGGTTCGATTCCAACAATCTTAATTTATGGCCTTGCAGGGACAGACAACAGGCGCAGAAAAGACGACCTTTTCCCGGGGTTTTCCTCAATCTTTCGTTTCCCATCAGTCTCACTCAGTGTCCGCAAAATGCTAGACGGGATTTGCAGCTGATCCCCGGCACCAATCAGTTGCAGGAGAGATCATGGCCACGGCCTTAACCCATGAATACCGAGCTCGGAAAAATTTCGGCAAAAGTAATAAAATTATGGATATTCCCAATTTAATCCAGATGCAGATAGAGAGCTACAATCAGTTTCTGCAGAAGGCAACCCCTCCAGAAGCCAGAGTAGACAAGGGTCTTCAGGAAGTTTTCAAGAGCGTTTTTCCTATCCAGGATTTCAGTGGCACTGCCTCCCTCGAGTTTGTTCAGTACAGCTTTGGAGCGACGAAATATGACGTTGAAGAGTGTCTGGCCCGCGGCATGACCTATGAGGCGCCTCTAAAAATCGTGGCGCGCCTGGTGGTTTATGATCTGGAAAGGGAATCCGGACACCGGTCCATTCGCGACATTAAAGAACAGGAGATCTACTTTGGCACCCTGCCGCTCATGACGGAGAATGGGACCTTCATCATCAACGGCACGGAACGCGTCATTGTGAGCCAGTTGCACCGCTCCCCCGGTATTTTCTTTGACCACGACCGCGGCAAGACCCACTCCAGTGGAAAGATCCTTTATTCAGCTCGAATTATCCCACTTCGCGGTTCCTGGCTGGACCTCGAATTTGATTCCAAAGACATACTGTATGTGCGCATTGATCGGCGCCGTAAGTTGCCGGTAACCGTTCTCCTGAAAGCCCTGGGATATTCGACGGAAGAACTTCTCAACTACTTTTATCCGACTGAGAAAGTCTACCTGGTCAGCGAGGATCTAGTCCAAAAAGAACTTCTTCCGGAAATCCTGTTGGGCACCCGCACTCCTGAAGACATCGTCCATCCGCAGACTGGCGAAGTGCTGATCAAGAAAAACCGCAAGCTTGGCAAACAAGCTATGAAACGACTGCAAGATGCGGGCATTGCGACGCTCCCCATGAAGAGCTCAGAGATTATTGGATACGTACTGGCCCATGATGTTATTGACTTCACCACCGGTGAGATCCTGGCACAATGCAATGACAAGATCACTGAAAAGCTTCTGGCGGATCTTTTGAACCATAATATTACCCAGCTCGAGCTGCTGCATATGGAAGGCCCGAACATCAGCCCCTCATTTCACAGCACCTTGCTGGTCGACAAGGTGAACAACCGGGTAGAAGCGCTTCTGGAAATTTATCGCCGGCTGCGGCCCAGCAATCCCCCAACGCCTGAAGTGGCGGAAGACTTCTTTGACAAACTGTTCTTCAGCGCCGATCATTACGACCTTTCGGAAGTTGGTCGACTGAAACTCAACCTGCAGCTTGGTATTGATACGCCTCTCAGCCTCAGGATTCTGCGCCGTGAGGATATCCTGGAAGCGGTGCGCCATCTCATCAGATTAAAGGATTCCCAAGGTGCAGTGGATGATATCGATAACCTGGGCAATCGACGGGTACGGGCAGTCGGTGAGCTCCTGGAAAACCAGTATCGAATTGGTCTGGTACGAATGGAGCGGGCGATTAAGGAACGCATGAGCCTTCAGGAAATTGAAGCGCTGATGCCCCATGACTTGATTAATGCCAAACCAGTATCTGCAGTGGTCAAGGAATTTTTCGGCACCAGCCAGCTTTCTCAGTTTATGGATCAAACCAATCCGCTCTCGGAGATCACCCACAAAAGGCGTCTGAGTGCGCTCGGGCCGGGAGGATTGACACGCGAACGCGCGGGCTTTGAAGTCCGGGACGTTCATCCCACCCACTATGGCCGCATCTGTCCCATTGAAACCCCGGAAGGTCCCAATATCGGCTTGATCGTATCTCTCTCCACTTATGCCCGGGTCAACTCATACGGTTTCATAGAAACGCCATATCGCAAGGCAAAAGAGGGACGGGTGAGCCGGGAAGTGGTCTACCTCACCGCCATGGATGAAAAGGACTTCCCGATTGCGCAAGCCAATGCTCCGCTGGACGAATCGGGTCGTTTCACGCTGGATCAGGTCTCATCTCGCAAAGCTGGTGAATTCGTGATGGTGGCTCCAGGGGAAGCGCGCTTCATGGACGTTTCTCCCAACCAGCTGGTGAGCGTTGCCGCCTCTCTCATTCCGTTTCTCGAACACGATGATGCGAACCGGGCATTGATGGGTTCGAACATGCAGCGCCAGGCCGTTCCATTGCTCCAAACCCGAGCCCCGATTGTGGGAACAGGGCTGGAACGGGTCGTGGCTCGCGACAGTGGAGTAACCGTTATCTGTAAGCGCGACGGGATAGTGGAATATGTGGACGCGGCCAGGATTGTCGTCCGTGCGGCAGAAGACGACATTCGTCTGGGAAGTGCCGTGGATATCTATAAACTCACAAAGTTCAAACGCTCCAATCAGAATACCTGCATGAACCAGAAGCCCCTGGTCAGGCGCGGTGGTTTTGTGCAGCAAGGGCAGATCATTGCGGATGGGACCTCCACCGATCGGGGTGAGCTGGCACTGGGAAAAAACGTGATGGTGGCCTTCATGAGCTGGGGTGGCTACAACTTCGAAGATTCGATCCTGCTCAGCGAACGGGTGGTCAAGGAGGATATTTACACCTCCATACACATTGAAGAATTCGAACTGGTTGCACGGGACACGAAACTCGGCAAGGAAGAGGTCACAAGGGATATCCCCAATGTTGGCGAAGAGGCGCTGAAGAATCTCGACGACAGCGGCATCATCCACATTGGCGCTTACATCATGCCGAATGACATCCTGGTGGGCAAGGTGACGCCTAAAGGCGAAACCCAATTGACGCCCGAGGAAAAGCTGCTGCGAGCCATCTTCGGGGAAAAAGCGAGTGATGTGAAAGACACCTCGCTGCGCGTCCCCCCGGGTGTGGAAGGCATTGTCATCGACGCCAGGGTGTTTTCCCGGAAAGGTACGGATAAAGACGAAAGAACGAGAATGATTGAGAGCGAGGAGATCGCTCGGCTCATGAAAGACCAGCGTGACGAACTGGAAATCATCAAGAAAAGTACTGCCAGGCGCCTTGCTCGGCTGCTGGCGGGAAAGAGCTGTGAACGCCCGATCAAGGATGGGAGAAAGGTCTGCATCAAGGAAGGCGAACCTTTCTCGGAGGAAAACCTCCTGCAACTTCCCAGCACTGTGTGGCGACAGTTGAATGTAGGAAATGATCCGGCTTTGTTTATGGAGTTGGAAACGCTCCAGGCAAGCTACCGAGAGCAGGTGGATTTGGTTAAGTCGCTGTTCGAGCAAAAAGAAGAGAAGTTGAAACGGGGCGACGAATTGCCACCCGGGGTAATCAAGATGGTCAAAGTCTATGTGGCCGTCAAACGCAAGCTTCAGGTGGGTGATAAGATGGCCGGCAGACACGGTAATAAAGGTGTGGTCTCAAGGATTCTGCCAATCGAGGACATGCCGCATTTTGCTGACGGCACCCCGGTGGATATCGTGCTCAATCCCCTGGGCGTCCCATCGCGTATGAACGTTGGTCAAGTTATGGAAACGCATTTGGGTTGGGCGGCAAAAGGTCTGGGAGAACAATTGGCGCAGATGCTGGAAGAGCAGAAGATGAAGGAAAAGCCGAAGGATAAGCTGAAGCGCATCTTTAACCAGTTGGAATTTGACAACTACTTCCACGACGCCAGCGAGCCGCAACTCAAGCACTTAATTCCCGACTTTCGCGAAGGTCTGCACGTTGCGACGCCGGTCTTTGACGGCGCCGAAGAGGAGGAGATTCGTGCATTTTTGCGCGAGGCCGGCCTGCCGGAAACCGGCCAGACCATTTTGTATGACGGGCGCATTGGTGAACCCTTTGATCAAGCTGTGACGGTGGGCATCATGTATATGATGAAACTGCACCATCTGGTGGATGATAAGATTCACGCTCGCTCAATTGGCCCTTACTCACTGGTGACACAACAACCGCTGGGAGGCAAGGCCCAGTTTGGTGGTCAACGCCTTGGAGAAATGGAAGTATGGGCCATGGAAGCCTACGGTGCGGCCCATGCCCTGCAGGAATTTTTGACGGTGAAATCAGATGATCTGGCCGGGCGCACCCGGATGTACGAAAAAATCGTGAAGGGCGACAACACCCTGGAAGCCGGTTTGCCCGAGTCCTTTAATGTTCTGGTCAAAGAGCTCCAGGCTCTCGCCCTTGACGTCAGGTTGCTGGAAGAGGAAGAAAGCAGTTGATGTCTTCGGGTGACGCGGTTTCTCCGCAAATCGTTTTTGAGTACCGGCAATGCGTCATGAGGACTCTTTGCGTGCCCGCAAAGAGGGTGGCAAATACAAGGAGGACGCCTTGAAAGAGCTTTACAGTCTTTTTATGCGACCAAAGGATCCGTTGCATTTTAACGCGGTGAAGATCATGCTCGCATCTCCCGAAAAGATCATGGAATGGTCCTATGGCGAGGTTAAGAAACCGGAAACTATCAACTACCGTACTTTCAAACCGGAACGAGACGGTTTGTTTTGCGCGAAAATATTCGGACCTACCAAGGACTACGAGTGCAACTGCGGCAAGTACAAGCGCATGAAGCATCGCGGCGTTGTCTGTGAGAAATGCGGCGTCGAGGTTATTCAATCCAAAGTTCGACGGGAACGAATGGGGCACATTGAACTGGCAGCTCCGGTGGCCCACATCTGGTTTTTGAAAAGCCTGCCAAGCAAAATCGGTAACTTGCTGGACCTGACTCTAAAAGAGCTCGAGAAAGTTCTCTATTTTGACTCCTATATCGTCACCGACCCGGGAGACACACCCCTTGCCCAGAACGAGCTGTTGAATGAGGACAAGTACCGCCAGGCGGCTCAAGAGTATGGGAGCCGATTCGTTGCCAAGATCGGAGCTGAGGCGGTCAAGGAATTGCTGATGCGTCTGGATCTGGACAAAATGGCCACCGAGTTGCGGCTGGACATGATGCAGACCAATTCCGCGGCGAAGCGCAAGAAATTGGCTAAACGTCTTAAGGTTGTGGATGCTTTTCGGGAATCGGAAAATGAACCGGAATGGATGATCATGGATGTCATCCCGGTGCTTCCTCCCGATTTGAGGCCTCTGGTGCCGCTGGATGGTGGGCGTTTTGCCACCAGTGACTTGAATGATCTGTATCGGCGGGTGATCAATCGTAACAATCGTCTAAAACGTCTTCAGGAATTGAATGCACCGGACATTATCATCCGCAACGAAAAACGCATGCTTCAGGAAGCCGTTGATGTTCTCTTTGACAATGGTCGAAGAGGAAAAACCATCACCGGACCAAACAAACGGCCGCTTAAATCCCTGAGTGACATGCTGAAAGGCAAGCAGGGGCGCTTTCGCCAGAATCTGCTGGGCAAACGGGTCGACTATTCCGGTCGAACGGTCATTGTCATCGGCCCGGATTTGCGCTTACACCAGTGCGGTCTGCCCAAAAAGATGGCGCTCGAGCTCTTCAAGCCCTTCATCTATAACAAATTGGAAGAAAAAGGTTATGTCACCACCATTAAGGCCGCAAAAAAAATGGTGGAAAAGGAGACTCCCGAGGTCTGGGATACTTTGGATGAAGTGGTGCGGGAGTTCCCAATCATGCTCAATCGGGCGCCCACTCTGCATCGCCTGGGGATTCAGGCATTCGAACCCATTTTGATTGAAGGAAAAGCGATCCAATTGCATCCTCTGGTCTGCACGGCTTTCAATGCCGACTTTGACGGAGACCAGATGGCCGTGCACATACCCCTTTCCATCGAAGCGCAAATTGAGGCCCGGGTCCTCATGATGTCTACTAACAACATCCTCAGCCCAGCCCACGGGGATCCGATTATTGTACCGTCCCAGGATATTGTTCTCGGCATTTACTACATGACCCGGGAGAAACCCTTCGCCAAAGGGTACAAACAAGTTTTTGCGAGCCCGGAGGAAGTTCGCTGTGCCTATGATGCCGAACAGGTGGCATTGCACGCCCCGATTAAAGTTCGCATGGGAGGCGCGCTGGTGGATACGACTGTCGGGAGAATTCTGCTGGCGGAGATTCTCCCCGCCGAAGTTTCCTTTTCGTTCATCAACCGCGTGATGAACAAGAAGGCCCTGGCGGAATTGATAGACCTTTGCTATCGGGAAGCCGGTATAAAGGCAACGGTGCTTCTGGCGGACCGATTGAAAGACCTTGGATATCAGTTCGCCACCCGCTCGGGTATTTCCATTTCCATTAAAGATATGGTCATCCCTTCACGAAAGGCGGAGATCCTGGATGCCGCCTTTGAGCAGATTAAGGAAATCGAACGCCAATACAACGAAGGTCTGATTACTGAGGGTGAGAAGTACAACAAAGTCGTGGACATTTGGGCTAAAGGTACGGAAGACATCGCCGCCGAGATGATGAACGAGATTGCCATCATGGAAGTGACCGGACCGGACGGTGACATCAAACAGATGGCTTCTTTTAATCCCATTTTTATGATGGCCGATTCGGGGTCCCGCGGGAGCAAGGACCAGATGCGCCAGCTTTCAGGAATGCGCGGCTTGATGGCCAAACCATCCGGTGAGATCATCGAGACACCCATTACGGCCAACTTCCGTGAAGGTCTGACGGTGCTGCAGTACTTCATTTCCACCCACGGAGCCCGCAAGGGGTTGGCTGACACAGCACTCAAGACAGCCAACTCCGGTTATCTCACCAGGCGTCTCGTGGATGTCTCACAGGATGTGGTCATTTCCGAACGGGATTGCGGAACGTTCGATGGCATCGAGGTCGAATCCCTTCTCGAAGCAGGGGAGATCATTCAGCGTCTAAGTGAACGCATCCTGGGCCGCACCGCCCTCGAAAATATCGAAGACCCCGTCACCGGAGAAGTCCTGGTCAAGGCCGGGCAGGAGATTGATGAACTGGCGGTGAAATTGATCGAGGACGCCGGCATTGAAAAGGCTGGCATCCGTTCCGTGCTGACTTGCCGCAGCCGCCGTGGAGTGTGCGCCATGTGCTATGGCCGTGATCTGGCTTATGGTAAGCTGGTGGAAATCGGACAGGCCATTGGCATTATCGCTGCCCAGTCCATTGGTGAACCGGGCACGCAGTTGACCATGCGCACGTTCCATATCGGAGGCACCGCAAGCAAGCGTATCGAGCAGACCTCGCTGAGTAACCGGTATCCGGGAACGGTCCGTTTCCTCAATCTCCATACCGTCAGGAATCGCGATGGCGACCTGGTGGCCATGAACCGCAACGGCGAAATCAGCATCGTCCGCGAAACGGGCCGTGAGCAGGAGCGCTACGTCATCATTTACGGCGCCAAATTGAAAGTGAGCGATGCTCAGCAGGTCGAAGCGGGCACACTGTTGGCCGAATGGGACCCATTCACCATTCCCATCCTGACTGAAGTCGCCGGCACAGTGAAATTCGGGGACATCGTGGAAGGCCAGACCATGCAGGAAAAGGTTGACCCGGTTACGGGGAAGTCCAGCAAGGTGGTCGTGGAATACCGTGAAGCCGATGTCCGTCCGCGCATTTCAATCAAGGATGAAAAAGGGCGGACGGCGCGCGTCGGGGATGGCGGCTTCGCCCGTTACTATATGCCGCTCGGGGCGATCATTATGGTCAATGAGGGTGCTCCGGTGTACCCTGGAGAAGTCCTGGCAAGAATCCCTCGGGAAACGACCAAGACCAAAGATATCACGGGAGGTCTGCCGCGAGTCGCAGAACTGTTTGAAGTGCGTAAACCCAAGGAGCATGCGGTCATTTCCGAGATTGATGGGGTAGTGAGCTTTGGCAAGGACACCAAAGGAAAGCGTAAGGTCGTTGTTACTCCAGAGGTGGGAGAATTCCGAGAGTATTTGATCCCTAAAGGGAAACATATCAGTGTGCATGAAGGGGATTACGTGCGCGCCGGAGAACTGCTGATGGATGGTTCAGCCAATCCTCACGACATATTGGCAGTTCGCGGTGAGAAGGAACTGGCCAAATATCTGGTTAATGAAGTCCAGCAGGTTTACCGGCTGCAAGGGGTGAAAATAAACGACAAGCATATTGAAGCCATTGTACGCCAGATGTTGAAACGGGTCCGCATAGCAGATCCCGGAGATTCCGATTTTCTGGTGGGTGAGCATGTGGATAAGCTGGTTTTTGCAGAAGTGAATCAAGCGTTGTTTGCTGAAAACAAAAAGCGGGCAGCGGGTGAACCCCTGCTCCTGGGAATTACTAAAGCGTCGCTCAGCACTGACAGTTTCATTTCCGCCGCGTCCTTCCAGGAAACGACCAAGGTGCTGACCGAGGCTGCGGCTGCCGGCAAAGTGGATTTCCTTAAGGGGCTCAAGGAAAATGTCATCATGGGACGTCTCATTCCTGCTGGGTCCGGTCTGAAAGATTATCGCGAGATAAGAAAGTAACAGTTTCCTGGAAATGGGAACTTGAAGGAGGGGTTTTTTCGATTGCGCCCTTAAACATCTTGACAATGTGGTATTTTTTTTGTAGAAAGACAAGATTTTCAAATTAAGGCTGCCTGACACTTTGGACAGTCAAATAGCGATTTACAGATGCTGAC
>Ga0209254_10004568_pt1 | contig 12687 bp, 11 predicted proteins | sample FrelakmetDIP11DI_FD_187148 | JGI IMG/M metagenome (GOLD analysis project Ga0209254, IMG submission 187148) | Freshwater lake sediment microbial communities from the University of Notre Dame, USA, for methane emissions studies - DIP11 DI (SPAdes)... | ecosystem: Environmental > Aquatic >...
TGCATGAGAGCTATATTTTGTCTTTTTTTAAGGATGCTCTGTCTGTTAATGTATGCCATTTGCTCATCACCCGTTTTATGAGACGTTATTGCTGTTTTTGATATTTTTCAAGGAACGGTTTTATCAGGTCTATGGGTACCGGGAATATAATTGTAGAATTCTTCTCGGTTGCAATCTCTGTAAGGGTCTGAAGGAACCTGAGCTGTAATGCTCCACTTTCTGTTGCGATAATCTTTGCCGCATCTGCAAGTTTCTGTGAAGCCTGGAATTCTCCTTCAGCATGAATAATCTTTGCCCTTCTCTCGCGCTCTGCCTCGGCCTGTTTTGCTATAGCCCTCAGCATCTCCGGAGGCAGATCGACATTCTTAACCTCGACTACTGAAACTTTGATTCCCCACGGCTCTGTCTGAAAGTCAATAACCTTCTGCAGTTCGGCATTAAGTTCTTCTCTGTTAGTCAACAGTTCATCAAGCTGGCTCTGTCCAAGGATACTTCTGAGAGTTGTCTGTGCTATCTGTGATGTTGCGAAGTAAAAGTCTTCAATCTCAGTAATAGCCTTAGTAGGATCCATGACCCTGAAATAGACAACTGCATTGACCTTCACGGAGATATTGTCTTTCGTTATAATGTCCTGTGCAGGAACATCCATTGTGATGGTGCGGAGGCTGACCTTAACAAGCTTGTCAATGATAGGCCAGATGAGAACCAGTCCCGGTCCTTTTACCGGGATAATCCTTCCGAGACGAAATACCACGCCCCTCTCATATTCCTTGAGGATCTTTATAGCGCTTGAAAGGAAATATACAACGAGAAATATTATGAAGAGAAAACTCACAAAAGACGGTGCTATAAACGGCATATGTACCTCCTTTTTAGGTGTAATGCATTAACGTCACCTGATACTCCAATAAACAAATACTGTATGAGTAATCAAGTCAATCAATCCGGTTAATTGGATTTCCTTACCTTAACCTTCAGATCTGAAACTGCCTCAACCATAATCCTTTCACCTTTCGCAACAGGCGCATCAGAGTATGCAGACCATCTCTCACCATGCAACGATACCATGCCTCCTTCTCTGTTAATATCAGTATCTGCAACGCCCTTCAACCCTATGAGACCCTCAGCGCCGGTTATCGGCTTTCTCTTTAATGCCTTAAATGCAAGGCCGAGGGTTAGAGAAAAGAATAGGGCGGTTATCAAAACAGCCGGGAGGACGATAGAGAGTGAGAGTTTCACAAAAGGAGCAGGAGATTCGAAAAGCATCAGTGAGCCGATAATCATTGCAATAATACCGCCGATCATTAATATCCCGTGGGAAACTATCTTGACCTCAAGTATGAAAAGAATAATTGCGAGGATGATTAAGAGAAGTCCTGCATAATTTACCGGGAGCGTTTGAAAGGCATAAAATGCAAGGATAAGGCAAATACCGCCTATCACTCCTGGAAAGAGTGCCCCCGGGTTTGTGAGTTCAAAGAAGAGGCCGTAGAAACCTAAAAGCATGAGGATGTAGGCAACATTCGGATCAGAAATAAGATTCAGGATCTTGTGTCTGATTCCCAGCTCCTCCCGGATTATTGACGAGTTTTTTGTCCTGAGAACCTTTTTGTCAAGAGCTGTCTGAACGTTCATGCCGTCGATGTCTGAGAGGAGGGAATTGATGTCTTTCGTGACAAGGTCTATGACATGTTCCTTGAGCGCCTCGCTCTCAGTTGCGGATATGCTTTTCCTGACCGCATCTTCCGCCCATTGGGCATTTTTCCCCCGTCTTTCAGCCAGGGATTTGATATACGCTGCTGCGTCATTTGTAGCTTTCTCGGCCATTGTTTTGTCCATCTTTTCACCAATTCCTACAGGATGAGCTGCGCCGATATTGGTACCGGGAGCCATTGCTGCGATGTGTGCGGCAAGGGTCAGAAAAACCCCTGCAGAGGCAGCCCTGCTTCCGCTTGGCGAAACGAAGACAACGACAGGCACATCGCTTCCGATTATGTCTTTCACACTGGTTCTCATCGAAGTGTCCAAACCGCCGGGAGTATCGAGTTCTATCACAAGCGCCTCAACCCGTTTTTCCTGTGCTTTTCTGATGCTTTTTCCGATGAATTCGGCTGAGACCGGATTGATGACGCCATTGATGGTTATTACCATCACTTCGCTTTTCTTTTCGTTCGTGAAGCCTTTTGTACTGAAGAAAAAAGTGACAAAACAGGCCGCTAAAATTGCAATAGAGATAAACTTATTCTTTAAGAATATCTTCTTATCCCTCATATTTAAAAAGAATTATAGCTTTTTAGTTGGGAAAAAGCAACCAGACCTGCGGAAGCGGGAGGCAGATGCTATATTTCCAGTAATTCTCTAACGGTACGCAGGACCGAGTCGCCGAGCGCCTTGAGGTCATATCCGCCCTCAAGGGCAAAGACATAGGGCATTGGCGGCAGGTATGTTGTTGTTGAACGCAAGAGTATCCCCCTCACGATACTTCGCATTCCTTCATTTGTCACTTTAAACCCTGAAAGGGGATCGTTCAGATGGATATCATAACCGGCTGATACCAGTATGATGTCAGGACGGAAGTTTTTTATAAGCCGGGGCAGAATATCACGATACGCGTAAAAGTAATCCTTATCTCCTGTGCCATAGGGCATCGGAATATTATAGGTATACCCTTCTCCCTTTCCGCGACCTCTTTCTGAATCCCCGCCCGTCCCTGGGTAATGAGGGTACTGGTGCGTACTAAAATAGAAGACTGATTCATCTTCTTCAAAAATATGCTGCGTACCGTTCCCGTGATGGACGTCAAAGTCTATGATGAACACTTTCTTATAACCAACCTTCTGTGCATAGCGCGCTCCGACTGCAATATTATTGAATATGCAAAAGCCCATAGCCGAGTCTGCTTCTGCATGATGACCGGGGGGCCTTACAGCACAGAACGCCCTTTCAATCTTACCGCTTTTGCACCAGTCTATTGCCTCGATAACAGCACCCGAAGCAAACAGGGCAGCCTCAAAGGAGTGCTCAGAGACATATGTATCTCCGTCATAGAACCCGGTGAAGGTCTTTATTTTGTCGAAATACTCTCTGGTATGCACAGCGAGGATCTCTTCATCGCCTGCCCGTCCCGGCTTGATATGGGTGAGCTGGTTCCAGCATTCTGATTCTCGCAGGGTTTCAAGTATCTGTATCAGTCTCTGGGGAGACTCGGGATGACCGGGCGGCATCTCGTGCTTCAGAAATATGTCATCGTAGATAAAACCGACTTTTTTCATAAAGACTTGTTCTTAAAACAATCCTTTCACTTTTCCTGTCGCGACATCTACATCGACACGTCTGAATGCAGGGTTAGAAGCAGTTCCTGGCATGAGTTTTATCGCTCCCGCAACAGGCACGACAAAGCCTGCACCTTTATAGGTAAGAATATCACGCACAAAGAGCTTCCATCCTTTTGGGACACCCTTCACATTGGGATTGTCCGAGAGGCTCAGGTGGGTCTTGACCATGCATGTCCCGAGTTTTGCAATTTCAGGATCCTCTTCCATTCTCTTAGCCTTTGAAAGAGCTTCAGGTGAATACTCAACACCTTCAGCACCATAGACTTCTCGTGCGATAAGCTCAATGCGCGCGCGCAGGGGAGTGGAGAGTTCATAGAGAAAATGGAAATCATTCGGTTCATTACATGCATCGATAACCGCATCGGCAAGTTCCAATGCTCCGGTGCCGCCGAATTGCCAGTGTTTTGAAAGGGCAACCCGTGCCCCGGCAGTTTCTGCAAGCCTTCTTACGGTATTAATTTCATTTTCCGTATCTGTGAAAAATGCGTTTATGCAGACAACGGGATTGGTGCCGGCTTTCTTGACCGTGAGAATATGATGGATCAGGTTTTCACATCCTTTTTCAACCCATCCGATATTTTCCGTACTGTATTCCGCGGGCATGGGTCTTCCGGGGACCGGAATGGGAGCACCACCGTGGCATTTCAGAGCCCGTATTGTTGAAACAATAACAGCTGCATGGGGTTTCAACCCGGAGAATCTGCACTTCAGGTTCCAGAATTTTTCAAACCCTATGTCTGCTCCGAACCCTGATTCAGTGATATGATAATCCCCAAGCTTGAGGCCGATCCGGTCAGCGATAATGGAAGACTGTCCGATAGCAATATTAGCGAATGGTCCGGCATGAACAAGGACAGGCTGACCTTCGATCGTCTGCATGAGGTTCGGATTGAGTGCCTCGACCATCCATGCCGTCATTGCACCCGCTACTTCAAGATCCTCTGTTGTCACAGGCTTCCCGCTCTTATCATATGCAACGACAATTTTTCCCATTCTCTCACGCATGTCCTTCAGATCTGTTGAAACCGCCAGGATGGCCATGATTTCTGAAGAGACGGCGATTGCAAAACCGGAAGTCATCATGAAACCATCATTCTTCCCGCCGATGCCGATTATGATTTCCCGGAGAGACTGAGCGCAAAAATCCATGATCCATTTCATTTCAATAGTGCGCGGATCAATATTCAGTCTCCTCAAGTTTCTTCTGGCGAGCTGTTCGTCGGTATAATTGAACTCGTGCTGCATCCTCGACGTGAGGGCAACCATGGCGAGATTATGTGCGTTCATGATGGCATTGATATCGCCCGTCAGTCCGAGAGAGAATGGAGTCAGCGGAATGCACTGGGATAGACCGCCACCTGCTGCTGATCCTTTGATATTCATCGTCGGGCCGCCGGATGGCTGACGTATGGCAGCGATGACTCTTTTCCCTCTTTTGCCGAGTCCCTGCGTAAGTCCAATGGTTGTCGTGGACTTGCCTTCCCCGAGGGGAGTTGGCGTAATTGCAGTTACGTTGATATATTTGCCATCGGGTTTTGTATGCAGGCGGTTCAGGAGGCTCTTGAAATCAAGCTTGGCTACATAATGCCCGTGAGGAAGGAGTTCATGTTTTTCCAAACCCAGCTCCCCGGCCAACTGGTGAACGGTTTTCATATATGCTTCTGATGCTTCCGCTATCTCCCAGTCAGCATGTTTCGTCGGATCAAGAGACGTCATAACACCCTCCTTTTGTTTAGTAGGTAGTAGACAGTAGACAGCACACAGGAAAATTCTTTTCCGTTTATCCTATTCTCTGTCTGCTATCTACTGTTTATCATCTTTAGTTATTTTCACTTCCTGTCTACTGCCTACCGTCTACTGTCTACTGGTTTTCAATAGCTTATCAGCGCACTCAGGAATTTATCATTCATCCGCCTGAGATTTTTGCTCATGGCAATGGCGAGTTTCATTACGAGCTTCAGTGCAAGAACACAATCTTTCTGAACCAAATCATCAAAATCCTCCTTTGGAATCAGCAGAAGCTCAGTGTCTTCAAGAGCAGTAGCAGAAGCTACGTGTTTTCTGTTCTCAAGTATTGAGAGCTCTCCAAAGAAATGACCTGCGGGAAGGACAACAAGGGTCTGCCTCCAGCCATCAGCAGTTATCCTTGATATTTCGATTTTCCCTGCGTGGACGAGCCAGAGTCCTTTGGTCTCATCCTTTTCTTTAAAAAGCTGGTCGCCTTTTTTCACAGAAAACTGTTTTGTTATCATGGCTATCTTGCTCAAACCTGACTCTTCGATGCCCTCCAAAAGAACCTGCTGCTTTAATATATCTGTAGTGATCATGGCACATGCCTCCTCTTCACGGTATTTATTTCGGGGAAGTTTCTACCCGTTCAATTCTTACTGCACACGCCTTCAGCTCGGGAATCTTCGAGATCGGGTCGAGAGCAGTATTGGTGAGTACATTTGCTGCTGCTTCCCGGTAATGAAAGGGGATAAAGACAACGCCTTTTGCAGGCCGACCGGAAACAAGAACCATTATCTCTATGGTCCCCCTTCGAGAGGATACGCGCACTGCATCTCCCTCGCGAACATTCAGTGTTTGTGCATCCTCCGGGTGAATCTCAATGTACGCACAAGGTGATACACGGTTTATTGGGTCAACCCTTCTCGTCATTGACCCTGTATGATAATGAAAAAGATGTCTTCCTGTCGATAGCAAAAAGGGATATTCATGATCGGGTAATTCATCAGAAGGACGGAATTGTACTGGGGTAAAGGTAGCTTTTCCCCGTGGGAAACCACCTTTGAACAGATAGGGAGTCCCGGGGTGATCATGGGTTGGACATGGCCATTGGAGACCGTTCTTTGCTATTCTCCGGTAATTTATACCGGCCAGTGCAGGCCAGAGTTTTCCTGCTTCCCGGAAAACATCTTCGATTATGTCATACGTCATATCAACTCCAAACCGCTTCGAAAGTTCAACGATGATGAGAGAATCCTCCTTTGCATCACCGGGCGGTTCCACAGCTTTTCTCACTCGCTGAACCATTCGTGCGGTGTTTGTGAATGTTCCGTCTTTTTCGGCAAAGCATGCAGCAGGAAGTATTACATCTGCCAGTTCCGCGGTTTCTGTCGGAAAGATATCCTGCACGACAAGGAAATCAAGTTTTTTCAGCGCTTGTATGGTATGGTTCATATCAGGGTCGCTCAGGACAGGGTTTTCTCCCATAATATAGAGCGCTTTGATCTTCCCTTCAAGGGCTGCCCTGGTCATTTCGGTTGCGGTAAGGCCGGGAGTATCTGATAAGTGAATACCCCATGCCTTCTCGAACTTTTGCCTGATACCTGGCATGGTTACCTTCTGATACCCTAAATAAAAATCCGGTATGCAGCCCATATCTGTAGCACCCTGAACATTGTTCTGCCCCCTCAACGGATTTACTCCGGTGCTCTCCCTTCCCAGGTTGCCTGTCATCAGGGCCAGATTTGCTATCGCATAGACGTTCTCTGTGCCGTGAGTATGCTGGGTAATCCCCATAGTGTAGTAGATCCCCGGACGGACAGCATTCCCGTAAAGAAATGCCGCCTTTATAATATCCTCCCTTGAGACCCCTGTAATCCGTTCGCCTTCCTCGGGAGTATATGCAAGGAGAGACTCCTTGAAAGATGCAAACCCCTCTGTACGCTCCATGATAAATTTCTTGTCGATTAAATCTTCTTTCACGATTACATGCATGATGGAATTCAGAAGGGCTGCGTCAGTTCCGGGCCTGTGCTGTAGCCATACACGGGAAAATCTCACCAGATCAATTTTCCTTGGATCAGCAACAATGAGTTCGGCTCCTCTTCTGACCGCTTTTTTCATTTTCAGTCCGATGATCGGGTGAGTCTCTGTTGTATTCGAGCCGATAACAAAAATAATGTCATGGTTTTCGATTTCCGGTATCGAATTTGTCATGGCACCCGAGCCAAACACAGTGGCCAGACCGGCCAGGGATGAACTGTGTCAGTATCTCGCACAATGGTCGATGTTGTTCGTGCCTATTACTACACGGAAGAATTTCTGGAAGAGATAATTTTCCTCACTGGTGCACCGCGCTGAAGAAAGACCGCCGATGGCGTCCGGTCCGTAGTTCTCTTTGATCTGCTTGAGACGGTTTGCAATATAATCAAAAGCTTCTTCCCAGGAAACCTCTTTAAATAAGGATGAAGGATGAAGGATGAAGGATGAATTATTAATCCCCCCATGCCCCCCTTTAGTAAAGGGGGGTAAGGGGGGCTTTGTCTGGTGAAGAGTAAAAGCCGGGATATCTTTCGGTGCAGTGCGAATCAAAGGTTTTTTCAGGCGATCAGGGCTGTGGATGAATCCGTAGCCGAACCTGCCCTTCGCACAGAGCCAGCCTTCGTTCAATGTCTCCTCTTTTGAAGAAACCCTTCTCACCTCATTGCGCCATATATGGAGTGTTATGTTGCAGCCGCATCCACAATATGGGCAGACTGTATCAACTTCTTTGAAATTCTGTCTTCCCTTTTGGTCCCACATCTTACCGGTGAGAGCTCCTGTCGGGCATACTGCAACACATTGACCACAGAACTCGCAGTTAAGGTCATTTTCGAATGGTGGACATATCTTTGTTCTTAGTCCTCTATAAGCAAAGTCTATTGCTCCGACTCCCTGGATCTCATCACATATACGAACACACTGTCCGCAGAGAATACATTTCTCCATATCCCTCGCGATAAATGGATTAGAATCCTTTTTCTCGTAAACCCTCTGTTCCCCCCCGAAACGGTTTTCTCTGATACCATAAAAATATGCCAGTTCCTGAAGCTTGCAATCACCTGCCCTTTCACAAACCATACAATCTTTTGGATGGTCAGAAAGGATAAGTTCCAATGTTGTCTTTCTCAGTTTCTCTAAACGGGGGCTTGTTGTTGTCACGTCCATTCCGTTCCGGGCGAACGTGGTACATGATGCAACAGGTTTCGGCGATCCGTTGATTTCTACCAGACAGAGCCTGCATCCGCCGAATGATGAAAGTTCAGGATGGTGGCATAGTGTCGGTATAGGAATATCCAGTTTTCTCGCAGCATCGAGGATTGTGGATAATTTTCTTACTGTAACTTTTTGTCCGTCTATTTTGAGGGTTACCATATTTTAAGGGTTCGAGGATTCAAGGGTTCGAGGATTCAAGGGTTTACATTCGTTCACGTGTATCCTTGAATCCTTGACCATTTGAACCCTGTCTTTTTCATTCACGATTTTGTAATTGCCTTGAACTTGCATGCATCAAAGCATGTCCCGCATTTTACGCATAATTCTGTGTTAATACGGTGCGGTTTCTTTCTGACACCTCTTATTGCATCTGCAGGGCAGATGCGCTTACATGCCCCGCAACCGGTACAGACAGCTTCGAGTATCGAATAGGTGATCAGATCCCTGCAAACAGCAGCAGGACATTTTTTATTCCTGATATGTTGTTCGTACTCGGCTCTGAAATATCTAAGGGTGCTGAGTACGGGATTGGGAGCAGTCATGCCCAATCCGCATAATGAAGTTGCGCGTATGTAATGTCCGAGTTCTTCGAGCAGTTCCAGGTCGCCTTCTTTGCCTTTTCCGGTTGTGATCCTTTCCAGAATTTCGAGCATCCTCTTCGTGCCGATCCTGCACGGTGTACACTTGCCGCATGATTCGGACTGCGTGAATTCAAGGAAGAATTTTGCGGTATTCACCATACAGCTTGTCTCATCCAATACAACCATTCCGCCTGAACCCATAATAGAGCCGGCCTGCGCAAGGGATTCATAGTCTACTTCAGTATCAAGCAATTCCTCCGGTATGCATCCGCCTGAAGGTCCGCCCGTCTGCAATGCCTTGAAGGACTTGCCACCCTCGATGCCTCCGCCTATCTCATAAACAATCTCCCTGAGAGTGACACCCAAGGGTACCTCAATCAAACCGGTATTTTTTACCTTTCCCGAGAGTGAAAAGACTTTGGTGCCACCGCTCCTCTCTGTACCAAGGCGACTGTACCAGGCCGCTCCATGAAGAATGATCATAGGGATATTTGCAAAGGTCTCGACATTGTTCAAGACCGTCGGTCTGTCCCATAAGCCCTTTTCGGCTGAGCGCCATAACTTGGGAGTCGGCATCCCCCGTTTCCCTTCGATTGAGCGCATCAATGCTGTAGCCTCACCGCATACAAAAGCACCGGCACCCTGAAAAATCTTGAGAGCAAAATCAAAGTTTGAACCAAAAATATTTTTGCCGAGAAATCCTGCCTCGTAGCACTGTTCTATGGCCATCTGAAGACGTTTGACTGCCAACGGGTACTCAGCCCTTACATAGATATATCCATGATGGGATTCAGTTGCCTTTGCACAGATAATCATGCCTTCAATAACAGCATGAGGATCACCTTCCATGACAGACCTGTCCATGAACGCACCCGGATCACCTTCATCACCATTACAGATTACGTATTTGATGTCTGAAGCAATCCGTAATCCGAGTTCCCATTTCAGTCCCGTCGGAAAGCCTGCGCCGCCTCTCCCCCTCAGATTGGAATTTTTTACGATGTCGACAATTTCCTGAGAACCCATCGAGGTAAGAGCCATTTTTGCTGCTTTGTAACCGTCTACAGCTTGATACGCGTGAATGTCTTCAGGGTCTATCTCGCCGCAATGGGAGAGAACCACCTTGGTCTGTTTTTGATGAAAGGTGTGATAGTCTTTATCTACAATCCATTCTGCGACTGGTATCCCGTTGAGGATATGTTCAGTAAATATTTTTGCTACCATATCCGGCTTGACATGCTTGTACGTTGTTTTGTCTCCATTAATGATGACATCCACGAGAACATCCTGTGCGCAGAATCCCCTGCAGCCGACTCTCTGTGCTGAACACTTCTCGGAGAAAGATGCTGCAATGCCGGCTGATGAGATTGTTTCTTTGAAGGTTTTCAGAACCTCTTTGCTGCCTGAAGCGACTCCGCCTGTTCCGGTGCATACCTTTATGAGAATATCCTTGTCCATTATTCGCGTGCTTTGATCTTTTTTACTTCCTTCATCAGTTTATCGAGGGTCATTTTGCCGAGCACTTCTTTGTTCAGAATTGTGACGGGAGCAATACCACAGGCACCAATACAATTAACCTTTTCAATCGTGAATTTCGAATCTGTGCTTGTTTCTTCATCCAGCGGGATATCGAGTTCCAGGAAAAGCCTGTTGAGCAATTTTTCAGAACCCTTTACATGGCAGGCTGTGCCGCGGCAGACGGTAATGATATTTTTGCCCCTTGGTTTGAGATGAAACTGGGAGTAGAAGGTGGCTGTTCCGAAAAAACGGCTTGCAGGGATATCAAGTTTTTTTGAAAACCAGGTTACCGATTCTTCAGGGATAAAACCGAATGTTTTTTCTATATCCTGAAGGATGGATATAATATTTCCCTCATTTTTCCTGTACTCACCGAGTATCTTCTGAAGGATTTCTTCCATCCTGAACTTATCTCATTTTTTGTATACTCAAGAGACTGAACGTTTCTCCCGCTTTTTCAGAGGAGGCGGAACTACTGTTCCGAAATCCACCTTCACCAGGGGTCTGTTTAGTATAATAGAATAACTCTTACGGGAAAACAAGCAAACGCACAGTTTGAGTTTGCCCAGTTTATTGTGGTATATAAATAGTCGATGAAAAGTATGATTATCAGAGAAAGGAGCTAAATTCACTCGATGGTACAACGGCATATAGCAGCTTTGCTCATCAGTGTATGTGCATTGCTTCTCTTTCACCATGCAGTACATGCAGCCATATTGCTTGACCGTGTCGTTGCGGTGGTGAATAAAGAGGTGATCACCTGGAGCGAGCTTTACCGGATCATGGAATCTGAAGCGTCCGAGCAGGTCAAGGCTTTGAACGATCAGGAAAGAAGCAGGGTTTTTAAAAACAATGAGGCTGTTTTTCTCGAAAAGCTCATCGATATGAAACTCCAGATACAGGAGGCCGGCAGACTCGGTCTTCAGGTACGTGAAGAAGAGGTGAAGGAGGCTATTGAAAACATCAAAAAGAAATACCAAATGACTGATGCGGCACTTGAGGAGTCCCTGAAAAAAGAAGGGCTGACCTTTGAAGAATACAAGAAAAGGCTGTCCGATCAGATTCTTATCAGCCAGGGAATCAACCATCAGATTAGAAACAAGGTTGTGATCACTGATGAGCAGGTGAAGAAATATATAGAGTCGCATCAGATGAACCTTGCGGGTGAAGAAGAGTTCAGGCTGAGGCAGATATTTTTCAGGAAGCCAAATGATGAGAGCAGGAGAAAAGAGCTCGAAGAGAAAGGTGCAATGATCGTTCAGAGATTAAAGGGAGGGGAGGATTTTGCTGCTCTCGCCTGGGAATATTCGGAAGACCCATCAGCTAAAATAGGAACCGATCTTGGTTACGTGAAAAAAAGCTACATGGCAAAGGAATTCATCAGTGTCCTTTCCGGAATGAAGGCAGGGGATGTCAGCAACCCGTTCTGGACTGACCAGGGTCTTCACATTATCAAGCTTGAGGACAGAGTCTCTGCAAAAAGCACTGAGGAACAAAAAGAAACTGTTCGCAAACAGCTCGAAGAAGAGGCGTTTCTTGAGAAATACAAAAGTTATATGAAGGGTCTTCGGGAAAATGCACGGATAGAAATCAGATTATGATCGGAGGTAACGATAGCAGCTCTGAGAATTGGTGTCCTTGCTTCGGGGAGAGGTTCAAATTTCCAGTCAATCATAAATGCTGTCAGCGAAGGAAAACTTTCTGCTGAAATAGCTGTTCTGATAACCGATAATCCCTCAGCATTTGCAGGGGAGAGAGCAAGGAAGCACAATATAGAACATCTTGTCATCAGTCCAAAGGAATGCAGCTCAACGGACGCAATGTATACGAAAATTGCTGGTGAGCTGCAGGCAAGGAATGTGGGGCTGGTTGTTTTAGCCGGATTCATGAGAATTGTCGGGAAACCGCTCATCAACGCTTTCCCCAACAGGATTATGAATATCCATCCGGCTCTCCTGCCTTCATTCCCGGGATTGCATGGACAGAAACAGGCGCTTGATTACGGTGTAAAAATATCGGGCTGTACTGTTCACTTTGTGGATGAAGGCATGGACACCGGACCGATCATCATACAGGCTGCCGTGCCGGTTTATCATCACGATACCGGGGAAACCCTCTCGGAGAGAATCCTTAAACTGGAGCACAAGATTTATCCTGAGGCCATCCGGTTATTTGCAGAAGGCAAGTTGCAGGTTGACGGCAGAATTGTCCGGATTACCGATGGGCTTAATTCTGATCAGTCTGTCGTTAATCCACCCCTCAAAAATTAA
>Ga0209254_10004569_pt1 | contig 12685 bp, 9 predicted proteins | sample FrelakmetDIP11DI_FD_187148 | JGI IMG/M metagenome (GOLD analysis project Ga0209254, IMG submission 187148) | Freshwater lake sediment microbial communities from the University of Notre Dame, USA, for methane emissions studies - DIP11 DI (SPAdes)... | ecosystem: Environmental > Aquatic >...
CTGGATTTATAGAAAAAAGAAAAGAAAACTTCGACATTTTATTTCAAGGATTGAAAAAATATAAAAAATATTTGGTACTTCCAGAACCCTCCACGCACTCCGAACCGAGCTGGTTTGGTTTTCCGATCCTTGTCAGACGCGATCTTCGATTTTCCCGTGATGATATCGTTTGCTACCTTGAGGCAAACATGATTGCAACACGGATGTTGTTTGGGGGGAATTTGATCAAACAACCGGCATATTCGAATATGAAATACCGGGCACCAGATGCTCTTAAGAATACCGATCTCGTAATGAATAATCTATTCTGGGTCGGGGTATATCCGGGATTAAAAGGACAAATGATACGATATATACTGGATAAATTCGATGAATTCATCTCAAAATATTAATTGGAATCTGAGGAAGTTTCCTCCTGCTCTATAAAATCGATGATACATTATTTTGAATAGATCTCCAATTTGATTTGATGATATTGTCGGATATCGAAGAATCAGATATCAATACCTCCCGAATTGATCCTGTAAACTGACGATCTTTGCCAATCCAATTACCAATAAATAACGGCATCTCACTGTTTTTGAATGTCCCCGTCACATTAACAGATCCGATTAACTCACCATTTCTGTATACCAAAATTTTCTTATTTTCAACTCTGACAACCAGATAATTCCATTCCATAGCATTTAAATGAAATTTGATACCCGGTTCCCAAGAGGTCCCATTTCCATAAACGAAGGTGTAATCATTTTGAGTTGAACCATCCTGTTGAATAATAAATCCCTCAAAATTATTGTAGCCAGGATGATTTCCAACGATTGCTGCATAAGGCAATTGGATTGCAGCAGGTTTGACCAGCACCTGGACCGTGAAATTGTCATTCAGATGAATGGGAGTTTGCACGAAAATCATATCAGAAGATATTTGAGAAATTATATCTTGTTCGGGGTTAATTCTAAAAATTTTTGATTTATCAAAAACTCTATGAAGAAGTACCATTTGGTTTGAATGACTAACCAAATCGACACGGTAATTTTGGTTTAAAATAGTAATCAAACGAGATGGATTATTGCCATTCCAAAAATTGCTGGGATCAACGAAGACTTTTACTTCGGTATTCTTTAATAAAAATTCTGATAGTTTATTATCATCATAAACAAACAAAATTTCGGCTTGGCTTGGAACATTAACGATTGATTCAGTATGGGACTCACCATAATATATCCCATTAAGACTCCCTCCTAAAATGAGAATTTTCTCTCCATTGCTGGTAGAATTTTTGATAAAGTCAATGTTTTCTGAGATAATGGAGGTTTTTGTATCGTTTAAAGCGAAAAAACCCCTTTCAGAATATTGATAATATTGATCGAAATGATATCCGATACTAAAAATTGAAATAGATAAAATAAATATTAACAGTAAAATAAACACCAAATTATGATATAGCTGAGATCCATATTTTTTAAAATTTGAAAGAGAAATCTCTGCAAATATAGTTAATAATAATAATGCAGGGTATGCAACTAACGTTAAAACATAATCATGCGATCTTCCTTGGTAATAAGAAAATAAACCAAAACCAAGGATACTGAGCAAAAAAATTATTTTATTGAGATATTCATTTTCCTTACTAGAAATTGCATAGAGCAAACCAAAGATATAAATAATGATTATTATATTCCAAGGATGAAATAATTTCATCGGTATCATATAAAAACCGGAGATGTAAAAAAAATGTTGATACTGAGTAAACAGAAAAAAATTGGGAAAACTCCCACTTCGTATATAAATATAAATGCAATAACTAATAATCACGGCTGAAAAAATTGATATTGCAGTAACAAAGTGAGAAATAATATTTTTTAATAATATATTTTTATTTTGTTGATATAATTCACAATATCCCAACAATAATAACCAGGAAAGAAAGACAATAGCGCCAGTATCGAAATTCCATAAAATCGCGATTGACGATAGAATGAATATACAATAATAAATAATTCTATTCTCTTCTTTTAAGTAAATAGCAGATAAAAAAATAAGGATTGTTGGAAAAATTGTTCGGATTGGCCAATATTGAAGATACGCATCAAAAAAATACAACCGAAGCATCAACAGACAAAAAAATACAACCGAAGCAAATCCTAAAAAAGATATAACATTATTGGAGACTGTTTTTCTGAGGAATAAAAAAATTAAAATAAATGAAATTGCTGTTAACAAGCTCATTACTATTGAAAAATTCAGAACCGTTAATCCAATCAAATGAAAAATCGGTTCAATAAAATGTGGATACAATCCATATTGATTAATAAAATCAACGATCAGGGTTTTTCCTGCGAAGACCTGTGTGACGGAATAAAATGAAGCATCAAAATGTGCTAATCCACCATAATATTGATTTTTATTAAATATTGTCATAAAAAGCAGCATTCCAATTAATATAAATGAGCAGATTCCCAAAATAATCGAGAAAAATTTATTGTAGATTTCTTTTTTCGTTGCTAAAAAAGTACAAACAAGAAAACATGGAAATAAAAATATGGCATAAAAAAGGAAATTCACATCAACCTGTGAATAAAAAAAATTATCTTGGGCAAATACAAAATAAAACAATGAAATTATTCCTATTACAGTTCCAATAACTTCAATGATATAAATAAAATTCAGATTTTTCGTAAAAAAGTAGTTGTTTCTTATTATTTTATACATGATAAAATATGATATTAAAACAACGAATGGAGAAAGGACCACACTGACTATATATTGCGCTCTCTCAACCGGTTCCGGGGCAAAAGAAGATTTGTCTACTACGGAAATCGATGCAGCATTTTGGATAATTTCATCAATATTAGGTCTGTATACTAGAAATATCAGATAATTAATAAAAGATAATATTATTACTGCTAAAATTAGGCTCATTATCGCACAAATAAATTTTTCTTTTTTATCCTCAATTGATAATTGAGTAGATTTTTCAATTTTCAATTTTTACCTCACCGAATATTTATTTAATCATAGAAAGGAAGCATGAAGGAAATCCTGAAGAGGGTTTTGTAATAAATAATTCATTTCTTAGCTTATCTTTTGGATTGGGTACAATCAATATGCCTCTGTTTGAGGGACCTTTCCAGGTATTATCATATAAGCTCTTCAAATCTGAAAAACCATCATACCATTCGATTCGCAATGGATTCAGAATCCTGTCTATTATTTTGCGAATTCTTCTAGTGTCCATGATTTCAATTAATCATTATATGTCGTCATATCAAAAATATAATGTTTCATGAGACTTATTTTGGGTCGTTCGAAGTGTTGAAAAGATCAAATATTTCGTTTTGCTTCACTTATTGTTCGGTTATTATAATCATTCATGTCAAAGAAATATAATCGTTTATTTTCACTTACGAGAGGCCTTGTCTGAAGAGATAAAGAAAGCCCGGAAATCATTTCCTTACCATTGTCCGCATAACCATAACTATCCACGTATATTCCATTGAATCCGGAAAAAGACAAGTCTTTAAGCATTATATCCAATGGTTTGTTAACAATCTGTCGTTGCCAGAGATCTCCATCCCGCCCTTTCATTGCTCCATAACTCCAGGATATGTTAGCAGAATGCAGATATGCACGGAAATGATCATAGTCTGACATTCCATTTACTGGTGGATTCTCAGGAAACGGGACATAAGGGAGTTGAAAAACTCTGGTATCATCCGGATATTTCCTCTCAATTTCATTGATAAAGTGTTTATCGCTCATAAACAATTCATTATTTTTTTTATAGTCCGGGATGAATCGGTCTGATGTTTGATCATATATCCCAAAGAATAAAACTATGATAATGCATCCAACAATCGCATATTTTTTAATTTTATTTTGTTTGTATTTTTTGAGTAAAAGATCCAACACCAGCATAACAGCTGTAATACAAAAAAATGCGATGAATACGCTAATCCGATTATACGCCCTTATTTCGGGAAAAAACAGATATGCGATAACTGTTCCAATCCCACCTACAGTTGCCAATAATATCGCTGAAAGATTTAACGCACTTAAATATTTTATTTTTTTGAAAATTTCATTGTCATCAAGCATTGATTTCGTGAATAATTGAAAAAACAATGCTAATATTAAGATAATAAATCCGATACTTCCGATTAATCCCAAAGTCGCAAACGAATTTTCATTCACAAGAGGAGAAGAGCTCGCATACAAGTGAAAATATTGGGCAAAAATTGGAATTCTGTGATCCACGACGGGTAATAAAAGTTGCACGATTTTTAATCCATAGATTTCAGATTCGGCAGGGTTACGCATTCCAACTTCAGGATTTTTGCCATTGTGAAATTGATAGGTAAAAGATGGTAAATTAAAAGCAAGAATAAACAAAATTATTACCCCAATTAATAGACAAGCATTTATAAGTGGAATCATTTTTTTATTGGATATGGATGCGCAAATACCAGCAACAAAAATAAAAAAACAGGAGAAAAATGGATAATAGACAAATGCTGAGGCTATCGCCATACATACAAGGAGACTGACCAGAATTTTTTTATTAAATAGGGAGACAAGAGAACTACTATTCGAGTCAACTTTCACACCATCTAATAAAAAATCACCTTCGAAAATCCAGAAGATTATCAGGACTACTAATGGAATCAGAAAATAGGAGGATAACACGAGATGTGACTCTCCCCGTAAAAAATGATAAGGAATAAATGTGTACAACAAACTTCCAACAATTGCTGGCAGTGGAGAAATTTTAAATTGTCTGAGAACAAAAAGTGTGAAAATCGTTGTCAATAGAAACGTTAGCAGGAAAAAAATATTCATTGTTAACGCCCAATTGGGGAAAAAATAAGAGATCAATTTCATCAGAATAAAATCGAGATACGCGTTTACAGGATAATCGTATGATACTAATCCTGTTGGCAATCCGACAAAAACGTTCTGATATAACCATCCATTGTCTATAACACCTTTAATTAATTCTCCTTCAAAAATTGCGTCTCCACTATAGGAGAAAGGGACGCTAAGATCAGCAGACCATAACTGCATTGACCAGATTAAAAAAACCAAACATAAAAGAAGCGATATGGTGTAATACGTAACTTCTGATGTAAAATCGTTATTTCGCTTCTGTTTCATACAATATTGTCCTTAACATTCCCATTTATGGTAAGCATTTAATGCAAGATCAACTTAAAATTTTTAACGTTAAGTTACCATATGGTTAATATCGATTACTGCGTACCAGATCGAACTATTTCAAACAATTCTAAGTATTTTCTCTCTACCCGATCCCAATTATAATTATCTCTAACATATCTTCTACCCTGATTTCCCAGTCTTTCTCTTAGGTTATTATTTGATAAAAGCATATCAATACAGATCGCGAATTCGTTAAAATCAGAATAAAATAATCCTCCATTGCTCCTTAAACAATGTCCTTTAAGAACCGCACATCTCTCATTCACGAGCGTCGGTGTTCCTAATGCCCAAGCTTCCGTTACCACGATCGAATAACTTTCAAATTCAGAGGGCATGATAAGTATTTTTGCTGCTTTAATGCCATCGAATTTATCGATGTCCGAAAGAAACCCCAAATGAAGTATGTCTGTATTTTTTGGAATTTCCATTTCCGCTTTTCCGATTAATATAAGTTTTAGGTTGGACGGCTTCTCTTTTTTATATTTTATAAAATATTCGAATAAATGGCTGCAGCCTTTATTGCCATCTATTCTTCCAATGTACAAAATAAAATCACAAAATAAATGATACTTTGTTTTAAATCTGTCTCCATCTACATCATGTGGAATTGTTAAACCCAGCCCAATAACATCATTTGGTGTGCTTTGATTTTTAAATCGCTTAATAATAATATGTTTTTCTTCTTCGGTAAGGTAAATTACTGCTTTGGGCAAGCAAAAAAATGCTTTGTTGACGTTCAGGTTTAACGTGGGCTCATTTTCAGCAGTTGGAACAAGAATACTCTTTTCAGATACGAGGGGTAGCCCGAAAAAGCTTGGGTAATACCTGTACGTAAAAAAAACAAATAGGTCATAATCATTTTCATGCGACCTTATAAAGTCCAATATCCCCGGTACAGATGGTCCTTGGTCTTTTATCCATTGAAGCTCATCCTGTTCTGTATGGGGTCCATTAAATAGCATTTGGGTGAACGCATTGAATTTTTTAAGATCTCGTTCCTTATCAACTTTGAATCGCCGTACTAAGACGCTGTTTATCAACTCAATGCCCTCCGAATATTCATTTTTCCACGTGATATAATCTTTTGCACATGTCGTAAGTACGTCAATTTTATGAATTTTTCCTAATCTTTCAGCTACCTGTCTGCATAGCGCTTCAGAACCCCCGGCCACATCAATACCATATCGCTGAACCACAAATGCAATTCTCATTATACTAACCCAAGTCCTTGTATCGCTATCCCTAGTTCCCTTACATCCTCATTCAATCCCTTCTGTTGTGGTATCCAAGATTCTGTTATAATGAATTCAATGGATAAAGGATCGCATGATACAACCGGTAATCTATGGATAATCTTTCCCCACCCGAAATCTGCATTATGTTTAAATTCAAAAATTACCTTATTATTTTGGGATATTAGAACGGAAAATTCAAAATTATCGAATGCGGAATAAAAATCGATAATTAATAAGTTATCGATTTTTTTTGGTTTTATATGGCATTTTGCATTCTTTTTTGTCCATCTGATATTTCCTTTCTTACTCCACGTTTCAATGCAATGCCAGCCAGAGTCAATGTGAACACAACAATTTTTTCCCATTAAAATGAACTCATCCGTTATTACCAGGGTTGGATTCCCCCTGTAGAGATATTCAGGTAAATACCATGAGAATTCAGGTTTCTTTATTACTTTAAAAAGCAAATAATCCCCAAGTTGAAAAATCTCCAAGATCTTTGAGAATATTTTAAAGAATCCTCTTTTATCCTTTGCATATAATGTTTTTTTACTGATGACTGAAAAACCTGTTTTTTCCAGAATATCCTGTAATTCATACATTGTGTATTCACGATTGTGTCTGCCATACACTCCATAGTTAGAATAAGGATCATATATCGAAAATTTGTGATAACAAAAAAATTTTATGACGTTTTGATATCGATATACATTCGGTGTAGATACAATAAGGACTCCATCATCTTTTAAAATCCTGTGGATATTGTAAAGAGAGAAGATCGGATTTTCTATTAAATGTTCAATCACTTCTCCATAAATAACTACATCGAAATACTTTTCTGGATAGGGAAGTATTTCTTTTTCAATATTTATATTTTTAAAAATAAAGGTGTGTTTCTCTCCATATTTTTCATTATCAATTGTTTGGGTGGCATCTGTGTTGTCATTTTCACCAAAATAGTTGATAAGTGAGATCTCATAATTTCTGTATTTTTTGATGAGCAGCGTTAAAAAATATGGATTAGCTCCAATCTCTAATATCTTTCCTTCATTCCCATCCGGTATTAATTGAAAAGTAGCTATGATACGGTTAAATGCCTCATTAATATATCCTATTAATTCTTGTTTTACTTCTGGAGTAACAATACTATTTGAAAAATAGTCTTTCAAATTTATTTTTTCATCATTTATCATGGTTAATTTCCAGCAGGATTTGATTAATATAGTGTTTTAATTTTTCTTTCGTTTTTTCATACCCATAATTTTTCAGCGTCTCTCTTTGCTCTTTGATCAGTCTCTCACGTAACTTCTCATCAATGAGAATCAGATTGATTAGTTCTGCTATTTCGCAATAATTTTTGTTATTGATGAGAATGCCTGAATCTCTAAGTGTATCAGGAATTGCTGTCGCATTATTTGCAATAATCGGGATGCCGAAATACATGCATTCTACAAGTGGAACACAAAATCCCTCATGTTCACTCATACAGAGAAATACATCTGCAACTGAATAATAGGAATTAAGATCACTATCATCCACATTACCTGGTATCACGACGTCTGTCAAGGATAATTGTCCTATCATTTCTTTTAATTTTTGATAGTAATCCTCAAATCCTTCAGAGCTTCCGATCAGAAACAATCGTGAATCATGATGAATGTGTTTAAAGTAATAAAAAACTTTAATAATCTCATCCTGTCTTTTGTTAGGAGCAATTCTTCCAACAAACAGTAAATTTATTTTTTGATCATCAAATAGACGGAAAATTTTCTCATTTTTCAAAGAATATTTTTTAAAATCTATTACCGGTGGTAACAGACCTGTTCTGGGAAATCCCAAATCCTGTAATTCAGAACGATTAAATTCCGAATCACATAATCCAAGTCTGGTAATTTTTGAGAACTCTTTGAGATCCTTCTTGCCTTTACGCAACAACCCTGCGATATAATCATTAACCCCCCAAAAATATTTTTCCGGTGTTTGATTATGATAAATTATAACAATTCTATCAGGTAAACATTTAATAAAATCTGATATGACCGAACCGATCGAATAATGATAAATCAGGATATTTCCTGCAGATGAAATTTTTTTATAATCTATATAATGAAAAGCGTCAATTTCTGGATGAATATTCTGTGCATAAATCTCAGAATTATATCCCCATTCACGTAAAATATCCCGAATTAAGAGAGTCTCGTTACCAATTGCGTCTCCTTTTCTGATATCTGGTAATATCTGATGGATTTCCATTAATTAATCCTCGACAGTACGTGCTCATACATGTGGACAATATGATCCCAGGAATAATTATTATTAACGTATAATTTCCCGTTTTCTGCCATAATGGTTCTTATTTTAGGATTATCGATATAAAAATTAATACATTCTTCAAATTCATCATAATTCCTAAAAAATAATCCTCCATTGCTCTTCACACAATGATCTCTTGTCACTGCACAATCAGCATGCACGAGGACTGGCGTTTCACAAAGCCATGATTCCATGATCACAATCGAAAAACTTTCATTTACCGATGGTTGGCACAAAACCGTGGCTGCGGCATAGGCATCATATTTGTCCTGACAGGAAACAAAACCCAAATCGATAATGTCTGATTGATAGTTTGAGGGTATATTCACCTCTCCGCTTCCGATGAGGATGAGTTTTAATTGTGAAAGGTTTTTGTTCTTGTATCGACAAAAATAGTCAATCAATAACGATACATTTTTCCCGGATTCTCGTCGCCCGGCATAGAGTATAAAATCATCATTTATCTGATATTTTTCTTTAAACCTTGTGCCATCGTATGATATATTTGTATCAATCCCCCCCCCCAAGACAAATTGTTCATTTTTTAAATTAAACAATGTGGTGGCAATTTTTTTCTCAGGATCTGACAGAAATATTATTCCTTTTACTTTTTCAAACATTTTTTTGTATATTGTCATCCGTGCGTAACTCTCATCATGGAGACAAGGAATGAGGACTGATTTTTCCGGATGTATTTGTGATCCATAATACGTCGTTCCAAACATATAGGGTATAAAGAGAAAAAAATTATAATCCGTTCCATGCTCCAGGATATATGAATACAGGTTATCGCTGTTAATCATTTCTTGGATAAAAATTTCCTCTTCTTCAAAGGATATTTTTTGATCCTGCATGAGTTTGTAATTGATAGAATCAAAAAGTACTGTATCCCTTTTTCTCACGGAAAATCTGCGGACGAGAATATGATTTTCCTGAAATACACCTTCATGATAATAATCAGTATTCCAGTCGCTTAAAAATTCTTTTACACAGGTTGTTAAAATCTCTACTTCAATCCCAATTTTTTGAAGATTTTCCGCAATTGCTTTGCACTCGTTTTCTGCACCTCCAGGAATATTTTCTCCGAACCACGGAATAACAAATGCAATTTTCATAAATTGATATCCTCAAATATTCGAATAAATCTGAATTGACATCATACGTATTTGATGAATTATTTAGGTCCTATCAAATTTTCACTTTTTTCCAACAACCGCATAATCCTGGGCGCCAAACAGTACCGTATTCAGCATATCAACATTATGGTTATACACATCTACTTTTTTGCTTTCGGTTTCATTATTATCAAATGTTCCCACAATTTTTTTCAATCTGCCCTCATCAGAAACCGGTGAGAAAAATTTCTTTTCACATTCCCGGAATCCTGATGCAGTGATGAGGTACTGTAAAGTCTCCGGATGAACTGGTCTCTTATGGGTCAGATCGATGTAGAAGTTGACAAACGATACAAATGACAATGGGTTCACAGTTTCAACAACTATATAATATCCAAATTTCATCTTTTGGTGACAGAGCGCAAGCAACCGAATAAGGTACGCTGGCTCAAGGTGCTCAACAACTTGATCGATAAAGATCCCGTCAAGACTTTTATCTTCAAGTGTCTCAAGATAGGTGATTGCATCCATGTGCTCTACAACTAACTGTCGGGAACGGCAGTACACTACCATATCTATATCACTATCTACGCCGATACAGCCGATATCATGGTCCTTGAGAATCTCAAGGAATTCACCCCTGCCGCAGCCGATATCAAGCACGAGGGAACATTTTTCAAAATAAGGAAGGAATGCCTTTTGTCGTTGTTTGATATCTTCGCGTGAACCCCTGAATCGCTCTTCGAAAAGGAAATAATTTGTTTTCTCATTTAAAGTCGAAGTCAGATGTACACTATTTTGGGCCATTTCTTTTTTAACACGGTCTTCAAGGGCATGAGTAAGCCACGTCCGGGCATGAATATCCTCATCCATCTGGGTAAAGAATTCTTTAATAGTAAAATCAATTTTTGAGTTCAGTTCACTTTTTACTGTTGTGATACTATCATTAATTTTTTTTTCGGACTCCAGCTTTAAACAGGAATATGCCGTTTCCATCTCTTGTTGTTGCTGATTCAGTTGAGCACATCGCTGTGATGTCTGGGTAATAATTCTAACGGCACTGGCGTTGAACTCCGTTTGGCGGGAGATCATAGGATCAACATACCGGCGGACCTCCCCGTGAACCAGTTGGCGTCCCCAAAGGAGGAATTTGCCGATATAGGGATGGTGGGAACTCATAACATAATTGTTATTATGTATATCCCAATTGGAATTGATGTATGTAAGATCATGTTGGATTATATCGTCTGATTCTCCATCAAGGCAATTTTTCGAAGGGGCTCCGATTACAGAATCCGGATCCTTGGGTAGTTCTCCAGCAACCTGTCGCCTCTGGATATTTTCCCTGATCTTTACCATGATCTCTTCTACATTGATCTCGTCGTCACGGATTTCTATGGTATTGTCGTCCATTTAGCGCTCCTCAGAATAATCGTTAGTAATTGCCTCAACATTGATTGTAGGATTTAAATTGGTTATGCCATCATATAGTGGTTGTTTTTCGTTTCGCACTACTTTTAATGTTGCGATATCATTAAGACGAAGTAAGTATTCATCAAAAGAATTTGTTGCTTTTCCTTTATTATCAATGGCAACTGTTATTAAATAATCATCAGGCTGTAAAGGTATTTTTAATCTATACGACACCTTATACAATTTCCCCGGGAGGAGAGGATTGTTTTTTTGGTGCAAAAGATGGGTATTGGTCCCAAAAATTGACATCCCATACCGGTTCCGGATCAAAATACCGAATGTTGGATCCTCGATATGGCGTAAACTGCGAAATGCAAAGGATACGATAATCTCATCCTCACTATGTACATGTGTGATGACATTTTTCGATGAATCAAGGATCCTGATTGAATCATATTCAATTTCACGGGTTGATATATTCGAATTATTAATACTAGTCTCTTTTGTATCCACAAGAGTTAACGCTCTTTCTCCATTATGCAACTGTATGCATATCTGTGATATATATAAATCAACAATACTCCGCGGAATTCCATATGAAATCATCTTCCCATGATCTAATAATATGGCATAATCACATAATGTTATTACTGCGTTAGTGTCATGCGATACAAAAACAATTGATCCTCCTCTCTCACGGAACTCCTGCATCTTGCGCATGCACTTCTGTTGGAAGTACGCATCCCCGACAGCGAGCGCCTCGTCGACGAGGAAGCACGTTGGATCTGCATGGATCGCAATAGAGAATGCAAGGCGCATTGTCATGCCCGAAGAATAAGTCTTTATGGGTTCATGGAGAAACTCCCCGAGTTCTGAAAAATTGATTATCGCCTGTTTCTTCCGCTCAATCTCATCCAAGGTCATTCCGATGAGCGTTCCGTTCATGTAAATATTTTCAAGACCGGTCATCTCGTAATTGAAGCCGGTGCCGAGTTCGAGGAGACCGGTGACTTTTCCGTCAATGCGGATCGTGCCGGAATCCGGAATGACAATCCCGGACAGAATTTTCATAAGTGTAGATTTTCCAGCGCCGTTCTGCCCAATTATCCCAAGTGTCTGACCATTGCCAATCTCAAAGGAAATGTTGTTAAGAGCAACTAAATCCTTGTGATACGGTTTCCTGAAGAGGATCTCTTTGAGCCGGTCGGCAGGTGAACGATAGAGTTTAAATTTTTTGGAGATCCCTTCGATTTTTATCATAATGATTTACCTTGTTATAGTTTTTTTTAATAGGACTTATCTCTCTGAATGCGGGTATCCCTTTTTTAACCTACTATCATATAAAATCCCGGATATCCTTCTCGAGTTTTTTGAAGATCATATAATCCAACA
>Ga0209254_10004570_pt1 | contig 12685 bp, 8 predicted proteins | sample FrelakmetDIP11DI_FD_187148 | JGI IMG/M metagenome (GOLD analysis project Ga0209254, IMG submission 187148) | Freshwater lake sediment microbial communities from the University of Notre Dame, USA, for methane emissions studies - DIP11 DI (SPAdes)... | ecosystem: Environmental > Aquatic >...
ATAGCTATTGATTGGCATATCGCATCCGAATATATTTTTAAATTCGGATGTGAAGGAAAAACAGGGTTAGTATATTTATATGATTTTTACAATGAAAAATTTTCATATTTAAAACCGAATAAATTATTTTATACACTGGATCAACTTGCTAAAGAATATAATTTCAGTATTGATGAATTTCGAGTCAAAATCAAAGAAGCATTTGATGAAGACGTTAATAATCGTCTTGAACAAAAAGTTGAGAAAAGAAAATCGAAGCAAAGCAAAGCAAATCATTGGTTATGTTTATTGAGTAATATTGCAGTGTTTGGTTTGTGCTATTTATACCTCTGATACTCCTTCTGAGCCGTATCCTTTCATCACAGATTCTAATATTTCAGGAGACAACCATGAGCTTTTCTTTTCATCTTTCTTTTCATCTTTCTTTTCATCTTTCTTTTTACCGAACTTAAAGAACGATGCAATAAATGCAGCAAATAAACTAACCGTAGCTACAATGGCCAACACGGCTGCTACAATGGCTTGTGTCCTTCCGCTATTATTGCTTGTAGTTTTCGAATCTGCAATTTTCTGTGCTGCTATTGCACTTAATACTCCAACTATGGCTGTAGCTGCTAGAGATAAAAATAGAAATGCATAAATTACTAAATTTGTAAAAAGGCCTAATGTTTCTTCCATAAAGAAGATTATATACACTATGCCTAATACTAAGATCACTGCCACCGTAATCCAAGTCACAACAGCTGCAATAGATAAATATTTATGTGCTGAATCTAGATTTTTATCTTTATCCCATCCGGTAATTCCTGTAACTCTTACTGCAGCATTTGTTGCAAATCCTCCAGCTACAGCTAAGGCGACAAATGCAGAACCGAAAAAAAGTATATTAATAAAAACTCCCATTATTTTTTTCTTAATATATAAAATTTAAGTTAAATTTGTAAATATATTCAAATAAAAATTGTAATACTAATTTTTATTCGTGCTATCTATATCATTATGTAGTAGTAAATTCATTAGTCTGACCTTCATCTTTAACCTCCATCTATTTCTTTTCTGCCTTCACTTTTTTTGTATCCTTACCAGTTAGATATAAAGATGCGATAAATACTCCAACCATTGCTACTGAAGCTATAATAGCTAAGATAGCAGCTACGATAGCCTGAGTTCTTCCGCTATCGTCACTTTTAGTGTTTGAATCTGCAATCTTTTGAGCGGCTATCGCACTTAGTATACCGACTATGACTGTAGCTATTAGTGATACGATTGAAAACACGTAAATTAATATCTTCGTAAACGTATTCCCGGCTTTTGCCATAGTATAATATATATATACAATACCTAATACTAAGATTAGAGCTACTGTAATCCATGTTATAACAGCTGCCCAAGATAGATAAGTATGAGCAGAGTCTAAATCCGAATTTTTATCCCAATCGGGAATTCCTGTAACTCTTACTGCTGCATTTGTCGCAAACCCTCCAGATATAGCTAATACAACGAACGAAACTCCAAAAAAGCTAAATTAATAAAAGTACTCATAAGTTTTTTCTAATAGATAAAATTTAATTTACAATCGCATAAAATAAAAATTAGTACTAATTTTTATTTCATTCATTATCTATTTATCTGTACTATTTCATTGTAGCAAATGCCTTCATCTGATAGGTCTCTTTGATATCGAGAGCTGCGCAATCTTTAAATTCACTTGGAAATATATTTCCATTTGGAGCAATTACAGATTTTTATTATATAGTTGAAGCGAAACTTACAAACTCCGAAATAGTAGGCTATCCAGAATTATCATCTTTTAATGTGCATTTACTGGGAATAGACCTCAAGTGCAAATAAATAATGATGATGATATAATAATCAATAAAAATTTAATTTTTATTGATTAAAATGGAAGACAGATGTGCTGCTTTGACAAAAAACGGGAAAAGATGCACTAAGAGAGCTAAAATAGCTGGATGCTGCGGTATTGAATCTCATCAGGCACAAGTTCAGCCGCAAGTTCAGCCGCAAGTTCAGCCACAAGTTCAGCCACAAGTTCAGCCACAAGTTCAGCCACAAGTTCAGCCACAAGTTCAGCCACAGTTGAATGATTTAGAAGTTAATTATAGAGGTATAAATCCTAACTTATCTTACACAAGCCTAGATTTTGATCGTGAATTTATAGAAAAATATTACCATCCTACTATACAGAAATATCAAGCTAGTGATCCGTCCAAGGTACCATACCCAGAAAATTTTTCTACTGTAGCTACAGAACTTATGCATCTGTGTAAAATAATAGATGGTAGTTGTCTTATTCATACCACATATCCAGGTATTCAGTGGGAGAACAATACAGATATAAACATGGGAAATTTTAAACAGTGGAGATTAAGTATGCGTAATAAGGGGAATCATTATTTTCATGATGTTAGCTACAATCCAGTAGAAATATGGGGTATCGATCAATATTATTGTATGTGTGAACAATCTAGACAAAGAACTGCTGTTTATACTTTATTATTAAGTGAAGAAGACAATGAGAAATGGAACGAGTTTCATGGAGATATATTGGTCCCTGACATAAAGGGAAAGATGATAACAACAAAAAGAGATGTATCTGTTCAACTAAAAAGAAAAATTATACAAGATTCTATTGATTTTTTAGCCGAAGAATATAAAATACATCTTCAACCAAAACCAGAGTATCAAATAGCAGTAATAAAGGAATTAATTAAATTAATAGGATCTGACGAAGTATTTAAATCATGCTTAGATTCTTGGAAAGCTATAATTCCTTACCACCGAGTATTAGATGTAAGTAAAATGCCAGCTATAGTTATATATCCTGTAAAAGGTTTAAAATGTAGTCAGTATGTTTTAAATAAGATCATTAGACATTTCAGTCAGTTTGATAGTAAAGTAATAGGGTTAGATATAACACCGAGATATAACGCCAAGTATAACGAATTAATCTATTGGGCTAATGGATCGGGAGATCATAAAAAGATACTTCCAGATAAATATTTTACTAGCCCAGAGAAGATTTTTTATATAGGTCATGAGATGTATCCAGAATAATAAGTTAGTAGTTAGAAAATTATAAAAGGAGTAGTGTCACTTACAGACCAATTTTGGTTGTAATTATTACCTCCTGTGGTATTATCTATAAATCCGCTAGTGTTACATTGAGATGAGTAAATAAATTGGGTTAATTTTAAATTCAATTTCGTAAGATTTCTATATAAAATATACTAGTTGTATAACTGAAAACATAAAAATAAATTTACAAACTGTATTGCAATTAATTTAAAAAGTGAATACAATTGTACTATATATTATTAGATGATAATGAATGCTTAATCATGAATGGTTCAAATGGTGTAAACAGACCTATTCGAGGAATAACTTCTAGATCGACACTGAAGATCAATGGATGGTATGATTATAAGCCAGAACAAGGGGTGAGATATTTTGGTATCAGTAGAAAAAATAGGTTACAGGCCGATAAAAGAGATTTACCCATCTTGATTATTGGTATCTGTTTTTATAACGAGAACGCTGTTGAGTTGAGAAGAACTCTTGTTTCTCTAGCTGATCAAGTTACCGAATTACAAGATCATGCTATTTGTCAGGCAGTGTTTGTAAGTGATGGACATAGACAGATGTCTAATGATACTAAAGAGCTGTTCAAACATATATTTTGTACTACGACAGATCATGTCAGATATTGGGATAATTTGATGAAAGCTTTGGATGATTATTGTAATGAAGTAGACGAAGCGAATGAAGATGAGCGTAGAGGAACTCCCATTGAAAATGCTAAGAAGAAACCTCCTCATCTGACATATGTGATTCAAAAGACATCTAAGAAAAAATCCGCTCGTATGAACGTTCAAATTCCAGGTTCGAAAGATGGAAAAGCGAGAAGTCTTCCGTTAACTTTAATTTTAAAAGGATCGAACAGACGTAAACATAATTCACAAGAATGGATCTTAGATTCTTTTGCTAGACAGGCTGTAGTTCATACAAATGAAAAAAGAAATAGCGATAACAATAGATATATTTTTATGTCAGATTGTGGGACGTTGTATGACTCACAATGTCTGTACAGATTGGTTAAATATATGGAAAGTCATCCGCAATGTGTTGGCTGTACTGGAAGACAACGAGTTATGACAGCTGAGGAACAAGATGATACTAATGAAGGAGTTTTTTCAGTCAGCAAATTTTTCCGCATTATTCAGTTAGCGGATTATGAAGCTTCGTACGCTATTTATACTGGAGCTTTTTCTGCTGCTGGGTGTTTGCCAGTTCTTCCAGGACCATGTGCATTGTTTAGATATTCTGGGTTATTATCTAGAAGAAAATTTCGTAAATTAGATCCATTAGAAATAGAATTAAAAAAGGAGATAACTAACAGAAGTAGGCAAAGTGGATCGATATTAGAAACATCCGAAATACATAAATCAGAAATTCACAAATTGGAATTTCAAGAAGCAGAAATTAATGAGTTAGACACTTGTATGTCAGAAACATATAAGTTAGAACCTTATGATATCGGCAAAAATACCAATGTCGAAAGCAGTAACAAAGAAAATAACAATGTCGGAAAAAGTATCGAAAATTCCAATATCGAACTTGTTAATATTGAAGCCATTAACAAAATAGAAAATGTAGCAAAAATCAACACATCAGAAGCGTTATTTTCAGAAACAGAAACATTTAGTCAAGAAGTCGAACTAAAAGAAGTTGTTATCTGTGATGGTCTTAGTCCCAGACAAAGTCTTCCAAGATCACATTCAATGCTACTTAACGATTCAATCGATGAGGATGATTCGGACGATTCTGTATCGGAAGACGTTTTTTCCATTCCCATGGGCGGATATGATAGACATGTTGAGACAGCAATGGAACATTTCAGTTCTATTGTTGCTACTCCGCCAGAGGCAACAGATCTAGTTATTGAAAACGTCAAACTAGCAGAAGACAGAATTCCATCATATGCTATTGTAACTCATGGTAAGAAGGGAGCTTATACAACTTGGGTTGATGGGGCAGTTTTCAAATTCCAAGCCGAAACAAATCTTAGATCGTTTGTATTGCAGAGAAGAAGGTGGATTAATGGGGCTTTTTTATGTTATGTATGGAATACTTTAAGCAATCCGCATCTTATTCTAGGTTCAAAGCATACACCATTAAGAAAATTACTCATTTACATTCTATACTTCACCCAATTAATTAATTATGTATTGGCAGCTATCTCACCTGCTATTTTTTCTTCGGCATTGTTTTTAGCTTTGATTTCTCTATTTAATACAGAAATTTATACAGCCATTATTGTTATCGTTATCTATACACTTCTTAACATATTTTTTATGTGGGTACATAGATATATAGTTTTTGTAAAACCGATCTTTTACTTGGTAGTAGTAGTTAATGCTGTAGGAATGTGTCTCATAGTTGGCGGATATATAAAAGAATGTGTCAGATGGAGTTTCTTCCCTCCAAATATCGATAACATGATTATTCAATGGTGTACAATCGCTATTATGAGCATTCCATTTATTATGGCTGCTATATCGCTAAATTTCAAATCGCTTGGATATTTGATTATTTCATGCATACCATATTGGTTATTTCTACCAACATTAGTAGGATCATTTACCATTTACGCATTTTCTCGGTTATCCGATACAACATGGGGAAATAGAGTATCAGTAGCAGGATCTAGTTTCAAGGGAGCCAGCCAAAAACAGCTTGCTGATCTTCAGGCAGATTTATCAAGTAATGCATCAGTAGCATTAGTATTTATTTCTTTAGCAAATATTACTATTGAATTTTTGACTATTTATTTTCGAACCAATACATGGTTTATCGTAGGTTGTATTATGACTATATTTGGAACTATTATTATTCAGGTTCTAGTTTCGTTTGTATATTTTATGGTTAAGCATATAAGCTGCACAACATGTAAACAGCGAGCTGGATAAAATATGAACTTATGTTATAATTTTTTATAAATTGTAACATACAATGTGATATGATATAAAAATTATTTAATCGACTTCTTCAATGATAGGACCCTCCCTCTTTTCTTTTGTTGATTTATTGTTGCTATCGTTGTTACCAGTTGAATATCCTTGAGTCAGTAACGGTTGTATAAATTTCTCAAACTCATCCCTCTGATATTTAATTTCTTCCAATGAAGCTAGCTGATTAATATCGAGCCATGACTGAACTTCTTTTATTTTATCATTAATCTTATCTTTAGCCGATTGATCTAAGGGACTTTCTGCAATCTGATTTCTGACACTGTAAACCAATGTTTCTAACCCGTTTTTGGCTTCAACTCTTTCAGCTACTTCTTTATCTTTTTCAGCATTTTCTTGCGCTTCTTTAACCATTCTATCAATATCATCTTGTGACAAACGACCTTTCTCATTGGTTATTTTAATCTTATTTTCTTTCCCAGTCCCTGTTTCCGTAGCAGTTACTTCCAGAATACCATCTGCCGATACCTCGAATGTTACCTCGATTTTAGGAGTTCCTCTAGGAGCTGGAGGGATTCCTGTTAAATCGAATTTACCCAACATGTGATTGTCTCTAGTTAATTTTCTTTCACCTTCATATACCTGAATTGTGACTGCTGGTTGGTTGTCGGAATATGTACTGAATGTTTGTGTCTTCTTACAAGGAATGACAGTGTTTCTATCAATTATGTTAGTCATGATACCACCAGCTGTTTCTAAGCCTAATGAAAGTGGAGATACATCCAATAAAAGGATATCTTTGGTGTTATCATCCATAACACCACCAATAATAGCACCTTGTACTGCTGCACCATAAGCTACTGCTTCATCCGGATTGATATTTTTACAAGGTTCCTTACCATTGAAATAGTTGGAGACTAGAGACTGAATCTTTGGAATCCGTGTACTTCCTCCAACAAAAACGATTTCATCTATCTGTGACTTGGAGACTTTTGCATCCATCAACACTTTCTCAACTGGATCGAGCGTTTGTCGGAATAAATCTGAACACAGTTCTTCAAACCTAGCCCTTGAGATACTTGTATAGAAATCATCGCCATCATACAAGCTATCTATCTCAACTGTTGCTTGAGTACTGCTACTAAGCGTTCTCTTAGCTCGTTCGCATGCAGTTCTCAGTCGGCGAATGGCTCTAGGATTATCAGATATGTCTTTCTTAGCTTTTCGCTTAAATTCAGCCATAAAATGATCAACGAGACGATTATCGAAGTCTTCACCTCCTAGATGCGTATTGCCAGCGACGGCCTTGACTTCAAAAATTCCATTATCGATTTCTAGCAAAGAAACATCATGGGTTCCCAATAATTATTGTTATCGCGAAGCCGTTTAAACTTCACTTCTTACACTTTCATGTAAGGTCAGACTATATCTTACCGAATTGGATAATTCGGTCCTGGCGCTCGTGGGTATTTCGTCTTATTCATATTTAAACGCATATGAATGTAGATTACTTTACCTAGTCGTTGAACCTTCACCCGTTTTCACGGTGTGCTTGGATGCTGATTGCCCAATCTCTCAATTTTTCAAACTTTCACGCTCACCATTACTGATCACGTTGTAGTATCGAGAGCTCTAAGGGGTTTCCAGCAGTTCACCAGGTTTTGGGGTTATATTATTAATATTCGATCGCCCCGGAGGCAGAATTAATGTTTACCACCACAATCGAATATGATTACTTTCCGATTCTTATCAATCTTACGATCCAAACCATATGCAATAGCTGCAGCGGTAGGTTCATTGATAATTCTTCTAACATTCAATCCACATATAACACCTGCATCTTTAGTTGCCTGCCGTTGTGAGTCGTTGAAATAAGCAGGGACAGTTATTACAGCTTCTGTAACTGGATATCCCAGATATTCTTCTGCAGTTGTTTTCATCTTAGTCAAAACCATTGCTGAAATCTCTTCTGGAGAATAGGTTTTAGTTTCACCCTTAAATTCTACCTCGAAATATGGTTTCCCTCCTTTATTTATCACTTTAAAAGGCCAATGTTTCATATCAGACTGTACTGTAGAGTCGTCAAACTTACGCCCAATCAAACGCTTAGCATCAAAAATGGTGTTTGTAGGATTAACACTTACTTGATTTTTAGCTGCATCGCCAATTAGTCGCTCAGTATCTGTAAATGCTACATAAGAAGGTGTAGTCCTATTGCCTTGATCATTAGCAATAATTTCGACGCGACCATTTTGATATACTCCTACGCAAGAATATGTAGTTCCTAGATCGATTCCTATAATAACCGATTTATTAGCATCAGACATTTTTCTTTTTAAGACTTGTATGTACTTTTAAATCATTTTTCATCAAACTATATTTTTAGAGAAATATGAATTTAACTTTATCTCATATTTCATTATCTTTCTAAAAATAAAGAATGAGAACCCAATGGTTAAGAAAAGTTGGATTGAATGATATAGACTCGGTTGGAGGTAAAAATGCGTCACTAGGAGAAATGATATCCAATCTATCTAATAAGGGAATAAAAGTACCTAATGGATTTGTTGTAACAACTCATGGATATATAGAATTTTTAAAACATAATAATTTAGAAGATAAGATTGGAGAAAAACTTAGCCAGATAACCGATCTCTCAACTTTGAGAAAATACGGTGCAGAAATAAGGCAAATTATTTGGGAGGGGGAATTTCCATCCACTTTAATTTATGAGATTAGTAAAAATTATCTTGAATTATCATCGTTGTATAATGATTGCGATGGAACAGATGTCGCAGTAAGATCATCATCTACTGCTGAGGATTTAGTTGATGCTTCCTTTGCCGGACAACAGGAAACATATTTAAATGTTAAAGGTTCCAATCATCTATTTGATTCAATTAAAAAATGCTTTGCCTCTCTGTACACTGATCGAGCTATCTCATATCGTCAATCTATCAAATACAATGGTATTTTAAAAATATCCGTTTGCGTTCAGAAAATGGTACGGTCTGATTTAGGAAGTGCCGGAGTTGCTTTTTCTATTGACCCTGAATCTGGATTTAAAAATGTAATTATTATTAATGGATCGTGGGGTTTAGGTGAGTTAGTAGTTCAAGGGGGAGTAAAACCGGATGAAATAATAATATTTAAAGAAGGCATTAATCAAGGATATAAATCAATCATTGATAAGAAGTTAGGTGATAAAGAAAAGAAAATAATATATAGCGATAACCCAAATGAAAAAGTAAAATTAGTCCCAGTAAATGTAGATGAATATAATAAATTTTGTATTAGTGATAAAATGTCATTACGTTTAGCTAATTGGGTTATAGAAATAGAAAAGTACTACTCCGATTTATACGGCAAATGGACTCCAGTAGATATAGAGTGGGCTATAGACGGTAACTCCAATGAATTATTTATCGTTCAAGCGAGACCAGAGACAGTACATTCTAATAATAGAACAGATGTATTAACTGAATATAAAATGAACAATCATGATAACGCAACAAAAATCATTGAAGGAATTGCAGTTGGCGATAAAATTACAACAGGTACAGTTAAAATTGTTACTACGATAGAAAATGCTGATTTTGAAGAGGGAGATGTTTTAGTCACTGACATGACAGATCCAGATTGGGAACCTCTAATGGTTAAAGCTAGCGCCATTATCACCAACAAAGGTGGAAGAACTTGTCATGCTGCAATTATCGCAAGAGAGCTAGGTATTAATGCCGTAGTAGGAACAGGAAATTGTACAGATGTTCTTCGATATGATCAAGAAGTAACGGTTTCATGTGCTGAAGGCGAAATAGGATTTGTATATCAAGGAATACTTACTTTCAAAACTACTGAAATTAATCTATCTACACTGCCAAAAGTCAATAGTACTATTATGTTCAATATAGCTTCTCCTCATGATGTATTCAAATACAACTCGTATCCAGCTAGAGGAGTTGGATTAGTAAGAGAAGAATTCATTATCAACAATTTTATTAAAGCTCATCCGTTATCTCTTCTGAATTATGATAACCTAGATGGTAATATGAAGAGTGAAATTTCCAAATTGATACGAGGATATTCAGATCCTTTGGAATATTACATTGAAAAACTATCTTTCGGCTTAGCTCGTATTGCTTCTACTTTCTATCCGCATGATGTTATTGTTAGATTTTCAGATTTTAAATCGAATGAATATCGTAATTTATTAGGTGGAAATAAATATGAACCACACGAAGAAAATCCTATGATCGGTTGGAGAGGTGCTTCTAGATATTATTCTGATAAATTTAAAGAAGCTTTCGGCTTAGAGTGTCGAGCTATTAAAAGATTAAGAGATGATTTAGGTCTTACTAATGTTATTGTGATGATTCCATTCTGTCGAACTGTGAAAGAATGTATTGAAGTGCAAGAAGTTATGAAACAATATGGTTTAGTTAGAGGGGAAAATGGATTACAAGTTTATATCATGTGTGAAATACCATCTAATGTCATTTTGGCTGACGAGTTCTGTAAACATGTAGATGGATTTTCTATAGGTTCGAATGATCTAACTCAATTAACACTAGGATTAGATCGAGATTCTGAGTTAGTATCCCATGTTTATGACGAAAGAAATTTGGCAGTTAAACGTATGATTTCCAAAGCTATTAAAGTTTGCAAGAAAAATAATGTTAAAATAGGTATCTGCGGTCAGGCACCATCTGATTATCCGGATTTCGCTCAGTTTTTAGTTGAACAAAAGATAGACTCTATCTCAATTACGCCAGATGCACTCATTAAAACAGTATTAGCTATTAGTGAGATAGAAACTAATAAACAATAATATTAAGAATGATTATAAAATAAGAATGGAATAACAATTTAACTTATAACAATTTATATGTTATAAGTTTGGTTTTTCGAGAAATAATACTGTCTCAATGCCATAATTAACAAATTGTTAGCTTGAGAAATACACCGGATGCTTCCAAAACGAGGCCTGTATAAAAGGAGGTGGAGCTGGTAAACTCATAATAAGTCAGGTGCCCACCGCGGGAGATTTGGAGCTTCTCCTCTAGAAGGTGGACGCAGGATCTGGCGAGGCGCACTACCCGGCGACGGCGAAGATACTGCTCTAGGAGATTTTGGAGCAGATGAAACTTCAGCAGATCTAAACTCTCTTAATTCACGATTAATAGCTAAATCACATACAGCATTTGTATCGCTAATAAGATCAATAGATTCTTTATGCAAAGAATCTAGCTCCTTTTCAGTAGCAGCATTTAAGATACTTCTAATCATAGAATTCATCTTAGTATATCTAGTTCTGATGTCCTTATTGAAATCAGTCACTGTTTTATATAGCTTTTCCCATTCTTCAGTGTTAATATTAGGTTGACTCTTCATTCGGTTAGATAAATTCTGATATATTTCACGTTCTCTATCGCGGCAATCGGGTACAGCTTTTTGCAGTTTCTGAATTACTTCTACTTTCCGTTTAAATAATTTTACTATATTTTGACAGATCTGTGTCTTTTCGGCTTCCAAATCTGTTCTATTTTTCTTAGCATCCTCAGGGACTAACATAGCTAACTGGATTCTACGAATACCTGATTCCTGCGCAATAGCAATTCCTTTTAATTCGCGAATCGGAAAATTCTTTTTTAGTATATCTACATATTGATACTCTAATTTCTTACATAACTTATCTTGCTTGTCGTAATCCATGGCAGTGATATAATTGACCACATCATTACCATTTCTTTTAATGTATTCGACTAAAAGATCTATATTACTATGTAATTCACCTATTTCTTTCTGAGCATTCTCGACAGATTGTGTACCTCCCATTGTTTTTGTTTAAATAGAAAATATTTTTTATCATACAAGATGATAAAAATAAAAAAAGATAACAAATTATGATTATTAGTAATTTATTAATATATTTGTTAAAGTATTTATGTGATAGGTCTTATAAAATGTCTAGATACATACCCTCTCTGACCTACATTTGTTTCCACTAGAGCCCAGTCTCCTTCATATTTTACTACAGTGACCAATGTATCTTTAGTTAGATTCAAAGTTCCAGGAGCCTTGGATGAATAATCTTCAATTATTACACCTTTATGAACTCCACTTTTTACTGGAGCAACGGTTACAACACGGGTTTTCCCAGTTTGACCTTGTACTACTAGCTGTTTAGGTTGACCTATAGTCATTGGAATATTTTGAACAACTGGAGCTGCTTGAACAACTCTAACTGGAGTAGCTTGAACAACTGGAGCTGCTTGAACAACTCTAACTGGAGTAGCTTGAACAACTGGAGAAGATTGAAGCATCACTCGTTCTAGTGATGCTTTAGCAGGAGGAGGACTAACTGGAACTAGTTGAACAGATGGTCCCATTTGAACAGCTTGAGTTCTGACTGGAACTTGATATTGAGAATATGTCATTGGTTGGATACTTGATACAGAACGTACTGTTTGAGGTGATGGTTGTATAAGTTGTACTGGTTCGTTTCTTTCTTCAGGAATTACTTTCTGTGAATATTTAGTACACATTGTTTTAAGGGAATCTAAATACGGATCTATTGTTGTCACTTCATATTTGTTCAGTTGATCAAAATTATTCATAGCATTAATTTGACTAATTAATTCAGATCCTCGATCGTGTTGTTCTTTTAAATATTTGTTATATTCTTCTACATGATCATG
>Ga0209254_10004571_pt1 | contig 12679 bp, 10 predicted proteins | sample FrelakmetDIP11DI_FD_187148 | JGI IMG/M metagenome (GOLD analysis project Ga0209254, IMG submission 187148) | Freshwater lake sediment microbial communities from the University of Notre Dame, USA, for methane emissions studies - DIP11 DI (SPAdes)... | ecosystem: Environmental > Aquatic >...
CTCGAACACCCAGACGAGCTGGAACTTGCGCGCGCCGAAGCCCATGCCCGCCTGAATCTCCGCCATGTTCATGAAGATCCGTTCGCCGCTTTCGCGCCGGACCGCGACCCCCTGACCACCGGCGCCGCCGAGCCAGAAGGCGCTCACGCCATAGTTGGAGAAGACCGCGTGGCCGTAGCCACCGTCCACGTGGCGCTTCGAGCCGGGGAAGTCGCGGTAGAGGCGCGCGAGCGTCGACTGGGACATCTCGGCGATGTCCTTGCGCGTGGCCTCCTTCTGGTTTTCGGTGGGGTTCACGGCGCACGCCGATAGCAGCGTGGCGACGAGGAGCGTGGCAAGGCGGGCGAGGAGATTCATGCGGTTGTCCTGTTTCGGTTTCGAGGGTGGCCCTTGAGCACCACGACGCGGTCGGAGCGGCGCCGTGATGCCTAGAAGCGCCAGCCGACCTTCGCCGACAGGCTCGTGTTGCTGCCCAGGCGCTCGGCCTCGGCGGCCAGGTTGATGATGCCGAGGTTCACGTTCACGCCGCCGAAGTAGCGTCCCTCGTTGCTCGTCACCGTCTCGAAGCCCGTGGCCTTGGACTCGACCCGCACGATGCCGGCGCCGACGTAGGGCGTGACGATCGTGAGTCGCTTGGAGAGCACGAGGTCACCGGCGAGGGTATAGACCTTGAGGCTGCCCAGGTCGGTCGTGCGCGTGCCGGAGATGCGTCCGGCGAAGGCGGGCGTGGTGGCGGTGTCCTCGATGAAGTTCTGCCGCAGGCTCAAGCCCCAGAGCGAACCGCCGATCTCCGACGACCCGCCGTAGAAGGCGCCGAGGTCGGTGCCGGTCCACAGGCCCTTGTTGATGTGCACCTTCGGGACGAAAAGGCGATCGACCGACCCCGATCCAGCAGCCTGGAAGACGTCGCTGTTGCGCATGTCGGTCGTCGTGAGCTCGACGCCCAGGTCGAACCCCCAGACCCCCAGGCTCGTGGCGGGCGTCACGCCCTTGTACGAGAACGCGGCGCCGAGGTCCTCGGAGAGCTTGCGGAACTGGTCCTGGGTGAGGCCGCCGAGATTCGTCAGGTCGGCCGCGGCGGGAAGCGATAGGGCGGCCAGCAAGGCGGCGAGCAGCGTCTTTTTCAATTTCACTCCTTGAGGGATTCGGGGACGGCGTGGGTCTCGAGACTCTTGCCTGCCTTCATCACCTGCCCGGGCGTGTCGTGGCCGACGATGGCCGGGACGCGGCGCGCGCAGGCGATGAGCCGGTCCAGGTCGACGCCGGTCTCGTAGCCCATGTCGTGCAGCATGTTGACCATGTCCTCGGTGCAGATGTTCCCGGTGGCCCCGGGCGCGAAGGGGCAGCCGCCCAGGCCGGAGATGGAACCGTCGAAAGAGCGGACACCGGCGGCGATGCCCGCGACCACGTTGGCGAGGCCCATGCCGCGCGTGTTGTGGAAGTGGAGCGTGTAGAAGGTCTCGTCCTTCGCCGGGAAGCATTCGAGCACCTTGCGGGTGAGCGCCTCCACCTGCCGCGGGTTCGCCATGCCGGTGGTGTCCGCGAGGGAGATGCCGTCGACATCCGCGGCGAGGAAAGCCTCGACGAACCGCAGGATCGCGTCCTCGCTCACCCGGCCTTCCAACGGACAGCCGAAGGTGGTCGACAGGCTCATCGACATCTTCATGCCCGCTTCGTGGGCGATGCGCACCATCGTGGGAAGCTCGGCGAGCGATTCGTCGTGCGTGCGATTGATGTTGGCGCGGTTGTGCGTGAGCGAGGCGCTCATCACGCCGTTCAGCTCGTCGGGCTTCGCACCCGTCGCCGCCGCGTTCTGTGCGCCACGGATATTGGGTACGAGCGCGACGTAGGTGACGCCGGGAACGCGCCGGATCCCGGCGAGGACTTCGTTCGCGTCGGCGAGCGCAGGCACCCGCTTGGGGCTCACGAAGCTGGTCACCTCGATCTTCGCGAGGCCCGTGGCCGAAAGCTCGTCGATGAGCGTGATCTTGGTGCCTGTGGGAACGAACGTCTTCTCGATCTGGAAGCCGTCGCGGACGGCGACGTCGTTGATGAACAGGCGGATTGTCATGGTGGTGGATTTTACCCCGCGAACCGGGTTAGCTTCCGGACATGTCCACCCCCGACAAGGAAGCCGCCCTCGCGGCCGACATCCGCCTGCTGGGCCGCATCCTCGGCGAGACGCTTCGGCAGTTCGAGGGCGAGGGCACCTTCGAGCTCATCGAGACCATCCGCCAGCTCGCCGTCGCGAGCCGCCGCCTCGAGGATGTGACTTCCCGCCGATCCCTCGCGGGGACACTTGACGCCCTCACCGACGACCAGATGGTGGTCGTGGTGCGCGCCTTCAGCTACTTCTCGCTCCTCGCCAACATCGCGGAGGACCGGCATCACATCCGCCGGGGCCGCGCGATGCGCCTCGCAGGCGCCGCGCCCCTTGCCTCGACGATCCGCGGGCTCTTCGCCGACTTCGTGGCCCGGGGCACGAGCGCCGCCGAGGCGGCCGCCACGCTCTCGCGCGTAAGGGTGACGCCCGTGCTCACGGCCCACCCGACCGAGGTGCAACGCCGCAGCACCCTTGATGCCCAGCTCGCCATCGCCGAGGGCCTGGCACGGCTGGACCACCCGGACCTGTTGCCGGAAGAGCGGAATGCCGCCGAGGCGGACCTTCGCCGGCGCGTCGCCACGCTCTGGCGCACCCGGATGCTCCGGCCCGTGAAGCTGGGCGTGCGCGACGAGATCGAGAACGCGCTCGCCTACTTCGACTACACCTTCATGGAGGCCGTGCCGGGCCTTCACGGCGACCTCGAGGACCATCTCGCGACGCTGCCCGGCGCGAAGGCCCGCCCGACCCTGCCCACGGTGCTCGCCCTGGGCAGCTGGGTGGGCGGCGATCGCGACGGCAATCCCTTCGTCACGGCCGAGATGCTGGCCCACGCCTTCCGCCGGCAGGGCGAGATCGCCTTCGATCACTATTTCACCGAGGTGCACGCCCTCGGCGCCGAGCTGCCCATCTCGAAGCTGCTCACGAAGCCGAGCGCGGACTTGCTCGCGCTCGCCGACGCCTCGCCCGACTCTTCCCCGCATCGCGCCGACGAACCGTACCGCCGCGCGCTCACCGGCATCTTCGCGCGGCTGGCCGCCACCGCGACGGTGATGGGGCTCAAGCGCGAGCACCGCACGGCCGTGGGCAAGGCGGGTCCCTATCCGGACGCGAGGGCCTTCGCCGCGGAGCTGGACGTCATCGACGCGAGCCTGCGCGCGGACCGCTGCGAGATGATCGCCGAGGGGCGGCTGCGGCACCTGCGGCGCGCGGTCGCCACCTTCGGCTTCCACCTCGCCACCGTGGACCTGCGCCAGAACGCCGACGTGCACGAGAGTGTCGTCGCCGAGCTCCTCGCGGGCGCCGGCGTGGCAAGCGACTATCTCGCGCGCGACGAGGCCGGCCGGGTCGCCCTGCTGCGCGCCGAACTCGCGACCCCGCGCCTGCTGCGCTCGCCCTTCGCCACCTACTCGGAGACGGCCGCGGGAGAGCTGGCCATCGTCCACGAGGCCGCCCGCGTGCTCGCGGCGCACGGCCCCGGCTCGCTGAGCCAGTACGTCATCTCGAAGGCCGAAAGCGTCTCCGACCTGCTCGAGGTCGCGGTGATGCTGAAGGAGGCGGGCCTCGTCACGCCCGGCGCCGCGCCCGCCTCGCGCCTGCAGATCGTGCCGCTCTTCGAGACCATCGGCGACCTGCGCCGGGCACCCGCCACGATGCGCGCCTGGTTCGCACTGCCGGAGGCGATGGCGATCGTCGCGTCGCTCGGCGGCGCGCAGGAAGTGATGCTCGGCTACTCGGACAGCAACAAGGACGGCGGCTACGTCACCTCCAACTGGGAGCTGTACAAGGCCGAGACGGAACTGGTCGATGTCTTCCGCGCGGCCGGCGTTCGCCTTCGCTTCTTCCACGGCCGCGGCGGCACCGTGGGCCGGGGCGGCGGCCCTTCGTACGAGGCCATCCTCGCCCAGCCCCCGGGCAGCGTGCAGGGCGAGCTGCGCCTGACCGAGCAGGGCGAGATCATCGCGAGCAAGTACGCCAACCGCGAGATCGGGCGGCGAAACCTCGAGGCGTTGGTGGCGGCCACGGTGCGCGCGACCATCGACGAGGCCCCGCGCGAGGAACATGCGGCCTACCACGCGGCGATGGAGGAGATCTCCGGCTCGGCCTTCCAGGCCTACCGCAGCCTCGTCTACGAGACGCCGGGCTTCGTCGAGTATTTCCGCGGCTCCACGCCCGTGCGCGAGATCGCGGAGCTCAACATCGGCTCGCGGCCGGCGTCGCGAAAGCCGTCGATGCGCATCGAGGACCTGCGCGCGATTCCCTGGGTGTTCTCGTGGGCGCAGTGCCGCGTGATGCTGCCGGGCTGGTACGGCCTGGGCAGCGCGGTCGAGGCATTCCTCGCGAAGCACGACGAGCCCGGCTACGCGCTCCTCGCCGAGATGTGGCGGGAATGGCCCTTCTTCCGCGCCATGCTCTCCAACCTGGAGATGCTGCTCGCCAAGGCGGACCTCGCCGTGGCCGCGCGCTACAAGGAGCTGGTGGACAACCCGAAGCTCGCCGACGAGATCTTCGGGCGCATCCGGCGAGAGCTCGACCTCACCGTGAAGGCCTACTTCGGCATCACGAAGGCCCGGGACTTCCTCGAGACGAACCCGGCGTTGGCACGCTCCATCCGCAACCGCTTCCCGTACCTCGACCCGCTGAACCATGTGCAGGTGGAGCTCCTCAAGCGCTACCGGGCGGGCGATTCGGAGGAGCGCGTGAAACGCGGCATCCACCTCACCATCAACGGGCTGGCCGCGGGGCTTCGCAACTCCGGCTAGCGCAAGCGCTCAGCGAAGCAGCCGCGCTTGCGCGAGCGCGGCCATCTTGCGGTCGAGCGTCAGCGTCACCACCCCCGCACGACGATACTCGTCGGCGATGAGGCGGTCGAACAGGCCGCAGCCGGCATCGATGCCGAGCAGCTCCAGTACCGACGCGCCGCCGAGCGGACGCACGAGCCCGCTCTGGAGCACGCTCGAAAGCGCCTCTCGCGATTCGCGTTTCGGCACCCCGTAATGATGCTGCAGCGCGATGTAGGCCTCGCCGATGACCTGGTTGGAGGCGACGACATCCGAACCGTCGTCCTCGGCAAGGCGAAGAAGCGAGCGAAGGCAGCGCGCGTACCCGTCCGGCGGGTCCCCCGTCGCGAGGCGCACGAGGATGGAGGTGTCAATCCCGAAGCGAGCGGCCATGGGGTTTCGCCCGGAAAGCCTCGAGGTCGAAGGTGCCCGCGCCTCGCCGGAGCTTGCCTCGCAGTGGCGCGAGGCGGGCGAGGTCGACGCGATGGGGATGGAGGGCGAAGCCTTCCGGGCCTTCGCGGATCTCGAGACGGTCACCGGGCTTCACGCCCAGCGCCTCGAGGACGCGGGCGGGAAAGGTGACCTGCCGCTTGGCCGTGACCTTGACGAACATCGGGGGCAACCTCCTTACCAAAAGTATATATCAGTAAGGCGGCCAGGCCGGAAAGCTAGACCACCCCGATCTCCCTCAACGCGCGAACGCGGGTTTCGTCGTACCCGAGCTCGCGCAGCACCTCGTCCGTGTGCTCGCCCAGCTTCGGCCCCACCCAGCGGGTGCCGCCCGGGGTCTGCGAAAGCTTCGGGACGACGCCGGGAAGGAGCAGGTCCTTTTCGCCCATCTTGTGCCGCTCGATCATGCCGCGCGCCTGGTAGTGCAGGTCGGCCACGATGTCGGCGATGGAGAAGATGCGGCCCGAGGGCACCTCGGCCTTCTCGAGGAGCGCGAGCGCCTCGTCGAGCGTGACGTTCGCGGTCCACTCGCCGATCACGCGGTCGAGTTCCTCCGTGCGCTTCACGCGGCCGGCGTTGTCGGCGAGGGCAGGATCATCCGCGAGGTCCGGCCGCCCGATGGCGCGCATCATGCGCCTGAAGATCGAGTCGGCGTTGGCGCCGATGACGACGTAGTTGCCGTCGCCGCACCGGTAGGTGTTGGACGGCACGATGCCCGGCAGCGCCGAGCCCGTGCGCTCGCGCACCAGGCCCGAGAAGCCGTACTCGGGCAGCATCGACTCCATCATCGCGAAGACGGCCTCGTAGAGCGCGACGTCGACCACCTGGCCCTTGCCGGTCTTGCCGCGGTGGTGGATCGCCATGAGCGCGCCGATCACGCCGAACATCGCCGCCAGCGAATCGCCGATGGAGATGCCCACGCGCACCGGCGCGCGGTCGGGGTAGCCCGTGATGTGGCGCATGCCGCCCATGGACTCGCCGATGGCGCCGAAGCCGGGCTGGTCTCGGTAGGGGCCCGTCTGGCCGAAACCCGAGAGCCGCACCATGACGAGGCCGGGGTTGGCGGCCGCCAGCGCGTCGTAGCCGAGGCCCCACTTTTCCATCGTGCCGGGACGGAAGTTCTCGACGACGATGTCGGCCCTCGCCACGAGGTCGCGCACGATCTGCTGGCCTTCGGGCGCCTTCAGGTTCACGGTGACGGATTTCTTGTTGCGCGCCTGCGCGAACCACCAGAGGGAATTGCCCTCGTGCAGCACGCGCCACTTGCGCAGCGGATCGCCCTCGCCGGGCGACTCGATCTTCACGACCTCGGCGCCGAATTCGGCGAGGAGCCGGGCGCAGTACGGGCCGGCGATGAGGGTGCCCATCTCGACGACCTTGAGGCCGGCGAGCGGGCCGGGGGAGGCGGGCTTGTCCATCCCGCCATTTTGCACCGCGTGGCCGCTAGTGCGCCGTCCAGCCCCCGTCCATCGGGATGATCGTTCCCGTGATGGAGGCGGCCGCGTCGCTGGCCAGGAAGACCGCGAGGGCGGCGAGCTCGCCCACCTGCACGAACTTGCGCGTGGGCTGCGCGTGCAGGAAGACGTCATTGATGAGCTGTTCCTCGGAGATGCCGCGCAGCTTCGCGTTCTCCGGGATCTGCTTTTCGAGCAACGGCGTCCAGGTGTACCCCGGGCCGATCGCGTTCATGGTGATGCCCTGCTCGGCGACCTCCAGCGCGACCGTCTTCGTGAGGCCCGCGATGCCGTGCTTGGCCGCGACGTAGGCGCTCTTGAAGGGCGAGGCGACGAGCGCGTGCGCCGAGGCGATGTTGATGATGCGGCCCCACTGCTTCGCCTTCATGCCCGGCACGGCGAGGCGGATGGTGTGGAACGAGGCCGTGAGGTTGAGGGCGATGATCGCGTCCCACTTGGCGGGCGGAAAGTCCTCCACCGGCGAGATGTGCTGGATGCCCGCGTTGTTCACGAGGATGTCGACGGTGCCGAACTCGGCGAGGGCGCGCTTCATCATCGCCTCGACCGCGTCGGCCTTCATGAGGTCCGCGCCGTCGTAGCGCACGGTGACGCCGTGATCGCCGGCGAGCTTCGCGCGGGTCTTCTCGATCTCGGCGGCGTCGCCGAAACCGTTCAGCACGACATGGGCCCCGTTCTGCGCATAGGCGGTGGCGATGGCGAGCCCGATGCCGCTCGTCGAACCGGTGACCAGTGCGGTCTTGCCCTTGAACATGGGATTTCCTCGAATGGGAGTGGCGTGAGGAGTCCGCGTTGGTCTCCCCGAAGGCGCCCACCTTACTTGAAACCGCTTCAGGCCGCGATTGCAGCCTGAAGCGGGGGGCGGGGGGCAGCGCGCCTCAGGAGCATCCACGCGATCGCCAGGTTGAGGGCGTTCCAGGCGAGGCCGTTCAGGAAGGCGGCGTGGTACGAGCCGGTGAGGTCGAAGACCTTGCCCGACATCCACCCGCCCAGGGCCATCCCGAGAAGCGTGCACATGATGATGGCCCCCAGCCGCGCCCCGGCCTCGCGCGCCGCGAAGTGCTCGCGCACGATGATCGCGTACGAGGGCACGATCCCGCCCTGGAAGAGGCCGAAGAGGGCGGAGATCACGTAGAGCGGCACGAGCCCCGTGAAGGGCAGGAAGAGCAGCAGCGCGACGCCCTGCAGGACGGAACCCAGGATCAGGGTGCGCAAGCCCCCGATGTGGTCGCAGATCCAACCCGAAACGAGCCGGCTCACGATGCCGCAGGCCAGCATGAGCGAGAGCATTTCCGCCCCGCGCGCGGCGCCGTAACCGAGATCGCCGCAGTACGCGACGATGTGCACCTGCGGCATCGACATGGCCACGCAGCAGGCGACGCCCGCCACCATGAGGAGCGCCTGCGCGGCGCCGGGCGACAGGCCGAAGGGCCGGTCCGTCCCGGTGCCCGGCGCGAAGGGCGCGGGCGCCGCCGCTTCGGGCGGCTTCTTGTGCAGCAGGAGGGCGAGCGCCGTCATCGCCACGGCACAGAAGATGCCCATCCCGAAGTAGGCCGTGCGCCAACCCGCCACTTCCGTCACGTGCTGGATGAGGGGCGGCCAGATCGCGCCGCCGAGGTAGTTGCCGCTCGCGCACACGGCCACGGCGATGCCCCGCCGCTTCTGCCACCAGAGCGACGTGTCCGCCATGAGGGGCGAGAAGGTGGCCGAGATGCCCAGGAGCCCCAGCACGACACCGTGCAGCAGGTTGAAGGTGTGGATGTCGGTCGCATAGCTCGCGCCCACGTAGCCCGCGCCCATCGCGAGCGAGCCCACGACGAGCGGCACCATCACCCCGAACCGGTCCGCGAGGCGCCCCATGAGCACGCCGCCCACGCCCATGCCGATCATGAGGAGCGAATAGGGGAGCGAGGCGTCGGCCCGGGCCACGCCGAACTCCGCCTGCACGGCCGGCAGCACCACCGGCACCACGTACATGGCCGAGGCGCCGATCGTCATGAGGACGAGCGTCACCCCCAGCCGGAAGGCGGCGTAGCGGGAGTCGACGAGGGAGGCGGGGGAATGCGAGACGGCCACAGGACGCATGATGCCGCATCGGGGGCGGAATCCTCGGTGACATTTCGTGTCGAAACCCGCGCACCCGGGCACCAGAATCATGCCGTTCATCCGTTTCGACTCGCCCGGTGCCTGCCAGCCCGCCAGAATCGGGGCCTTCACTACCCTGAGGATTTCCATGCGCCATCGCCTGCTGCCCATCGCCATCGCCGGCCTCCTCGCCGTGCCCGCCCTGCCCGCCCTCGCCGTCACGGCCATCGCCGCTGCCCCGGCCTTTGCGGGCGACCCGACCATCCAGGCCGAGAAGAAGGTGATCACCAGCGCCGACCAGATGCCGCGGCGCAAGTACAGGATCACGAAGCTCCCGAGCGAGCTGCTGGAGGCCCCGAAGGCCGACCTCAAGGAAGCCACCGACGCCCTCGACAAGGATCTCGCCGAGGACCTCGCCACGCTCGACATCCGCGATCGCGCCACGCGCACGGCGCTCATCAGCACGCGCGCCCAGATCGCGATGTTCCGCGGCGACTACGCCGCCGCGCAGGAGTTGCTCCGGGAAGCGCGCGCCCAGCAGGAGAAGGAAGCGGACAAGCTCACCAGCGGACTCATGCTCGAGACGCTCGCGGGCGCAATGGCCGCCGGCGGAACGCCCGAGGCGCAGCGTGCCCGCTTCAAGGCCGAGGTGGCCGCCCGAGCGGGCGCCCTACCGTGGCCCATCGTCGGCGACAACCTGAAGGCCGCCAAGGGCCAGATGGAACTGTTCTCGAGGAACGTGATCGTCGGCAGCTTCCGCACGAACCTCGACCCGGCCGCGCAGAACCTGGGGCTCGACGTGCCCGCGTCGATCGTCGCCGGCGTGGTGTCCACGCGCAACGCCCTCGAACTCGTCGCTCCCGTGAAGGACGACGCGATCGCGGTCCTGCAGAGCCTCGTGGACCGGAACCAGGTGGCGAAGGCCGACAACTGGACGCCGCGCCTGGTCACGCTCCCGCCCGACGCGAAGGCGACGCCGGTAGTCGTGGGCATCTGGGACAGCGGCACGGACGTCGAGCTGTTCAGGAAGGCCGCGTTGCCCGGCATCGCGTTCGACAAGGACGCGAAGCCGACGACCCCGCTCGTGCGCCCCATGGGCGATGCGGAGAAACGCCTGCCGATGCTCAAGCAGTTCGTGAAAGGCTCCATGGACGTGCGCGCCGCCGTCGACTCGGAGGACGCCCGCGCGTTCAGGAAGCACATCTCCTCGCTCAAGCCCGACGAGGTGAAGCAGTTCACCGAGGATCTCGCGGCCGTCGGCATGTGGGTACATGGCACGCACGTCGCGGGCATCGCGGTCGAGGGGAACCCCTTCGCGCAGGTGACGGCCGTCGCGATGCACTGGAGCAACGACTCGGTGCCGCAGCGGCCCACGGACGAGAGCGCGCGGCGAAACGCCGCCGCCTACACGGCCGCGGTCGAGCACTTCAAGAAGGCCGGCGCGCGCGTCGTGAACATGAGCTGGCGCTACGGACCCACCTTCCACGAGGGGGCGCTGGCGTACCACAACGTCGGCAAGACGCCGGAGGAGCGCAAGCAGATCGCCAAGCGCATCTTCGAGGTGGAGAAGAAGGCCCTGTACGACGCCCTCTCGGGCGCGCCCGGGATCCTCTTCGTGGCCGGCTCCGGAAACGAGGACAACAGCGCGGACTTCTCCGAGTACATCCCGGCCGGTTTCCAGCTGCCGAACCTCATCACCGCCGGCGCCGTGGACCAGGCGGGCACGGAGACGTCCTTCTCCACCTTCGGCAAGACGGTGGTCGTGCACGCCAACGGCTTCGAGGTGGTGAGCTACATGCCCGGCGGGGAGAAGACGAAGCTCTCGGGCACCTCCATGGCCTCGCCGCAGGTCGCGAACCTCGCGGCCAAGATCCTCGCGATGAAGCCGGGGCTCACGCCGCCGCAGGTGAAGGAGATCATCCTCGCCGGGGCGGAGAGGAACGGTCGCGTGAACCTCATCAACCCGAAGAAGACGATGCAGCTGGCGGGGTACGGCGGCTGACGGAGCGGCTCTCGAAGGCGCTCGGCGTCTCGGTCACGGATGCAATCCGCCCGGATTGACCTGCATCAGTCGGCCTGCAATCCGCGGTTTCGGAGCCGCCCGGCGTGACGTAAGTTGGCGTTAGGCAAGGGCAGGATCGATGCCGGTCGGGGGACATGGCCGAGTTGCCCGCCGAAGGCCGCAGATGAAGGAGAAGCGCGGAGTATCCGGGTGGATCGAGCGAATCAACGAGGCGATCGGCCGTGAGGCCGGCCCCGATCCCGATCGCACCCCGCCGGATTCGGCCCGGCGGATGCGAAAGGTCGACCGGAAGGCGACCGCGCCCCGGAATCCTGCTGTGACAACCGCCGCTGAAAGGCCGCAGGCGCGTGACGGCCTGTTGTCGAGCACCCAGCCCGGCGGCAACCCGTCCCCCGAGTACCAGGACCTCGAATGGGAATCGCCGTTCGACGCGCCGGCCACGCGCGAGCAGGGCGCGGCCGGAACGATCACGGGCTCCTCATTCCTTCGCCGCAAGATCCGCGAGCGCTACCTGAACGTGCGCTTTCCGGGTACGCCCCACGCCGAGGCGCAACTGCGCGACACCGCGGGCGTGATCCGGAGCGCGCGACTGCGCTTCGAGGACGGCGACATCGATCGCGCCTGCGAGCTGCTCGAGTTCGCCGGCGACGTGAACGCGGACGAAGCCCTTCGGCTCGCGCTCCTGGAGATCCTCTATCTCTCCCGGCGCGGCAGCGCCTACCGCGAGGCCGCGCAGGCTTTCATCGCGAAGAACCCCGGCAGCGCCCATCGTGATGAAATCGAGCGCCTGGGCGCGAGGCTGCTGCCCGGTGACGCCTTGTTCAAGGACGTCGCGCCCGCGGTAGAGGATCCCTACGCGCACGTCGGCGCCTGGCCGCAGGTTCAGAACTGGATCCAGGCGCCCTTCGACCTCACCGGCGACGTCCTGGCGGCCGAGTTCCACGCGCAGATGCGCGGCGGGCTGGCGGCGCCCGCGATCACGGCGAAGGCGAGCGATCAATGACTACGACGGACCGCATCGACCGGCGCGAGCAGGCCATGCAGGGGCCGGCAGACACCGGCGCGAGGGCGACGGACCCCGCCGTCCGCGAACGCTGGAACCGCGTGCTCGGGTTCCTCAAGGATCAGGCCACAAGCGCCGATCCGGCTCCCTTCGCGCGCGAGCTGGTGGACCAGGCCCGAAGCCTCGAGAAGGCCGTGTATCCCTCGCAGCGCGAGATCCTGGCGACCACGCTCCTGTGGAACGAGGGTGAGCACGAGTTCGTCCAGTGGGTGCATGGCGCCTATCACCGGCTCGGCCGGGCCGCGGCCAAGGCGCTGGGGCGCGCCGACCTCGAGGCGCCCGTCCCCGGCGGCGCGACCGGCACCTTGGCGGCCCTCGCGCTCGCCGCGTTCGGCAACGCGATCAAGTGGGCCGGCATCGCCGAGGCGGAGCGCGATCCGGTTTCGCTGGTGGAGGTGAAGCGCGTGCACGCGCTCGTGGAGCGCGCCGGCATCGGACGCGAATCACGGCCCCTGCCGCACGGCGAGCGCGATGCGATGCCGGGGATCGACGCCCTCTTCATCCGTGCCCTCCTCCTCGACGCCATCTGCCGGGGGAACCTCGGTCCGCGCCAGGTCGAGATCATCGACAGCTGGCTCTGGGAGTGGAGCGGCGATTACGCGTTCACCGATCGTGTCGACGGCGCGGTGCTGGCGTTCGAGGAAACCGGCGAGCGCGGCCTGCGCACCACCCACGGCGCGGCGAGCACGCCGGGCGGCCGGCGCT
>Ga0209254_10004572_pt1 | contig 12678 bp, 6 predicted proteins | sample FrelakmetDIP11DI_FD_187148 | JGI IMG/M metagenome (GOLD analysis project Ga0209254, IMG submission 187148) | Freshwater lake sediment microbial communities from the University of Notre Dame, USA, for methane emissions studies - DIP11 DI (SPAdes)... | ecosystem: Environmental > Aquatic >...
CCTATAATAACATATTCATTTTTAAGCGCTTCACCTTCACCCGGCAGGACCATGACCACATTCCTGGTAGTAGATTTTATTTTTATGATCTCAGATCCGGCATATACTTTTGCTCCTGTCACAAAACCTCCGGTCTTCCTGGTACTGTTAATAGTTCTTTCAAGTTCTGCGACATTTCTTTTCGTTTTATTCAGAATCTTATCTGCAACACCCCTTTTAATTCTTAAAACAGGTATCTCAACCGAATAACCCTCTGAGGAAAGTGATTCAAAAGTATCATTGGCGTCGGTAAGAGGCCCGGAAACCATCAGAACACCTGTAGCCCCCATGTCTTTTGCAAGCAGTGCTTTATCCCTGTCGCTGTTGAAAGGTATAAAGCCGCTTACGGATTTTTCCGGTTCAGGATCTCCGCGAAGTATAAGTACCCATTTCCCTTTGACATCAGTATCGTCATAATCATTCCATTTCAGGCTGTCGTTGTTTATGCTGAATCCGTATCCTGCAAAAACAATATCTGCCTCCAATTCTGAATTACCACTGAACGGGAACGGCATAAAATCGTTGGATGCAACGAATTTTTCCCCATTGACGGACAAAAAATTCTTTTTGCCGGCAATCACTTTATCAGTGACTTCATATCTCTGAAAACCGTCACCGGAAATGGGAACAAGCCCTGCTGAAGCAAGCTGGTTCTTTATATACAGTGCAGCCAGGCTATCCCCGGGTGTACCGGTTTGCCTGCCCTTAAGTGAGTCGGATGAAAGATATTTGATATGGTCCTGAAGCTCCCCTTCTGATATGTCCCTTGTAACAGTTATGCTGCAGGAGTAAGCAATAATCGTGAGTAATAAAGTTACAGGGAAAATTCTTTTAATAAATTTCATTAGTTAATTAAAGCTTAATTATTAATTAGTTACGTCGCCAGTAATACGTAAAATATATACACATTTTATGCATCGAGGTACTCCCTTTGCCAGACGAAAGGCTATTGTATAATAACAATCTGTTTATTCAAAAAGTTTAAAAGCTTCTTTAATAAGTCCGATTGCTTCCCTTAACTGAGATTCAGTGATTACAAGGGGAGGAGCAAAGCGGATAATATGTTCATGAGTAGGTTTTGCTATTAATCCCTTGTCTTTCATGGCCAGACAGACATCCCAGGCAGTCTTGTTATTTTTGGGTCTGATCACCACGGCGTTAAGCAATCCTTTGCCCCTTACAAGTTCAATCATGTCGGATTTTATTCCTTTCAGTTCATCACGGAATATTATTCCGAGGCGCTCTGAGTTTTCTGCAAGCTTTTCATCCCTGATTACTTCCAGTGCAGCAATTCCAACCATAGCTGATAAGGGATTTCCGCCAAATGTCGACCCGTGTTCTCCCGGCTTAATCGTTAACATTATTTCATCATCAGCAAGCACTGCGGATATCGGCATTATACCTCCTGAAAGAGCTTTCCCGAGTATCAGAATATCGGGACGTACTCCCTCGTGATCACAGGCAAGAAGTTTCCCTGTCCGTGCGATGCCGGTTTGTACTTCATCAGCGATAAAGAGCACATTATGTTTCCTGCACAGTTCGTATGATTTTTTCAGGTATCCTTCGTCAGGAACAAAAACCCCCGCTTCCCCCTGTATAGGTTCAACAAGAAAACCTGCAACATCCGGATCCATCAGTGCATTCTCAAGGGCGTTAAGATCATTATAAGGTATAATCATGAAGCCCGGAGTAAACGGACCATAATTGTTCCTTGCATCAGGATCGGTCGACATTGAAATTATTGTAATCGTCCTTCCATGAAAATTACCTTCACAGGCAATGATCTTCGCATTATTTTCCTTTATACCTTTTTTCTTGTATGCCCATTTGCGGCACAGTTTCATGGCAGTCTCACCACCTTCGGCCCCTGAATTCATAGGCAGCACTTTATCATACCCGAAATACTTAGTGATATACTCTTCATATTCACCAAGAACAGAATTATAAAATGCCCTTGAGGTGAGAGTCAGCTTCTGAGCCTGATCTGTCAGAGCTTTAACTATTCTGGGATGGCAGTGACCCTGGTTGACTGCAGAATATGCTGAAAGGAAATCAAAATATCTCTTTCCCTCCACATCCCATACAAAAGGACCCTGACCTCTTTCAAGGACTACCGGAAGCGGATGGTAGTTATGAGCACCGTACTTATCCTCACGATTTATATAATCCTGTGCATTCATTTTATTGATAATTAATTAGTTATGAAATCCTAAAATTAAGATACAATTTTACGAAAGCTTTTCATCATTTCAAAATGTCAGGATTTATTACAGTTCATTAAGATTAAACTGAAATTTTGGAGCTGTTGAAAAAGGCCTTACACCCCCATCCTAACCTTCCCCCAAGGGGAGGGCCGAGCGTAAAGAACCAGCCCGGTGGGCTGGTTTAGCGAAGGAGCCAGGCTGCGGGATGGCCATCGCGACAGACCGACTTGTTCGCTAAAATAGCCCACAGGGCTATTTTTACACGCTCCAATCTCCCTTGGGGGAAAATGAAAGGGGGTAAAAAACTGGCAGGCATGCCCTCAAGGGGACTTATTTATAGTTTTCGTTCTTAGCCTTCAGCGATAAGAATCCATCTGGCATTTGTGAAAGCACTGTCATCATCTCTCCGCTCTCCGGATGCGGAAATGATAAAGAATAAGCGTGAAGCCTGATGCGTCTAATGAAATCAGCTGATGCACCATATTTTCTGTCTCCAACAATGGGGCAACCAATATCCGAAAGATGCACCCTTATCTGGTTCTTACGGCCTGTATCAGTATGGACATCAAGGAGGCTGTAATTGGCCAGCCTTTTAATTATTTTGTAGCTGGTTATTGAGAATCTGGCATTTGCCGTTTCGCCGGTCGAATGCACTTTCTGGACATTATCTTCAATCAACCAGCTTTTAATAGTATCTTCGCTTTTCTCCGGAAGGCCTTCCACAAGTGCATAATAATGCTTTTCAGTTTTTACCCAGTCTTCCTTAATAGTTTCCATGGCATCATGCGATTTTGCAAAAAGCAGAACACCCGATACTTCCTTGTCAAGCCTGTGAACCACAAAGGCTCTTTCTTTTCCTTTACTTTGCTTTTGGAGATACTCCGATATGATTTCATAAATGCTCAAGCTTCCATCAGTGCTTGATGTTGGCTTGCCGGCAGGTTTATCGACAACAATTATATGGTTGTCTTCATACAAGACAGGAAAAGGAACGCCTGCTTTGGATGCTTTCACCGATTGAGGGATGGTCTCAACAATATCACCTGGTTTCAAAAGAAATGAATGTAATGTCACAGGTTTATTGTTTATATTGACAGTACCGCTTCTAAGCAGTTTCTTTATCCTGGTCCGGGGTGAATCGGGATACAGCTCAGTGAGAAACTCGAGAAGAGTGGATATTTTATTTACTGTTGTTTTCAAATGGTGATTTATTATTCAGGTCAGGTCTAAGTTTTGATGTCCTCTCCATTGACTGTTCATGTCTCCATTTGTCGATTTCAGCCGAATGACCGGAAAGCAGGACATCGGGGACTTTCCAACCCATAAAATCTGCGGGCCGCGTGTAAACAGGAGGAGCCAGAAGGTCATCCTGGAAAGAGTCTGAAAGTGCAGATTGTTCATCCGACATTGCTCCCGGGATGAGCCTGACAATAGCATCGGTAATAACAACGGCCGGTATCTCACCACCCGATAAAACATAATCGCCAATCGAAATCTCTTTAGTGATCAGATAATCCCTTATCCTCTGGTCGACGCCTTTGTAGTGCCCTGCAAGAATTATGATATTGTTCTTAAGGGAAAGAGCGTTAGCCATTTTTTGTGTGAGGTGTTCCCCATCGGGCGAAGTATAAATTATTTCGTCGTACTCTCTTTCACTCCTGAGTTTTTCAATTGCTTTGAAGACGGGTTCTATCATCATTACCATTCCGGCACCTCCCCCAAATGCATAGTCATCCACTGTTTTATATTTGTCTTTAGTGAAATCTCTCATGTTTAAGATGTTGATTTCAACAAGACCTTTCTCCCTTGCCCTTTTTACTATTGAGTGATTCAGGGGGCTTTCAAGCAGCTCTGGCAGAACAGTCAGAATATCAATCCTCATTTTTAATTGTTTCTCCAAAATTACAATAAAAAGACCGGAAAAATATTTTGTCAGAAAATGACTGTATTATTCAATTCTAAGGGCATTGGCGGGATTGTAATTAGCTGCTTTAATAGTCTGGTAACTCGTAGACATCCAACCTATCAGTAAAGTGATCATTGTTGCCAGGATAAATATAACCGGATTCACAGATATCCTGCTGGCAAATCCTTCCAGCCAGAAATTCGATCCGAAATATGCAACAGGATAAGCCAGCAGGGAGGAAATAATGATAAGGAACATAACCTCTCTTGATAGTAATCCAAGTACGGTCCGTGTGGAAGCTCCGTAACTCTTCCTTATTCCTATCTCCTTGGTTCTCTTGTTAGTTATATATGTGACCAGGCCTATAAGTCCCAAACAGGCAATAAAAATTGCAAGGAAAGAGAAAATCAGGAAAATCTTTCCTGTCTTCATTTCCGAGGAATAAAGATCATTCCATCGGTCGGTGAAAAATTCATACTGGAATGGCATGTCTGGTGTAAAGTTTCGCCATGTGTCTTCGATTGCCCTTATGGTACCGGGAATATCATTTCCTGATATTCTCACAACAGCGAACTGATCACCGCCACCCCCTCCATTGACTGTAAAACAAACAGGTGTTATAGCCTTATGCATTGACTCAATATTAAAATCCTTCATTACACCTATAATTTGCAGCCTGTTCCACTGTTGTGGTCCGGCAGGCTGAAGTATGAATTTGCCAACCGGATCCTTCAGTCCAAGTGACCTGACGGCGGCTTCATTGAGCAGGACTGAAGTCGAATCTGAGCCATATTCGCGAGAGAAAAAACGTCCTTCCGTAAGCTGGATCCCCAGGGCTTCAGGAAAATCAAAACTTACAGATGTCTGATTAATAAGATAAGTGTTTTTTTCCGGATCATTATCATTAAAGAAGGCATTGTTGTTAAATTCTGTTCCCGGAACAGCCCTTGAAAATCCAGTTTTTTCAATACCTGGAATCTCAAGGAGCTGTGTCCTGAATGATTCCATCTGCTTCCAGAAAGCATCAACCCGGCGTATTACAATCAGATTATCCTTACTGAATCCAATATCTTTTTTTGTCATGAAATTAAGTTGATTATACACAACAATTGATCCGATTATTATTACTATGGATACAGTGAACTGAAAAACCACAAGAATTCCCCGGAATCTTTTCGACATGGAACCAGGACTCATTGTACCTTTCAATACTTCTACAGGATTATATGAAGCCAGGACGAAGGCCGGATAGATCCCGGAAGAGATTCCTATAATTATTACCAGTGCAATCAATGATAATATCCCCACTGTATTGCCAATCAGATTAAAGGAAAGTTCTTTACCAATCAGTTGATTGAAACCTGGCGTTATTACATATACAAGGCTTAGCGCAATTAAAGCGGCTATCGCAACAATAATCAGAGATTCCCCAAGAAATTGAATTATCAGTCCCGGCTTATTCGCGCCTGAGACCTTTCTTATACCGACTTCCTTTGCCCTTCCGGCCGATTTGGCAGTGGCCAGGTTAACATAGTTGATTATTGCGACCAGAAGTATCAGTATTGCTATAACGGAGAATATATATACCGTAGTAAGGGAACCGGGGGGTTCAAGATTATACTGTGTTGCTCCCTTAAGGTGTATATCCTTTATGGGTTCAAGGACATAACTGAAATCATTACCGGCTTTCCTGAAATCTTCAATTGTCTGACCAATAATCTCTTTTAGCTGTGGTCCCACGTATTTAATAACCATCTCCCGGAACTTTTCCTGTAGAATATTCTTGTCGGTACCGTCACTGGTAACGATATAGGTGTAGAAACTATGACTGATCCAAAACTGATCATTTGCCTGGCCCGGGTATGTGCTCATTGAAGCCAGCATATCAAATTTGATATGGGAATTGTCAGGAACATTCTGGATAACTCCGGTCACCGTATACAGAACAGTATCCGATTCCACGTTCATCCTTTGGCCCATTGGATCCTTATCCCCGAAATACTTTTTTGCATATTCTTCGGTAAGTATCATTGATCGCGGGCGGACTAATGCTGTACCTGGATCTCCTTTTAAAAGTTTGAAGCCGAAAACATTAAAGAATGTGGAATCAGCAAAAAGCACACCCTCTTCATTGAATTTTTTATCACCAAACCTGATAAGCCAGTCACCCCACCCTCTTACTCTTGTAGCCTGTAAAACGTCAGGGTAATCCTTAAGCATTGCCTGTGCCATAGGTGCAGCAGTTATAGCCTGATTAATTTCACCTCCTGCCATTCTTCCGATAACTTTAACCCTGTATACATTTTCATAGTTATTATGAAACCTGTCAAAACTGAGCTCACTTATAACATACAATGTGATGAAGAAGAAGGTGGCCAGCCCGACTGCAAGTCCGCCTACATTCAGTAATACATAACCAGGTTGTCTTCTGAGCTTGCGGAGTCCATCTGTAAAAAAGTTCTTTAGCATATGAATAATTTTTATGAAAAAGAGAAACCTTTCGTGGTAAAGACTAAAAAAAACACGTGATGTTGCAAATAATATACAAGGATTAAGAGCAGACTGGAAAGCTGATTCGAATCATTCAGTTTTCAGGGAATTGGCCGGATTCATAAATGCTGCCTGGTAAGCCTTGAAACTTATTGTTATAAAAGTTATTACTATAGTTAGCAAAGCAGCTCCAAAAAGCAGAGATAAACCAATTTTTGTCCGGTAGACATAATTCTCAAGCCAGTTGCTCATGATGTAATATGCAGCAGGGACAGCAATAATGATTGAAATGACTATAAGTATAATGAAGTCTTTGGATATTAATCTGACTATTACATTCTCATTAGCACCAAATACTTTTCTAATTCCAATCTCTTTTGTCCTTTGCTCAACCATATATGATGCCAGTCCGAATAACCCCAGGCATGCGATAAGGATAGCAAGTATTGTAAACATTGTGAAGATCAAACCTCTCTTTTCATCGGCTTCGAATTGCCTGTTAAATCTCTCTGACAAATATGTATATGTAAAAGGCTGATCCGGAAAAACCTCTTTCCATTTGCTTTCAATAAAGCTCAGCGTCTGTTCTGAATTATTTCCGCTAAGCTTTACATATATTATGTTATTTAATTCGCGGTAGACCAGCAGGAGTGACTCAATCTCGTTGTACATACCTGTCTGATGATAATCCTTCATCACCCCAATGACTCTTGCGTTAATTTGGCCTCCATCTCCCAACTGGACCTTTTTTCCAATGGCATCTTTCCATCCAAGTCTGTTTGCCAGAGTCTCGTTCACCACAACACCGGTAAGGGTATCTGAAGGCATATCCTGCTGAAAATCACGTCCGCTAACCATTTCTATATCTAGCGCATCAATAAAGTCATGATCCACAACTGCAAAATTTACACCTCTCTGAGCCATCCCCTGGTCTGTTTCAATGCTGAATATAACTTTACCTGAACCTTCTCCAAGAGCGCTATTTGTCGATGTAACGTACTTTATATCATTGTTTTCCAAAAGAGTACGCTTAAGGACAGGATATTTCCTGCCCATACCCTGATTGAGTTCCAGTGTGAGGACATTTTTCTGGTTAAATCCCTGGTCCATGTTCTTAAGATATTTCAGCTGCCGGAATACTACAAGTGTACATACAATCATAATAACGGATATTGTAAACTGGATTACAACCAGGATCTTTCGGAAAAGCCTACCGGCAGATCCATGAGTGATCTCACCCTTCAGTACAGTAACAGGACTGAAGCGTGAAAGAAAGAAAGCAGGGTAACTGCCTCCTAATATTCCTGCAACAAGGATTACTCCAATTACCGATATTATTACTACCGGGCTGTGAAGTATAGAGAGATTGAAGGATTTTCCGGCAAGAAGGTTGAACTTTGGGAGAAGTACAATCAGCAGTACTATACTTATAATAAGTGAAAAAATAGTCAATATAACCGACTCTGACAGAAATTGTGCCACAAGTGGTCCCCGACGCGATCCTACAACTTTTCTTAAACCTACCTCCCTTGCGCGACTCGTAGAGCGGGCTGTGGCGAGGTTCATATAATTCATTGCTGCTATCAGCACAAGAAAAAGAGCTACTATTCCAAAAATAATGACATAGGTAATGCTGCCTGTAGGCTCAGGTTCCCCGGGGTTTGTCGAATAAAGATGAATTTTAGTGATCGGCTCAAGAATATATTCAATTTTAATTTTAAGCGGTTCGAATATAGTTTTCATATGGGCATCGTACATACCCTGGATCTTTGCTTCGAAAGCTTTTATATCGAGTTCAGCCGGCAAAAGGAGATAGGTAAAGACTCCGAAATTGCCCCATGTTCCGAGTTGTTTTGGCAGGTTGTTCCTTGCAGCAATTGCATCAAATCGGAAATGAGAGTTAGTCGGAACATCTTCAATTACCCCTGTTACTTCAAAGGTGTTTTCACCTGCAGTCAGCGTTTTTCCAATCGGGTCACTGCTCCCAAAATACCGTCCTGCAACAGTTTCTGTCAGAACAATTTTTTTCGGATCCTTTGTAGCTGATTTTACTTCTCCACGGATCACCTTGTAGGTAAACACATCAAACAGGGTGGAATCAGCATAGTAAAAGTCCTCCTCAATGTACTCTTTATCTTCAAATTTATACAGCGCTCTGGGCATGTTAATAAAACGCACAAAGGACTCTACCTCAGGGTAATCCTGAACAACCTGAGGACCCATAGGAATCTGCGCCACGTTCCATGTGAACTGGTCATCAGTTTCGGTTATTTTTGAAGAAACACGGTATATCCTGTCAGCATTTTCATGATAACGGTCGTAGCTTAACTCGTCTGCCACGTAGATAATTAAAAACAATGCACTGGATATGCCAAGTGTTAGTCCAAGAACATTTAAGAGACTATAGCCTGGATGTTTGCCGATATGTCTGAGGGCTGTTTTGATCAGATTCTTAATCATGATATTATTTTAAGGTTGGTTTGAAACTTAAAATTAAACTATAGTTTGCCTTTACCACGGGTTTGTTAAAACATTAACAGTACATTAACATTTTCCAGCAGAAATGAGTACTATTTTTTTCCGCCTAATAAAAGACTTTATTTTTTTCAAAATGCAACGTATGAGATAATAATTCGTCCTTATTGTGTCTTTTATACCAACCCATGATAACGAATATATTGCGCCTCTCTTTACGTAATGTATTGAAAAACAAAGTTTTTGCAATAATTAATATTTTTGGACTTGCAATCGGGCTAACTGCATCATTACTGATACTACTGTGGATTGAAGATGAACTGAGCTTTGAGAAGTTTAATGTAAATGCCAGGGATATATACAGGGTGGAGGAGGATCAGTTCTATTCCGGTGAACGATATCATGTAACTGTAACACCTCATCCGAGCGGCCCCGTATGGAAAGAAAAGATTCCTGAAATAAGGGAACAGACCAGGATAAACCGGTTACCGAAGATCCTGTTCAGGCAAGATGAAAAAGTATTTTTTGAATCCTCAATAGTTGCTGCTGATTCCGGACTATTTAATGTCTTTACAATGCCTCTGGTTATTGGTAATCCCGGAACAGCCCTAAATTCACCGCACTCAATAGTCCTGAATGAAAAACTTGCCGCCAAGTATTTTGGGGACTCGAACCCAATAGGAAAAACTCTTACTCTTGAAAATAAATACGCCTTCATGGTTACCGGAGTAATGAAAGATCTTCCGAAAAATTCGATGTTTACCTTTGAAGGGATTATTCCTTACTCATTCCTGACAGAAATTGGAGCAATAAGTGACTCGTGGGGGAATAATTCAATACTGACTTTTGTACTTTGTGAAAAAGGAATTGACATTGGTGCTGTGAATAAGAAACTGACTGATGTGGTTCTGGAATATCTTCCGGAAACAACAACAAAATATCTCCTTTTTCCACTGCTTGATATTCACCTGCATTCACAGTTTGGCTATGAGATAAGCAAAGGTCCTGTAATAGTTGTTTTTATCTTCACTCTTATTGCAGTTTTTGTCCTTATTATTGCGTGTTTTAATTTCATAAATCTATCCACTGCAAAAGCATCGGGACGCTCAAAGGAAATAGCAATCAAGAAAGTATCCGGCGCTGATCATTCAACCCTGATACTGCAATTCATGCTCGAATCGTTCTTCCTGGTTTCAATTGCGCTTGTATTATCCATAGTCCTGATGGGACTTTTGCTCCCATTATTTAACAATATTTCAGGAAAAAATTTTATACTTAGCGACCTCCTCAGTCTAAGGTTCATAATAAGTATATTGGTTACAGGAACCATTACCGGAATTATAGCTGGATTATATCCTGCCTTGTACCTCTCGTCGTTTAAGCCCGTTGCAATTCTAAAAGGAGAACCCGTATCCGGAAAAGGTAACGGAAAGCTGCGGCAGATACTTGTAATAATTCAGTTTGCTCTTTCAATTCTGATAGCAGTTGCATCAGTTTTTATGTTTATGCAGTTGAAACACCTGCAGAACAAAGATCTTGGATTCGCTAAGGAGAATCTTGTTTGTATTCCGATGCCCACCGACAAGGACTTTAAGGCTAAATATTCTTCATTGAAAAATGAGCTTCTGAGGGAAACACTTGTAGAGGGAGTTACCGCCACAAGAAGTAATCCTGTAAGGATTGGAAGTAATTCCGGCGGGGCTGACTGGGAGGGCAGGGATCCGGAGAAAAGGGTTCTGATCGGTACAAATGCAGTTGATTATGATTATCTCAAAACCATGAAAATGGAACTGGTTTCGGGCCGCGATTTCTCAAGGGAATATATATCCGATTTTGCAAAAGATACAACTGGTAATTTTCTTGTTAATGAAGAGGTTGTAAAAATAATGGGGGTTGAAGATGCAGTGGACAAAAGCTTTAGCTTTATGGGCCTCCATGGAAGAATTGTAGGTGTGCTGAAGAATTTTCATTTTAAAGGAGCCGATCAGCCTATCGAACCCATTGCATTTGCATTAACAGATCCAGGCTTTTTAAATTTCATCCTTGTACGACTCAGAACCGGAGATATTCCTGACGGTTTAAAGGCTGTCGAAAATGTCTGGAATAATACTATTCCGGAATATCCGTTCGATTATTTCTTTATTGATGAGGATTATAATAATCTCTTCAGAGCTCAGCTTCGTCTCACAGGCTTGTTGAAATATTTCACTATTTTAGCTGTAGTAATAGCCTGTCTTGGCCTGTATGGATTATCGGCATATTCGGCTGAGAGAAGGACAAATGAGATTGGGATCAGGAAAGTTATGGGAGCGGGCATTTTGAGGATACTTTATTCGATGGTGAAAGAATTCCTGCTGCTCGTCCTCATTTCATTGATTATTGCTCTGCCGGCAGGATGGATCATAGTATCAAATCTTCTTAAACAATTTGCCAGTCGGATTGATATGAGCATTTCTGTCTTTATCATAATAGCAACCGGAACTCTGGCCATCGCCCTTGTGACGGTTATTTTCCAGGCAATTAAAGCCTCGATGATTAATCCGGCTTACGCACTTAAAATTGAATAAACAAGACAAAACAGAAATATGTTAAACAATCTCATCAGGTACAGTTTACGATCATTCAACCGTCAGCGCTCTTATATAATCATAAATATTCTTGGTCTTTCAATTGGTATAGCATGCAGCCTGCTTATAGCCCTGTTTGTAATCAATGAGTCAAGCTATGATAAGTTTAATACAAAGAGAGACAGGATTTTCAGAATGATCCTAAACGGGAAGATAGGAGGCCAGGAAGTAACAACCATATCATCAGCTGCAGTTATAGGACCGACTATGGCAAAGGAGTTTCCGGAGATTGAGGATTTTCTGAGAATGACGGGCAGGGGCCCGACTGTGATTGAATATAATAGTCAGGTGTTTACTGAGGAACATTTGATTGAAGCAGATTCATCATTCTTTAATTTTTTCTCAATACCTGTCCTTAAAGGAGATCCAAAGAATTTGCTTAATGGGCCTCGTAAATTAGTTTTGTCAGAATCGGCGGCAAAAAGAATTTTTGGAGATGAAAATCCGATTGACAGACCCATAAAAATCGGATCGGATACAGTACGGTATATTGTTTCGGGAGTAATGGCCAATATTCCGGGGAATTCTCATTTTGAGGCCAATATGATCTCTTCTTTTATGACTAACAGAAGATCGAATGATCCTACCTGGTTAAACAACAGTTTCAGTACTTATCTGTTGCTGAAACCAAATACAAGCTTTAAAACTGTTGAAGAAAAAATCCCGTCAATGCTTGAGAAATATGTTGGCCCTGAACTGCAGCAATATATGGGTATCAGTATAGAAGACTTTTTCGCACAGGGTAACAAATACAGGTTTTTTCTTCAGAATCTTAATGATGCCCATCTTGATCCATCAATACAGCAGGAGTTTAAAGCTGCGAGCGATCCTAAATACCTTGTTATATTCGGAAGTGTGGCGATACTTATCGTTCTGATTGCAGCTGTAAATTTTATGAACCTTTCCACTGCACAGGCTACAAGGCGGGCAAAGGAGG
>Ga0209254_10004574_pt1 | contig 12676 bp, 10 predicted proteins | sample FrelakmetDIP11DI_FD_187148 | JGI IMG/M metagenome (GOLD analysis project Ga0209254, IMG submission 187148) | Freshwater lake sediment microbial communities from the University of Notre Dame, USA, for methane emissions studies - DIP11 DI (SPAdes)... | ecosystem: Environmental > Aquatic >...
TGCCAACAAAATTGAAAGAAGCACGAATTCTATCAGCGCAAAAAATAGATACCTGGGGAATGTTTTTTTCTCGTCCAGCACCAACCGCTGAAGATCTCCAGTTATTTTGAAAGCCGCACCAGCAAACCAGGCGAAAATTAACCCTCCCACCAGTCCACCGAGGTGACCCCAATTATCAATACGCGGTGAAAGACCGAGGGTAAGATTGATGAGGGTAATCGTGATGATATTTATCAGTAGCGGGCGTGCTTTCTTCCCGAAAAGAAACCGGTTTTGATAGATGAAAATTCCCTGGGCTCCAATTAACCCAAAGATTGAAGTGGATGCACCCAGGGATGGTTCTGGTGAAAGTATGAATGAGAAGACGTTTCCGGCATAGCCTGCCAACAGATACAAAACCAGGAATCGCAAATTCCCGTAGTAAGCCTCCAGTCCTGGACCAATCACATAGAGTGCATACATATTAAAAGCGATATGGATAAAGGAGCCGTGCAGGAAAATGGGGGTAATCAGCCGCCAGTATTCACCTTCCCGTATCAAATGATTGTATTTAGCTGCCCAGACGATCAGGATATCATCGTTTAACAGGAACTGGCTGGACATTTGGAGCAGAAAGAAAAAAATCGTGATCCCAATGAGCGAATAACTTACAAGTGGTTTTGCAGGTTTAATCTGAAGGATCAGTGACTGGGGCTGGGGTTGGTAGGCGCCAGGTGGCAGTGGTTTAGATTCGATGCTTTCTGCTGGGATTTCTGTAGGATTGTAGCTCATAGCGAAAATTTTCGATGATTTGTCCGGTGATGTTCCGCCTCAATAATTGAAACAATTGTGTCCACTGCTTTTTCAAGTTGTGACGCGGCATTGATCACGATGTAATCGAATTCCTGGATGTGCTGCATTTCATTGTGAACGGTTTCGATCCTTACCTTGAGCGATTCTTCATTTTCAGTTTTACGGTTTTGGAGGCGGTCAAACCACTCCTGGATATTCCTTGGAATCAGGAAGATTAGAATTGATTCAGGGAAGAGCTTTTTCATTTTTGCTGCGCCCTGTACGTCCAGACGCATGATGATGTCTTTCCGGGTTGCTATCGCATCCGCGATCTGAGATTTTGGGATACCCTTGCAATCCGTGTATACCAGCGAGTTTTCAATGAATCCGCCTTGCTCAACCAGCAATTTGAATTCTTCCTGGGAATAAAAAATGTAATCTCGCCCAGGAATTTCTTCCGGTCTGGGCGCCCTGGTTGTTGCAGTTACCACGATATGGATAGGTAACCCTCTTAGTCTAAGAGATTTTAATACGGAGTCTTTTCCGACGCCCGAAGGACCGGATACGATGATCATTAATGGCTGCGGGTGCAGTACATCGAACGACAAGGATTCATCCATTATCAAAGATACCTCGAAATTAATTGCTGATATGAATTCAGGATGATTATAATAGATAAAAGAATATCTATCATCCGGAGAATTAAATGCCAAACTACGAATACCGTTGTCTGGATTGCAATGCCAGGTTTGAAATTTTTATGTCTTATAGCGAATACGGGAAACGGCAGGTAATCTGTCCAAAGTGCGCAAGTGAAAATTGTGAAAGAAGGATCGGTAAAATCCGCTTTGCCCGGTCAGAGGATAGCCGGATGGAAGAATTTTCTGATACGGACAGTTTCGATGGATTGGAGGATGATCCGGTTTCCCTGGGCAGGATGATGCGGAAAATGAGTAAAGAAGTGGGAGAGGAAATGCCCCCCGAGTTTAATGAAGTAGTTGGCAGGTTGGAAGCCGGCCAATCCCCGGAGCAAATTGAACGCGATCTCCCGGATTTGGGTTCTGAACCTGGAGGAATGGGCGGTTTCGGTGGCAACTCCTTTGATGATGAGGACTAATCCCGGTTATGGATAATTTTTTCTAATTGTTGATAGCTTGAAATCCACGAGGCTTTATTAACGAAATCTGTAAGGGAGGTGCTTTGAGATCTAAGACGGCGAACTGCATCGCCGACAGGATCATCACCAGCTGCACCTCCGGCCTCATCGGCATAGGCTCCATGGAAGGCGAAGTAAGCCTGGTTTAATTTTCGAATCTGATAACCATTTTCCCAGAGGAACTGCCGCCTTTCCTCCATATATGCTTCTGCTTCTTCAATTTTTCCCTCTTCGAGCAGTCGGTCAGCTGTTACCCTTGTGATCCTCATCTCTTTACGAAAATCAAAAGGAGGGGGAGCGGAGTCTACCAATTCAGGTTGAACATCCGCAGTTTGGGGGATAAATTGATCCGCAGGAGCCGGTGGAAGATGTTGCGGATAATATTTTTCAAGCACTGCTCTGCCAATTTCTTTACCCGCAATAGAAGCGACCGTTTCATTGATTGTACGCAGTTCCGGGGAAGTCTCGTAGTTTAAGCCGAGGGGTCGTAAGGTGAGGTAATTGTGAATCCACTCATGGGCAATCACTTCTGTAAGCCAAACCAGATCTGTGCTGGAGAGTACCATGGTTGGATAAACACCTACTCCGCCAATGGAAACGACAAGTGCTGAGACATCCAGGTCCTTTTCCAGGCTGTTTTCCAATTGTATTATCTCGTCAATGGACTGATCTGCTGTGAGGGAAATATTTTGATCCTGCCGGATTATGTTACGCGGTGATAGGATCAATGCTTTTGGTAACGAAGTTGTATGAAACAGGGGTGGCGGTACAGGTTGTCCGCCCAGGGTCAAATTGATTTCAGACAGAATGGCGCCTACCTGCTGCTCCAGGACAGCCTCGGCCAGGGGACCTGATTTTGTCTGAAAATCCACGAGTTGGGACAAATACTTCTTTAATGGCTGAACCGCCTTATCGGCGTTTTTATTACCCGGTTCAGCATATATCTGTTCTATCGAGCGTTCGGTATTTTCAATTTCTGCGGTTATCATAAGGTTTTGCAGGACAATTTCTTTTTGTTTTTCGTCATTCATGTAACGGGGTAAATCAAGGGAACCCTGAGAGTTCTTGATGTTTAACGCGTCAATTGTCCAGTTCGCATAATCGAACTCAATTCCCCTGGTAAATAAACGCACAAGTTCATCGGGTTCATTAACAGGAATGACGCTCCTGGTTAGGCTTATTCCAGCTGCAAAAATTATGAGTAATTTATAAACAATATGAATAACCTTATGCATGATTATTACCCGAAAAAGAATTATACCAATTAGAAAATAAGAAATGGGAAATGGCATTTTCTACTCTATCCAATTGCTTTTCGCCAGGGATTTTTTACAAAGCCATTTACAAAGTCATCATCTCTGAAGTTGATCAAAAGGTTATAATTAACTGTTTCGAGGAACTCGCCGAGATTATTCGTTTTTTAAAGCAGGTAATATATTTCCAACGTTTAGAATACAGCCTGAGGTAGAATGAAGAAATCATATTGGATTGTTGCCGCCATAATTATCCTGGGAGGTGTTGGTTACCTTGTATACCGGGGGATACAGCAGCGAGCCGTGTCGGCTTCATCGCAATACCAGACGGAAACAGTGGTGCGGGGTAACCTTGAGGCTATTGTTGGGGCAAGCGGGACAGTTCATTCCAATCAATCCACAGATATCAACTGGGAAACAACCGGAAGGATTGGGGAAATCGTTGTAGGAATTGATGACGAGGTAAAGGCCGGCGATCTGCTGGCAACCCTGGAACGGAATTCCCTCCCCCAAAATTTGATTCTGGCCGAAGCTGACTTAATTACTGCCAAAAAGAATTTGGAAAACTTGCAGGACTCCGAAAAAGCTTCTGCCGATTCTGCACTGACACTCGCCCAAGCCCAGATTGCCCTTGATGATGCCCTTGAAGACCGGGAAAGAAAAGACTTTGCACGTGCCAGCCAGACAACGCTGGATGCCCTTAAGGCGGATTTTGTCCTGGCACAGGATGGATTGGATCAAGCCGAGGATTTGTTTTCATACTTTAAGGACAAACCTGAAAATGACGCAGGACGCGCTTCTGCGATGTTGCAGTATGTTAATGCAAAGAACGCACGAGATCGTTCTCTTTCAAATCTTAATTATGCATTGGGTAGACCGGATTCCCAGGAAATTGCTGAAGCCGATGCAAAAATCCAGGTGGCTGATGCCAACCTGAAGGACGCGGAACGCGAATGGGAAAGATTAAAAGACGGGCTGGATCCCCAGGATATTGCTGCTGCCGAAGCACGGGTGGAAGCGATTCAATCAACGCTTGATATGGCATATCTGAAAGCACCCTTTAGCGGGACAATCACCGAGGTAAATTCCAAGGTCGGAGACCAGGTTACGCCTGCTACGCAAACGTTTCGAATGGATGACCTTTCCCGCCTATTGATCGATGTGGACATTCCAGAGGTGGATATCAATCGTGTCAAGATTGACCAACCAGTAGAAATTGCCTTCGACGCCATATTAAATAAAACCTTTAATGGCACTGTCAGCGAGGTTAGCCGTGTGGGAAAAACTGACCAGGGCGTGGTCAATTTCATGGTGACGATTGAATTACAGGATGCTGACCAGGATGTCCTCACAGGTATGACGGCTGCTGTTAATATTCTTACCAGTCAATTAATGGATGTAGTACTGGTGCCAAATCGGGCAGTTCGTTTTAAGGACGGAAAAAGGATTGTCTATAAATTGCTCGATGATGGGTCGTTGGAGGAAGTGCCAATCCGCATTGGTGCTACCTCAGATTCGAATTCAGAAATTATTCAGTCCGATTTGAAGGAGGGCGATACCCTGGTACTTAACCCCCCGGTTGAGTTCCGTCCCGGGCCGCCCAGCCAATAAAAGAATATGAGCGACTTTGTCATTCAGGCGATAGATTTATGTAAAATCTATCAGATGGGAAATGTTGAAGTCCCTGCGCTGTGTGGAGTAACCTTTAACATAGAACGCGGGGATGTGGTTTCAATTATGGGTCCTTCGGGATCCGGAAAATCCACCTTGATGAATTTACTTGGATGTTTAGACCGGCCTACCAGTGGGGATTATTTCCTGGACGGGGAGACCGTAGCGGTGTTGAATGATGACCAGCTGGCAGATATTCGCAACAGGAAGGTGGGCTTTGTCTTCCAGAAATTTATGTTGTTGCCCCGACTGACGGCTCTGGGAAATGTTGAACTGCCTCTGCGGTACGGCGCATTGAATAAAGGGATGAGGAGCCGCGCACAAGCAGCCCTGGAAGCAGTCGGACTTGCGGACAGGATGCAGCACAGACCCAATGAGCTTTCCGGAGGGCAGCAGCAGCGGGTAGCAATAGCCAGGGCACTGGTTAACAACCCTGCCATTCTGATGGCTGATGAACCAACGGGGAACCTGGACTCAAAATCCGGACATGAAATCATGGACCTTATCCTGAAAATGAACCAGGAAATCGGGACTACCTTGATCATTGTCACCCATGATCCAGAAATATCAAAATTGACAAGGCGTATCCTTCATTTAAGGGATGGGGAATTGGAGGAAGGGTCATGAGCCTGCTGGCATCTATTGTTGAAGCCCTGGAAAGCCTTATGACGAATAAAGCCCGCTCGGGTCTGACCATTTTAGGGATTGTAATTGGCGTTGCAGCGGTGATTGCCATGCTGGCTGTAGGCCAGGGAGCCCAGAACACCATTACCGGTTCGATTTCGGGTGTTGGCACAAATCTTCTGTTTGTTTTCCCAGGGAACTTTGAGACCGATGTCCGGAATCCCAAACCATTAACCATTGGGGATGTGGACGCACTCTCCGATCCATTCCAGGCCCCTGCAATAAAAGCGGCTGCCCCAGTAATAGAAAAAAATGTGCTGGTATCCTATGGTGGGGAGAGTTCAAATAGTAGGATATCCGGGGTAACCCCTAATTATGCATCTGTACGGAATTACCAGTTAAGCGAAGGGGAATTTATCAATGACAACCATATGCTCGGACGGGCTTCAGTAGCTGTTATTGGCCCTGATATGGCAGACAATATGTTTGGCAGGAGAGATGGTATTGTTGGAGAGACAATCCGTATAGATGGTCAGCCTTATCGGGTAATTGGTGTTACCCAGCCAAAAGGCGGGTCAGCCTTTGGCAGCGCAGATGATGTGGCGTTTGTTCCATTTACTACAGCTCAGATACGTCTGATTAGTGGACGGCAGGATCAAGTGGATATCATCCTGGTTGAGGCAGTTGATGCCGACTCGGTCAGCCAGGTAAATGAACAAATTGCCCAGATCCTGAGGTATCGCCATAGGACCGACCTTGGAGTGGACGATTTTACAATTTTTACCCAGGAAGATTTTGTAAAAACCGCCCAATCCATCACAGGAGTTTTTACTATCTTTTTAGGTGGGATTGCAGGCATCTCGCTGCTGGTGGGTGGGATTGGAATTATGAATATTATGCTGGTTTCCGTCACCGAACGAACCAGGGAAATTGGTTTACGAAAAGCGCTGGGAGCCAGAAAAAAAGATATCCTTATCCAATTCCTGACTGAATCATCCCTATTGAGTTTTATTGGAGGAATTATAGGGATAATCTTTGGCTGGGTAATTGCTTTCGGAGTCGGGCAGATTGCGGCAGCCAACAACACGGAACTGACTCCAGAGGTGGGGATGAATGCAATCCTCCTTGCAACATTATTTTCTACTGCGGTAGGTTTGTTTTTCGGCATTTACCCTGCCAGTCGGGCTGCTAATTTGGAACCGGTTGATGCCCTGCGCTATGAATAATCCGGAACAGATATTATGGGTAATTTCTCATAAATTCCACAGAATGGTAAAAGGGTATATGATTTTTCCCCGTATACTCTTCGCTTTAGGCTTGATATGTGTTTTGGGTATCCGGCTGGTTGCTCCTGACCAACCAGTTTCCGCTCGGCAGCTTACCAATCCCCTAGCCCAGCCTGTAATGGTCGGGGACTTGAATAAGGGTGCAAACAGTTTAAATCCACAGAGTTTGCTGGCGGTAGGTACGAATTTATTTTTCAATGGCGATGACAGTCAATATGGAACTGAATTATGGGTCAGTCTACCCCCATATGATAAGCAAAGTACCCGGAGGATCACCGATATAAATCCCGGGGAAGGCAATGCGAATCCTCATTACCTGGCATGCATTGGTGAATCTGTCTTTTTTAGCGCCACAGATGGCAGGGAAGGGTATGAACTCTGGCGGATAGAGCCCCCATATATCGAGGCTTACCAGGTTCAGGAAATTAACCCTGCCGGTGATGCTGATCCGAAATTTCTTACAGCAATCGGGAACCACCTGTTTTTTCAGGCGACAGATGGATCGACGGGATTTGAAATTTGGAAATCTTCACCTCCTTATCATGAAGCTTTACCGGTTGCAGATATATTTGAGGGATCCGAAAGTTCACATCCAAAGAATCTGACTTCAATAGGCTGGACCTTGTTTTTTAGTGCAGAAGACAGCTCAGGGACCGAGGTTTGGAAGAGTGATCCCCCCTATAACCAGGAGACTACCAAAAAAATCTCGCTGATTAATCCGGACGGCAAAGCTGATCCTGAAGAATTGACTCCAGTAGGAATGACATTATTCTTTTCAGCTGATGATGGAGAACGTGGACGGGAGGTCTGGAAAATAGAAACACCCTATGAGATCTACAATACTGCCTTGTTGGATAATTTTGACGAGGATGATTGTCCTGATGAGGATGAGGAATGTTTTTTTATACCAGAATTTGAGTCAAATCCGACGGAATTTTATGGCATTGATGACACCCTGTTTTTTAGCAGTAACGAGTTCAGTGGATTTGAACCGCGCAAATCCAATCCGCCTTACGACACAACAAGTACCTTTCGAGTTGCAGATATATTTTTAGGACCGGAAAGCTCCTATCCCCATTTTTTTTATTCAATAGGATCATTCCTTTTTTTTAGTGCCAATGACGGCGAGACCGGGGTCGAGCTCTGGAAATCTGAACCTTCATATATTGATACTACCCGGATTGCGGATATTATCCAAGATTATGATTTAACCCTTTCCAGGCGTGATGAAGCCCGGGCATCAGATATCTGGGGGTATCCCGGAGTTTCAAGTCCTGCTTACATTGATGCAGTCCGGGTTGCAGATATTTGGCAGGGTTATGGAAATTCTAATCCGATCAGGTTTACAGCTATCGGCACCACTCTGTACTTTACTGCAAATGACGGGATCTATGGGGAAGAGCTGTGGCAAAGTGAATTCCCCTTCAATGAGGATTCTACCAAAATAGTCGGTGATATCCGTCGGGGGGCAAATGGTTCAAATCCACAGGAATTGACCGTGATCGACCGCACGTTGTTTTTCAGGGCAGATGATGGCGAGCATGGGTCAGAATTGTGGAAATTGGGAGACGGGTATGTGCTGCCTGCCACAGGATTTGCACCAGGAAGGGTGACGAATTTATCTGGAGCCAGCAAGGAATATCAATCATTAAATCAATTGCGATTAGTCGTGCCTGCCATGGATGTGGATATTCCTCTGGTTGGGGTTCCAAAATCATCCGACGGCTGGGATCTGACCTGGCTTGGATACCAGGCTGGATACCTGAACGGCACTGCTTTTCCGACCACACCGGGGAATACAGCCATCACCGCTCATGCATTTCTTGCGGATGGAACAGCCGGTCCATTTCATGACCTCGATAAGCTGAAATGGGGAGACCTGGTGGAAATTAATTCATGGGGAAATCATTATATTTATGAGGTGAGAGAGGTAATGCAGGTATCCCCGGACGAGACGGAAATCCTGGGACCCGAAGAATTTGATTGGATCACCCTGATAACCTGTAAAGAATACGACGAATCCCTTCAGGGTTATCGGTGGCGCCTGGTAGTCAGGGCGGTATTAGTTCGCGTAGATTAAACACGGTTCATAACGGACCTCTGCAATCACCCCAATACTCAAATCTTTTGGACGAATGGTAATGCCGGGGCATATAAATTCAACTGTACTGTATACCATTATTATCTGCCTGGAAATTGAAGCTGATTTGTGAAAAATGTGAGAGGGACCTGTCGTATCGTTTGCCTGTCATATGGTTATCAGAGACAGTGATGAAATCGAGATGAATGGATTTAAATTGGTGCCATCGGATTATTATTCGATTAAATTCAATTGCGGTAAAATCTAACAATAAAACTACCCTGCAGTTTAGCGGGGGGAAGCGAGGAGTAAGATGGCGGATTGGAAAATTCTTATAACGGATGGACTAGAAAATAGTGGGCTCAATCACTTAGAAAAATATTCATTCGTTGATAACAGGCCTGGGATTTCCCCCGAAGAACTGCTGGAGATTATCCAGGATTATGACGCTTTGATTGTCCGAAGCCGGACGAAAGTGACCGGACCAGTCCTTCAAACCGGTAATAAATTGAAAGTAATCGGACGGTCTGGAGTCGGTGTGGATAATATCGATCTGGAGAAAGCCAAAGAAATGGGTATCACCGTGGTTAATTCTCCGGCAGGTCCCACAATTGCAGTTGCTGAATTAACAATTGGCCTCATATTAAGTCTCATGAGGGATATTCCATATGCAAATACATCATTGAAGGCTGGAACCTGGGCAAAAAATTCGTTAATGGGTTCAGAGCTCTATGGAAAAACCCTTGGGATTATCGGTTATGGGCGCATTGGGAAGGCTGTGGCAGAGAGGGCAAAAGCTTTTGGAGCGACCATAATTGTCAATAAAGAAAAATTGAGTGATGACGATATAGCGGTATCCGGGATACGACCGGTGACCAGTGATGAGGTTTTCTCACAATCCGATATTATCTCCCTGCATGTTCCCCTAACCAAGCACACAAAAGGAATGATCAATGAGCATACTTTGCATCGAATGAAGGATGGGGTCAGGATTATATGCACAGCGCGAGGCGGAGTAGTTGATGAGGAGGCAATACTGGCAGCCTTAAATCAAGGGAAGGTGGCCGGTCTTGCTCTTGATGTCTTTATGAAAGAACCTCCGGATGTAAATGAGTTAATCCTCCACCCGAGAGTGATTGTAACCCCTCACATTGGCGTTCAAACTTATGAAGCCCAATATCGCACCGGATATGATATTGCCTGCGAAGTATTAAATGCTTTGGGAAACAAATCATTGCGATTTAAGATTGTCTGATTATTGAAGGATGATTATGGAAGAACAACTTAACCAGTTGAAAGCAATTATAGGTGAGATTTATGATCTCAATGCAGCCAAATCCTTGCTGGGCTGGGACCATCAAACCTATATGCCGAAAGGCGGAGTAAAAGACCGCAGTGAGCAAATAGCCACTCTTTCCCGTTTAGCCCATGAAAAAGCTACTTCAGTTGAAGTAGGATCCCTTTTAGATAAACTGGATACATACAGCAAACAACTAAATCCTGACTCAAACGATGCCTGTCTGCTCAGGCAGGTGAGACGGATTTATGATAAAGAAAATCGGATACCAGCCTCATGGATTACCGATTTTTCAAAAATCATCACATTGGGACAATCTGCCTGGGAAAATGCGAAGAGGGAGTCGAATTTCTCCATTTTTTTGCCCCATTTAATCGAAATAATACGGATGCGCCAGGAGTATGCCTCGTTTTTTCAACCATATCAACATATTTATGACCCGCAGCTGGATGATTTTGAACCCGGAATGACAACTCTCGAAGTCCAGGAGATATTTAACCCTTTAAGGGAAACCCAGGTGGAAATAGTACAACGAATCGCCGAATCCAGCCAGGTGGAAAATAAATTCCTGTACCAGTTTTTTGATGAGCAAAAACAATGGAAATTTGGCGTAGATGTAATTACTGAGCTGGGTTTCGACTGGGAAAGGGGGAGACAGGACCGGTCGATTCATCCTTTCACAAGCGGTTTTGGCCTTGGGGATGTGAGGATCACAACTCGTCTTGATCCAAACAATCTCAACCCGGGCTTATTTGGGACTTTGCATGAATGCGGTCATGCCTTATATGAACAGGGAATTGATCCGGCAATTAGACGTACTCCACTTGCGACCGGCGTGTCGAGTGCTGTGCATGAATCTCAATCCCGGTTCTGGGAAAACATCATTGGGCGGTCTCTCTCATTCTGGCAACATTATTATCCAAAATTGCAGCAAAATTTCCAAAGCCAGCTCGGAGGTATAAATCTGGCAGCCTTCTATAAGGGAATTAATATTGTTAAACCGTCCTATATCCGCATTCATGCGGATGAGGCTACCTATAACCTGCACATCATGCTGCGCATGGACCTTGAAATTGCACTTTTAGAAGGTTCATTGGCGGTAAAAGACCTGCCAGAAGCCTGGAATGCAAAGATGAAATCCTACCTGGGAGTAGTGCCTCCTGATGATGCCCGTGGTGTGCTGCAGGATATCCACTGGTCAGGTGGTTTGATAGGTTATTTCCCTACCTATGCACTTGGGAATTTGGTGGCTTCTCAGTTGTGGGAAAAAATGGAAGCGGATATTCCCACAATTAGTGAAGATATTGCCAGGGGAACATTTGTTTCTGTACTGGAATGGTTGAGGGGAAATATTCACCAGCATGGATCAAAATATCAACCAACAGATTTAATCCGGCGTGTGATTGGAGAGGGGATTAATTCAAGGCCGTATCTGCAATATTTAAGAAGGAAATATGGCGAAATCTATCATATCGAGTTTTAATGACCTATTTAATTCCATACCGATGATTGAATAGGGAAGAAATATGAAATTTGGTTTAGTCCTACCTACCTATGGACCAGATTCCAGCCGGTCTGCAAATATCAATACTGCCCAGGCTGCCGAGAACCTTGGTTTTGATTCGATCTGGGTGACTGATCACCTTGCTCTACCAGAAGAAGACTCCGATCGTTTTGGAAGAATCTTTGAGTCCATCTCGCTGATCAGTTATTTGGCGGGGATGACAACCCAAATCAAACTCGGAATATCCGCTGTGGTGCTGCCACAAAGAAATCCAGTTGAGGTGGCAAAGATGCTGGCAACTGTGGATCTCCTTTCTGGGGGAAGGTTCATCCTATCCGCCGGTGTTGGCTGGTCTTCCGGTGAATATTTCAATCTTGGCCAAAATTTTAGCAACCGCGGCAAGCGAATGGACGAAGCAGTCCAGATCCTAAGGTTGTTATGGAGCGGGAGGGAGGTGGTATCCTTTAAGGGTAACTTCTACCATTTCGAAAACCTTGTCCTTTCTCCCCAGCCGCTTCAGAAGGGCGGTCCGCCTATATGGATAGCCGGGAACTCGCTTGCTGCCGTCTATAGAGCTGCCAGGCTGGGAGATGGCTGGCATCCAAGCCTGAAGCCATTACCGAAATTTCTAAATGATATGAAAGAACTCCGCCGCCTGGTTGGCAGCCGGCCTTTCACTGTAAGTATGCGGATTACCATGCCGTTGCCTGATGTTTTCCTGGATAACCAAGACAAGAAAAGTCCCGAGGATGTCTTGATTGACCTGCTGAGGGCTTATCAAGATGCGGGATTGAACATGGTGGTGTTTGATTTATATACCAGGAGCCAGGCAGATCGTGAAAATCAAATGAAGACACTTATTACGACGATTGCCCCTGCTCTTGAATAATAGGGTTGAGAAAATCGCATGTCGATTAATGATATCTTCCGGAAAGAACACCTTTCCGGAAGATATGGTAAGAGCAATAATTTTGATATATAACAAATAATGGTGAATTATCGGGATCCTGGGTTCAGAGTTATCATTATCCCAT
>Ga0209254_10004575_pt1 | contig 12676 bp, 8 predicted proteins | sample FrelakmetDIP11DI_FD_187148 | JGI IMG/M metagenome (GOLD analysis project Ga0209254, IMG submission 187148) | Freshwater lake sediment microbial communities from the University of Notre Dame, USA, for methane emissions studies - DIP11 DI (SPAdes)... | ecosystem: Environmental > Aquatic >...
ATATGCATTCATTGCGTGGCTTTTGGATCCTCCTGTTTCCCGGTCAGAAATGGCTGGTCGAAGGCTTATCCCTAATATTGTCCATGGTGGGCATAGCTGCCTACTTCTTCTACTGGCGTGCCAACCGAAAGGAAGCGGATATGTTATTTGCCGGTGCCATTTGCCTGACGATCTGGATCACTCCCCATGCCATGATTTATGATTTAAGTATCTTACTAATCCCCGCAATATTACTCTGGCAAGCTCGTCCAAGATTACGCATGATTTGGAGACCATTATTCGCCTTGATATGGATCGTTACCTTACTAAGTGGACCTCTAACATTTGCAGAGAAAAATTATTTCAACCTGGCTATCCAACTCAGTATACCGGTACTGTTTCTTGTTTATTATATAATCTTTAAATACACGGTTCTAAAATCACCCGAGGAAGTACCAATGGAAAACACTGTGGTTGACTTGTGATCTGCTAAAACTATCGTATTTGATCATCATTTCCGTTCAAAAAGAAAGGCAGTATCATCCTTATACATTAAATCCCATTCTGCAGAACCTTGAACCGCTTTTAACAATGCGGATTGCTCATAAGGGCTAAGCATCAATGTATTCACCCCATAGTATTTCAGCTTAGCCTCCCAATCACCCATTGCATTGCTAATATTTAAATAATCCATCCATACTTGCTCTGGAAATAACTCGATTCGTGAATCCACAAAGACCTGGTACTCTGGATACGCAGCCCAGATCAGGTAGCTCCCGAATGAAATTGCATTAAACACCTGACCAGGTGGATTTTCTGCTAATAACACCTCGGTTGCTTTAATGGGTGTTTCTGATGATATCAATCCAGCTTTCGCAGGTGGGAAAGGCAATCTGCTCTTAAACCAGGGTAGAGTGATCACCGCCATGGCAAGTATTACCACAACAAAGACGATATTCAGCCAAGGAGAGCCTTTGGTATTCTTTGCTGCTTGATTTTCCATCTTCAAATGACGAATGATATGGGAAATATGCTCAGATAGAATTGGAGCCATGACTAAGCCATACCATACAATACCACGGGAAGTTTTCAAACCTAGAAGGCCAAAAACAAGGAATATTACAATCTGGTAGAAATTGGGTCGTTTGGGTGAAAGAGCTAATACAACTGCACTTCCCATCAATCCAATGAAGAAAATCGATCCCATCAATGAATTAAATTTTGGAGCTGCCCACTCAGTGACGAGATTCTGCACAACGTTACTTCCAGTAAGTGTGCTGATATAGTTAATAATTTTAAATCCCTGAGGGTTAACCAGACATATTAGAAGGGTAGTTCCAAAAGCGATGCCTGGTGTAAAAAGCAATTTCACCAATCCTTTTTTGTTTTCGGTAATCCTAAGTTTAATCACATCCCATAATTCCTGGCCAAACCAGATTGCTATCAGCAGCAGCCCGATGATAAATGTGCCATGACTGTTAACCCAAACGAGCATTCCCAAAGGAAAAATAAGCAGCCAACCCCATTGGTGAGAATCCCAGTATTCATAAATCGCAAGTAAGAATAGACTTGCCAACAAAAAAGTGATACCTTGAGGACGTAAATTCCAATCATTTAACCCCATGGCTGCCGCAAATAGCACACCAAATGTAGCTATACGCCAGCTTTTTGAAGTTTTTTTACTGATCCAAAAGATCACTGCATATGCAGAGGTAATGATCAGGCTATGAATAAACACCATCAAGGCTGGACCACCCAATTTATAGATGGAATATAAAAAAACTTCCATTAGCCAATATGCCTGATAGGATGGATAAGAATTTCCATTCGCTGTATACGAGAAAACATCCGTTGCAGGTATTTTTCCTGTAGATAGGATTTCCTGGCCAATCGTAATATGCCACCAGAAATCATGCGGGCGTATCGGATGGGTATTAACAAAAATGAATATTCCCACTAAGGCTGTTAACCCCCAAATATGTTCAATGGATAATTGGAATTTAAATGGTTTCACCCAGTTTCAACTCCTCCATTAAAAAATGCTTTGGTTTGATTGCCCACCACCGTACCCAATAAAGGCATATGAATAAGATGACCGGCAATGGAATGATCAGATTTAATCGCATGCCTGGTTGAGAATTTGAAGATGAATATAGAATTATTAACCATTCCCATGCAAATACCACTGCGGTGATTAGCAATGCAACCCACTGGCCTCCCCGAGGCCACCGTTCTGATAACATGGCTGATACAAGGATGAGTGGCAATAGGAGAAAAATATAATACCCAATCTCTACCGGTAGTCCAATCCATGGGCACATCACCAAGGTTAAACATGCAGTCCATAAAAACCAGCGGAAATCCTTCTTTAGAGCTAAATACCATTCTATGATAAGAACAATCCCAGATAAAATCGTAATTCCCAACCCAAGTTGTTTTCCAACCCCCGGCCATAAATCTTTAAACAACATTCCAAGGCTAGCTGATGTGAAATAATCCGAGAAGTTATAAATTATTCGTATATATTGCAACATCCACCCGGGCACAAGAAAATAAAACACAATTGTTAAAGATATTAATGTCATACAAAACCAGACGAGAATGCTGATTTTCTTTTTAGATACCACCCAAATCAGGGTAAAAACGATAATTAGTATAGTCATGTGTGGGTGGATGGCCGACAAAGCTAATAATGCGCCACCTATTTCATCCCAATGATTACGAATCGCAAGAAATGCGAGGGTTAAAAATAATGCTGCCCAGATTGCCAATCCTCCATCCAACCAAGGAATAAATATATGATAGCTGAAAATCATTAAACCTGAAAATAATAGAAAAACATACCAGTTAGGTCTCCAACCAGTAATTTTCAAACCGACTAAAAGAATAACAAGTAATGAAATAAGCTGTGCTGTCAGCCAGATTGCACGGGAGAGAATGTTATCTTTAATTAATGCAAATGGAAATGCCACGATTGCCGAATATAACGGTGATGTGTAAACGCTTTGATTTTCAAAGGGAAAACTATTTTTATTGCCGATTGATTCTTGAACTTGGACTGTAGTTGAATTGCTATATGGACTACTCAGATCCGTAACTAGACTCCGGATACTAATCCATTGTACTTGAAAGCCCCTACCACTCCAATTTAATTTTGCAAATTTATAATTTCCCCACAATAGGCCAATAAAAATAACCACTAAAAATAACAATCCAATGATTATCGGCAAGGAACGTGATCGATTCAATGCTTCTCCAATGGTTGTGCAGTATAAAGGGTTTTAACAAGCCTAAAAATTACATTTTTGTTAGTTCATTAATATTTTACTTTGAGTTCCTTGAATTATAAGCTATGATTAAATAGAAATTTTAGAAAAACGATATTATTGGAGGGATAAATGACATCTGGACACATTTCTTTCAGGAAATCATGGCGAATTTTCTCCGTAATAATTAGCGCGATTATGATCGTCAGTATCACCGCCCCCTTTACTACCAGCACTGCCTATGCGTTGGATATTCCTCTGCCGCTTTATCCGGTGAATTACGCAGATACGACTCCTGACTCTGATCCACCTCTCGGAATTCCCTCATTGGTATGGTCAGCGGTAATTGGAGCAACAAAATATCGCCTGCAAGTGGATAGTGAGATTGGTTTTAATACACCCATTGTTATTAACACCCTAACAAGTAACCCATCGTATACATTATCATCGATCTTGATTGCGGATGGTGAATGGTATTGGCGAGTTCGGGTTGATGCGCCTGCTCCAGTAGGTGAATGGAGTGAGATCATGCGTTTCACAAAGACCTGGGCGACATCTGAGAACACGCCCACATTATTAGCACCTGTGGATGATGAATTTCTCTCATTTTTTAATGCCCCAGAATTTTCCTGGACTCCAGTGATGGGTGCGGCAAAATATCGCTTTCAGATCGCTACTTCTCCGGATGGATTTAATGCACCGATCGTTAGTGACGATTCTCTTACAACATCCACTCAACCAGAGGGGAGACTCGAGAACGGGGAATATTGGTGGCGGGTGGTACCGATGGACGAATCTGACCATCTCGGTACAGCTAGTGAAATTCGAAAATTCACCATGGCCTATGGAACCTACGTCACAAATTTAGTGCCAACGCAACTTACACCAGAAGATGAAACATTCCCGGTCTTCACACCCAACTTCCACTGGACCGCAGTGGAAGGGGCTGAAAATTACCGGCTGCAATACACTTCCGATGAATCCTGTGACTTCAGCGTTGGAACGAGCATTGAAACCCGTCAGACATCTTATACGCCCACAGATACATTTCCCAATGATGTCAGATATTGTTGGCATGTGCGTGTAGAATCAGGATCTGCTGTAGGTGATTGGAGTGATACCTGGCATTTTCAAAAGAAATGGTACCTACAACCACAATTATTAACTCCCACAAATGCTTATCCACTTGGTTTGTATCCAATATATAGCTGGACACCCGTACCGGGGGCATCTCGATACAGGATTGATATTGACACCGATGCGGGTTTCTCCAACCCAATTTTTGAATCAGAAGTCACTGCAAATACGACCTATTCTCCACAAGATAAATATTGGGGAACTCAACATTATTACTGGCGAGTAACACCCATCGATGGTGGTGGGGAATTAGGGTTAACGAGTGATGTGGCTGAATTCCAAAGTTATTACAATTCCACAGCCCCCATCCTGGTCTACCCGCTATATTACTACCCCCCTAACGATCCAATTTATTATGGGGATGAATATCCGATGAACCCGGTAGAAGACCGAACCATTGCTTACCCAATCTTTATATGGCACCGAGTTATGGTCCCTACCCCAACTGGAGGTGTGTTTGCAACTGCCTATCGAATTCAGGTGGATACAACTCCATATTTCAACAACATCTTGTGGGAATATGACACAGAAAATACCAGTGCAACTCCTATTGATGTTGACGATTTTTCACCAGTGGCTGGGCAGGATTATTTCTGGCATGTATGTGTTCTTGATTATGTCGGTGGCAACTGTTTATCAGGTGAATACTCTGGATGGAGTCAAACCTGGAGAGCACGTTTTGATCCGAGTTTTGATCCGGATGACCCCAATCGGTGGGTACTTCCACCTACTCAAGGAGCAGCGCCAGAACTGCTAAGACCTGCAAACGGACAGGAAGTAGTCGAAGCTACGCCACTCTTAGAATGGTGGCCATTCCTGGACACCTCACTCACCCAATACCAGGTAGAGATCAGTCGTAATTCAGATTTTTCAAACATTGAAATTTCAGAAACCGTGAATACCCCAGCATACTCCCCCAGCTACAGCATTGCCCAGCGCAGCCTTGGGCGTATAGATTATGGTACTTTTTACTGGCGTGTAAGAGGTTTTACTGGGAGTGACTGGAGCGAGTGGAGCGATGTCTGGCGTTTCCAGATTGCCTCCCAAAGCGAATGGCGTTACATCCGTTCACTAGGAGACCTGAGCAATCGGTTGCAAATTGGTGCTGATCCCGTTGGTGATGCCAATGAAACCTACGACCTAAGTACCCTTTATGCTACCCAGCAAGGTGGATATCCACCTGATGGTATTCCAGCCTATTGGTTTTTGGGATTCAATGCCAATTTAACCTCACCGGATATGACTTATGGATTTTACATCGATCTTGATCATATGGATGGCTCCGGGGCACCTATCCCACCACCCGCGCCGAGGAACTATACGGTAACTACCAATCCAGCACACCTACCGGAATATGCCATTTTTGTAGACAAAATAGGCGGAGTCGTCAATGCCCAGAACACCTGGGTGTACGCCTGGAATGGGTCTAACTGGGGTTTTGGACAAAGACTATCTGAAATTGGAGGCTTTGCGTATGCTTCCGATGGTTACGTTGAGCTCCAATTATTAAATGGAACAATCGGTATGAGTCAGGTCACCAGCAGTGCTTCGGTAATTCTGTTTAGCGTTAATCCAAGCACAGGAGTATTGGAAGATTCAGTACCGAGTGATCATCAGGTACCAGGCAATGCACAGCTCAGCCAGTTCAGTGCAGTTTCAGAGCGGATGAACTTGATCTCAACTCCAAATACAGTATCTGGAGATCCACGCACCATTCCTTCCTTACTCCCATTTTTCTGGGATTGGCCAACCGGAAGCGATCCATCCTCACCATGGGCAGGAAGCAAGCTCGAAGTCCATTTAGATCCAAGTTATACCAATATGGTGGCAGAGTTCCACATGAACTCAACGGACCCATACTTTGGCGAAAACAATGTAGTTATCTTGGATGATATCGTTGGTGACAATATTTATTACTGGCGTGTACAACCAAGATATATGATGATCGATAATGATCCGATCATGGGAGCCTGGACAGGTGGTTGGAGTTTCCGCCGATTGGGTCTCACCGCCCAAAACCTTCATACTTCTGTGAATTGGGCTACGCCTACATTCAGTTGGGATATGGTGGAAGGAGCCAGTACATATCGACTGCAGGTTTCAACGGATCCAAACTTCGGTGCAACAGTCATCAACCAGGTTACCCCATTGGTTTCCTATACCCCTACAGGAACACTGGCTCAAGGGACATATTATTGGCGTGTGCAGGTCATTCGCTACAATAATATAGGCAATGACTGGTCGGACATAGTTCAATTCAATCTAGGTTTACCAACACCCACTGGCCTCACGCCCGATCAGGTTGTTGTACATTATGCACCAACCTTATGCTGGGATCCATTAATTAAATACAATGATGCTGATCCTTACGAACCCATTTTAACTGCCTGGAAGTATAAAATACAGGTAAGTCGAGACGAAAATTTCAGCACTATCTATGATTCAATCACAACGTACAACAGTTGTTGGACGCCGACAATTGGGTTTCACGATGGAACTTACTGGTGGCATGTCGCCATGATCGATGGAAACGGAAAACAGGGTCCTTACAGTCCAACAGCAACTTTTACGAAGCAATACCCTGTCACCACGCTGGTCAGCCCAGTTGGTGGTTCCGTCCCCGGCACCCCCACATTCATCTGGACACCGGTTGATGGTGCGGCAACTTATGTATTTGAAGTTTCAAAATATTCAACCTTTTCACCACTCTATGATTCGGTCGAAACGGTCAATACTCAATTTACACCCATAAAAACCTATGATAGTAACGTGATTTACTACTGGCGGGTCGCTATTCAAGATCGAAATGGTAAACAAGGACCATTTACGGATGCGATCATCCTGATAGGACTGGAAAATAATACATATCTTCCCCTCATTGGGAGATAAATTCACGAAATAAATGGGGCTGCCTTGATAATGGGCAGCCCCGATTTTTATGGTTCTACTATCCCAAGTACTCTCGCAACCTGCGACGAATGGCTGGATGACGTAATCGGCTTAATGCCTGTGCCTCGATTTGCCGCACTCGCTCGCGTGTCACCCCCATCTTTCGACCTACTTCTTCCAAAGTATAGGCTTGTCCATCCAATAATCCATAGCGCAATTGCAATATGCGCACTTCTCTGGGTGGTAATCCATTTAGAACAATATCGAGATGCTCACGCAGTAAATTATAGGTGGCGGTTTCATCCGGTGCAGGTACTTCTTCATCCTGGATGAAATCCCCCAGAACTGAATCCTCTTCGTCATCGGTTGGTGTTTCCAATGACAGTGGTCGCCTGGCGACCTGGATCATATTTTCCACTTTTTGAGGTGACACTTCAAGCGCTTCTGCTAACTCATCCACCGATGGATCGCGACCCAGGCGCTGGGTTAGTTGATGTTGTACCCGCAGTAATTTATTGATCTGGTCACCCATGTGCACAGGCACCCGGATCGTACGTCCCTGGTCAGCGATGGCACGCGTTACTGCTTGCCTGATCCACCAGGTTGCATAGGTGCTGAACTTGTGCCCGCGCCGGTAATCGAATTTCTTGGCAGCCCGGATCAATCCAATATTTCCTTCTTGAATCAGGTCCAGGAATGGCACACCACGCCCCATGTATTTCTTCGCGACACTGATCACTAGTCGGGAATTCGCAGTGATCAAATGCTCACGGGCTAACCATCCATCTTCAATTAGCAATTGGAGCTCTGCTCTTCGCCTGAGGTTCACATTTCCTTTTGCCAGTTCTTCGCGTGCCAGCCGGCCTTTCTCGATGCGCTGTGCCAGTTGGACCTCTTCTTCTGCAGTCAGAAGTGGGACCCTTCCCACTTCTTTCAGATACAACCCTATTGTGTCATCGGTATCAATATTGGCCAGGTAATTATCATCGATGATAACCGCGCGATGGACTTCTTCTTCAACTTCTTCTTCAACAACAGTAAGTTCATCCTCGGTTGGTGCCCCAGTGGTCACATCATCAAGGTAAGGGATGCCGGCACTAATCAAGGCAGCAAACGCCTCTTCCAGCTGATCCACATCCTGTTCAGCCTCGGGGAAAAAGCTCAAGATATCATCAATGGTTACAAAGGATTTTTTCCTACCAAGTTCAATTAACCTGGCAAGGGCTGGATGTTCATCTTCTCGATTAGCAATCGTATTTATTAATTCATCATCAATCATATTTTCTCTCTGCCGGACTATTCCGGTATAATTTTTTCCTCTGTTCTAATCAGAATACACTTTTTTTCATTGAAAATCAAGTACCAAAATTCATGCTTTCCAACTTTAACTCTTTTAGGGTGTTGGGGTTATCATTATTCCAGTTTCGTCGGGCACATTCGTTTCCTGATCCGTAGGCACTGGAGAGGGTGTAATCGTTAATGGTGGGCTGGTTAACATATTTACAGCATCTTCCAAAACCAGCTTGTTTACGATGGCGATAGAACCCGAATTAACACGGATATAATATCCGTTACCGATCGGTGTTATTGATCCAATATATGTTATTACAGGTTCTCCGCCATTTGACTTAATACGGATCGTATATGCGGGTACTATTAATCCAATTGCATCTAATGGCGGAGTTTGGGTTAGAGTCTCCTGAGCTTGAATGGTTAATAATTGTGCAAGATTAGAACCAATTTTAAATGAGTCTGCCTGGTCAGCAGGGACATTGGCAATTGACCATTGGTCTGACACAGGATCATGAACAAAAATGATCTCATCTCCCTTGGAATTCGAGATAGATACTTCATCAACTTGTGTCCCTTGAAGGTTATAAATACTTGCCAATGCTTTCGTAGGGACTGGGGTTGAAGTGCTTTTAGCTTTTTCCGTCTGATTACGTTTATAAAACCAGGTGAATCCAACCAGGATAATAAAAATCGCGATAATGAACCATGTTGAACGACGTATCATTCGAGGTCATCCCTGTTTCCGGCGTGACAACCATGTCCAGATCCCTGCAACAATGACCACCCCAGGAAGAACGACCAGCGAACCCAAAAAGATCAGGCCAATCATATATGGGGTTGGTTGAACGAGGTAGCGTTCTACAGTATTCTTGGCTGTCAGATTGATCAGGATTTCCTCTTTGGCTGCCCAATCAATAGAATTTATAACCATGTCACCGTTTCCGTATACGTCATAATTGGAATTAAGGGCGTACTCGGAATCTCCAAATACAACCATTCTGGATCCATTACTAACCCCTTCAGCGACAACTGCGATTGGAACGGGTCCCACCGTATCCACGCCCTGATCAGGTTTCATACTCCCATCTTGAATCGTAGTCATGTCGGTCTCGGCCCAAGACTGATCTGCAGTTGTAATTAATACTATTTTGGTGTAGTCAGTCCCGAAGCTATCGTCACTTGAGACGCTTCGAGCAGTTGGATACATTGACACCAGGCTAGCCATTTTTTGGGTAATGGCATGTTGGGCATATTGATCGGCGATTGCAATGAAAGGTTGTTGAAGGGATTGTGCTGCCTGGACATCCACAACCATATCGTTTCCAAGGATTATTCCGTATGATTGTTTCAGGTAGTTTACTAATGGATCCGACACCTCCCCAATTTGAGTGACAATAGATGGCTCTTCCATGATCACCATCGATCCACCGTTTTGTTGATACGTTTCAAGCAGGTCTACCTCAGCTTCAGCGAGGGGTTTTACTGGACCGGTGATTACGATGACCCTCGCATCAGGAGGGATCTGTTGCGAGGTTAATAAATTCAAACTGGCAACTTTATAATTTTTTGATTCAAGCGCGGTTTTAAGTCGAGAATATGTTTGATCTCCACTGCCTTCGATGGGGTGTTCTCCATGACCGGTGAGGAAATATACTACATGGCTGCCTGGGTTCATTAACCGGATCATTGACCCGGTAAGTTCTTGTTCTGAGATATTGGATAAGGGTTGTTGGTTATTCCCCATGTATATGACTACAGTTCCATCCTTCGTGATGCCTGAGTCTTGTGCCGATACGGGATCTTTTAATGGATCAATAAATTCATATTGAAAATTCCCGTCCCCTGAATACACATACTTATCCAATAATGTTTTGGCGTTTTCCTTCGTTGATGCCAGTGTTGCGTCAGAAGAAAAGAATGCTTTGGCGATGACTGTATCTGGAAGGCTTTTTAATACATCTATAGTCTCACTTGCTAATGTATTCGATTGATCTGCGGTGAGGTCCCATCGCTTTGAATTCTCGTAAACCAGGTAATTAATAACAATAATAATTCCCAGGAACGCCACGATCAGAATTATGGCGTTACTCCCGTGCCGAGCTTGCCGACCCGTTAATGCCGTTCGTATTGAACCAGGATCCATAGCGACGTACACAGCAACCCCGATGATAAACAGGCCAAGCAATACCTGTAGATAAAGATTCCATTCTCGTTGAACGATATATAATCCAACCGCCACAACCAATGATATTAAAGCGATTATGATCGCGCTTTTACGAATAATTTGACGCCATTTTGGTTTCATTAGCGCCACCTCCGGGTTTCAACAGATACAGCTCCAAGAAATAGTGCGAGAGATGTCAGGCTCAGGTAATATACGATATCGATCAAGTCTATCGTTCCTTGATAAAAATTCATGTAATGACCAATGAAGTTTATGTAAGTCAATATTTGCTCACCCAATCCCCCAGCCGCGTTGGTTGCTGGTCGAATTATCCAGATAAAGAGAACGATTAACAGGTTTACGAAAAAAACCACCAATTGATTATTAAATAAAGAAGAAACAAAAACTCCAATGGCTGTCAAACATGCGACGATCAATAACAGACCCAGGTATCCAGAGATCAAAATCCCTTGATCGATCCCGGGTTTAACCAGAAAATTCAACACGATCGGGAAAATCCATGTTATGGCCAGCAAACTTGACATAAATAAAAATGCTCCCAGCCATTTACCAACCACAAGTTCCCAATCCTTGACGGGCGCAGTCAATAATAATTCGATCGTCCCCATTCGGATTTCTTCAGAGATCGTCCGCATCGTAACGGCAGGCATAACGAATAGCAACAAAGTCACCATTGGGCTGATAATGATTTGAACTGAAGGAGCATAGGGTTGAAATGCAGCCTGAATAATCGCATCACCCAAAGCACGATAGAAAAAGTATCCCAATAGCAGGATGAAAAAGAAAGCCACTACATAAGCGACCGGGCTGATAAAATAAAGTTTATACTCTCGACGGGCTATTATCCACACATTGCGCATGAGAACCCTTCCTTAATTTCAATAATAAATTCAAAATTCATTTTTTTTCTACGATTCTTCAACAGAATCATCGGTGCTGGGTGGTTCAGGTTCATCCCGGGTTAATTGAATGAAAATATCTTCAAGGCTGAGATCGATTGATTTCATTTCTAGTAGATCGAAACCTGCTGTAATTAATTTCCGGGCAATTTCAGGTCGCACCTCTTTTCCTGGAGCACATTCTGCTTCGATTAAACCTTCTTGTATCGTTATGACATCCCCAATACCAGAAAGTTCACCAACTAGTTTTTCTAGCCCGTCACCATCACCCTGAACGCGGATCGATATGCGCTGAGCTCCAGCCAGACCTGCCTGTAAATGCATGGGCGTATCTTCAACAACGATCTCGCCTTTGTTGATGATCAGTACTCGATCACAAATTTGTTGGGCTTCAGATAGTATATGTGTTGAGAGTAATACGGTCCTGCGTTTACCAATCTCGCGAATTAATGTGCGCACTTCTCTTATTTGAGCCGGATCCAGGCCGATGGTTGGTTCATCCAGGATCAGTACATCTGGTTCATGCACCAGTGCTTGGGCTAAACCGAGTCTTTGCCGCATGCCTTTGGATAAATTACTAATATAACCGTTTGCTCTTTCTTCCAGATGAACAATTTCCAATACATCATCTACACGATCTTCGACATTCTTGATATGTCGTAGATCAGCCATGTATTTCAAATACTCAAATACAGTCATATCCGGATACAAAGGCACGGTTTCAGGTAAATAGCCAACCCGTTTCCGCACTTCGAGCGATTCCTCCACCACATCGAATCCACATACTCTGGCATTACCCATGGTCGGCGGCATGAAACCTGTGAGGATGCGCATCGTCGTAGTTTTTCCTGCACCATTTGGACCCAGAAATCCTAATATTTCACCAGGATTGGCATTGAAAGTCAGGTTGTGGATTGCACGTCGTGGTCCATAATCTTTTGTCAGCCCTTCAACTTCAATCATAGATACTCCTATAAATACGAAGAAAAAGCACGGCTGCCGAACTCCCGGAAGCTGTGCTATTGAAT
>Ga0209254_10004576_pt1 | contig 12673 bp, 7 predicted proteins | sample FrelakmetDIP11DI_FD_187148 | JGI IMG/M metagenome (GOLD analysis project Ga0209254, IMG submission 187148) | Freshwater lake sediment microbial communities from the University of Notre Dame, USA, for methane emissions studies - DIP11 DI (SPAdes)... | ecosystem: Environmental > Aquatic >...
GTGATGTCGCGGGCCACCAGGGCGACTTTGACTACCCTGCCACCCTTGTCGCAGATAGGATAGACCCGGTTGTCAAACCACTGGCCCAGGCGCTCATCTTCGAAGCGAACCGGTATGCCCGACTGGAACACTGCCTCATGATAGGACCTTCTGCGCTCGGCCACATCCGGCGGCAGCCAATCCCAGCCGCACGTACCGATGAGCTCATTTGGCGATTTTCCAAACCTCTTGGCAAACGCCTCATTCACGTCAAGCAGGATCCCACCGGAATCCGCGAGTACAACCAGGTCGGCGGGGGCATTCAACAGCGCCCGCGTGGTCGCTTCGCTCTCACGCAGCGCCTCCTCCGCCTGCCTGCGCTCGGCGATTTCAAGGCGCAGCTCCTCGTTGGCACGGGCAAGCTCGGCGGTTCTCTCCTGGACCCGTAGCTCGAGCTCGCGGCCAGACTCGCGCAGCGACTTTTCCGTTACCTTTAGCTCGCCGACCAGCGCGCCGCGTATGGATTCCTGCTCGGCCAAGATAGCTTCACACACCTGTCGTGCAAAACCGGTGGCAACTCCCTCTACCAGGACGGCCAGGCCGGGGTGTAGCGCCGCAGACTGTTCGGCCGGCAGCCCTTCGACAAAGCCTCGGGCCAGCACGCCTATCGTCTGGCCCAAGCCTTCCGGTTGAAGGCAGTGGAGCTGAGCGAGCGATGCGCCGATCAGTCGGGAGCTTTGGGCACTGTCCCCATCGAACGGCTCGCTGACCAGAAGCGCGGCAGCCTGACCGGCCAGGTCGGCCAGCCGCCGGCGTATCTCTGTTGCGGCCAGGGGCAGGTAGCTGGTCGTTGCGATCGCCTGGTACCAACCGTCGGCCACGGCCGTGCAGCGTTCGGGCAATACCTTCTCGAGCTGTGCTCGTAGCGAAGGATCCATCTACATCCTTTCTAGCAGCCTGTCGGAGAGGGGGTTCGATTCCCTCCCCGAGGGCTGAATTCGATGCTTTAGTTGACGATAATCATGCTGCGGTCAACCACTTCAGCGTTCCATCATAGTCAGCCGCCAGCCGATTGTGGCTTGCGGGAGCTATTGGGCGTGCTTACCTCCCTCTCTGGCCAGTCAGTAGACGCCAGGAGAGGAAGCGGGCTGTTCTCAGCCGGTCGCCATGACATGCAGCCGCCTCAAGTTGTAAGCCAGGCACACCAGGCACCACTCTCCGGTCACGGCCAGCAGGCCACGCAGCGAGAACTGGCGGAACCCCAATGTCTCCTTGATGATACCGATGACCGGTTCTACGGTGGACTTGCGCAGGCCATAGATGCGCTTGCCGATGTCGGTCTTGAGCTTGTAGGCCATCTTGACCATCGGGCTGGCATCCTCGGCTGGCGGCGTGGGCTGCGCAGCGAACCACTCTCGCAAGTTGTGACGATGGTGGTCGCGACCTGTGGCGATGTACGGCTCGATGCCGCGCGCCTCCAGTTCTCGAATGTTGCGGTCACTGGCGTAACCAGCATCCAGCGCTACCCCCTCCGGCTTGCCCACTTCCGCCGGGATAGCCTCTACGGTCGGAATCGCTTCGGCTTGGTCCGTGGGATGGTTCGACACGGTGCAGCCGACCAGGAAGCGGCTCTCCTGGTCCACCGTGACCTGGGTGTTGTAATGCTGATCAAATCCAGCGTCGGTACTGTTCTTCATGATCCGCGACTCGGGATCGGTGAAATTGTACTGGTCCTTGTCCTGCGGCCCGGGCGTCGGTGGCTTGGGGCCTCGACCCCGCGGCCTGCGCCCGGTGTGCTTGGCTTTCTCTTCTCGCGCCCGCACCTTGGCTTCATACTCAGCCTGCTCGGCCTCATATCGCTCTTGAGCCCGCGCTTCCAGGACCGCTTTGGCTTTCTCCAGGTTGAGCAGCCGCTCCTGGCGAAAAGCAAGCTCGACGTCCACCTGCAAGCCGGGTGGCAGGTTGTCCTGGTCGGCCTGCTCGGCCAAGGTCATCAACTCCTCGACCTCGGCGCGCAGACGACGCTCCAGGTGCAGCAAGCGACCGTAACTGACGGCATGGCTCTTGGACGCATCGGCATGGACCTTGCTGCCATCCAGGCTGATGTTGCCCACCTTCAGATATCCCAGCTCGCGAGCCACGACCAGTACCTGGACGAACAGGTCGGTGATCTCGGGCAGAAACGTCTTGCGGAAGTAAGCAATGGTATCGTGGTCTGGATGCCAACCGCCGGCAAGGAAGCGGAAAGGAATCGACTCGTACGTGGCCGTCTCGATCTTGCGCGAACTGAAGACGCCGGTAGCATAGCCATAGAACAACAGGCCCAGCAGCAGCTCGGGTGCATAGGCTTCGCCACCGACGGGCGCATAGCGGGCATAGAAGGCCGTCACATCCAGCAACGTGATAACCTCGACGATGAAACGCGCCAGATGATCAGGCGGCAAGACCTGTCGAATGGTTATGGTCTGATCAAGCGCTTTGTCGTAGTCCATCGTCCAAAACCTGCGGGCCATTTGTCTCACTCCCTGCTGTGGGCTCGCTTGAGTCACTCAAGCAGGGACAAGTGTACCATCAATCTCGTTCGGAGAGAAGTTGCCTCTCCGACAGGCTGCTAGAGGATCCAAAGATCTAGGCACCTGATCAGCATGTATTCGGTTCCTCCGGGAAATGGACGGTATCGACATTATCCTCGAATGGGCAGAACTTGACGACTAGGAAACAACATCAGAAAGTTGGCAAAGGGCGTAGGCGTTTTGACACTTGTTCTGCGCCCTCCGCGCAGTCAGTGGTGCACGGGCTCCAGCCACGCCACTGTTGCTAGTGGGGCAGGTGCAGCGCTGCCCCGCGGCATTCCAACGCTGCCTCACGGATCGCCTCGCCCAGGGTGGGATGACCGTGCAGGGTGGTGATCAGCTCGTCGAGGGTGGCCTCCAGAGCCAGGGCCAGCCCGCCCTCGTGGATCAGATCGCTGGCATGGGGCGCGATCAAGTGCAGGCCGAGGACCTCCCCATAGCGCGCCTCGCTGACGACCTTGACAAAGCCGGCGGTCTCGCCGTAGGTGAGGGCTTTGCCGTTGGCGTTGAGGGGAAAGCGGCCGGCGACCACGTCGTAGCCTGCTTCCCGCGCCTGGGCCTCGGTCAGGCCCACGCCGGCTACCTCCGGGTCGGTGTAGACTGACCAGGGGACGGTCTTGAGGTCGAGTTTGGCCGGGTGGCCCAGGGCGTTCTCGACGGCGACCTCGCCACCTTGCATTGCCACATGGGCCAACGGTGCCACGCCCGTCACATCTCCGACGGCGTACACGCCGGGCACGTTGGTCTCCATCTGGAGGTTCACCGGTATGCCGGTTCGTTCCACCCGTACCCCGGCGACGTCCAGGCCCAGGTTCTCGACGTTGGGTCGCCGGCCGACGGCGACCAGGATCAGATCGGCCTCGACGGTGACCTGGCCGCTGGGGGCGGCGATGGTGGCCAGCAGGCCGCTCGGCCCAGCGTCCACGCGCTCCAAGCGGCTGTCCAGGTGCACACGGACGCCGCGCTGCTCAAAGGCCCAGGCCAGCCCGGCGCCCAGGTCGGCGTCCATCTGGGGCAGGAGGCGATCGAGCATCTCGACCACGGTCACCTGCACGCCAAAGGCACCAAAGATCTCGGCAAGCTCCACGCCAACCACACCCCCGCCGACGATGAGTAACCGCTTTGGCAGGTCCTCCAGTCCCAACGCCCCTGTAGAGTCGATGACGCCGGGAAGGTCGATGCCGGGCAGCGGCAACTGGATCGGACGCGAGCCGGTGGCAACGACGATGCCCCGTGCTGCCTCCACCGACAGAGTGCCCTCGGCCTTCTCGATGGCCAGGGTGCGGGGGGTGATGAACTGCCCCCGCCCGTTGATGACGCGCACGCCCGCCCGGTGCAGCAGTTTCTCGACGCCGCCCACCAGTTGCCGGATAATCACCTCTTTCCGCGCCTGGATGGCAGACCAGTCGGGCACGATGCCTCCCTCCAGACGCAATCCGAAACTTTCCGCCCGCTGCAATATCCGGTAGACCTCAGCGCTGCGCAACAAAGCCTTTGTCGGTATGCAACCAACGTTCAGGCACACGCCGCCGATCCGGTCCTGTTCGATCAGTGTCACCCGGGCGCCGAGTTGGGCAGCCCGCAGTGCAGCCACGTAGCCGCCGGGACCTCCACCGAGAATGGCAATGTCGGTTTGGATGACCATGTCCTGGTGTCCTCTCCCTTCTCTAGCCCAACAGCAGGTAGGGGTTCTCGACCAGCCGCTTGATGCGCTGAAGGAAACGCGCGGCCGGGGCGCCGTCGACCAGGCGATGGTCGAATGACAGGCTCAGGGTCCACATCTGCCGGGCGACGATCTGGCCGCCATAGACGGCCGGCCTGGCCTGGATGCGCCCGGCGCCCAGGATCGCGGCTTCGGGCAGGTTGATGATGGGCGTGAAGGCGTCAATGTCGTACATGCCCAGATTGGTGATGGTGAAGGTGCCGCCGGTCAGATCGTCCGGCAGGGACTTGCCGGTCCGTGCCCGCTCGACCAGGGTGCGGAACTCGGCACCCAAGGCGCGCAGGCCTTTGCGGCCGGCGTCGCGGATGACCGGCACCAGCAAGCCCCGCTCGGTGTCGACGGCGATGCCCAGGTTGACTTGAGGCAGCCGCTCGATGGTCTGGGCATCGGCGCTCAGCCGGGCGTTTATGTAGGGGAACTCGAGCAAGGCACGGGTGACGATGATCGCCAGCAGGTCGTTGTAGCCGGGGGCAAAACCCCACTCGGCCTCCACGGCGGCCTTGAGCTGCTCGCGTGCGTCGACCAGGGCGGTGGCGTCGGCCTCGGTGACAAGGGTGACGCGGGCAGCGGCCTGGTGGCTGGTCGCCATGCGCTCGGCGATGATGCGCCGCAGCCCGGCGACGGGTATGCTGCTGGGCTGGATTTCGGCGGCCGGCAGCCCGGCAGGGAAGGGCGGAGTAGGCCGGACGGCCGCTTCCACATCGGCCTTAACAATTCGGCCGCTGACGCCCGTGGGAGGGACGGCGGCCAGGTCGACGCCCAGGGCCTGGGCGGCTTTGGCAGCCAGGGGCGTCGCCCTGGGACTGGCTGCGGGCAGTGCAGGGGCCTGCGCGGCGGCAGAGGTGAGCACGTCGTGCTCGACGATGCGGCCGCCCGGGCCGGTGCCGGCCACCAGCGACAGGTCGATCCCCTTTTCCCGGGCGGCCTTGCGCGCCCGGGGTGAGGCGATCAGGCGGCCCGTCGCCTCAGGAGGCAAGACCCCTGGCCGTTGGACCGGTGGCACGGCCATACCCTCCTCAGTATGCGCCTGGGCGGCATGGTAACTGGAGATGTCCTCGTTGGCGGTTGGTGTGAGGAGGGCCACCGCGGCCAGCACCGGGACGGTCTGCCCGACCGGCACCAGGATCTTGCGCAGGAAGCCGTCGGCAGTGGCTTCGACCTCCATCACGGCCTTGTCGGTCTCGACGGTAAAGAGGATCTCGTCGCGGCGGACGGCATCGCCCTCCCTCTTGATCCACTCGACGATGGTGCCTTCCTCCATCGTCTGTCCCAGCTTGGGCAAAATGATCTCGGTAATCATGGGCACCTCACCTCAACACCTGGCGGATAGCGGCGACGATCGCACCGACGTTGGGGATGGCTGCATCCTCCAACGTCTCGGCCATGGGCACCGGCACGTCGGCGGCAGCGACCCGGACCACGGGCGCGTCCAGCCAGTCAAAGAGCTCTTCCTGGATGCGCATGGCAAGCTCGCTGATGAAAGAGCCGGTCCGGTAGGCTTCGGTCACGCCTACCACGCGCCCCGTCTTGATGACCGAGGCGGAGATCGTGTCCATGTCCAGCGGCTTGAGGGTGCGCAGATCGATCACCTCGACGCCGATACCTTCTGCTGCCAGTTTTTCGGCGGCTTCGAGGGCGCGGTGCACCATGCGAGAGTAGGTGATGACGGTGACGTCGCTGCCCTCGCGCTTGACGTCGGCCACGCCGAAGGGGATGACATAATCCTCATCGGGGACATGGCCGTCGACGCCGTAAAGCATCTTGTGCTCGATGAACATCACCGGGTTGTCGTCGCGGATGGCCGCTTTGAGCAGGCCCTTGGCGTCAAAGGGGGTGCTGGGCATGACGACGTAGATGCCGGGAAAGTGGGTCCAGAGCGCCTCGAGGCTCTGAGAGTGGTGGGCGGCGATGCTCCGGCCGGCGCCGCCCTCGGTGCGGATGACCATGGGCACGATGGTCTTGCCGCCGAACATGTAGCGGTTCTTGGCCCCCTGGTTGGCGATCTGGTCCATGGCCAGCGGGGTAAAGTCGACGTACATGATCTCGGCTACCGGCCGCATGCCGGCCATGGCCGCGCCGACTGCCGCTCCGCCGATGGTCGCTTCGGAGATGGGCGTGTCGCGCACCCGCTCGTCGCCAAACTCCTCAAACAGGCCTCGCGTCGCACCATAGGCCCCACCGTACAGCCCGACATCCTCGCCCAGGACAAAGACGGACGGATCGCGGAGCATCTCTTCGCGCAGGGCGTCGCGGATCGCCTCCCAGTAGCGGATCTTTTTGGTGCCCGGCCCACCGGCCTTGCACCTGGCGCGCAGCACCCGCTCCCGCTCATGGTCGGATGGGGTCCAGTGGAAGGGGGCGTAGACGAACCGTTCAACCTCCTCCGGAGCGGGGAAGGGAGATTTCAGGGCAAAGTCGGTGGCGACCTCGATGGCCTGCCTGGCGCGGGCTTCGACGGCATCGACCTCCTCAAGGGTGCAGACACCGTTGTCGAGCAGCCAGGCGGCAAAATGGGGAATGGGGTCGCGGGCTTTCCAGTCGGCCTCTTCCTGTTTGGTGCGGTAGGCGCGAGGGTCGGAGCGGGAGTGGCCGTACCAGCGGTAGGTCTGGCACTCGATCAGCGAGGGACCTTTGCCTTGACGGGCAAGCTCGACGGCCCGGCCCACAGCGGTGCGCACGGCAAGCAGGTCCATGCCGTCGACCACCTCGCCGGGCATGTTGTAGGCGCAGGCCCGGTCGGCGATGTCCAGCTTGGCAGCGGCCTTGGTGATGGGCACCGACATGCCGTAGAGGTTGTTCTCGACGATATAGACCACGGGCAGCGCCCACAGGCCGGCCATGTTGAGCGACTCGTGAAAGTTGCCGGTGCTGCTGGCGCCGTCGCCGAAGAAGCAGAGGACGACCCGGCCGGAGCCCTGCATCGCCTGGGCCAGGGCCGCGCCGGTGGCCACCGGGATGTTGCCGCCGACGATGCCGGTGGCGCCCAGGTTGCCCTTCTCGACGTCGGCGATGTGCATCGAGCCGCCGCGGCCTAGGCAGTAGCCGGTCTCGCGGCCGCACAGCTCGGCCATCATCCGGTCATAGTGCTGCTGGCGGGCCTCTTCGGTCTTGATCAGCGAGGCACCGCGGGCGTGGCAGTGGCCGTGCCCGCGGTGGGTGCTGGTGATCAGGTCGTCGTCGCGAAGGGTAGAGATGGCCCCCACGGCCACCGCCTCTTCGCCGGCGTACAGGTGCGACGCGCCCTTGATGACGTTCTGGCCGAGCAGATCGTAGACCCGTTCCTCGAACAGGCGGATCTCCCACATTTGGAGCAGGAGGTCCAGCGCCTTGTCCTTGCTCAGCCCATAGTTCTCCAGTCGATTCCGTTTCTTTGCCATAGAGTCTCCTGTTTGGTTTTGGCGATGGTTAGGTCTTGCCCGTCGCCGGTTATCGGTCGGTCATTTGTAGTTGTATGATGCCTCGCTTGCCGTTGATCAGCCAGGTCGGGTCCAGGGCGGCCAGCTGCTCGGCCTGCCCCGGCTCCAGGCCGACCATGATCTCGCCCTTGAGCGAGCGCAGCACCAGAAAGGGTGCCGGGAAGTAGGCGGCGATCTCTTCCAGTGGGGCGGTGTGGGGCCAGTGGCGGTCATCCAGCAGCCGGCGGTAGTTCACGTCACCCTTGAGGATGACCAGATCGGCCCGGGCCAGCTCGCCGGCCAGGTCCGGAGGCATCTGCCGGAACATCAGGCAGCCGGTCCAGAAGGGAGCGCTGCGCACCAACAGCCGGCCGGCGGCGAGGTACTTCTCCAGTCGCCAGCCTAGGACCTGGGCCGACGGCGAGCCGGATCCTTGATCGTCTTGAGAAGGGCGCGGCCCGGCATGCAGCAGGTCGAGGAGCGCCCGCAGGTCCTGAGGCATGGCGTCGGAGACGAAAAAGGGCCGGTCCTTGAGGTGAAAGACGACCTGTCGAGCCCATCCGCGGCCCAGCATAAAGTCGGCCAAGGCCAGATCTGAGAGCAGCTCCCGGCCGGTATTGTCGTTGATCATGTCCACCCGCTGCACCCCGGCGGAGAGTAGGGCCGCCACCCGGCCGGTGTCGTCGATCAGCAGGTTGTGTCGATCCCGGCGGGTGGCCAGGCCGCTGCGGGCCTGCTCGCGCACAGTAAAGTTGCTGAGGTCGGCGCGGTTCCCCCACAGGCAGGAGTGGAGCAGCGTCTCAAAGGACAGGTCCGGCCCGATGCCGTCGAGCAGTTCCCAGTCGGCGGAGAACCAAGCCACTGCCTCCTGCTCCGCCCGGCGCTTGGGCGGGCCAAAGGGGTCGTGCCCCTGCCAGGCGCCCGGCACCAGGTAGCGCACCGCTTCCAGCACGCGCCGATAGAAGTAGGTTTCGGCCAGGTACCAGGGCAGCTCCAGCCAGGTCTTGCCCCGATAGGCGGCCACCTCGCGGTTCCAGAAAGGCGCGTCGGAGGCCGGCTCGGCGAGCAACCGGACGGGGTGCTGGGCGATTTCGGTCCGCAGCGCGTCCAGCGCCGCCACGACGTCGGGCGGGTAGTCGTTGTCGGCGATGACTTGTCGGATGAGCTGCGGCTTGCGCTCGACGATGGTGTGGCGAGCGAAAGAGCCGGGCTCTGAGGTCATCAAGGGCGGTGGCATGCTGTGCAGGTCGGGCGGGTTGACAGAGGCCCGGCCTGCCTGCCCAAAGGGGACCGCCATTATCCCATCTCCTGGCCGCCGGTGGCGTTGATCGCCTGCCCGGTCATGTAGCTGGCTTGATCGGAGGCCAGGAAGACGATGACATTGGTCACGTCGTCGTAGGCGCAGCCGCGCTTCATCGGCACCTGGTCGATGTACCTTTGGCGCACCTCGGCCTCGGTGATGCCCCACTTTTTGGCATATTGGCCGTACAGCGAATCGACCCACAGCGGCGAATCGAGCAGGTTGCCGGGACAGACGGCGTTGACGCGGACCCCGTACTCGGCCAGCTCCAGGGCGATGCTCTGGGTCAGTCCGATGCCACCGAATTTGCTGGCCGCGTAGGCCGAGTTCTTGTAGCTGCCCTTCTTGCCTGACTTGCTGTTAACCTGGATGATGACCCCGCTGCGCTGCTCCTTCATCACCGGCGCGGCGTGCTTGGCACACAGGAAATAGCCAAACAGGTTGACATTCATTACCGCCCGCCACTTTTCGGCGGGGAACTCGTCGACCGCCTCAGCGATGAGGATGCCGGCGTTGGACACCAGGATGTCCAACCGGCCGAACTCCTGCACGGTGCGCTGCACCATCGCCTCTACCTGCGCCTCATTTGTCACATCGACGCCGATGGCTATGGCCCGGCGCCCGGCCCGGGCGGCCAGGTCGGCCGCCACCCGTTGGGCGCCGTCTAGGTCCAGGTCAGCGACGGCGACGTGCGCCCCCTCGCGGGCCAGCCGGTGGCAGATGGCTTCACCAAGCCCCTGGGCTCCCCCGGTCACGATAGCGATTCGGTCTTCCAGTATCGGTCCCATCTTTTATCTCCATGCAGAACGTGGCACCGGCAAGGCGCAGTGGGTGTCACCGGCCCACGCTCTGCTTTTCACGGCAGCATCAGCCGCAGAAACTCTTGCTCTGCCTCCACCGTCCACTCGCGGCCGTCCTTGAGCCTGGCATAGACGGTGGGGAGGGTGTCCCTCAGGTCCGGAAGGGCAGTGAGGGGCATCTCCTTAATCTGCGGGAATATGACCACCTTGCCGGCGAAGGTAGTATCGAGCACCGCCTCCAGCCCATCTCGCGCAGCGCCAAGCGAGCCAACCGCCGCCACCGAGCGGTTGGGTGACAGCCGGCCGGTCTCGGCCTGGAACAGCGTGAGCCGCAGGTCATCGATGGTCGAGGCCGAGTGGCCGATGATCCGGGTGTCCTTGAGGTAGGCGTCGCTCAGGTCGAGGCTGGCGACCGTGCCGCGGGCCACGCCGGCAAAGATGTTCATCACCCCTCTGGGGGCCAGGTAGGTCGCTGCATCGGCGATAACGGCCGGGATGGGGGCCAGTACGACGATGTCGTCAAAGCCGTGCTCCTTGAAGGAGGCCATGGCGACCCGGTAAGCGTCCTTGTTAGCTGGGTTGAGGCAAAGAAAGTCGATGCCCCTGGCCCTTGCCTCGGCGGCAAAACTGGTGCACAGGTCGTCCAGCCGCAGGTCGCTGACGTCGCTGCACAGGATCGTGCCCGGCGGGTCGGCCGACTGGAGGGCGCGCTGGACGTGCATGCGGCCCATCGGCCCGCCGGCGCCGACGAACCAGACCCGGCCGCCGGGCCGGAGCGCGGCGCGGACCGGCAGGTCATGGTAGGCCGCGGCGATGTCCGGGCCACGGCTGCCTACATACACCCAGCGGTTATAGTGCACCCGTCCCACGTCAACGGCCACAGGTCGCGACATGGGCGTGTCGGCAATGAGGGCCAGGACGCCATGGTCGGCCAGGTGAGGGCTGACTGTCTCAACCAGGTCAGGATCGGCACCCAGGAGCACGATGTCGTCGACCGGAGTCACGGGTTGGGTATGGAGATCATCTGGTTCCGTCACTTCCACGGCCAGGGCTGCAGCACGCTCCTTCAACCAGTTGGCGAAATCTAAGGGAACATCCGTCAAGAGCAGACGATCGGGGTGGGATGCTTCGTCGAACCCGGCGCCGATGGTGTACGGACGTTTCACACCGGGCGTTTGACCCCCGGCGCCGATGATCCAGGTTGTGCCGCCGGGCTTGAGGCCGGTGCGGTAGGTGAGGCTGTAGGCGGCGATCACGCAGGCCCAGGGCTCGGTCAGCGCCGATTCAGCGTAACCGGTCTCGGGCCGGACCGGGATCAGGTAGTTGCCGTCGTCGCCGTCGAGGATGCGGCGGTCGATCACGCCGTACTGAGACAGCCCACCCTGGATCTCATAGCCGTAGGCATAGCCCACGCCACCGACAAAGATGTCGGCCTGGACGATAAAGCGGTCGCCGACGCGGTACTGGTCGCGCAGGTTGTCGCCCACGCCGGCCACGGTCATGCACACCTCGTGGCCCAGCGTGACCGGGTTGGCGCGCATGTCGCGGTAGATGCGGGGGTGTTCCGGGCCGAGCTTGATGACCTTGATGTCGGAAAAGCAGAGCCCGCAGGCATCGTGACGCACCAGCAGCTCGTCGGGACCGAACGCAGGCATCGGCACCTCAATAGGCCGGCCGTCGCGGCCCAGGCTGTCGAGCCCTGCCCCGTACAGAGGCCACAGCCGGCTGTGATCGGGCAGCGGCGCGCCGGCCTGCCGGTACGTGGCAAGCTTATCGGGCGCTGGCTTGTTTGTCAAAGAGAATCCCTCCTAATCACTCAGCTCGGCCAGAGCCCTGGCCGGCGACAGGGTCGGGTCCAGGCGCTTGAGCCGGGCCAGGCTCTGTCTGCCCGGCGGCACGGCCTGGCCGACCCGGGTGTAAAACTCGTTGCGCGCACGGCGGGTGGGCAGGTGGTGCTGGGCCCATCCGCTCTGGTAGCCAATCCCCAACACGCGCTGCAGCAGCGTGTGACCGTAAACAAAATAGGCGCCGTCCAGGAAGGCCTGGTGCAGCGGGGCCACCTCCGGGACGTCGAACTGGTCGACCAGCTTTTGGCCAAAGCTGTTCATCTCGGTGCCCACGTTGAGCGGCAGGTCCAGCTCACGGGCCAGCTCGACGACCCGGTGCAGGTTGGAGACCTTGAGGCGGCGGGTTGCCGGGTCGGCGATATTCCAGTTGCGGTCGGGAATGATGTTCAGCGCCACCACCCCCCTGTCGATCAGAAAGCCGAGCCACTCCTCGACGGCCTGTTCGGCTGCCGAGGTACCGTCCAGCCAGGCGGCGCAGGGCAGCGCGCCGCAGGCGACGATCAGCGTGTGAAATTCCTCGAGTGAGGGGAACATGCCCGATTCGGGCCGGACGTAGCCTACGCCGCCCTGTTTCATCAGCTTGGCGCGGATCAGGTTCTGGAATCGGGGTGAGTCGGCCACGATCGCGGCCATCTCCTCCGGCGCGGTTCCCAGCCGGTCGGCCCAGAAGGCTACGGGCTCGGGCACCAGCCGCTCGGCGGCGCGGATGTAGGCGACGACGATGTGCCGTTCGGTGGGGTTGCCGGCCGGCGTGAGAGGCAGGACGTCCCGCTCATAGTCGATCGCCGCAGGGTAGCTTTCGGCCAGGTAGGGGTTGATACGGGCAATGACATCTCGATTGCGCCGGGCGGCCAGGCGCCGCAGATCGTCAAGAGTGGCTGCGGCGGCGGCCGGCACGCGGCCGGAGGCAAAGCCGATGCCCATGTGGTAGCAGACGCCCGGCTCGCCCGGTGAGCTGATCTCCTGCATGGCGTACTCGGGGACAAACAGGCGGGTCTCGATCCCGGCGCTGCCGCGCACGCCCGCCGCTTCGCAGGCATCGAGGAACTCGTCCAC
>Ga0209254_10004577_pt1 | contig 12673 bp, 9 predicted proteins | sample FrelakmetDIP11DI_FD_187148 | JGI IMG/M metagenome (GOLD analysis project Ga0209254, IMG submission 187148) | Freshwater lake sediment microbial communities from the University of Notre Dame, USA, for methane emissions studies - DIP11 DI (SPAdes)... | ecosystem: Environmental > Aquatic >...
CATGGAAGTGTTTTATAACCGTCAGCGACGCCACTCAACCATCAACTACGTGGCTCCGCTGGCTTTCGAGGAATCAACAATCGCCTGATCCGACTGTCCATCGTCTGTGGGTAAGATCAAACAACATCAGGCCGTTAGTTACCAAAGTGCGGTTCCTCATCAGCAAACCCAGGCTGCGGATATTCTCTCTTCCAACTTTTTTGGTGGTGTGGGTGGCACTGAGAAAATAGTGAAAAGCGTGGTTGATTCGATGCCTGACTGTGAATTCCACATCTTTGCCAACGAGCTTAATCCAATTGGCTTTGTGCCTGACAGCTTCAATTACTACCTCAACCTTCCAGCCAGTCGCAGCTCAAAATACGATGTCTACCTGTATTTGTGCGGTGGTGGCAAGCCGAAATATCTAGGTGATGATTTCAGTTTCAAGGTAAAGCTGGTTGACACCAATGCCGCTCAAATCTTTGACATTGAGGATAAATTCGATCACACACTCATTCAGTGTGAGCATTACGAACAGTTCTACGCACAGCACGAAAAATGGATTCGAACGTTCCCCGACATTCAAGTCACAATCCCTGGGCGCCTGAAGCCGGTTGCGGGACTGCCCGAAAAGTATCTACTGACTGTTTTTAACCCTTTCTCAAAAATCCAGAAAGGGCAGGAAACACTTTATCGGCTTGCACCGCTTAGCAAATGGCCCATTGTCTAGTGCTATAGCGATGTAACAGGATGGGACTTCCGAGATGTTCCCCAGGTGGAGAACCTCCTTCAGATGCGCAACCTCAGCCAATAGGAACTCTATTACATCTACAGGCAGGCCAGCGCCTATGTGTCCTTTGCTTTTTATGAGAGCTTTGGCTGGACGCTGGCGGAAGCTTATTTCATGGACAAGCCCATCATCTCAAGAAAGACGGGAATCATCGATTATGTCTCGGGAGAACAAGGCATACATGTTTACGAATCCGAAGATCAACTTAAGACCTTGCTAAGTACCTGTGATTTGATGCCGCCCCACTATGACATGAGCAAGTTCACCGACAATACGTATGCCCAAGTATTCAAACGGTTGTGTCGGAGCGCAGACACCTGAGCATGCGCAACAGACTTTCACCCTAGCGTTACTTGAAGATGCGTTTGAAACGTCGCAAGACTATGCTACGCACACTTCAAGGGCAGAATCGGCAGTAGGGGTTGGTTGGCGAGCCAATTCCCGGTTTCGCCTCGCCATCGGTATCTTTTGTCTGCTCACCTTTCAGGCCTTGCGGGGCTGATCCATCCGCAGCGTCCACACTCGTGTCGTGGACGGGCTTGGATACCAACGCCGGCGTTTCCTTGGTAGCAGCCGGCGCAGGCAGACTTTGATCAACCGGATCCGATTCACGACTATTGGATCGTGTTGCGTCAGGTGCGGGGAAAGGCTCCTTTCCCCCCAAGGCCAAATATCTCTTTTGCAAACGCTTATTGTCCGGTACGTGTCTCAATCCGGTAGTGACGATTTCCAATGCCTTGGATTTATTGCGTGTTTTTTCATGGTAATCGGCAATGGCAAGGTATGCGGCGACTTGTTTGGGGTCGTGCTCTATCGCCCTGTAAAAATCAGCAATCGCCATTGCATCTTTATGCATCAGTTGCAGAGCAATGCCGCGGTTCAAATATATCTCACCTGCAAGGGGAAAATCATGGGGCATATTCTTAGCAACATAGTCGATCTCAGGGACCGCCCTGCCTAAGTAATACCCCCTGTTCTTGTCGCTAATTCGATACTGATACCGGTTGATGTAATTCAGGCCGGCACAATAATGGTGTAAGTCAATAAACCTCGGACCGACGCGCTGCATCCACGCCTGAAATTCAGGAGATCGGTGATTATCCGTTGCCCTAACCTTGCAGTACTCCGGCAACAGCGCCATTTCAGCTGCGCTTGGCCCCCATGGCAGCAAGTTCGATCCCAAGGCCGATGCTGTCCACATCAGCAATAAGCATCCAGACAGTCGTCGATACATTTTATTTACCCCCAACAACTTGCAGAGAACACACACGACGGGTTTGGTCAGCCACCCTCTCCCAAGAGAAATTTTCATATGCTCTGCGATAACCATTCTGGCCCATTTCGCCCCCCGCCGCGCCAATCATGTGTGCCAAGGCGGACACAATATCGTCAAGTCGGTCACCATTGACCCGCATGCCTGTCTGCCCATCCATTACCGCCGCACCAGTGCCACCCGCCTTGCCTGCCAGACTGGGTTTTCCGCATGCCGCCGCCTCAATAAACACCATACCAAAACCCTCATTATCGCCCGCAATTTCCCGGTTTGGCATGGCAAAGACATCACAGGCATTCAACCAACGGGGCAGGTCTTCATCCGAAGCCTTTCCGATCATGTGCACGATACCTTGCAACTTTTGTTCCCGGATCAATCCATCGAGGTAATCCCAATCCTCGCCAATTCCGGCCAATACGTAATTTACGTTCACCCCATCGGCACGTAGTCTGGGGATGGCCCGAATAACCTGATCAAATCCCTTGCGCCTTGACAGGCGTCCAACCGAGAAGATCAGTCTGGCATCAGGGGGAATGCCGAGCCTTTCGCGCAATCCAGTCGTGTCCAAACCTGGCCTGAAGACCGCCACATCGACACCCGGATAAATGAGGGAGATACGCGCTACATCGACACCTATCTTCCGAAGCGTATCGCGTGTGTGATCGCTGTTAGCGATAACCATGTCAGCATGCCGCAAGGCAAAACGCATCGCCTTATATTTACCGCCGCGCCCCCAGGTGGTGAGTTCCTCGCCGTGGGCATAGATGACGACGGGACGAAAGGTAAGGCGTGCAACCACCCAGGCCACGAGGCCTTCGGGCAAGGCGCGGAAGGCGTGGATGGCGTCGAAGCGGTGGGTGAGCGCCAGCGCAAGGGATTTGAAGAAGAAGCGTGCGTACATCGCCAGGGATTCAGGGCGCAGCCAGGGGACGCGCTTGAGATTGAGGCGATGGATGGTGTTGGGATGGGTGGCGTCGACCTCGGCTGCGCCAGGGACGTCGGCGGTGACGATGTGGATCTCCTTGCCGCCGAGGCGCTTGTAGACCTCGGCCGCCCAGACGGCGGTGCCGCCTTTGGTGGGGAGGAAGAGTTCGGTTAGGACCAGGAGGCGGTTCATGGATTGGCCGTCCGGAAAATTGAACTGCGATCGCCCTGAGGGCAGGGGAGCGTGGTTGTTGCTGCTTTGGCAGCGTTACAACCACGGCCTACCCCTTGCGGGTGCTCCCACAACATCAGCATCACTTGTGGGAGCGGCGCCCTCGCCGCGATTGCGGTGTTTGGTTTGCGAGGGTGCGTAATCGGGGCGGGGGCGCCCCTCCCACAGGGTGGGTTGCCAAGGGTTGGGTTACCACAAGCTGGGTTGCCACAGGTGGGATTACCACCGGTTGGCTTGGTGGTGATGTGGGGGAACGACTCAGGCTGCATATGGATGTCCATGTTCTATCCCTTGATCATCGACAAGACGTTACGCAGATTCTGCCAACCAGGTCGCTCGATCAATGACGGCAAAACGGCCTGGATGGCTTCGACGCGATGGCCTGTTTTGCTCAGCGCGCAGCCAAGGTTGTAGCGCGCTTGGTCCATGCGCGCCGCAACGCCCTGCCTAACCGCACCGGGGAAACCGTCAGCCAGCTTCGCCAGGTCTTCCAGGGTACGGACGTTTTCCTGCTGTGCTGCCACGGGGTTCTTGCGCGTGGCGCTGGCAGCGTGGATGACATACACGCCGAGGCTCTGGCAGATCACGCCGATGCGGCGGCTCTTCGCCACCAACCGCGTCAGAAAATGCACGTCTTCGCAAACCTTGAACCCGGGCGGGTAACCGCCGAGTTCGAGGAAGGTCTGGCGCGGCACGCTCAGGGTGTGGGTGTCGCCGAAGTGGTCGGCGACAAAGGCTTCGATTTCATCGGGACGATCCATCACCACGCGGGGATTGCCCTGTGCCTTAACGAGCATGATGCGGCCTGCCTCGTGCTGCGCCATGGATGTACCCAGCAGGTTTCCGGTGTCGTCACGGTATTCGTAATCGCCGGTGAGGAAATCCAGCGTGTTGTCCTCGGCGATCCATTCGGCATGCAGGCGGACGCGATCGGCGGCATACCAGTCGTCTGCATCGAGGAAGGCCAGCCAGTCGCCGGTGGCTGATCTTGCACCGGCGTTGCGTGCGGCGGCGACGCCGCTGTTGGGCTGGCGGATGAGTTTGACAGCATCTCCGAAGCTTTCCGCAACTCTGGCCGTGTCGTCGCTGGAGCCATCGTCGACGACGATGATTTCGTGCGCTGGCCAGGTTTGTGCGCGCACGGATTCGATCGCACGTGCCAGGGTCGCGGCGGAGTTGTAGGCCGGGATGATGACCGAGACGCGCGGATTCATGCGGGGCGCCCCAACAGGGCCAGCGGCAAAGCCAGGCCGGTCAATTTCGCGATTCGACGGAAGCGGGGGATTTCGTCGAGGCGTGCGCGCCAGGCGGCAAGACGTGGTTTAAGCCCGGCTTCAATCCAGTTCGGATCACGGTTCTGGATCGCACGTGCGAGTTCAAGTGGCGTGATGAAGCGCAGGTTTGGGCATGCGGCAAGAGCCGCGTTCAGCCCGGCTTCGAGGGTGGCAAGACTGGCATCCAGCGCCTGCAGGAAATTGAAGCGATGGGTTTCGACCAGGCAGGCCCGACCCTGACGGGTGCGTGTGAGCAGACCTTCGACCAATCGTTGTGGGAGGTGGCCTAGTGCAGGTTCGAAGTAGATGTCTCGCACCAGGTAGGTCTGGCCGGCGAGTGAACGCTCACCTGCCAGCATGGTGGCATCGACGCAGCCGGGTTGGCCTGCGGCGTTGCGGCAGGTGGAACGATGGCCCGGGGTGATGATGACTTCTACGCCGGACTGTGACCAGGCGGTTTCGACAGCGTCGTTCCAGACGAAGGTGGTAGCGACGGCGACTTGAGGGGCGCTGCCGAATAGGGCCTGGTAGTCACGTGCTTCGGTAGCAACGGCCTGCTGGATCGCATCGGGGGACAGTGGGTGCGATGGCAGGTTTGAGGCATCGACCCAGCGGCTTTGCAGGTGCGAGGGTAGGTCTTCGGTTGAGGCGTGTTTGGGATTGGTGAGCCAGTCGCGCACGGCGGGGGTGTTCTTTGCTGTGGTCATCAGCGCGGGTGGCCAGTAGTGACACTGTCCGTGGAGTTGGGGGGCGAAGACGTTTGCGGCGATGCCATCCTGGATGGCGGAACGGATGGCGTCGAAGCGGTGATCGGCGAGAGGGAGTGCGTGGTATTCAGTGCAACCGGTGGCAGCGATGCGGGGTCCGTCGGGGACTTCCAGAATGATGCCGAGGGTCATGACCGCGGGCCGGCCGCTGCGGTCGCGGATGCGCTGCAGGACCGCTGATATACGGGTCAGGGCTTCAGCCTGCTGCAAGGGGCCGGCGCCCCAGTCGTCGCTTTCGATGATGAGGATGGGATGGCGGAGGACAGGTTCACGCCAGCGGGCGACGAGGGGACGGGCGAAGGCGAGCAGGACGGCCGTCCAGAGGAGGAGGATGGCGGCGAGACCGAGGGCTAGGATTGTCATGGGGTGGGTTCCATGACGAGGTCATCGCGGCAAGAGTTGGCATCCGCTTTTGCCAGCGTGCGTTGTTCACCCCCACCCCGACCCTCCCCCCTCGAGGGGGAGGGGGTGAAAACCATCGGCCCGAGGGCGGGCCTCCCACAATTAGCGGGCCTCCCACAACAACGGTTTTTTGTGGGAGGGGCGCCCTCGCCGCGAATCTTGCCGTCACACCGGCGAAAGCCGGTGTCCAGTTCAATAAGAGCGCTGGATTCCGGCATCCGCCGGAATGACGACATTTGGGATACCAACACGCTCATCAATACCCCATCCGCTTCGCCACATCCGCCACCTGCGGCAGCACCCGTTCGATCTTCTCCCGATTCCTCCCATCCTTCCATTTATCCAGGCGGATCTCGGAGAAGGCGTTGTAGGGGATGTCGAGGACCTGGGCGCAGTGTTGTTCCAGGCGGGCATCGAACGTCAGGCCGCAGCCTTCGAATACCTGGCGGAAGGTGGCGACGGGATCGCGCAGAAAATCCTCGTAGAACACTTCGACCCATTGATCGGTAGGAACACTGGCCTTCGCATCGATGATGGCCTGGTTGATTGCGGTGTACTGGAATGCGGCGACGTCCTCTACCGGGGCGTTGACGTAGTTGCGCCAGCCATCGGCGAGGAAGAAGCACCACTGATGAAGCTTTCCGTTTTCCACCGCGACCTTCGCCGGCAGGTCGTTCGACCAGGTGGCGAATTCGTCGGGCTTGCGCCAGCCTTCGATCAGGGAGTTTAGGTTGTCGCCGGGGCTGCGCTTGATGAAGACGAACACGGCGTCGGGGAACAACGCCTGCAGATAGGGTACGCACAGGCCGTTCTGGTTGTTCTTGTCGACCCAGCGGTGGTAGCCGGTCCAGCTGTAGAAATAACGGCTGACGGTGTCGCGGTCGGATGCGCTGGCATCGCTCGCGTCCAGCGCGTGGGTATCCCAGTTCTTGTCGGCCGGCGGATGCAGGTCGGTCCAGTAGTCGTGCGTTTCGCGCTGCAGGGTGCCGATCTCTTGAGACTCGGACAGGGTCTTGTAGACCAGGGTGGTGCCAGCGCGCGAGCAGCCGACCACGATGATCGGACGTTGCGCGGGCTGGCGCGTGAGCGACCAACGCGCACCACGCAAGCCGCGCTGCAGGCGCCGTGCGTGCCAGGCAAGTGTTTTGCTTACTTTGACCAGGAATTCACTCAACTGACTTGGCTTTCTGACAAGATGACGACCTTAAGCTTGTTAACAGGATTCATGCCAGGCCTTGATGGATTTCAAGGCAATGTTGTACAAAGGTATCTCCCGGTGGTTCATGGTGATTACAGACTTGATGCTTTGGAGCCATTCACTTCCGGAACGAGTTCGGAATCCGCAACTTGCCGTTCGTCCTGAGCTTGTCGAAGGACTTGTTCAGGATTCCTCCAATTATCCCGTATCACTCTGACAAAACTAAAACATGGATGGCATTTTTGGCTGGCTGGGCGACCAGGGAGCACATCAGGATTTAATCAAGCAGATGGGGCAGGCGGCGCGTCTTTCGACGGATAGCCCGCTGCAAGCACAAAGCACCCAACAGTTGGGGGTGGCAGGCGCATCGCGCTTCGGCAAGGCCGCGATCCACCTCGAAAACGGCCTGGCTGCAGCGCTTTATGGCCGTCCTCGCTTCATCGATGCTGAGTTGGCCGCCACCGCCCGTGATCAGGGCCCGGCCGCAGCCGTGGCACAGGGTTGGCTCCGCCACGCCGATAAGCTGCCGACCCTGATGCACGGCAACTTCGCCTTCGCCGTGCTCGAACCGGTCAAGAAACAGGCCTTCCTGGCGCTCGACCGCGTCGGTGCCGAGCGCCTGTGCTACGCCCATCGCGCCGGCCAACTGGTGTTCGGCAGCAGCGTGCAAAGCGTGGCCGCGCACCCTGCCGTAGGTCGCAACATCGATCCGCAGGCGATCTACGACTACCTTTACTTCCATACCATCCCCGCGCCACGCAGCCTTTATCAGGGCGTGCAAAAACTGCTGCCTGGGCAATACGCCTCGCTGAAGAACGGCCAGCTCATCACCGGGTTTTACTGGCAGGCCGATTACTCCCCGGTCGGTGCAAGCTACGAGACGCACCGCAGCCAGTTCCGCAGCATCCTCGATCAATCCGTGCGCGATATCGATGCGCCCCGCACTGCCGCGTTTCTATCCGGGGGCACCGACAGCTCGACCGTGGTCGGCGCCCTCACCGCCGCCCGCGGCACACCTGTCGACACTTTCTCGATCGGCTTCGATGCCCAGGGTTTCGACGAGATGGAATACGCTCGCTGCGCTGCCGATCGCTACAAGTGCAACAGCCACGAGTATTACCTGAAGCCTGCCGACATCATCACCGCGATCCCGATCATCGCGCAGGAGTACGACGAGCCCTTCGCCAACAACTCCGCGGTACCGACCTACTTCTGCGCAAAGGCAGCACGTGAAGCGGCATTTGCCAACATGTTCGCCGGCGATGGCGGCGATGAGATCTTCGGCGGGAATGCGCGCTATGCAAAGCAGCGTCTGTTCGAAGCATATGCCCATATTCCGGCCCTGCTTCGGCGCGGCCTGATCGAGCCGGTCGCGAGCCTGCCCGGGCTGTCCAGCCGTTTCCCACTTTCAAAACTGAAAAGCTACGTCAGCCAGGCAAACATCGGGCTGCCGCTAAGACTGGAGACCTACAACTTTCTCCACCGCACCCCGTTGGCGCAGATTTTTGCTGCGGATTTCATCAAAGCCGTCGATCCTTCGTCAACGGATGCTGCGCTCACCAAGGCCTACGAACGCACTGCGTCGGACCATTACATCAACCGCATGATGCATGTGGATCTGAAGTTCACTCTGGCCGACAACGATCTGCGCAAGGTCGGAACGATGACGGAGGCCGCAGGGATCGAAGTGCATTACCCGCTGCTCGACGACCGAATGGTGGAATTCGCCAATCATCTGCCGGTGGATTACAAGGTGCGGGGACAGAGATTACGCTGGTTTTTCAAGGAAGCGCTCAATGATCTGCTGCCGGAAAAGATCATCAACAAGACCAAGCATGGCTTCGGCCTGCCGTTCGGCGTGTGGAGCACGCAGTACGCACCGCTTGGTAACATCGTTGGCGACAGCCTGTCGGACTTCAAGAAGCGCGGCTGGATCCAGCCGGCGTATCTGGATCACATGTTGGCCATGTCGCGTGGCCCGCATGCAAGTTATTACGGCGAGATGATCTGGGTGGTGATGATGCTGGAGCAGTGGCTGCAGGCGAACGAGCACTGAGTTCAGCTATTTGTAGGAGCCGCGCCCTCGCGGCGATGCGGTGATGGTATGCCACAGATGGTTGATCGCCGCGAGGGCGCGGCTCCTACAGAAAAACACCCCCTCCCCCTTGAGGGGCTGCGGAAGGGTCGCTGCGAAGCAGCGGGGTACCCGCCGGCGTACCCCTTGCGGGTGTGAGGGCGGGGGTTTACCAGCGACCTGCCCGCTTGCGGGCTTAGTCGAGTGGCTAGTAGTTCCATCAGGGGGTGACTTTTACAAACAGGTCGGTCCCTTCGCCCCTGCAAGCACCTATATACGCTGCCCTACCCCATCCCGATCGAACCTGCTCGAGGGATGCGGTAGCTGACCGGCTTTCACCGGGCTTGTGATAACCGATTGTTTATCCAGCACACCTGAAAATTTCGCAGCCAGGATCAGGATGATCATCAGATGGTAAGTCAGATCAAAGTACGCCAACCCAAGGAACGCGCCGCCTGCTCCATAACCTACCAGACTGACCTGAATCATTGCCGCGAGATCAGCCGCCCATTTGCGTTCCGGGTCGTTCTTGCATTCGCGGATGACCTGGTTTGCGCGCAGCCAAGTGAACACAGCGAGCAGGACGAACATGCCGAATCCGATGAACCCATGTTCCCCCATCACCTCAAAATAGATGCTGTGCACATCGTGGACTCTGAAGGGTTCAGGTGCATATTGTTGGAAAGTTGGCGGCCTGAACATCTCAAAACCGCCGCCTGTCACGCGATCCTTCGCCACGTTGAATGCGGTATGCCAGGCATTGATACGCCCCAATGCCGATGTGTCTTCCTCATAGGTCTTGATCGTGTTCATGCGGTCATACCACTCCTGAGGCATGACCGATGCCATGATCGCGACTGCAATCACCATGTAGATACTCATGACGAACTTGTGGCGGCTCTTGAACCACAGAAAAAGGCCCATGGCCGCCATTGCCAGTAAGCCACCTCGAGACTGGCTACCAATGGCAGCGATTCCGGATAACACCATGGCTGACGCCAGGCCCAAACGGACCCATTGCTGGGTCGCCTGCAGGTGCAGATAGCGGATCAGCGGAACGAGCATGGCCAACACCAGCGCCATTTCGTTGTTGCCGGAAAAAAAGGTTCCGGTCGGCCCCTGCACCCTGAACTGCCCGCCATGCATGATGGTAAAGATGCCGCCCTTGACTCCGTAGTAGCCCAATGACAAGGCGATGACCCAGATCATCCAGTGAAGATGCTGGCGCTCCTTAATGATCATGGCAGTGAGAAACACCATCAACTGGATTCGCCATACCTTGCTCCACTGCTCCCATGCTAGGTCAGAGTAGAAAGCGAAAAACGTGGTGGTTAACATCCAGCCGATAAAAATCAGCAGCAATACAGTCTCGCGCGTCCAGACCATTTCCTTTTTCTCTTTCGAGAACACGAAGGCAGTGATGGTGACGATTGCGGTGATGAAAGCGAACGGCATATCGTAGGCAAAGCCCCAGGCCTGCCGGTGTGGATTCATGTAACCTAGCCAGCACCACAACATGATGCCTATCCAGGGGCGCTTGAATATGAAAGGCAGCGCGCCGAATACGATGGCCGTGACCAATATGTCTCTCATGCCTGCTTGGTTTCCTTGGACAGATTCGTTTTGATCGCCACGGCCTTCATGCAACCGCCTGCGCCAGCGCACCCTGCAGAGGAACGTGGCTCACGACATAGCGATGTTTGCCCGAAGCCTCGGGTGCGATTGCATCGAGCAATTTCAGGTCGATCTGGAGCGTGGGGCCGAGGCGCGCACGCAGTCCGTTCAGCACGGCCTCGCGAGCGGTATCGCTCCAGCGGGCATCCGGTACTACCAGTACTTCCATCTGGTCGACGGCGTGCTGGATGAGCTTGAACTGGGCCACACCCGGGATCGTCCGCAGGACATAGATCACTGCCAGCGCATGCATGATGCGGCCGTCGGCGGCGACGATGAAGTCGGTCTGCCGCCCGACCACGGCGTCCAGCACGGCCAGACCACGGCCGCCGGGATCAGTTCGGCCAGAACGCCTCACCACGTCGCCGGTGCGGTAGCGAATAAAGGGCTGCACCTCGGATACCAGCGAGGTGATTACAGCCTCGCCCTCCTCCACCGGACTGCCGGCGTCGTCCAGCACTTCGATGATATGGGTTTCGCTCATTTGCAGCAGTTCGCCATCGGGGGACTCCAACGCCATCAGCCCGGCATCGCGGGCACCGTATTCGACCGACACCGGCACGCCGAACACTCGCTCGATCAGTTCGCGCTGGTGCGGGAACAGCGGTTCACCGGTGCTGCTGACCACGCGCAAAGCCGGCACCCTGGGCTTGATACCGCGTGATTCGGCGTGCGCCGCCAATAGCGCCAGGCTACTGGCATAACCGTAGATCGCCTTCGGGTTCCAGTGCTGGATCGCCTGCAGGTAGTCGTCCATGCGTGCGGGCGACATCTCGAACGCATTCAGCAGCAACTGGTTCACCAACCGATCGCGCAGGGTCTTGATGCGATCGGTCTTGTTCAGTTCCACCGGTGCACCCCACAGATAGACCTCGCGATCGCCCGGTTCGACGCCCCACCAGCGTCGGGCGCGCAGCCGTCCCGCAGCGTCGGCTGCCTGGCGATTGCGGCCGAAATAGAAGATCAAAGGTTCGCCGCTGGAACCGCCGGTGGTGTATTTGAATGCTCCGCCCGGCACCTCACGCCACACCAGTTGTTCGACGTTGTCGCGGGCGTCGCGCTTGTTCATGGTCGGCAGGCGGGCGAGCTCGGCCAGGGTAAGCGTGCCGCCCCAGACCGCTGGCTCCAGACCGGCCGAACGGATTCGCTCGGCGTGCCAGGGACTGTGCGCCAGTGCTGTCTGCAACAGCTGATTCAGACGCTGCGCCTGATAGGCCTCGACACCCTCACGCGTCAGCCATTGCGTGCGTTCGAGTTCGGCGAGCATGGCGAAGGTGGGGCGATGCATCGCCGCCTCCTGGGCACGGAAGACACTGCGGGCGAACCAGGCCGGGACGCTCATTTGACGGCGAGCTCCGGTTGCACTGCAGAACCCTCGATGATCCGATCGAAGGCCTGCAGCAACTGCGCCACCCGCTTGTCCCACTGGTTGGCGCGAGCGTAGTCGAGGATAGCGGTGCGGTCCCAGTCCTTGTTCAGAGCCTGGTCGAGCGCATGCTGCAGGGCCGCAGCGTCGCCGAACGGCACGATGCTGCCGAGTTCGTCGCGGCAGACCACTTCGGCATTGCCTCCGACGTCGGTGGTGATGACCGGCAGGCCGCAGGCCATGGCTTCGAGGAAGACGTTGGCCCAGCCTTCGTTGCTTGTCGCGAGCACGAATATGTCCGAGGCGGACAGCGCCCACTTGAGTTCGTCCGGCGGCAGCGCGCCGGCGAAATGCACGCGCTCGGCAAGACCGAGTCTGGCGACTTGGGCTTCGAGCTCGGCGCGGTTGTCGCCCTCGGGGCTGGCGCCGCCGGCGATGAGGTAGTGCAGGTCGGGATGCTGCTGGACCAGTGCCGGCATGACCTCGATGACGCGGTGCATGCCCTTGCGCTCGACCAGGGCGCCGACCGAGACCAGCACTTTGGCATTCATCGGCAGGCCGTACTTCTGGCGGGCAGCGGTGCGGTCGACGGGGTGAAAGCGGGTGGTATCGACACCGTTGCCGACGACTTCGGTCTTGCCGGCGTCGGCGCCGAGTTCGATCGCCAGGCGGCGCAGCGAATCGGAGACGGAGAACACCCGCGCGGCTGATTCAAGGGTG
>Ga0209254_10004578_pt1 | contig 12672 bp, 10 predicted proteins | sample FrelakmetDIP11DI_FD_187148 | JGI IMG/M metagenome (GOLD analysis project Ga0209254, IMG submission 187148) | Freshwater lake sediment microbial communities from the University of Notre Dame, USA, for methane emissions studies - DIP11 DI (SPAdes)... | ecosystem: Environmental > Aquatic >...
CAGCTGGCAGAGGAGTTGTTGGATTCAGGCGCGGGTGCATCGTTGCCGGCGGAGGATCTGCAAATCCTGCGCGGGCAAATCCTCTTGATAAGAGCTCAGCAGGCGTATTTCAGCAACCAGCCAACGCGGGCAATCGAGCTTTGCCAGCAGGTATTGGCGCTGTTGCCTCCATCGTGGACATTTGTACGCGGCGGAGCAATGTTTTTCCTGGGCATGTCCATGCAGGCCGGCGGCCAGGCCCTGGCAGCCGAACAACTTCTGCTCGCTGAATATGGGTCTTGCAGCGATAGGACCGAGTCCTATTCCCTGCTCCTCCTGCGATCACTGTGTTTCAATTACCTCAATACCGGCCAGCTTGAGCAAGCCAGGCAAATCGCGCAGGTATTGCTCCAGGGGGCGACTCGCAGCGGAATCCTCCTCGTAAAGTACTGGGGGGACTGGTATCTGGGTATGGTGTGTTATCACCGCAATGATCTGGAGGCTGCCGCCCAACACTTTACCCAGATCTTCGAAAATCGCTATACAGCTCAGATAACCACTTATCGGGATGCTATTGCAGGCCTGGCGTTGATCCACCTGATCCAGGGTGAGAGCGCTGAAGCCTGGCAGATGGTGGAATCGATCAGCCAGTTCGACCTGGAGCAGAGTGGCAGCGAAGACCCCCGGACACGCTCCCTGCGCGCCAGGCTGCTGCTCTTGCAAGGCGACCTGGAAGGCGCTGGCATGTGGGCTGACGCTTTCACCGGTCCGACGCCAGACCAGCCTTTTATTTGGCTGGAAGAACCGCAGATGACCCAGGCGCACGTCCTGATAGCCAGAGGCGCGGATGCCGACCTGCACCTGGCGCTGCAACTACTGGACGCCCTGGATAAGATTGCCGAGCGAACCTATAACACCCGCTACAAGATCGAGATCCTGGCACTGCACGCCCTGGCACTGGATGCCCTGGGCGAGACAACTGAAGCGAATACGATTCTGAAACAAGCCTTGGAACTGGCTTACCCGGGAGGCTTCATCCGGGTGTTCGTCGACCTGGGGGCACCCATGCAGAAGATGCTGCACCAGCTTGAGGAACAAGGTCTTTCCGTGGAAATGATCCAGCGCATCCTGGCGGCATTTCCGGCGGGGGTTCCGGCGGGGGTTCCGGCGGGGGTTGCCAGCCTGGTTAGCGGCGAAAGCCCGGCCCCGCCCAGACACTCTCCGTCACTCGGCAATTCGACTTTGGCCGAGCCCCTGACCCCCCGGGAGCTCGATGTGCTGGCTTTATTGCGAGAGCCGTTGAGCATCAAAGAGATCGCCCAAAAACTCTATATAACCCATGCAACCGCCAGACGCCACACAATCAACATCTACGGTAAGCTGGGTGTCAACCGGCGCTGGAATGCGGTTGCTAAAGCAGAAGAATTAAACCTTCTTCCCCCTCGCTGAGCTTTTTCCCCTCTCCAAAACTCGCTCGATCTACACCTTAAGTACACCTTTCTGTTGGTAGTTTTTCGCGCCATATTCATCTATCATCATGATGGTGAGCATGTTGCCGAAAAAATCAATCCCCTTCGATCGCCCCGCCAACTACCAGATTTGTGTGCAAGGACAGATCGACCCGAACTGGTCTGATCTTCTGGGTGGTATGGCGATCTGCCAGGCTATTGTAGAAGAGGAACCTCCGGCCATAACTCTGGAGGGCGAGCTGAGCGATCAGGTTGCCCTGCTCGGTGTGCTCAACACACTCTATGAGCAACATTTGACCCTGATTTCGGTGAAACGTCTGGAAATGTAAAGGATTTATTGTGAAGGAGGTTTAGATGATCGAGATCTTATATCTCATTGCTCTAGCAGGTATTCTGGCTCTTGAGCTGGCAACAGGCTTACGGGTCAAGCGACCAGCTCACATGCCGGTTACCGTTCGAAGACGAAATAGAAGTAGTAGCTCGTAGGTCTTTACGCCAACCGCGAGAAGACTGATGAAGAGTATGCCGTTGCCAGGAAGTAACTCCTGGTAAACAATTTTTTAGATATCGGAGGAAAGGTAACAATCATGAAGGTCATTATTGTAGGTGGAGTGGCGGGCGGCGCCTCGTGTGCGGCGCGCCTGCGCCGGTTGGATGAAAAAGTGGAAATCCTGATGGTTGAACGCGGACCATACGTGTCGTACGCCAACTGCGGGCTGCCATATCATGTGGGAGGCACGATTGAACAAGAAGCGAGCCTCCTGGTGGCGACAGAACAGACATTTCGCGAACAGTTTGCCATCGACTGTCGGACGCGCTGTGAGGTGATTGGTATCTCGTCCAAAGACAAGACTGTGGACATCAAGAACCATGCTACCGGTAAGGTGACCACCGAACACTACGACAAACTTGTGCTCTCGCCCGGGGCGGCTCCAATCCGACCGCCGCTGCCCGGCATTGATCTTCCGGGGATCTTCTCGGTGAGAACCGTGCCAGATGCCAGACACATCCGCGAGTGGCTTGACCGGGATGCAGTGGAGCGATCTGGAATGCACTCTTACACAGGATACCAGACGGTCATGCCTGCGAAGCGTGCGGTGGTGATCGGCGGGGGTTTCATCGGCCTGGAGATGGTGGAAAATCTGGTTCACCGCGGGCTTGAAGTGACGCTGATCGAGAAGCTCAACCAGGTCATGCCCCCGCTCGATCCAGAGATGGCGCGCTTCGTTGAGCGTTACATGATCCGGCACGGCGTCCACCTGGAGCTAAACGATGGCGTGGCCGGATTTGAGCAGTCTGCAGATGGATCGGTGGAAGTACTGACCAGTTCTGGCAAGCGGCATGCGGCAGACATCGTCATCCTTGCCATTGGCGTGCGTCCAGAGACGGCGCTGGCGAAGATGGCTGGCATCGAGATCGGCGAGCGCGGCGGGATGCGTGTCGATGAGCACATGCGCACTAGCGACCCGGATATCTTCGCCGTTGGCGACGCAGTCGAGGTCAAAGACTTCGTCACCGGGCAGTGGTCCCTGGTGGCACTGGCTGGACCGGCCAACCGGCAGGGTCGCATCGCAGCTGATGTAATTGCCGGGCGCGACTCCCGTTTCCGCGGCACACAGGGCACCTCGATCTGCCAGGTGTTTGAGGGCGCGGTCGCCCAGACCGGTGCCACCGAAAAGCTCCTTAATCAGCTTGGGGAGACGGATTTCGAGAAGATCTATATCTACCCCAATTCCCATGCCGGGTATTATCCGGGCGCTAAATACCTGGCGATGAAAGTCATCTTCCGCAAATCCGACGGGCGCTTGCTCGGCGCTCAGGTGCTGGGCGAGGACGGCGTTCCCAAGCGGATCGATTCATTCGCCATGGCGATTCAGATGGGCTGCACTATTTACGATCTGGAAGAGGCCGAGCTCAGTTACGCGCCGCCGTTTGGGAGCGCAAAGGACCCGGTCAACTTTGCCGGGATGGTGGCAGCCGATGTCCTGCGCGGCGACATGCCTTTGAGCCACTGGAGCTCTGTGGACAGCAAGTTCCTTCTCGATGTGCGCGAGCCACCAGAACTTGTAGTGGAATCTGTTCCAGGCGCGGTCAACATCCCGCTGCCGCAGCTGCGCGCCCGGCTTGACGAGCTACCTCGTGACCGTGAGATCCTTGTCTTTTGCCGCTCAGCCCAACGCGCTTACTATGCCACGCGCATCCTGCTACAGAACGGGTTTAATGCCAGAAATCTCTCTGGAGGCATGCTTTCGCGCTCGGTGCTGTTGGAAGAGTAAAACAAATGAAGATAAATGCAGAGATATCCCGCCTTGAGGAAGCCCGAAAGGGAACTGCTCCCTGGAAGAAGTGGGGGCCTTATCTGAGCGAACGCCAATGGGGTACCGTCCGTGAAGATTATAGTGATAACGGAGACGCCTGGAATTACTTCACCCACGATCAAGCCCGTTCGCGGGCATATCGCTGGGGTGAAGATGGACTGGCGGGTATCTCTGATGACCACCAGAGTATCTGCTTTTCGCTGGCGCTGTGGAATGGAAAGGATCCCATCCTAAAAGAACGCCTGTTTGGCCTGAGCAACAGCGAGGGAAATCATGGTGAGGATGTAAAGGAATACTATTTCTACCTTGACTCCACCCCAACCCACTCATATATGAAGTATCTCTACAAATATCCTCAGGCTGCTTTTCCGTATAACGACCTGGTGAAGACCAACCGCGAGCGTGGCCGAGGTGGACCGGAATATGAACTGCTCGACACCGGTGTATTTGACCAGGATCGCTACTTCGATGTCTTTGTGGAATACGCCAAAGCATCCCCGGAGGATATCCTCATTCAAATCACCGTTCACAACCGCGGGCCGGAACCGGCGACTCTCCATCTCCTGCCCACCCTCTGGTTCCGCAATGACTGGGCGTGGGGCGACGATGTGGCACGCCACGCACTGCGCCAGGTGGCGCAGGATGCATCCGGTGGGATCGTTGCGCTATCGCACCCAGATCTCGGCGAGCGCTTCTTTTACGCAGCAGGAGCGTCAGAACTGCTCTTCACGGAAAACGAGACGAATAATCAGCGGCTGTGGGGCGTACCTAATCCCTCCCCGTACGTTAAGGATGGCATCGGCAACTTCATCGTTCATGGTGACATGGGCGCAGTTAATCCCGAGAAGATAGGGACGAAAGTCGCTGCCCACTACCCGCTTACGCTGGGAGCCGGAGAATCACACACGCTTCGCCTGCGACTCAGCGACCGGCCGCTGAAAGATCCCGAGAATGCGATCAGCGAGCTGTGTCGGAAGGCGTTCGATTCCGTCCTCAAGACGCGTCTCCAGGAAGCCGACGAGTTCTATGAGAGCATCATTCCCACCCCGTTCAACCGCGACCAGGCTAACGTCATGCGGCAGGCTCTGGCCGGGATGCTTTGGTCCAAGCAGGTCTTCAACTATGATGTCGGCCGCTGGCTCAAAGATCATGGCTTCCAGCCGTATACAACCAACCAACGTTCCACCCGCAACGATCGTTGGGGGCATATGGTCAATGCGGACATCATCTCAATGCCGGACAAGTGGGAATATCCCTGGTATGCAGCCTGGGACCTAGCCTTCCATGTCACAGCGCTGACGTTGGTCGATGCGGACTTTGGTAAAGAACAATTGGAGCTCCTGCTGAAGTCCCGTTATATCCACCCCAACGGTCAGCTGCCAGCCTATGAGTGGAACTTCGGAGATGTGAATCCCCCCGTCCACGCCTGGTCGACGATCTACACCTACCTGTTGGAGAAAGCGCAGCGCGGGCAGGGAGATCTTACCTGGCTCGAGCGCTCCTTCCACAAGCTGCTGCTTAACTTTAACTGGTGGGTGAACCGGAAAGATCGCTCCGGAAACAATGCCTTCGAAGGGGGCTTCCTGGGGCTGGACAATATCGGAGTCTTTGACCGATCCTCGCCTTTGCCCACCGGCGGCTATCTGGAACAGGCCGATGGCACCGCCTGGATGGCCCTCTTTTGTCAGAACATGGTCGAGATCAGTGCAGAGCTGGCAATGGCCAATCCGGCTTACATCGATCTGACGACAAAATTCCTCGGACACTTCTTCTTGATTGCATCGGGGATGATTCGACCGGGCGAAGAATTCGGGATGTGGGACGAGCAGGACGGCTTCTTTTATGATGTGCTTCGCTTCCCAGACGGGCGCGGCGAACGCCTGAAGGTCCGCTCGATGGTCGGGCTGCTACCCTTTTGCGCCGTGACCATTTTCGAAGGGGAGCTAGCAAAGGAATACCCCGAGGTTGGCCAGACCGCGCGCAAGTATCTCTAGGCACACCCAGAACTAACGGCTTTCATTCATGACCCACTGAAGCCGGGCTACCAAAATCGACGCCTGGGATCGATTTTGAATGAAGCCAATCTGCGCCGGGTACTGACGATCATGCTTGATGAGAGCGAATTCCTGAGCCCCTATGGAATCCGAGCCCTCTCTCGCGTTTACCAGGAGGCCCCCTACACCTATCGGTTCGGCGATCAGGAGTATCGAGTACCCTATCTTCCTGGGGACTCAAACGACGGCATGTTCGGCGGCAATTCCAACTGGCGCGGTCCGGTCTGGATGCCGGTCAACATGCTGATCCTGCGTGCGCTGCTTCAGTACTACCTGTACTACGGAGCGGCATTCACCATCGAATGCCCAACGGGTTCAGGGGTGCAGATGAATCTCTACGAAGTGGCAGAGGAAATTGGGCGAAGGCTGTCCAGTATCTTCCTGCAAGATGAGCAAGGGAGACGGCCCGCGCATGGAGCTTTCCTGAAATTTCAGGAGGATCCCAATTGGAAAGATTACCCGTTGTTTTATGAGTACTTCCACGGCGACACGGGCGCGGGGATCGGTGCCAGCCACCAGACGGGCTGGTCTGGGGCGGTCGCCCGCATCATGCACCTCTTCGCGACATCGGAAGCACAAAATATGCTAGAAAAAGGCAAAGGATGATCGATGGACGGGAGCCGACAACAGGTGAGGAACTGATGACGAATCTTTTTTATCCATCCCTCTACCAGGTCAACACCCGCGTCTGGCTGGCCGAACTTTCGCGGAAGCTGGGCCGGGCTGCGACGCTGGATGACATTCCCGATGCCGAACTGGATCGTCTGGCAGAGTTGGGTTTCGAGTGGGTGTGGTTGCTGAGCGTTTGGCAAACCGGTCCGGCAGGACAGCAAGTTTCGCGCCTCAACCCTGAGTGGCGGGTGGAGTTTCAAGACACGCTGCCAGACTTGCAGGAAGAGGATATCGCTGGCTCTGGATTTGCCATCACTGCCTATACCGTCTCGGCGAATCTGGGGGGCGATTTGGCGCTGGCAAGGCTGCGCCAACGTCTTGCACAACGTAATTTAAAGCTGATGCTCGACTTTGTCCCCAATCACATGGCGCTGGATCACCCCTGGGTGGAGGATCACCCGGAGTATTTTGTCTCGGGGACGGAGGACTTGTTGGCACGGGAGCCGCAGAACTATATCCGGGTCAAACGGAAAAAAGGCGCCTTGATCTTAGCTTATGGACGGGATCCATATTTTTCTGGCTGGCCGGATACCTTGCAGCTCGATTACAGCAATCCCGCCACCCAGAAAGCGATGCTCGCGGAGCTCGAGAAGATCGCCGGCCAGTGCGACGGCGTGCGCTGTGATATGGCGATGCTGATTCTCCCCGAAGTATTCGAGCGTACATGGGATAGAAAGCCGCAGCCTTTCTGGCCGCGGGCGATCCAGCAAGTGCGCCAACTGGCGCCAGATTTCTGTTTTATGGCTGAGGTCTACTGGGATCTGGAATGGACCCTCCAGCAGCAAGGTTTTGACTACACCTATGACAAGCGCCTGTATGACCGCCTGCGCCAGGGATCCGCCCGACCGGTGTGGGAGCACCTGCATGCGACGCTTGATTACCAGAATAAGCTGGCTCGTTTTCTGGAGAACCACGACGAACCGCGCGCTGCGGTCACGTTTGATCCTGGCGTTCACCGGGCTGCCGCGGTGATCACCTATACCACACCCGGTCTGCGTTTCTTTCACCAGGGGCAACTCGAAGGGCGAGTGAAACGCATATCGCCACATCTCGTCCGGGCTCCTGAAGAACCTGCCAACAAGGGGATACAGGAGTTCTATGAGCGTTTGCTAGCTATCCTGCAGATGCCCATCCTGACAAGCGGGGAATGGCAATGGCTAACCTGCCAGCCGGCCTGGTACGAAAATGAATCCTGGGACTCCTTTGTTACCCATTCCTGGCGTGGACCCAGCGGTGAACGGATGCTGGTCGCAGTGAATTACGCACCACACCCCAGCCAGTGCTATGTCCAGCTGCCTTTTCCCGAAATCCACAACCATTCGGTCCATCTCGAAGACTTGCTCAGCTCTGCCAGCTATACCCACGATGGAAATGAATTGCTCGAGCGCGGGCTATACCTCGATATGGGACCCTGGTCTTATCACATATTTACTTTGGAGGGAACGAAATGAAAGCAATTACTGTAGAACCTAAGAAGCCTGGCTCAGCACGATACGAAGATATTCCGGAGCCTGATGAGCGTGAAGGCTCGGTCCTGGTTGAAGCAATAGCAGTCGGCGTCTGCGGGACAGATGCCGAGATCGTCGAGGGAAAATATGGCTGGGCGCCGCCAGGCGCCTCGCGCCTGGTGCTTGGGCATGAATCCCTCGGGCGCGTCATCGATCCCGGATCGCGCAGCTCTTTCAAAAAAGGCGACCTGGTGGTTGGGATCGTGCGCCGTCCTGATCCAGTGCCCTGCCCCAGCTGCGCGGTGGGCGAGTGGGACATGTGCAGCAACGGTCTGTACACCGAGCGCGGCATCAAGGAAATCCACGGCTTTATGTCAGAGCGCTGGCGCACCGAACCCGAATACGCCATCAAAGTCGACCCTTCTTTGGGCATCCTCGGCGTGCTGCTTGAGCCGATGACGGTGATCACAAAAGCCTTGGAACAGGTGGTCATGGTGGGTCAGCGCGCCTACTGGGAACCCAGGACAGCGCTGGTGACCGGCGCCGGGCCGATTGGCCTGCTGGCGGCGCTCCGCTTGAGTGTAAGAAACCTTGAGGTTCATGTCCTGGATCGCGCTGAAACCGGCCCGAAGCCAGCGCTGGTGCGCGACCTGGGTGCAACCTATCATACGGGAAGTGTGCTGGACCTTGATTTCGAGCCTGACATCATCGTCGAGTGCACAGGTGTTGGATCAGTGATAGGAGACTCGATCCAGAAGGTGAAATCGGGCGGGATCGTCTGCCTCACCGGCGTTGGGGCTGGCGGCGCATCCGGCAGGACAACGGCCGACGTCGCTGCTGCTGCAGTGTTAAAGAATAACGTGATTGTCGGCAGCGTCAACGCCAACAAACGCCACTGGTACAGAGCGGGGGAAAATCTGGCTCAGTCCGACCGGGAGTGGCTGAGCCGCGTGATCACGCGCCGTGAAAAGCCGGAGAACTTCAAACAGGCTCTCGAGCGGCAACCGGATGACGTCAAAGTGATCATTCAGTTCAGTGAGGTCTAATGGACGGGATATCCCTCGACAGCATGAGTGATGAGAAGACTGCTACCTGGATCGACATCTCGGTGCCGCTTTACTCAGGCATGGTGCACTGGCCCGATAATCCACCCGTGAAGATCGAGCGCATGCTGGATCTGTCACGGGGTGATGCCGCCAACGTATCCAAGCTCGAGTTGGGCGCGCATACCGGCACGCACATGGATGCGCCACAGCATTTCCTTGCGGATGGGATCGGACTCGATCAAATGCCCCTGGATGCCACCATTGGTCCGGCGCGGGTGATCCCTATCGAGCACCCCAGGGCGATTCTCCCCGCAGAGCTCGAGCAGCACAACCTGCAAGCCGGGGAGCGGGTGCTGTTTCGCACTCAAAACTCGGAGCGCTGTTGGAAAACTGACCGGTTTATCGAGGATTTTGTCTATATCAGTGCAGCTGCAGCGCAATTCCTGGTTGAGCGCCGGGTGCGTACGATCGGTATTGATTACCTCTCGGTCGGTGGGTATGTGCACGATGGTGCTGAAACCCACCAGATCCTGCTCGAGGCGGGGGTCTGGCTCATCGAAGGGCTCAACCTGTCTGTAGTGAAACCCGGAGCATACGAGTTGATTTGCCTCCCGCTGCGAGTTACTGGAGCGGATGGCGCACCGGCGCGGGCTATTCTGCGGCCGGGCGTTCGTTGATAAAGCAAGGCATGTAAGTAGAAAGGAGGGTACCACTTGAAAATCATCATCGTTGGTGGTGTGGCTGGCGGCGCCTCGTGTGCAGCGCGCTTGCGCCGGCTGGATGAAAATGCGGAAATCCTCATGGTCGAACGCGGCCCGTTCGTTTCGTACGCCAACTGCGGGCTGCCGTACTATGTTGGGGGTGTGATTGCACGTGAGTCAAGCCTCCTGGTGGCGGATGAAAGAGTGTTCCGTGAGCAGTTTGCCATCGACGTGCGCACCCGCTGTGAGGCGATCGATATTTCGCCGGAGAACAAGACCGTGCAACTGCGCAATGTTGCAACCGGAGAGGTGACTACCGAGTCCTACGACAAGCTCGTCCTTTCCCCCGGAGCAGCCCCGATCCGTCCGCCCTTGCCCGGCATCGATCTGCCGGGAATATTTGGGGTGCGGACCGTGCCAGATGTCAAAGCGATCCGCGAGTGGATCGAAGGACATGCTGTGCTTCCCTCTGGCATGGACGCCTACACCGGGTTCCAGACGATACTGCCTGCAAAGCGGGCAGTGGTAGTCGGTGGCGGCTTCATCGGTCTAGAGATGGCAGAGAACCTGATCCATCTCGGGCTCCAGGTGACGCTTCTCCAGAAGGGCGATCAGGTCATGTCCCCGATGGACCCGGAAATGGCGCGCTACGTCGAGCGCCATTTGGAAAAGAACGGCATCCACCTCGAGCTCAATGCGGATGTGTGCGAGTTCAAGCAAACTGCCCACGGCTCGCTTGAGGTCCACACGCAATCCGGCCAGGTGTATCCGGCTGACCTGGTGGTCCTGGGGATCGGCGTGCGCCCTGAAAACTGGTTGGCGAAAAAAGCCGGACTGGAGATTGGCGAGCTGGGTGGCATCCGGGTTGACGAGCAGATGCGCACGAGCGCCCCGGATATCTTTGCCGTTGGTGATGCAGTGGAGGTAAAAGACTACCTTTCCGGTCAATGGTCGCTGGTCGCACTCGCCGGACCGGCGAACCGGCAAGGTCGCATCACAGCCGATGTGATCGCCGGGCGGGACGCCAGCTACCGTGGCACGCAGGGCACCGCCATCATCGGGCTGTTTGGGGCTGCGGCTGCCTGGACCGGTCTCAGCGAAAAGACGCTCAAGCGGATCGGCGAGGCAGATTACGAGAAGGCTTACCTCTACCCGAATTCCCATGCGGGGTACTATCCGGGCGCAAAATACCTGGCGATGAAGATCATCTTTCGCAAATCGGACGGCCGCCTCCTGGGAGCGCAGGCGGTCGGTCAGGACGGGGTGGATAAGCGCATCGATGCGATTGCGATGGCCATCCAGTTGGGAGCGACCGTCTACGACCTGGAAGAATCCGAGCTGTGCTACGCACCGCAGTTCGGCAGCGCCAAGTCGCCGGTCAACTTTGCGGGGATGGTTGCGGCGGATGTCCTGCGTGGCGACTTGCCCCTGAGCCACTGGAATACCCTCCGGTGTAACGGCCGGGATGCCGGCCGGGATACCGGCCAGGATGAGTTTCTCCTGGATGTGCGCCATCCGGCGGAGCTCGCCGTAGAGGGCGTGCCGGGTGCGGTCAACATCCCGCTGGATCAGCTCCGCGCCCGTCTCGCCGAGCTGCCCCGCGACCGGGAGATCCACGTCATCTGCCGCTCAGGCCAGCGTGCCTACTACGCCACGCGCATCCTGCTGCAAAACGGGTTTATGGCCCGCAACCTATCGGGAGGCATGCTATCCCGAACGATTCTATCAACAGATTAAAAGGAGAAAAATATGTCGGAAAAATATAGTTTCATCGTCGTCAAGTACCCCCTGAAAGAGACCGGGGAAGCCGCCCTGCAGGCGGTCAAGGAATTGGCCAAGGAGAAGATCGTCAAGCTCAAGGATGCTGTGGCAATCACCAAGAGCGAGAAGGGCAAGATCAAGCTACACCAGACCAAGGACGACCCTGCCAGCAAAGGCTTTCTCAAAGGCGGCGTGATCGGGATCATCTTCGCCGTGCTGTTCGGCGGAGCGGCCTGGATCGCCGTCGGTGCGCTGTTGGGCACTGCGTTTGCCATGTTCGATCGCGGCATCAAGAACAAGCTGCTTAAGGAGCTGGGCGAGAAAATGACCACGGATGAATCGGCGCTGGCTGTGCTGGTTGAAGAGGCCGATTGGGATGTGGTTAAAGAGCGCATGGCGGCGCACAACTTCCAGGGCGAGGTGGTGATCTCCGAGATCGTGGAGGAGCACCTGGACAAGGTCGAGGAGCTGGCTGAAGACAGCAAGACGGTCGAGGTCGTGCCAGAAGAGGTCGAGCTGCCGGTAGAGTGAACTGGCATCGCATTTCAGGTGTCAGTGTTGGCAATAACCGATGAAGATCTAGACCTAATGGATAGGAGATAAATCATGCGAAGACGAGGAGTAGGTCCCGGAAGGGGTCCAGCAAGAAGGAGTGTTATGCGCAGGCACCGCCGGATGCGCAGGCGGATGCGCAGAAGAATGATCGTTGCCGGCGGCGTGATCGTTGCCGTTGGGGCGAGTGCGGTTAAGATGTCGCAGAGCGAGGTACAGCAGGTCGAGCAGCAAACCGGAAAGAAGGTTGAGGACCTTTCAGAAGAACAACTGGATGCCGCCATGAGCGATCTCGGCATCGAAGGTCAAGAGCCAACCGATCAGGAAGTCGCCATGCTCGAGGCGGAAGAGGATAAGAACCCGTCCGTCTGAATTACGGATTTCGTGATTGGCTACAGGTCTGCCATCACCGCCGGTCCGGTGAGGACCAGCTGAATGGATAGAGAAACACAAGATTACCCCGGAGAAAAGCAAGTACGGTCAACCGACCACCTGCTTTCCCGGGAAACTCATAAGAAAAAAAAGGAGTAATAAGCCATGGGTACGATGATATTCAAAGGTAAGACAATGCGGTCCGTCGATGTGGACTGGAACGAGTTCTACTACACCAACTGCCCCCTGATCTCGTGCAGCAACGTGGACCAGGAACTCGGCTGGGTGAAGGAGGAGTTC
>Ga0209254_10004579_pt1 | contig 12672 bp, 8 predicted proteins | sample FrelakmetDIP11DI_FD_187148 | JGI IMG/M metagenome (GOLD analysis project Ga0209254, IMG submission 187148) | Freshwater lake sediment microbial communities from the University of Notre Dame, USA, for methane emissions studies - DIP11 DI (SPAdes)... | ecosystem: Environmental > Aquatic >...
GTCTTGGTCAGGGCGACCGTCTGCGGGCTGCACCAACCGCACAGCTCCGCTGCGTCGCCCACCACATAGACCGTCGCGTCGGCCGGCGTATAGTCGGGCACCACGGCCTGGAAGGTGACCGCCACCTTCTGCGCCTCGGCCGTGGCCTCGACCTGGTTGGAATACCCGGAGCGGTTAAAGCTGGTGTCCACCGCCTGGACGACATAGTAGTAGGTCTGACCGCTGGTCACGGCCGTGTCGGTATAGACCGTCGTCGGCGCCAACACGCGGGCGATCTTGGTTCCCACCGTGCCGCTCACCTCGGAGCGATAAAGGTCGTAGGCGTACAGCGTCGGATCGCCGGTGACCGGATCCCAGGCAAGGACGATCCAATCGGCCGCCCAGTCGGCCACCCGCAGGTTGAGCGGCTTGGCCGGCGGCGTGGTATCCCCTGACGGCAGGACGGTCAGGCTGCCGGGCGGGCCGCCGGGTGTGTACGCATAGGTCCAGTCGCGGCCCTGGGTGGTGCTAAAGCGGGCCAGGTAGTCGAAGGTGCCCGTTGTCTCGGGTATGAGCGCCGCGGCGTACTGGTCGTTGCTGCCCACGTCGGCCACGTAGGCCATCGGCACCCACGTGTCCCACGTATCAGCGGGCGTGCCAGTGGGTCCATAGCCCAGTTCGGCCACGACGCCCTGCCCCGGGCCGACCGGCTCGGTCAGGCCAGGGATCCAAACCTGGGCGGATATCGGCTGGGTTGGGCTGATGCCGATGGTGTGGACGATGGCCGGCGGCTCCAGACCGCCGACCCAGCCGATCGCCTTGTGCGGCAGCGCCGAGACCTCGTTCGAGCGTGCACTCTCGTTGCCCGCCGCGTCGAGGGCCGTGACCACATAGTAATACCAGGTGCCGTTGCTCACTGTCGAGTCGTCGTAGGTTATGCCCGTCAGGCCTGAGGCGATCAGGGTGTAGCCGCCGCCCGTGACGTAGCTGCGATACAGGTTGTAACCGGCAGCACCTGCCGCAGCATTCCAGAAGAGCTGCACCAGGCTGTCGCCCTCTGTCGCGAACAGGTTGGCCGGGGCATCGGGCGGAGTCAGGTCCTGGCCGGCGTTGACGGTCAGGACCGCGCCCCACAGCGGCGCCACCGTCAGAGCGATCTGCCCGCCGGTGACAGTGTAGCTGCCGCCGTTCAGCTCGTCGGTCAGGGCCGTGCCTTCGGGCAGGTAGCCGCTCACCTCCACTGCCACGGCCTGGTTAACACCAAGAGCCGCCGTATTGCGGTTGACCACCACCACCGCCGCATCACCTGTCCCCGTCAGGGGGTCGCCCAGCTTGCGGCCATAGGCGTACACCTGGGTGGCGTCATCGGCCAGCAGCGTGTCGAACGAGCCGGTGCGCAGCGCCGGGTGGCCGTTGCGGATGGTCGTCAGCGCCGCATAGTGGGCCTGCATGGCCGCGTCCTGCTGGCGCCAGGGCGGCAGGTCGCCATAGCCCGGCTCGTCGGGCCAGGGGAAGGGCTGGCGGTTGTACGGGTCGCTGTAAAAAACACCGCCGGGGTTGCCACCGCTCGCCTGGCCAAAGCCGGTTAGGCCCACCTCATCACCATAGTAGATCGTCGGCGCGCCGGGCATGGTCATCTGGACGATGGCCAGAACCTTCTGGCGGGCCTTGCCGTCGGTGTAGTCGGGATCGGTCGGGTCGCCGTCCTGATCGAGCGGGATCAACACCCGGTTGGTGTCGTGGCTGTCCACCAGGTTCATCAAAGCATACCACGCCTCGGCCGGATAGTCCTCCTCGATGCTGTGCATCACCTTGTCGAACCGGCTGACGGTCAATGCCGGAATGACGCTGTTGGTGTCCTGCCAGTTCGTCTCGCGCAGCAGCCCGATCAGCGCGTTGCGGAAGCGGTAGTTCATGGCGCTGTCCAACTGGTCGCCCAGGATAAAGCGGCTGGCGTCGCCCCACTCCTCGGCAATCGTGATCGCGTCTGGGTTGGCGGTGCGGATGTAGGGCCGCCAGTCCTGCCAAAAGGTCGAGTTGACGTCGCCGGCCACGTCCAACCGCCAGCCGTCGGCGCCCTGGCTCAGCCAGTAAGCGCCGATAGCCGGCGCCGTGCGGTACAGGTAGTCACGCACTGTCTGTTCGTCGGTCGTGTTCAGCTTGGGCAGTGAGTCAAAGCCCCACCATGCCTGATAGTTGGTGTCGCCGGCGCACACGCCGGTGCCGGGCGGGCTGGCCGGGGTAAAGTAGTACCAGGAGCGGTACGGGCTGTTCACGTCCTCGCAGGCGCCCACAGAAGTGGGATAGCGGCCATAGCGGTCAAAATAGGCACTGTCGCTGGAGGTGTGGTTAAAGACGCCGTCCAGCATCAGGTGCATGTCCCGCGCCTCCAGGGCGGCAACCAACGCCTGGAAGGCCGCCAGGTCGCCAAAATTGTCGTCGACGGCCTCATAGTTGGTGGTATCGTACTTGTGGTTGGATGGCGATTCAAAGATCGGGTTCAGATACAAGGTGGTGACGCCCAGGGTTTGCAGATAGTCCAGCTTGTCGATGATCCCCTGCAGATCGCCGCCATAGAACAGCTTGCTATACGAGTTGTACCACGGTCCGGCCTCGCGCGGGTCAGGCACGATCCAGTTCCACTGCGGCGCTTCGAGCACGCCGGGGGTTTCGTTGTAGAAAAAGGTACCGCTGATCGGGTCGTTGGCCTCCACCCCATTGCGAAAGCGGTCGGGGAAGATCTGGTACACGACCGCATTCTTGAACCAGTCGGGCGTGTCGAAGGCCGGGTCGTAGACGTCGATCTGCCACGAATAGTCGGGCGAATCGTCGTACGCCTGGCCCAGCCCGCCGTCGAAAAGGTTGTCGTCCTCGTAATAGTCGGTATCGGTGCCGTCAGTCACGACAAAGCGGTAGTAGAGGACCGTCAGATAATCGGGCGCGGCCAACTCCAGTTGCCAGATGTCATAGTCGTACGGATCGCTGGGGATGGTGGCAACCAGGGCCATCGGGTAGAGCGCCTGAGCAGCCAAAGTTGTGTCCCATACCCGGACATCGACGCCGGTCACGTCGCCGGCGTAGGTGCGGAAGCGCAGTTTGACCGGGGTGTTCTTCGGTACAGCGCCAAACGGCGCCCGGTAAAGATCGTCGCGCGAGTTGTGCTCCAACCCGTCCCACCACACAGTGTCGTCGTGGCCTGGCACGGCGTGGGTCGCCGCCTGGATGCGGCCGCTGACCAGGTCCAGCCAGAAGTAGACGACCTCGTTGGGCGATGCCGTGTTAAATGCGACCGTACCGGCGTTGGCCGAACGGTTGTCTGCGCCGACGGCATCCCACGTGCCGGTCCGCACCGCCTTGAACTCGTGGCTGCCGGCGGCCGGCACCGGGTAGGCCAACAGGTAACGCCCATAGCCGGCGGCAGCCATCGCCGTGACCGGGTTGCTGTTCCCCCAGCCCTGCCAGTCGCCTACGGCCGTCCAACCGGTCACATCGTCGTTGGCATTCAGGATATTCGTCTGCGGCGCCCAATCGTCGCTATAGGTGTTGGTGTCGAAGGTCAGGCGGACCACCTGGTCGGCAATCGTGGTCACCAGCCAGCTATTGCCGCTGGCGGGATAGCTGGTACTCCAGTCGGCGGTCGCCACCTTCCACTCGTAACGGTTCGCCGCGGCGATCGTCACCTCGGCGGAAAAGATGCCATCCGCCGGCAGCAGGTCGCCGTTGGTGCCGTCGTCGACCAGCGGGTTGGTAGTACCCCAGCCATTGAAATCGCCCCGAGCGTACCAGGGCGAGGCGGGCGGCGTGCCGGGCAAGTAAACACGGATGCGACCGGCCGACAGATCGAGCAGGAAGTAGACTATCTGGTTGGGCGAAGAGGTAGTAAAGGCGATGGTGGAAGCATTGACCGAGCGGTTGTCGGCGCCGATGGCGTCCCACGCGCCGGTGCGCACGGCCTTGAACTCGTGGCTGCCGTCAGCCGGAACCGGGTAGACCAGCAGGTAGCGTCCGTAGCCGGTGGGGGTCATGGCCGTGGCCGGGTTGCTGTTCCCCCAGCCCTGCCAGTCGCCCACCGCCGTCCAGGCTGTCACGCCGTCGTCCGCGTTCAGGATGTTGGTCTGCGGCGCCCAACCGTCGCTATAGGTGTTGGTATCGAAGGTGAGGCGGACCACCTGATTGGCGGCCGTGGTCACCAGCCAGCTATTGCCGCTGGTGGGGTAGCTGACACCCCAGTCGGTGGTCGCCACCTTCCACTCGTAGCGGTTCGCCGCAGCGATGGTGACGTCGGCAGTAAAGATGCCGTCGTCGGGCACCAGGTCGCCGTTGGTGCCGTCGTCGACCAGGGGGTTGGTGGTGCCCCAGCCGTTGAAATCGCCCCGGGCGTACCAGGGCGAGGGCGCCAGCGTAGCCTGTGGGGTTCCCTGAAAGGCGGCAGCCGGCACGGGGGTGGAGCTGCCCAGGAGACCCAGCAGAACGGTCAGCACATAGATCATATGGATAGTTTTTCGTTTCACGGGATTTCCTCCTTCAGTGAGTTGGGAAAATTATAAGCCCGACCCTGCCTGGTGTCAAAAGCCGGATCTTTCAGAAACATGGTTTCTTGGAGAAATCGGGTTTCTGGGTATACTTACAGCATGAGCCGATCCCTGGTCATCGTCGAGTCGCCGGCCAAGGCGCGCACCCTGACCGGCATCCTGGGGCCGGGCTACCAGGTGGTGGCCTCGCTGGGCCACGTCCGCGACCTGCCGGCCAAGGACCTGGGCGTTGACCTGGACGCGCGCTTTAGCCCTCACTACGTGACCGCCCCCGGCAAGCAAAAGACGATCCAGCGCCTGCGCCAGGCGGCCCAGGGAGCGGCCACGATCTACCTGGCCACCGACCCCGACCGCGAAGGGGAGGCGATCGCCTGGCACGTGCTCCAGGTGCTCAAGCTGCCCAAAGGCACGCCGGTCCACCGCGTCGCATTTCACGCCATCACCCCGGCGGCGGTCCAGGCCGCCATGGACCAGCCTGGCCCGCTCGACGAACACCTGGTCGAAGCCCAGCAGACGCGGCGCATCCTGGATCGGCTGGTCGGCTACAAGGTCAGCCCGCTGCTGTGGCGGCGCGTTCGTGGAGTCGGCGCCTACAAACGCCGGGGCGGCGGTCTGTCGGCGGGACGGGTGCAGACGGTTGCCCTGCGCCTGGTGGTCGACCGCGAGCGCGAGATCGAGGCCTTTGTCCCGGAGGAGTACTGGACACTGGAAGCGTGTCTAGTTCAGCAGGCCGAGGAAGGCCGGCCTGCACCGACACCCTTCCTGGCCCAATTGTGGCGGATCGGCAAAGACAAGCCCGACCTGAAAACGCAGGCGGACGTCCAGCGGATCGTAGACGATCTGGCGCCGGGCGGCGACCTGAAGGCGACGCTGTGGTGGGTGGAGAGCAGCGAGACGCTGCGCAAGAACCGGCGGCCTGACCCGCCCTTTACCACCAGCACCATGCAGCAGGCCGCCGCGCGCTCGCTGCGCTTCCCGCCCGGCCTGACGATGAAGCTGGCCCAGCAGTTGTACGAGGGGATAGCGCTGGGCGAGGCGGGCACGGTTGGGCTGATCACCTACATGCGCACCGACTCGACGGCGGTCGCCCCTGAAGCCCAGGCTGCGACGCGGGAGGTGATCGAGCGTTTCTGGGGGGCCAACTACCTGCCTGCCAGGTCGCCGGTGTACCACACCAAGGTCAAATCGGCGCAGGAGGCCCACGAGGCGATCCGGCCCACCGACCCGCAGCGCACGCCCAAGGCGGTGCGGCCCTTCCTCGACGACAAGCTGGCGGCGCTGTACGAGCTGATCTGGCGGCGGTTCATCGCCAGCCAGATGGCCGACGCCCTGTACGACGTGACCACCGCCCTCATCCCCACCGCCCGCAATGAGCGAGCCAACCGCCTGCCCTACCTGTTCCGTGCCGTCGGCCGGCTGCTGGTCTTTGACGGCTTTCTAAAGGTGTACGAGGAAGGCCGTGACCCTGGTGAAGAGTCGGAAGAGGGTGGCCCACTGCCCCCTCTACACCCCGGCGAGCCGCTCGACCTGCTGGAGCTGATCCCCAAGCAGCACTGGACCCAGCCGCCGCCGCGCTACACCGAGGCGTCGCTGATCAAAGAGCTGGAAAAGCGGGGCATCGGCCGGCCGTCGACCTTTGCCGGGATGGTCGACCTGATCCAGGACCGGGGTTACGTGGCCAAGGAGCAGCGCTTCTTAAAGCCAACGCCACTGGGGTTCGCCGTATGCGACCTGCTGGTCGGCTTTTTCCCCGACCTGTTCGACTATGGCTTTACCGCCCAGATGGAGGACACGCTGGACGAAATCGCCGGCGGCCGCGCCGGGCGGCTGGCGACGCTGGAGGCGTTCTGGGCCGGGCTCGAGCCGGCCTTACAAAAGGCCGGAGCCGAGATGCCCAAGGTTCAGGTCGAAACGCCGCCCGCGCCGGCCAGGCGGGCGGGCAAAACAGGCAGGGCCAAGGGCAAAGCAGCCACGCCTACGGGCAAGACCTGCCCACAGTGCGGCGGCGCGTTGGTCCAGCGCAAGGGCAAATACGGGCCTTTTGTAGGCTGCTCCCACTATCCCACCTGCCGGTACATCGAAAAGACAACAAACCAATCGCGCTCATAGGCCCAATGCCTTTTCCACCGTCTGGGGTGGATGATACTGAACGGTACCGATCTCTTCTGCCGAGAACCACCGGGGCATCTTTTGCCCATAGCGGTGCTGTGCCTCGGCCGCCAGCTCGCCTCCGGCGACGCTCCCGGAAAAGGTGATGGTGATGCTGTGCCACGGCCTGTCGGGCAGGATCACCTCGCTGACGTCCAGCAGCCCGGTGATCCGCGCCTCCAGGCCGGTTTCCTCGGCAAACTCGCGGATGGCGGCCTGCTGCAGGCTCTCGCCAAACGTCACACTGCCGCCGGGGACGTTCCACTGGACCGAGCCCGCATCCGTGTTGTAGTGAGGCACCAGGAGGAGATTCTGTTCGTGAACGACAGCCAGACAGGCGCGGATGTGGATGACGTCTGTCATGGGCCGTTATCGGCCCAGGACCAGGGTGACATAGTAATACACAACCGGTGCTACAAACAGCAGGCTGTCGATCCGGTCGAACATACCGCCGTGGCCGGGGATCAGGTCGCTGAAATCCTTGACCTTCATCTGCCGCTTGACCATCGACTTGGCCAGGTCGCCAAAGGGCGCCACGGTGGCGACCAGCGCCCCTAGCGCCAGCCCGTGAAGCCAGGGCAGATCGACCAGCCAGTAGCCGAGCAGGATCGTCGCAGCCACCCCGCCGACCCAGCCGCCGACGGTACCCTCCCACGTTTTCTTGGGGCTGAGGTAGGGGCTGCAGGGGTGCCGGCCAATAGCCTTGCCGACGAAATAGGCCGCGCTGTCGTTGATCCAGGTGACCAGGAAGGTGAGCGCCAGCCAGCGCGTGCCGGCGCCCAGGTCAAATGGGGCCGACAGGTCACGGATCAGGACAAAGTGGCTGCCCAGAAAGCCCAGCCACAGGGCCGCGCCTAGGGTCAGCGCCCAGCTTTGGGTGGGCTGGCCTTCGGGCGGACGCAGGAGCTGCCAGGTCAGAGTACCGACGATCGAGGCAGCCAGCACCAGGCCAAACAGCGGCCAGTCCGGAAAGCGGGCCGCCGCCACCAGGGCGGCGATGGACAGAGCCGCGGCCGGCAGGGAGGGGCGATAGCCCGCCTCGGCCATCAGGTGGAACAGCTCGTGGGCAGCCCGCACCGTTACGGCCAGGATCGCGGCAGCCAGCACCCACCCCCCGGCGTAGGTCAGCGCCGCAACCAGAGGGACCAGCACCAACGAGCTCAGGACTCGCGTGCGGAGCATGGGATCGGGTTAGCCGCTGCCCTGCCCGGCCAGCTCGCAGGGCGCAGCATAGTCATCTTTGATCCTGCCAAAGCGGCGATCGCGCTGGCCATAGGCGACCAGAGCCTGGCACAGCTCGTCTCGGCCAAAATCAGGCCAGAAGGTGGGCGTCACATAGTACTCTGCATACGCCGACTGCCACAGCATGAAACCGCTGGTGCGCATCTCGCCGCTGGTGCGGATGATCAGGTCGGGGTCAGGCTGGCCGGCAGTGCACATATAGCGGGACAGCAGTGCTTCGTCCACCTGATCGGCGGGGATGCCGTCGCGGATAATCTGTCGTACCGCCTGCACGATTTCATCCCGGCCGCCATAGTCAAAGGCTACGTTGAGCACGATGCGGGTGTTGTTCTTGGTCAGCTCGACCGCGTCGCGGACCTGCTTTTGCAGCCGCTCGGGCAGGCGGTCCAGGTGGCCCAGATGGCGCAGTTGCACGCCTTCCTTGTGCAGCTCTCTCATCTCCCGCCGGATCATCTCTTGCAGGATGCGCAGCAGACCCTTGACCTCCTTCTCCGGACGCCGCCAATTCTCGGTGGAAAAAGCCCAGATGGTGAGGGTTTCGATCCCGAATTCGACGCACGCCCTAAGAACGGGCCGGAGGTTCTCCGTTCCGGCCCGGTGGCCGGCCAGTCGCGGCAGCCCTCGTGCCGTGGCCCAGCGACCGTTGCCGTCCATGATAATTGCCACATGGCGCGGCACTTGGTCCATTCCTATCTGTTCAGATGACACTTTCCTTACTCCTTGTGGCTGAAAACAAAAGGAGGTTGAGGCACGCCGCGATGGTCTGCTCAACCCCCTGCTCAGATCCTCAGCCGGCCCGGCCAGCCGGCTAGACCTCCATGACTTCCTCTTCCTTGCGCTGGCCGAAAGCGTCGATCTTGTCCACGAACTCGTCGGTGAGCTTCTGGATCTCCTCTTTGCCCTGGAAAAAGTCGTCTTCGGAGATCATCTTTTCCTTCTCAAAGTCCTTGAGATCGTTGAGCGCGTCACGGCGCAGATTGCGCACGGAAACCCGCGCCTCTTCTACTCGCCTGGATACCAGCTTGACCAGATCCCGGCGCCGCTCTTCAGTCAGGCGCGGGATGTTCAGGCGGATCAGCTTGCCGTCGTTGGACGGGGTCAAGCCCAGGTCCGACTTTTGTATGGCCCGTTCGATGGCCGCCAGCGCGGATGGGTCCCAGGGCCGGATCACCAACAGGCGGGGCTCTGGCACGGCGATGCTGGCTATCTGGTTAAGCGGCGTCGGCGTGCCGTAATAGTCCACCGGCAGCCGTTCGACCAACGCCGGCGATGCCCGGCCGGTGCGGAGGGTCAACAGGTCGTCCTGTAGCGCCTCTATCGTTTTTTTCATGCGCTCCCGTACTTCTGCCAACACCTCGTCTATCATATCCCCTCCTTGCTCATCTACCACTCTAGGCAAAGCGCGTCATTCTGAGCGAAGCGAAGAATCTCCAACTCAATGGCTGATCATAGTGCCGACCGGCTTGCCCATGATCGCATTGATTAACGCACCTGGCTGCCACAGGTCCAGGACGATGATCGGGAGATGGTTGTCCATACACAGTGAGATGGCGGTCGAGTCGAGCACGCCCACGCGCATGTTCAAGGCGTCGATATAGGTCAGATGAGCAAAGCGTTGCGCATTGGGGTTCACCAGCGGGTCTTCGGCGTACACTCCGTCCACCTTGGTCGCCTTGATGACCAGGTCAGCATCGATCTCCATGGCCCGCAGGGCAGCCGCCGTATCGGTGGTAAAGTAAGGGTTGCCTGTGCCGGCAGCCAGGATCACCACCCGGCCCTTTTCCAGGTGGCCGATGGCCCGCAGGCGGATGTAGGGTTCGGCCACCGCTCGCATCTCGATGGCGGTCTGAACGCGGCTCGGCACCCCGATCCGTTCCAGAGCATCGGCCAGGACCAGGGCGTTGATGACCGTAGCCAGCATCCCCATGTGATCGGCCGTGGAGCGATCCATGCCATGCTCCAGGCCAATCTCCCCCCGCCAGATATTTCCCCCACCGATTACGATGGCGATCTCGACGTCATGATCCTTGATCTCCTTGATCAACGTCGCGACTTCGGTAGCCCGGTCTGGATCGACGCCAAACCCTTCCGCGCCAGCCAGCGCCTCTCCACCCAACTTGAGTAGGATACGCCTGTAGCTGATCGCCACCATCATCCTCCTTGCTCAGCTCGCCCTATGAGCGGGTGGCCGCCCCCCGGTTGTGTTCTGCCCGGCCAGGGGCGGCCTGGCCAGGCACTAGTTGCCAACTTCAAAGCGGACAAAGCGCCGCACGACGAGGTTCTCACCCAACAGCGCGTTCTTTTGTTGGACCAGTTCGCCGATCGTGATCGACGGATCCTTGATGAATGGCTGCTCAAAGAGACAGTTCTCTTCGTAGAATTTGGCCAACTTGCCTTCCACGATCTGCTGGATGACACGCTCCGGCTTGCCCGAATCCTTCACCTCGGCCTGATACTTGGCCCTTTCCTCATCGAGTGCCTCTGCCGGCACGCTCTCTTTTGTCATGTATAGCGGCTTGGCAGCCACAACTTGCATCGCCAGGTCGTGAGCCAGCTCCTGGAACTGTTCCGTGCGGGCGACGAAATCGGTTTCGCAGTTCAGTTCCACCAATGCCGCCACCTTGCTGCCCGCGTGCACATACGATCCGATCAGCCCTTCCCTGGCTTCGCGGTCGGCACGCTTGGCCGCGGCCGCCATCCCCTTCTCGCGGAGGTAGGCCACCGCCTTTTCGAGATCGCCGTCGTGCATGACCAAAGCCTCCTTGCAATCCAGGACGCCGGCCCCGGTTGCCTCGCGGAGTTCTTTGACCATCTGTGCTGTAATGGTTGCCACGTCTGTTGTCCTTCCTTGATCTATCTCAAACCTGCCATCTACCCTGCTGATGGACAGGATTATTCCTCGTCGTCCTCGAGCTCGTCGTCCTCGAGCTCTTCCTCTTCTTCCTCTTCTAGCTCGTCCTCAAACTCCATCGCACCTGCGCGCAGCTTGGCCAGTGTCGCTGCCCCCAGATACTTTTCGTCTTCGGCCTCCCCTTCGTCGACCTGCAGCGCCTGGCGAACCTGCAACCCTTCGTTCACCGCATCGGCCAGGTATTCGACGATCAGCTTGATAGCACGAATGGCATCGTCGTTAGAGGGAATGACAAAATCGATCGGATCGGGATCGCAGTTGGTATCCACCATAGCCATGATGGGGACGCTGAGGATATTGCACTCCTTGACGGCGATGGCCTCACGGCGCACATCCACGATCACCACCAGATTGGGCAGCCGGGTCATCTTTTTCAACCCGCCCAGTCGCCGGTTCAGCTTGTCAATCAACTGCTCCAGTCTGAGGGTTTCCTTCTTGGGCAGGCGCTCCAGATCGCCGGTATCGCGGCGCCGCTCCAATTCCAGGAGGTAAGCCAGCCGCTGCCGGATCGTCTGCCAGTTGGTCAGGGTACCCCCCAGCCACCGCTGCTCGATGTACGGCATGGAGCAGTTCTCGGCCGCCTGGACGACGCTCTCCTGGGCCTGTTTCTTGGTGCCGACAAAGAGAATGCTGCCACCGTTGGCGACCGTGTCGCGCACCAGGTTATACGCCTGTTCGAGCCTGACGATCGTTTGCTGAAGATCGATGATGTGAATGCCGTTCCGCTCGGTGAAAATGAACGGCTTCATCTTGGGGTTCCATCGCCGCGTGCGATGGCCAAAGTGCACTCCTGCCTCCAGGAGCGCCTTCATACTGACATTCGCCACTGTTGCCTCCTACGTTGTTTTTTGCCTCCACCCCCTTCGTCCCGGTTGGGCACCGGCGTCTGGCTTACGCCGGCACAACCCGCCCAGTCTGAGGGTGTGCGAGTTAGTCGAGCGGCAAGTATAGCATAGAGCCAGGCAATAGGCAAATGCCGTTATGCCCTGGACGCCACCTCCTGACCATACTTCAGCAGCGCCTTGAGCCCCTGCTCAGTAGGCGCCTCGGCATAGACCCGCAGCACCGGCTCTGTGCCGGATGGGCGGATAAGCAGCCAGCTTTCATCTTCCAGGCGATATTTCACGCCGTCCAGTGTATCCACCGCCCGCATGGCCACGCCGCCGATCTTGGTCGGGGCATCGCCGGTCAGGCGAGCCACCATCTCTTGCTTGGATACAGGGTATCGGAGGCGCAAGTCGGTGCGGGCATAACATGCCGGACCGGCGACCTGCTGGATGTCAGCCACCAGCTCGTGAAGCGGGCAGCCTGCGTCGGCGATAATCTCGAGCAAGAGCAACCCCATCAAGACACCGTCACCCTCGGGGATATGTCCCCGGATGGAAAGCCCTCCCGATTCTTCTCCGCCGATCAGTACCTCCCCCTGGAGCATATAGTCGGCAATGTGGTTAAAGCCCACGGGGGTCTCTTTCAGAGGGAGGTTGTAGCGGGCAGCCAGGCGATCGACCATCATCGTCGTCGATACGGTCTTGACGGCTGTCCCCCTCCAGCCCCGTTTTTCCACCAGATAACGCAGCGCCAGGGCAAAGATGTGATGCGGGTCCACAAAGCTGCCCAGGCAATCCATGGCGCCAATACGATCGGCGTCGCCATCGGTGGCCAGACCCACATCGGCGTGGTAAGATTGGATGGAAGCCGCCAGGGCATTCAGGTACTTGGCAATCGGCTCAGGATGGATGCCGCCAAAACCCGGGTTCATCTCGCTCCGAATCTCGTGGATGTGGCAGCGGGTGCGAGCCAGCAGGGCGCCGATGCTCCCCCGACCGGCGCCATACATCGCATCGTGCACCACCCTGAGTT
>Ga0209254_10004580_pt1 | contig 12672 bp, 9 predicted proteins | sample FrelakmetDIP11DI_FD_187148 | JGI IMG/M metagenome (GOLD analysis project Ga0209254, IMG submission 187148) | Freshwater lake sediment microbial communities from the University of Notre Dame, USA, for methane emissions studies - DIP11 DI (SPAdes)... | ecosystem: Environmental > Aquatic >...
CAAGTGACCCTCGAAGCCTTCAACCCCTTCATCCCCCTGAACGCCGAGGAGTCGGGGATCCCGGCCATAGTCCTTCGCTATCGGCTCAAGAACCTCGCGAGCCGCCCAGTCAAGGTCACGGTCGCCGGGTCGATCCTGAACCCTATCGGATTCGATGGCATCGGGATGATCGACGGCCTGGGGTCTGACAAGTTCGGCTGGAACATCAACCGCATCTACAAGGAAGCCCTGCTCTCGGGCCTGTTCATGAGCAACGACAAGGTCATGCACTACGCGCCCGCCCACGGCACCCTGGCCTTGGCCACGACCTGGAAGGACATCACCTATCTCACCCATTGGGTCCGCGGCGACTGGTGGGACGACCTCCAGACCTTCTGGGACGATTTCCGGGACGACGGCCGCCTGAAAGACTTGAGCGAGGCCAGCCCCTCGCCCGAGAAACAAACGGACGTCGGCACGCTGGGCCTGGTCGCGACGCTCGCCCCGTTCGAGGAAGTCGAGCTGCCGTTCATCCTGTCCTGGAATTTCCCCAATGTCCTGAATGACTTCGACATCCTCCGCGACCGCCGGGGCGGCATCCTCAAGAACCGCTACGCCGAGCGGTTCCCCGACGCCTGGGCCGCGGCCAAATACCTGGCCCAGAATCTCCCCGCCTTGGAGCGCGAAACACGTCGCTTCCGGGACATCTTCTTCAATTCGACCCTGCCGGCCTATGTTCTGGACGCCGTCTCGAGCCAGGCGGCCACGATCCGGACAACGGCCTGCCTCTGGCTCGCCGGCGGGGCGTTCTTCGGCTTCGAGGGCTGCAACGACCAGCGCGGCTGCTGTCCGCTCAACTGCGGTCACGTCTGGAACTACGAGCAGTCCCTGGCCTTTCTCTTCCCGGCCCTGGAGCGCTCGATGCGCGAGACGGATTTCCTCATCAACCTCAAGCCGGACGGAGCCATGGCCTTCCGCACCTCTCTGCCCCTCGACCCCAAGTTCTTATGGGGATTCAAGCCCGCGGCCGACGGCCAGATGGGACGGATCATCAACCTCTACCGGGATTGGCAGGTCACGGGCGACACGGCCTTCGTGAAGAAGATCTGGCCCCAGGTCCGCAAAGCCCTGGAATACGCCTGGGTCCAGTGGGACGCCGACCGCGACGGACTGCTCGAGGGCGAACAGCACAACACCTACGACATCGAGTTCTACGGCCCGAACAGCATGCTCAGCGGTTTCTATCTCGGCGCGCTCCTGGCCGGCCGGAGGATGGCCGAGGCCGTGGGCGACTCCGAGGCCGCCCGGGCCTTCGGCGAGGTGTTCGACAAGGGCCGCCGCGCCTACGACGCCCTGCTGTGGAACGGCGAGTACTACATCCAGAAATACGACGGGGTCATGGAGAAGAAGTACCAGTACGGCCAGGGCTGTCTTTCGGACCAGCTCCTCGGTCAGTGGCTCGCCATGGTCGCCGGGCTGGGACGCTTCCTGCCCGAGGATCGCCTGCGCTCGTCCCTCGGCGCGATCTACCGCAACAATTTCATGACGGATTTTCGCGAGCACTCCAACGCCCAAAGGACCTACGCCTTGAACGACGAGAAAGGCCTGCTTCTGTGCTCCTGGCCCAAGGGCGGCCGGCCGCCGCTCCCGTTCCCGTATTCCGACGAGGTCTGGACCGGGATCGAATACCAGGTCGCCTCGCACCTGATCTACGAAGGTCTCCTCACCGAAGGCCTGTCCGTGGTCAAGGCCGCCCGCGACCGCTACGACGGCCTGGCCCGCAACCCCTGGGACGAGCTCGAGTGCGGCCATCACTACGTTCGGGCCATGTCCTCCTGGGGCCTGCTTCTCGCTCTCTCCGGGTTCGAATACTCCGCGCCCGAGATGAGAATCGGCTTCGCTCCCAAGGTCTTTCCCGAGGAATTCCGCACGTTTTGGAGCATGGGCTCGGGCTGGGGCGAGTTTTCCCAAAGCTTCAAGTCGGGAGAACCGGGGAAAGTGTGCTTGACTGTCGCTTCCGGCAAGATCAGCCTCAGGCAATTCACGTTCAAGCTTCCCGCTCCGGCCTCGAGCCTCACGGTCAAGGCCGAGGGCCAACCCGCGGCGAAGCTGACGCTCAAGGTCGAAGGAGAGCGCGTGACAGTCTCCTGGCCGAAGCCCGTGACACTGACCGCGGGCCAGGAGCTAGAGCTAGAGGTTGTCGGCCGCTAACCGTCGCCCGGGGCTTTGGCCGCGCCGCCAAGATGTGTATAATCAACGCATGAAGAATAAACTCGCCCTGCTCACTCTCGGTGCCCTGCTCGCCCTTCCGTTGGCGCTCAGCGCGCAAACCGCCTCGGCGAAAGCCCCGGAGGCGTCCGTCCCGACCGAACCGCCCAAGGGCCGCCTGATCATCATCGGCGGGGGAGGCAGCATTGAGCCGATCCTCAAGCGTTTCATCAGCCTGGCCGAGCGTTTCCAGAGCGGCAAGATCGTCATCTATATGATGGCCTCCGGCGTGCCGATGGAGACCGGGCCGGAGTCGCTCGAGGAGTTCAAGGCGGCCGGGGCCAAGAACGCCGTCTGGTTCAACCTGACCCGGGAACAGGCCCTGGTCCAGGACAACGCCGACGCGCTGAACGACGTGGGCGGCATCTATTTCGAGGGCGGCGACCAGGCCTATCTGACCGCGGCCCTGCTCGGCACGCCGGTCCTGGCCAAGATCAAGGAGCTCCACCGCAAGGGCGCGGTCGTCGGCGGGACGAGCGCCGGCGCCGCGGTCATGAGCGAGGTCATGATCACCGGCGACGAGCGGCGCATGCCCGGCGGCGAGGAGATCGAGTGCGATAAGTTCCGGACGATCGAGGCGGGGAACATCGTCACCGCCCCGGGCTTCGGATTCATCACCACGGCCGTGATCGACCAGCATCACATCTATCGAAAGCGCACGAACCGCCTCATCAGCGTCATCGCCGAGCACCCCGACCTCCTGGGCGTGGCCATCGACGAGGACACGGCCGTCGAGGTCGCCCCCGACCAGACCTTCGAGGTCGTCGGCGACAAGTGCGTCCTCGTCCTCGACGCGGGCCGGGCCAAGATCACGCCCCTGGCCTCCCCGCTCATGAAGATGGAGTCGATGATCCTGCATCTCCTGACCCCCGGCTCGCGCTACGACCTCAAGACGAGGGTCGTCCTCGACTGATGGCCCGCAAGCGCTTCCAGATCCGCCTGCCCCACACCCTGGTCCTGATCTACGCCTGCGTCGTCCTGATGATCCTGGCCACCTGGCTCATCCCGGGCGGGGAGTACCAGCGGGTGGAGAAGGACGGCCGGATGATCCCCCAGGCCGACTCGTTCCGGTATGTCGCCCACAAGCCGCAGAGCCTGGGGGCGCTGTTCATCTCCCCGGTCAAGGGGTTCATCGCCGCGGCCGAGATCATCGCCTTCCTGTTCGTGGTGGGCGGGGCGTTCGGCGTCCTCCAGCGGACGGGCGCCCTGGCGGCCTTTATCCAGAACCTGGCGGCGAGGTTCGGCGGGAGCAAGACCCTCCGGACCCTGCTCATTCCGGTGACGATGGTCATCTTCTCCCTGGGCGGGGCGGTGTTTGGCATGTGCGAGGAGGCCATGCCCTTCGTCCTGATCTTCGTCCCGCTGGCCATCTCCCTGGGCTACGACACGATCGTCGGCGTGGCCATCCCCTTCATCGGGGCGGCGTCCGGATTCGCCGGCGCGTTCTTCAACCCCTTCACCGTGGGCATCGCCCAGGGCATCGCCGGCCTGCCGCTCTACTCGGGGATGGCCTACCGGATGATCATCTGGGCCGTCGGCACGGCCATCGCCATTGCCGTGGTCATGCGCTACGCGGCCAAGGTCCACAAGCATCCGACCCTGAGCCCGACCTACCACGAGGACCGGGAGCGGCTCCGCAACGGCGAGTTCGGGAGCGAGGGGGAGCAGAAGATCGTGATGACCACGGCCCACCGGCTCGTCCTGATCTCCTTCGTCCTGGGCATCGCCCTGCTCGTCTTCGGCATCCTCAAGTACGAGTGGTACATCAAGGAGATCGCCGGCCTGTTCCTGGCCATGGCCATCGCCGCCGGGCTCCTGGGACGGCTCAACGGCGGCGACATCGCCCGGTCCTTCGGAGACGGGGCCAAGGACATGATCAACGTCGCCCTGATCATCGGCTGCGCCCGGGCCCTGCTCATCGTGGCCACGGACGGGAAGATCATGGACACCATCCTCCACGGCATGGCCCGGGGGATCGCCCACTTCCCGACGATCGTCTCGGCCCAGCTCATGTTCCTGGCCCAGTGCGTGATCAATTTCTTCGTCCACTCGGGCACGGCCCAGGCGGCCCTGACCATGCCCATCATGGCCCCCCTGGGCGACCTGGTGGGCATCACCCGCCAGACGTCCGTCTTCGCCTTCCAGCTGGCCGAGTACATCAACCCGATCCTCCCGACCTCGGGCGTGACCATGGGCGTCATGGGACTGGCCAAGCTCCGCTGGGAGAAATGGGCCAAGTGGTTCCTGCCCCTGCTCGTGATCTGGATGCTGTTCGCCCTGCTGTCGCTCATCCCGCCCGTCTTGTTCCATTGGGGACCGATGTGAGGACGGCCAGAGCCTCGGCCGCGGTTTTTGTTGTTCTGAGTTTCGCGCTCATCACGAGTGCGGCGGCATCCCCGGCGGGCGCTCAGCAGGAAGATTCTCCCCGCGTGGTCGTGGCGATCGTCGCCCTAGCCGACAACGAGCACCAGGGGATCGTCCCCGTCCCGGCCAAGCTCGGGAACGGCGACGAACCGGCCGCCAACCTCTATTGGGGCGCGCGCTACGGCCTGAAGGCATTCTTTTCCCGGAGCGCGGACTGGGCGCTCGCCGGCCGTCCCGCTCCTCCCGACCCGGCGATCCTGGAGCGCTGCGTCTTCAAGCACAAGACCGAGGACGTCTACCTCGTCGCCGACGCCTACGCCGGCCGCGCCATCAAGGACGCGATCATTCGGTTTCTCCGGATTGTTTCAGGGGCCGATTCGGGGACGCTGAGCCTGCCTGTCGGCGACAAGACCTTGACCTTGCCAAGCGGCTCGGATGCGGACCTCGCAGCCTATATCGGCCACGACGGCCTGATGGACTTCAGCCTGGACGAGCTTTATATAGGCCGCGACACGCGCTGCCGGGAGAGCATCGTGCTCGCTTGCTACAGCCAAAGTTTTTTCGCGGCTCCCCTCCGCAACGCCAGGGCCTGTCCTCTCCTGTGGACGACGGGCCTCATGGCGCCCGAGGCCTACACCCTGAAAGCCGCGCTGGACGGCTGGATCTTGAATGAAACAGCCGAACAAATCCGGATCCGGGCGGCCCAGGCCTACGCCGACTACCAGAAAATCAGCTTAAAATCCGCTAAAAGGCTCTTTATTTCTGGCCGGTAAGCGCAAAATAATTCTAGCTGTGCTGTCCCAGCCATTCCAGCATGGCGCTCACACTGCCGGTGGCCAGGGCAATGCTTGTATCCGCGGCGCCATAATAGATTCTGATCGTATCGCCATCGGGAGCCAGGGTATGGCCGCAGGGAAAGATGACATAGCCCACGTCGCCGTGCAGTTCGTAGGGTGCTTCCGGACCGAAGAACCATTCGCTGCTGCGTTTGAGGCAGCGCTCCGGCGCCGACAAATCGAACAGCGCCAGCCCTAATCTGTACAGGCAGCCGGCCGCGGTCAGCCGCACGCCGTGGTAAATCACCAGCCAACCCTGCGGAGTCTCGATGGGCGGGGTCGAGAGGCCGATCTTATTGGCGTCCCACCAGGCCCCCCGCCGGGCTTCCAACATCAGCGTGTGGCTGCCCCAGTGCTGGAGGTCGGCCGAGTAGGAAATCCATATATGCGCTTCGCGCGCACTGACCGGGCGATGGATCAGGGCCCAATGGCCGCCGATCCGACGGGGCAGCAAGGCCGCATCCTTATCTTCCGGGGACATGATCTCACCCAGGCGCTCAAAGCGGCGGAAATCTTCGGTGAGGGCTAGGGCCACACCCGGGCCGTCGCGGGTGTAGGCTGTATAGGCGACGGCATATTTTTTAAGCTCGGGGACGAAGGTGATGCGCGGGTCTTCGATGCCCCACAATTCCTCCGGGTAGTGTTCGGGGTCAGGCGCGAGCGTGGGCAGGGGGTCGATCCGCCAATGATCCAGGCCGTTCGCCGAGCGGGCCGCACACAGGTGCGAAAGCCCGCGCCGGTCTTCCACCCGGCACAACAGCAGGGTCGTGCCGTCGGGCAACAACACGGCGCCGGGGTTGAACACGCTGTGGATCGGATAAGGCCAATCGGCGGCGGTCAGGATGGGATTCAGTTTATGGCGCTGAAGGAGATCAGGATGGAGACGGCTCATGGCGATGGAGTCTTCACTGCGAGAAGGGTATTCTCCGCCAGACGGAGTTCCAGCAAGGCTTGAAGAAAGGCCAGGGTCGATTCCGCGCCTTGATTCTCGTTGGAGCGATCGGGATGCAGCCCGTCACGGCAGCCGCCGGTGGTCGGGTCGTAGATCGGCAGGTTGAGGTCGTTGCGCCCCAGAAACCACTCGAAGGCGCGGCGGGCTTCCTTGCGCCAGCGCTTGTCGCCCGTGATCCGGTAAGCCTCGAGGCAGGCCGAGACCATGGCCTGGGCTTCGATCGGCTGCTGATCGAACCGGGCCCGCACCCCGCCCCGCTCGTAAAAACCGTTGGAACCGATCGGGACGAAATGGCCCGAGTCGCCGCGCTGCACCGCGGTCAGCCAGGCCAGCGACTCCAGCCCGGCTTCGGTCATGGCCTCGTGGGGGATCGATTGACCGCACATGAGCAGGGCGTGCGGAGGCGCGGCGTTGCAGTAGCTCAGGCCGGGTTCGAACCAGCGCCATTCGTCCGAGCGGTTGCTTTGATACAAGGTCAACAGTCGCCCGGCCAATTCCTCGCGGACTTGACCGGCCCGGCGGTCGCCGGCATAACGCTGCAGGTACTCGTGAATGCCGATGAGGGCGAAAGCCCAGGCGCGCGGACTGCTCGTCTCCAGAATGGCCGGCAGCGTTTGTTCAAACAGGCGGCCGGCCATGCTGTGGAGGGCGGGCGTGTTCGATCGACCCAAGAGGGTGCCCAAGGCCCACAGGGCGCGGCCATGGCTGTCGTCGGAACCGCCGTCTTCCAGCCAGTGGCGCTGATAGTCCATGAAGTTGCGAAACCGTCCGGTCTCCGCATTGAAGGCGTACCACAGAAAGGCGAGGTAGCGCGAAGCCAAGTCGAGGGCTTCGCTGCTGCCCAGCGCTTCGAGCAGTGCGCTCACCATCAGGGCGCGGGCGTTGTCATCGGTGGTGTAGCCCTCGCGGTAGTTGGGCACCGTGAATATGGCGTGCTGCAGCATGCCGGTTTCGTCCGTCATGTGGCGCAGGTGATCGAGCTTGAGCGGCGGCAGTTCGCCCGGCCGGTTGTCGAGCGCTTTGGCCGGGAAGCCGGGCGCGATGAAATGCCGGCGTTCGGCCCGGGCCCGGTCGAAGCTTTTCAGGTAGGCCCGCGCGACCTGCGGCCAGATCATCGCTCGGCCGAACAGATAGGCGCGCTTCCTCATGGCGTGGCGCTTGGCCTCGTTGTTCAAGAGTTCGATCACTTGCTCGGCCAGCGCCGCCGGATCACGGAACGGCACCAGCACGCCGCGCCCGTCGGCCAGCAGCTCTTCCGCGTACCAGTAGGGCGTCGAGACCACGGCCTTGCCCGCGCCCACCGTGTAAGCCAGCGTGCCGGATACGATCTGTTGCACGTTGAGATAGGGCGTGATGTAAATGTCTGCGGCGCCGATGAACTCGATGAGTTCTTCCAGGCTGACAAAGCGGTTGTAGAAGATCACCTGGCTTTCCACGCCCTTCTCCTGAGCCAGCCACTGGAGCGACAGCCGGTACGTTTCGCCTTCCTGCTGAATCACGTGGGGATGGGTCGCGCCCAGGACGATATAGACCACGTTCGGGTAGCGGGCCACGATAGCGGGCAGGGCGGCGATGACATGCTCGATGCCTTTGTTAGCCGAGAGCAAGCCGAAACTCAGCAAGACCAGCTTGCCCTCAACCCCGAACAAGTCTTTGTGGAAGCTCGGATCGACAAAAGGCACGTCGGGAATACCGTGGGGAATCAGGTCGATCTTCTCCGGCGGCACCCCATAGACCTCTTTCAAGAATGTCGCGCCGCGTTCGCTCATGACGACCAGCCGATCGGACAGGGCCGCGACTTCTTCCAACACGCGGCGTTGATCGGAATCGGGTTCGCGCAGGATGGTGTGCAGGGTCGTAACGAGGGGCATCCGCAGTTCGCGCAGGAGGGCCAGGATGTGGCTGCCCGCCCGTCCGCCGAAGATGCCGTATTCGAACTGGAGGCTGACGAGGTCGACGTTGTTGATGTTCAGAAAGTCGGCGGCGCGGTGATACGAGTCGATATCCTTCTCCGTCAGCTCAAAACGCACGCGGGGCGGATAGGAGTAGCCCTCTTCGATATCGTTGACGGGCAGGGCGATGCAGGTCGTTTGGGGGTATTCGGCCGCAAACGCTTCACACAGGTCGGTGGTAAACGTGGCAATGCCGCAATGGCGGGGGAGGTAGTTGCCGATGAAGGCGATGCGATCGATCTTGGAAACGGTTAGGCTGTGTTCCATACCCTGCTTCTTATTGCCGGTACGCATCATTATACTCTATTTTCCGATGAATATGCGGCTTGCCGTCATCTTCATGAGTCAAACCTGCCCCAATTGCGGGCTTCCCGCGCCCTTTTTGCCTATTTGCCGCACTGAGGAAGAGTTTTTTTTAATGAAGGGCAACCATTTACCCCCGTGTTTCATCTATACGTGTGAAGGATCGAAAAATGGAAAGCCTCGAGACACTAGCCTTGGCCGTGCCGGTGAGGGATAATATCATCCCGGAAGCCATGACAAACACGGTTAGGAAAAGAGCTCTGGGCCTTGAGGGCGAACCGGAACTGGCCGGAATGATCAGCGCCGCGCAGCAAGGCGACCAATCCGCCATCGAGAAGCTCTACCACCGTTTTAAAACCCCCGTCTTCAACCTGGCCTACCGATACACCCGGGACGGCGCCGCGGCCGAGGACATCCTCCAGGACGTGTTCATCAAGGTCTTCACCCACATCGACGACATCACCAGCGCGGCCACCTTCCCGGCCTGGGTGTACCGCGTAGCCATCAACGCCAGCTTGAGCCATCTCCGCGTCCGCAACCGGCATAGGATAGTCCCCCTGGCCGCGATCGAAGGCCGCCTGGAAGAGGCCTCCTACGACGCCGACACCTCCCATCTGCGCAAGCCCATCGAGGACGCCGTGGAGACCCTGTCCGAGAGGCTCAAGAGCGTCTTCCTTCTCCACGACGTGCAGGGGTTCAAGCACGAGGAGATCGCCGGCATCCTGGGATGCTCGACGGGCACGTCCAAGTCCTACCTGTTCAAGGCCCGGATGAGGATCCGCAAGCGCCTCAAGATCAAGGCCATCGAGGACTCGTCGTGTTAGGAGCGATAACCATGAACTGCAAGCGGGCTCAGAAGCTCATCAGCGAATACTTGGACGGCACCCTGGACGAACGCCGGGCCACACAGCTCAAGGAGCACATGGCCGTCTGCCGGGACTGCCGCGAGACCTACGAGGATTTCAAGGGCATCGTCAAGGAGGCCCGGAATTTGAACACGGTCACGCCTCCGGACACCGCCTGGGAAAAGATCAGCGGCACCCTGGCCGGGGCGCGTCTGGCCGACTCGCGCAAGCTCGACCCGACCATCCGGCCCTCGCACGCCCGGCCGTTCTTCGCCGTCCCGCGGGCGGCCTGGCTCTCGGCGGCGGCCGCGGTCCTGGTCGTCGCGGTCGGGGGCCTGGCCCTGCTCCGTCCCTGGCAGGGGAGGGCGCCCTTGGGACCGGCGGGCGACCAGTTCACCCTGGCCAAGCTCGAGGAGGCCAAGGACTACTACCGGAAGGCCATCAAATCCCTGACCGAGGCCTCCCAGGGCCAGAGCGGCTCGCTCGACCCGCTGGCGGCCGAAGCCTTCCGGAAGAACCTGGACATGGTCGACGCTTCGATCGAGTCCTGCCAGGCGGCCGTGCGGCGCGACCCGCGGAGCCTCGAGAACCAGAATTTCCTGTTGGCCGCCTACCGGGACAAGGTCGAGATCCTGACCGGCCTCATCAGCCTGAAACGAAAGTCCGGCGCCGTGCCGGTCGGGACTGTTGCGTTCTAAGAGAGACCAGCCATGAACATCATGAAACATATCGATAAGGAGGAAGGAATGAGATCCCACAAACTCGTCATCATCGCGACTGTCATCATCCTGCTCATGTTCGGCTTGGGCGTCGCGGCCGCGGCCGACGAAAAGTACGAGGAGAAGTTCAACAAGACGGAAACGATCGCCCCGGACGGCAAGGTCAAGGTGACGACCATCTCGGGCGACATCTGGGTCCGGACCTGGGACAAGTCCGAGGTCCAGATCAACGCCCTCAAGACAAGCCGGGCGTCCTCGCTGGAGAAGGCCAAGGCCAACGCCGACCTGGTCAAGATCGAAGTGAACAAGACCATGGGCGGCCTGGAGATCATGACCAGGTACCCCGAGGGGAAGCACAAGAACCTGAACGTGTCCGTCAGCTACGAGCTGATGATCCCGGCCAAGGCCGCCTTGGCCGCTGTCACCGTGAGCGGCGACGTGAAGACGGAGAAGATCGGCGGCGCACTCAAGGCGGCCACGGTTAGCGGCGACGTGGACGTCCTGGGCGCGGCCAAGGGCGTTGACGCCAAATCGGTCAGCGGCAACGTGACGGCCTCCGGCGTCACGGGTGACGCCTACCTCAAGACTGTTTCGGGCGACGTCAAGGCCTCGGATGTCGTCGGCTCGGTGAGCGGCGAGACCGTGAGCGGCGGAGTGAGCCTCTCCGGAGTGTCCGAAGCCAAGACCGTGACGGCCAAGGTCATCAGCGGCGAAGTGACCTACGAGGGCAAGATCGCCAAGGACGGCCGCTACACCTTCAAGTCCCACAGCGGCGACGTCAGGGTCAGGATCCCCGCCGACTCGGCCTTCGACTTCTCGGCCGAGACCTTCAGCGGCAGCATCGAGACCGATTTCAAGGTGGAGGTCTCGGGCAAGCTGTCCAAGAGGGAGCTCCGCGGTACGGTGAACGGCGGCGGCGCGGAGCTGACCATCGAGTGCTTCAGCGGCAGCGTCCGCCTGAAGAAGATCTGACAATCCCGCCTCACTCTTGAATGCCTGGGGAGGGCTTAGGCCCTCCCCATTTTTTTGCCCCATTTCCGCTCCCTTCGGCGTCCCGCGTGGCAATCCGCGCCGAAATCGCTATAATAGGCCCTCCTAACGGCCATGGACCTCCGAGCCAAAGTCCACCTCATCAACTTCCTGAGGAAGATGGCGGTCAACGCCGTCTTCTTCCTCGTGCCCCTCTACCTGCTCAAGAACGGCTTCAACGGCTGGGAGATCGGCGCGGCGGTCTCGCTCTACGCCCTGACCCCGCTCCTCGTCACCTTCCCCACGGGCTGGATCAACGACCGGCTGGCCATCAGCGGGGTCGTGCGGGGCGCCCTGGCCGTCATCGCCCTGGTTCTCGCCGCCCTGGCCAACACCCGCACGTTCCTGCCGACGGCCCTGCTGTTCGCGGTGTTCGGCGCGGCCAACGCCATGCTGGACACCTCGCTCAACAGCCTCTACTACAAGGACCGGCGCCAGACCGACCTCAACCGGAAGTTCGGGGTGTACAGCTTCTGGATGAACTTCGGCACGGCCGTGGGCACGCTCCTGGGCGGCCTGCTCGTCTTCCTGTCCGGCTTCCAGGCCCTGTTCTACGCCCTGGCCGGGCTCATGGTCCTGACCATCCTGTTCGTCCGGCACTTCGGCGACGAGAAATTCGAGTTCGTTTCCCTGGGCGAGTACCGGCGGGCCTTCGTCCACCGCAAGGCCCTGCTCCTGGCGGCCATGCTCTTCGTCCTGGCCCTCCACTGGGGCCTCGAGGGCACGGTCTACAGCCCGTTCCTGAGGGAGGCCTTCGGGCTCAACAGCCTGGAGCTGTCCCTCTACATCAGCGGGGCCCTGTTCGCCACGGCCCTGGCCTCGTACCGGGTCAGCCGCATGCGGTTCGACCAGGCCTCGAACCAAAGGCTCTTCCTCGCGGGGATGCTGATGTCGGGCGCCGGCCTGGCCCTGATGACCCTGCCCAACGTGTATCTGTCTTTTCTCGCCCGGGTGCTCCACGAGACGGGGGACGGCATGATGGCCGTCGTGATCATCGTCTTCATCTCCCGGCTGTTCGAGCGCCGGAACATCGGGGGGAACGCCGGCCTGCTCCAGGCGATCTTCACCCTGGGGCACGTGGCCGGGGCCCAGATCTTCTCGCCCATGGGCTACAGCCTGGGCCTGCGCGTCCCGTTCATCGTGGCCGGGGCGATCCTGGTCTTGGACTGCGCCTTCGCGTATATTGTCTTCCGCAAGCTCTCTTATTGATCGGGTCCCATGATCTCCGATAAAGGCACCGGCTTCGACATCATCCTCGTCGGCGGCGAGCCCTACGCCGACCACCCCCTGAGCGGCGCGGGCGTCATCGCCCGGATCCTGGACGCAGAGGGATATAAGGTCGGCATCATCAGCAAGCCCGACTGGCGCTCGGACGCCGACTTCACCAAGCTCGGCCGTCCCCGGCTCTACTTCGGCATCACCTCG
>Ga0209254_10004581_pt1 | contig 12671 bp, 9 predicted proteins | sample FrelakmetDIP11DI_FD_187148 | JGI IMG/M metagenome (GOLD analysis project Ga0209254, IMG submission 187148) | Freshwater lake sediment microbial communities from the University of Notre Dame, USA, for methane emissions studies - DIP11 DI (SPAdes)... | ecosystem: Environmental > Aquatic >...
GCTATTATCCTTAGTATGAAAAAAGGCAAAAAACTCAGGCCTGATTGGGATGAGTATTTCATCAACATCGCAAAAGCTGTTGCAACAAGGGCGACATGTCTGAGAAGAACGTATGGGGCTGTAATTACAAAGGAAAACATCATCGTAAGTACAGGATATAATGGGGCTCCCGCCGGGATGAAGGACTGCCTTGAAGCCAACAAATGTACGAGGAAAGAATTGCAGATACCTCATGGAGAACGGTATGAACTCTGCCACAGTGTCCACGCAGAAGCGAATGCGATCATCCGCGCATCTGCTGATGAATTAAGGGGTGCGACCATTTACATTTCGGGCTCTGACGATGAAAACAAAGAATGTTCTTCTGAACCGTGCATGATGTGCAAGAGGATGATACTGAACGCCCGGATCGCAAAAGTAGTCTATTCAGATGGAAACAGCGGGTTTATCGTCGCAGATCCCGGAAAGTGGCTGAAGAAAAGGGTTTAGGGGTTACCTATCAGAAACAACAGCGAAATCCCCTGCGAAAAAATTCATAAATAGCCGCATTAATGTCATTCCCGCTTGTCGGGAATCTTTCTGAAAATCCTGAAGGATTGCGGGCAAGCCGCAATGACAGAAGACAGCTTAGGAGAATAATAATGAAAACAGTCCTTGTAACGGGGTGTGCCGGATTCATCGGCTCGAAAGTCGCAGAAAAATTGCTGGACAAGGGCATAAATGTTATCGGCATAGATAACATCAACGACTATTATGACCCTCGTTTAAAGGACTGGAGACTGCAAAAGTTAAAAGTTAAAAGTGAAAAGTTTAAAGTTGAAAAGAATAGAGGACTCACTTTTGAGAAATGTGATATAGGAGATTTTACTGCAGTTAAAAAAATTTTCTCGCATCACAAAATCGATGCTGTCATTAACCTCGCTGCAAGAGCCGGCGTCAGGGCGTCTGTTGAAGACCCCTGGGTGTATCTCGATACAAACACAAAAGGCACCCTGAACCTGCTTGAGTGCTGCAAGGATTTTGGCACGAAAAAGTTCGTACTGGCGTCGACTTCGAGCCTTTACGGTTTCAACGAAATGCCCTTTAGGGAAACGCAGCGGACCGATACCCCTTTAGCGCCGTATTCGGCGACCAAGAAAGGGGCTGAAGTCCTCTGTTACAGCTACCATTACCTCTACGGCCTCGATATTAGTATCCCGAGATATTTTACGGTCTATGGTCCTGCAGGCAGGCCTGACATGAGCATCTTTATATTCATAAAGAATATTGACAATGGCATTCCCATAACCGTTTTCGGAGACGGGACCCAGACAAGAGATTTTTCTTACATAGACGATATTGCCGACGGAACACTGAAATGCCTTCAGCCGTTTGGATATCAGATTTTTAATCTCGGCAATGACAATTCCGTCGGATTATTGTACGTGATACATCTGATAGAAGACGCCCTCGGTAAAAAAGCGGTAATCGAATTTGCTCCCCGTCATCCTGCCGATGTCATTGCCACATGGGCGGATATCGAAAAATCGAAAGATAAATTGCAATGGCATCCAAAGACGACTATAGAGGAAGGTATCCGTAAAACCGTCCAGTGGTATCGCGAAAACAGGGAGCTTGTAAACAGCCTCAAAAACCCGTAGCCTTTAAGCAGGCTTTGGTGTTGCCTTTCGAACCTTGACCCTTCTGCCTTTCAGCATTATGTCGTTCAGGGACCGGATGCCCCGGTCGGAATACTCCTGAGACACTTCCACAAAAGTAAATTTCTCAAAGACATTGATTTTCCCGATCTCTTGAAAGGGAATCTGCGCTTCCGATGTAAGGGATCGTACGATATCAGAGGCTGTTATATTGTCCTTTCTGCCGATCGTCAAGAACAGGCGGACAGTGCCGGCGTTCTCTTTATGCTCTTCCACCGGCGATTCCTTTCTCTCTCCGTATGCGATATACAGCGCTGCTGCTCCGATATCGTTTATATCATAGCTCTGAGACAGTTCCTTCACAGCAGAAACATATCCACCGTGCTTCTGTTCTGTAATGATCCCGGAAATTTCCTTGATAATATTCTTCTCCCTCGCCTTTACGACATCTTCTGCTGACGGCAATTTTTTCTTGTTAATGACCGTCCTCGCGGTTTTTTCGATCAACCGTAAATGCCTGTATTCCCTTGGATTGACAAGGGTTATCGCGATTCCCGACTTCCCTGCCCTCCCCGTCCTCCCGATCCTGTGGACATAACTGTCAGGATTCTGCGGGATGCTGTAATTCACTACATGGGTTACATCCTTGATATCAAGACCCCTTGCGGCCACGTCAGTTGCAACAAGAATGTCGAGCATGCCTGTCTTGAATTTGCCCATAACCTCGTCCCTCTGTGCCTGCGTAAAATCCCCGTGAATGGCGCCTGCATTGTATCCCATCTGGCCGAGCTTCAGAGAGACTTCATCGACATCTCGTTTGGTATGGCAGAAGATAATGGTAAGCTGCATGTCTTCCACATCAAGGAGTCGTGAAAGGGCATTAATTTTATCCGGTTCTCTGACCTCATAAAATATCTGTTTTATCTTCGGGATAACAACATCCTGCATGTTGACCCGTATCTTTTCAGGGTTTTTCATATAACGCCTGGCGATATTCATTATGGGCTGAGGCATCGTGGCCGAAAACAAAAGGCACTGTCTTTCTGCGGGAATTGATTTGAGTATGGTTTCCATATCTTCAATAAATCCCATGTCGAGCATTTCATCCGCCTCATCGAGCACGAGAATCTTTACCTCTGCCAATGAAAGGGTCTTCCTGTTCAGATGGTCGATCACGCGACCCGGGGTTCCGACAACAACGTTTACGCCGCGCTGCAGGGTTTTTATCTGCCTTTCGATAGACGTACCTCCATAGACCGGCAGAACGCTGATGTTCTTATGCTTTCCTATTTTATGAATCTCCTGGGCAACCTGCACTGCCAATTCCCTCGTCGGTTCCAGTATGATTGCAAAAGGGATTCTCCCCTTATGACAGTTCTCTACAATCGGGATGCCGAACGCAGCGGTCTTACCGGTCCCGGTCTGCGCCTGTCCTACAATATCACGGCCATTCATGATGAGCGGTATGGTGGAAACCTGAATAGGAGTAGGCTCCTCGAATCCTATTTCCGATATTGACTTCATTGTTTCATTGCTCAGATTAAAATCTTCGAATCTCATTCGTTCGTGTCCTTTTTATATATTTTATTGTGAAGCAGAAATCCTCTGGTAGTTTTATTGTCAGCATTATACCGAATACGCTCTCAAATAAAAACCCCAGAGCTTTCAAAGCCTCTGAGGTCTCATGTATGCACTCTAAAAGCTTGTATAGTATACATTAACAAGGTCATAAAAATCATTAATGAATAGAGAGACAAGATTTTATGGTATTATTTAATCTTATGGAACAACGATTGCAGAAAATCCTTTCAGAGATGGGGATTGCGTCAAGAAGAAAGGCAGAGGAACTGATCCTCGAAGGCAGAGTTACTGTGAACGGACGGGTCGCAACCATAGGCATGAAGGCAGATGCGGCAAAAGATCATATAAAACTCAACGGGAAACTCCTTATAAGACCTGAACCAAAGGTTTATCTCATATTAAACAAGCCCGGGCAGGTCGTTACGTCCCTTCTTGATCCCGAAGGAAGACCGACGATAAAGGATTTCATTAAGGGGGTAAAATACAGAATCTATCCTGTCGGGAGACTTGATTATGACTCTGAGGGGCTCCTTCTGCTGACAAATGACGGAGATTTTACCCAGGCATTACTGCACCCGTCAAAAAAGATACCGAAGACATATCTCGTTAAGGTGAAAGGGGTCCCCGGGGAAGAACATTTGCATAAATTAAGATCAGGGATAAAACTGGACGACGGCCTTACTGCTCCTGCAAAAATAGAGAAGTTGAGGAAAACACAAAATAATGCATGGTTTGAGATGACAATCCATGAAGGCAGGAATAGACAGATACGGAGGATGTTCGATACGGTGGGGCATTCTGTCCTCAAGCTCAAACGGATACGGATCAACGGCATTGAACTGAAAGACCTTAAACCGGGAGAATACCGATATCTGACGCCGGGAGAGGTGAACAAAATAAAGAGAGAGGTTTCAGCAGGGCTTAAAGATTCTCGCCTCAGCCGGGTTCGCACTCCACGGCGAGTCGCCGGGGCGACCGGACAGAAGAGGCGATCGGACCGCTCCGATAGAAGAGAGGCTTCAGACGGGGCAAGCAGAAATGGATAAAGAACAGAGGCGCATATTCATTTCAGCAACTAATACTATTTGGAGGCTACATGGTTCGCGATAAGGGATGCGGAGAGATAAGGGAATCTGACAGAGGGCAGAACCTCACACTGTGCGGATGGGTTTTCAGGAGGAGAGATCACGGCGGCCTTATTTTCATCGATTTGCGCGACCGGAGCGGCGTACTGCAGGCAGTATTCAGCCCTGATGTATCGGCCGACGCGCATAAACTCGCGCATGATCTGAGGAGTGAATTCGTCATCTCCGTGTCGGGTGAAATCAGACAGAGGCCCGAAGGCACTGAAAATTCTGGCATGCCGACCGGCGCAATGGAGATGTATGTCAATACCCTTGAAATTCTGAATGAATCATCCCCCTTGCCGTTCATGATAGAAGACGCTGCCGATACGTCCGAGGCGCTCAGACTGAAACACCGCTATCTTGACCTCCGGAGACCCGAATTGCAGCAGAATTTCATCATACGCCATAAGGTGGCAAAAATAATCAGGAATTACCTCGACGAAAGGGGCTTTCTCGAAATCGAAACACCTATGCTCACAAAATCCACCCCTGAAGGCGCAAGGGATTATCTTGTCCCGAGCCGTCTGAATCCAGGGCATTTCTATGCGCTGCCCCAGTCGCCGCAGATATTCAAACAGATACTCATGGTATCCGGATTTGAAAAATATTTTCAGATCGTAAAGTGTTTCAGGGACGAAGACCTCAGGGCGGACAGACAGCCTGAATTCACCCAGGTCGACCTGGAAATGTCGTTTGTCGATGTGAAAGATGTGATTGAGATTATTGAAGTCATGATGATAAAACTCTTCAAAAATACGTTCGATGTCGATATACCGTTGCCGTTCGAAAGACTCAGCTACCGCGATTCCATGGAGCGGTTCGGCAACGACAAGCCCGACCTGCGGTTCGGCCTTGAGCTGAAGGAGATGGCCGACCTGGCAGAGAAAGGCACGTTCAAGGTATTCCTTGATGCTGTTCGGTCAGGGGGAAGGGTAAAGGCGATCAATGGAAAAGGCATGGCGTCTCTGTCGAGGAAAGAAATCGATCTGCTTACGGAAGAAGCCCAGTCGTTCGGAGCAAAAGGCCTCGCGTGGATAAAGGTGAAAAACGGCTTCGAGGCACCGATTGCAAAATTTTTTCCTGAAGAAATTCTGAAACAGATGGCGCAAAGGCTCGACGCAGAAGACGGGGACCTGATGCTCTTTGTTGCCGATAAAGAGAAGGTGGTCCATGACGTATTGAGCAGAATGAGACTTGAGTTCGGCAAACGGTTGAACCTGATTACGCCGGGGTTCCGGTTTGCATGGATCACGGATTTTCCCCTCCTTGAATGGAATGACGAGGAAGGCAGATTCGAGGCAATGCATCACCCCTTCACCTCGCCGATGAATGAGGATGTTGAGAAAATGCTTACCGGCGATATGAATGATAGAGGCATGATCTCCTCGCTCAAGGCCAAGGCATACGATATTGTGCTGAACGGCTATGAAATCGGAGGCGGCAGCATTCGTATCCACAGACGCGATCTGCAGAAAAAGATGTTCGAGCTTCTGCGGATATCCGAAGAAGAGGCGAAGATGAAATTCGGCTTTCTACTGGATGCACTCGAATACGGCGCTCCTCCTCACGGCGGAATCGCGCTCGGCCTCGACAGGCTTGTGATGATTATGGTCGGGGCGTCATCGATCAGGGACGTCATCGCATTCCCGAAAACCCAAAAGGCGTTCTGCCTGATGAGCGGCACTCCCTCGGCAGTTGAACCAAAACAGCTGCGGGAGCTTTCGATTAAAATAGATCTGCCTGAAGTATAGACTGATTACTGCCGCTCTATTTCATAGAGCGCACCATCCGCAATCTCCCGGACAAATGCGTCTTTGTCGCTCAGCATTTCGCGGAGGGGTACAATTGCCCGGGGATCTTTGATCTTTCCGAGGGACCGGGCGGCCTCCGACCTGAGAACCCATGACTGGTCCCTCAACGCTTCAATGAGCGGGACAACCGCTCGGGCGTCTTTAATTTCACCAAGGATCGAAGCTGCATGGGAGCGTATGCGTATACTTTTGTCCTGAAGGGCCATAATTAACGGATCCACGGCTCCCCCACCTATCTCCGCCAGCGCTTTTGCGGCATTGTCCCTTACCTGGGCATCAGCATCCTTCAGTACGTCGATTAGGGGCTCGACGGCACGCGCATCCCTGATCTTTGCCAGTGCCCGGATTGCCTCACACCGCACAGACCTTGAATCGTCTCTCAGGGCATCAATGAGCGGAATCACAGCGCGGGGGTCCCTTATCTCAGCCAGGACTGAGGCTGCTTTTGCCTGCAGTGCAGGATCATCATCTTTCAGTTTCATGCTCATTGGGTCAACTGCCGGAGCGCCTATTTTTTTAAGGGCCTTTGCAGCGCCGTCGCTGACTTGTGCATCTTCATCCTTGAGAGCTTCTATCAGCGGGGCAATCCCACGAGGATCCGAGATCTCCTGCATGGCTTTTACCGTGATACGCCGGACTTCCGGGTCTCTGTTCTTCAGCGCGGAAAGAAGGGTGTCCACCGCGTTTTTGTTGTTTAATTCCTTCATTATCTTCTGTAATGACTTGCCGGCGGCATTCTGGACCCTTGATTTTTTATCCTTGAGGGAAGCAATGAGGGGCTCGAATGCCCTGATATCGTTTATTTCCCCGAGAGACTCCGCTGCGCTTTCCCTGACAAGCGGATCCTGGTCTTTCAACGCTGCTATGAGCGGCTCTACTGAACGGTTGTCCTTTATCCTGCCTAAAGCCCCGGCAGCATTTCTTCTCACTGTGGCGTCACCGTCTTTCAGCGCTTCTATGAGGGGTTCCACTGCCCGTACATCGTTTATTTTCCCCACTATCTCCGCAGCATTTTGCCGTATCGGCGCCTCTTTATCCCTGAGTGCCCCGATCAGGGCTTCGACAGCAGGCTTTCCTATTTTTTCCAGTGCATGATTCGCTTCTTTGGAGGGAGAAGTAGACAGCACGGGTTTGGAGTCGTCGCGCATTACAACCGGATATGAATCGGTGAGAATACCTATCAGGAAAGGGATGGAAGACCGTGCCTCAGCCCCGAATTCCCCCAACCGCATGGCCCCGTCGGCACGCTCGGCAGCATCCTGCGAAAATAAACGTTCGATCTGACTTCTTAATTGTGGAGGAAGGTTTGTCGGGATGTCTTCTTTGGAAAATTTCGGCAGGGCATAACAGAAAGCATATGTCATGAAAATAATAAGGACGCTAAATCCGGCGTTATAGAAGAGGCTCTTCCTTGTCATGTCAGAAATCCTTAGTGTACTTCATATAGCTTCGATAATTGCTTTTCACTTCGTCCATGCTGTCGCTGCCGAATTTTTCGAGAAACGCGGAGGCAAGAGTGAGGGCAACCATGGCCTCTCCGATAACTGCTGCGGCAGGAACAGCACAGATATCAGAACGTTCATATGCCGCTTCAACTGATTTCTTTGTAATAATATGGACAGAACGGAGCGGTTTTCTTAATGTGGGTATCGGTTTCATCGCTGCCCTGAGGATTACCGGCATGCCGTTCGTCATTCCTCCTTCAATCCCGCCGGCATAATTGGTTTTTCTGTAAAAGGGAGTTTTATATTTCACGTTTTTGTCCGTTGTCCCCCGCACCCTGTCTTTGGTCTGATAGCATATTTCATCCATCACCTCAGCCCCGAACCGCCCGCCCATCCCGAAGCCGAAGCCAACCTCGACTCCTTTTATCGCCTGGATGCTCATTAAGGCCTGCGCAAGACGGCCATCGAGTTTACGGTCCCACTGCACATGACTTCCGAGGCCTGCGGGGACCCCTGCAGCAAATACCTCAAACACCCCGCCTAAGGAATTCCCTTCTTTTGCCGCCTGATCAATGAGGCGCACCATTTGCCCGGACACCTTTTCGTCCGGACACCTGACAGGAGAGCTCTCCGCCTTTTTAAATAGTTCCATAAGTTTTTTCTCGTCGCTGTCATGACTCCCCGTTGCCGACAGCCTGCCGCCGATCCGGACCACAAAACTACCGATCCGTACGTCAAACTCAGACAAAAACTTTTTTACGACTCCCCCCAGCGCAACCCGCATGGCGGTCTCCCGGGCGCTCGAACGTTCGAGGATATTTCTTAAATCATGTTGATTGTATTTCATTGCCCCGGCAAGATCGGCATGTCCTGGTCTTGGTTTTACAACAGGCGGAATGGATCCTTCGTGAATGCTTTCGGATGACATGCCTTCCCGCCAGTTCGAAAAATCCTTATTTTCGATGAGAAGGGACAATGGAGATCCTATAGTCATACCCCACCTCACCCCCGAAAGGATTTCGGCATGGTCTGACTCAATTTTCATCCTGCCGCCGCGGCCATAGCCCCCCTGCCTTCTTTTCAGATCTCTGTCAATGTCTGCTGAAGAAATGGGAAGTCCTGCGGGAATTCCTTCGAGAAAGCCCAGAAGGGCCTTCCCGTGCGATTCACCTGCTGTCAGGTACCGAAGCGCCGTCATAATACGAGAAGTATACCATACGTACAACGGTTTTTTGGATTGCGCGGGGACGGCGAATTGACAAAATACGTAAAGAACGATGATCATTCTAAATGCGCGCAAAAGCAGTTATCGGCTATCTTGCTCTTGTTGTACTATCTTTTCTCCTGCACGCGGCAAAACCGGCAAATACTCTTTATTACAGCTTATTGCCCGTTCTTATGCTGGTCTTTCCTATTATGGTTGGACACAGGGTCAAGCTGCGGTTTTCGATCAAGGATTTTCTGCTGGGGCTCATCGTATCGCTCATCATTGTCGCACCCTACTACATAATCTTCGGGGGAACCATGACGACGATCACGGTCTATGCCGTTCTGTTTCAGCTCCTCGGCGTATCGCTCCCCGAGGAATTCTTCTTCAGAGGTTTTCTCCAGGATTCCATCAACAGGAATTTCAGGGCTGTGTTGCTCGTGAGCCTGTTGTTTACAGTTGCACATCTGCCGAAAGCACTTCTTCTCGGAGACTGGATGTCGCTCCTCACCTTTTTCCCGTCGCTCGTCATGGGCTGGCTGTACATGAAGACGAATAACATCCTGCCGGGAACACTATTTCACTTTTTAGCGAACATGGCATATCAGAACTAATAGAGGTCAGGGTCCAAGGAGTCGAGGATTCAAGGGTTTTAGTGGTGATATAAAATAAATACCTAACCTCTCCGACTCTCGAATCCTTGAATCCTTAACTTTTTCACTCTTCTGATTATCCAGATAACCATTGCAGGCAGAAAGAAAACCATCGTATCCATAAATACCGTCTGACCGTTTTGCACAGATCCGACTGTGCATCCGCCGCCGCCACCTCCTCCGCTGGCCACCTGTCCGGGCAAAGTAACTGTTGCCTCATTCGAGTAGCCGGATGAAGTGGCAGCATACAACGCCCTCACTCTGTATGTGTACGTTCTGCCCGCCTTCACACTGTTATCCGGAAAGGTCATCTGGTTTGACAAAACAGCGGCAATTTCGCTGAATTGTTTCCCCGACTCTTTTCTTTCAACAGAAAAACCGTTTTCTCCATTGGAATTGTCCTTCCATGTGAGTATGACATTTGTTTCTGACTGCGCTGTCGCAACAAGATCGGATGGCGCGATAAGAGATGTCAGCGCCTTAAAGGCATTTATCCTCCCGCCCGTTACTATTTTCCCCTGTAAGGATTGTTTTGCATCGACCGATACCATAAGGGCGGCCTTTATCTGATCAGCGCTAAAACCGTCATGGTATGAACCAACCAAAGCGGCAATGCCTGAAACCATCGGCGTAGCCATTGAAGTGCCCCTGAAAAACTGATACGCGTCATCGTAATGGATATAAAAAGCAGCGCTGCTGTCGAGTGGATTGACCGCATCGATCGCGATCTGGTTTCTCGCGCCGTCTCCGGTGTTCACAGGAAACTCTATGGAAAGTCCGTTAAAATAATTCAACCCTGTGTAAAACGCTCCGTTTGCATCGTCTGTCAGGTACAAAGCATGGAGGTAATTCTGGTAAAAACCGTCTGATCCAACATCGTACCCGATATCCTGCCCTGTTATGAAAATCCGCCCGCCATTGTTCAGATACGTCTGGAGATTTATCTGGTCGCCCGTTCTCAGCGTATCCACATACTCATCACCCGTCAACCATATAATAAGTTTATATTGATTCAGGATGGCAGCATTCGGACCATCTCCCCGGGGAGGGACTGCGTGGGAATCGAAAGAATATCCGAGGCTCTGAAGAGCCTGAATATAGAATGTTTCATAGGTGTCTCCTCCGTCGTCGTCAACGAGCAGAATGGTATCGCTTTGTGATATGCCGTGAAAATCGAGCACCCTCTTCATAACAGCACGCCTCATATTCACTCCGTTTATCCCTTCGAATCCGAAGGAAAAATAGACCACCTTATATGCCCCGCTATATGTCAGGCCCGCAATAAAAGAAGGGACAGTGCTCAGCATGTCTACTCCCGGCGCCGCCACATCTACTGAGGTGCTCCCATAATTCGAAAAACGCGCGAGATTATCATTCTGGTCCGTTGCAGCGACAGAGAGGATATTGGGAAGGTCAAAGCTTGCAGGATATTCGGCGAACAACGACGAATCATTATTATCTCCTATTTGATCATCGCCGCCGTTTCCGGCAGCAGCGACAAAGAGAATATCCGGGTATGATCCGATCGAACTGTAAAGGGACTGGGAAAAGTCCGGACCGCTTAAACTCATGTTCACCACCCTGGCGTTATGGGCCGCAGCATAGTCGATGGCTTCTATCACATCGAAAATGGTCCCATCGCCGTTTTGATCCAGCACTTTCAAGGGCATAATCTTCACAGACCAGTTTATGCCCGCAACCCCGATTGCATTATTTCCAAAAGCGCCGATAATCCCAGCGACATGCGTGCCGTGTCCGCTAAGGTCATCAGGTTTGCTGTCGTTATCAACAAAATCATGCCCTGCCATAAGGTTGCCTGTGAGATCAGGATGGTTTTCGTCAACGCCTGTATCGATCACTGCGACGATAAATCCCGAAGAGCCGTGAGTGATATCCCATGCTTCAGGAGCTTTGATATCAGCGCCGGTTGTCCCTGTTACCCTGTTTACTGTCTGGCCCGCGTTATGCAGCCCCCACTGTTCGGTGAACCGCGCATCATCCGGAATAACAGTCGCTTTTACCCTATAGTTCGGCTCGGCGTATTCAACACCAGGTGTTGCCTCATACGTTTTAATCGCCATTTCCACAGACGTGCCTTCCGGGAGCTTCACCCTTTCAATCCCTCCCCGTCCGATTCTCTTCATCACTTCCGCGCCAAGCAGTCTATGGGTATCGGATTTCCGCGTCTCATATTCTCCGGAGCTGAACTTGACGAGTATCTCGCCGTCTTTATAGGCTGAAAAGGTTTTCCGCGGGGCGTCCGATCCACATGCAATGATACTCAGGATGATGCATAGGGAAATGATATAACGCACAATGCCCTCCTTAGAGCGAAAGATTTCCCCGCACGGGAATCGCATAATAGCCGGGAGAAACCTTGTACCGTTCAAACTCCCCGAGAAACAGCGGATTTTCAATAACTGTTCTGCCCGGCATTAATTCCATCGTCATGTCCGTCAGGGAATTTTGTATCCTCCCTTTCAGCCGCGCAAAAACATCCTTACCTTCAAGCGAAACAGATTCTATAGTTATTATATTGTCTTTTGCGGTCAATGAGCCAGTTGCCCTGTGAAAAAAATTAAGGGGCAGCTTAATGCCCGCAACCAATGACGGTTCGAAGCTTACTTTTTCCGTTGCAAATACAATGGTGACCGAATCATACATAAGGCTGACCCTTCCCGAAATAGTCCCTGTCCCCTGCACCCCTATTTTTTGAAGCAAGGGGATCTGACTGATGTCAGCCTGTTTCACATCGAACAGCATCTGCCCTGCACCTTTTCCCAGACGGAGATTCCCTGAAAAAGTGCCGCCTCCAATGTTTCCGGCAGCGGTAAGCCGCAATTTCAACATCATGAGGCTCAGCGGATCGATCCTGCTCCGGACCGAATCGAATACAAGAAGCTCTCCTCCGGGACCTCTGATTATTACCTTTTCGGCGCTCAGGGTATAAAATAATCCCTTTTCAAGTCCTGTTATTTCCACCTGTATTCTCTCGCTATAAAAAGAATCTTCGATAATGTATTGCAGTGATGCGGAAGAAAAAACTATCCAGGGGGCCCAGAGAATGACAACAAGCGCAATGAAGGCAATGAGAATTTTTTTCACTTGCTCTTCAGAAAGGAGAGGACCAGGGAAATGTTCAGGAGTTCCGGGTTTTCAAAAGACTTTTTAATCGTAACTTTTTTTACTGTCAGCACCATTGGGGCATTT
>Ga0209254_10004582_pt1 | contig 12670 bp, 10 predicted proteins | sample FrelakmetDIP11DI_FD_187148 | JGI IMG/M metagenome (GOLD analysis project Ga0209254, IMG submission 187148) | Freshwater lake sediment microbial communities from the University of Notre Dame, USA, for methane emissions studies - DIP11 DI (SPAdes)... | ecosystem: Environmental > Aquatic >...
GCCGAGCCGGCAGATCGCGGCGACGCGGGCCTGGCGGAGCGCCTCCGCGATACGCTCCGGTGCGGCACTGGCGATCGATGCCGCGTCGACCGCGCGCGCGGCCGCGAAAGCCTGGCGGATTCGATCGGCCTGCGGGTAGGGTCGGTCCTCGAACCCGAGCCGGCCGCGGTAGTCGGCCTCGCAGGCCAGCAGGACCTGATCGAGACGCCCAGGTCGCCGAAACGCATCCACGGCCTCCAGCAGGTCGAGCAGCGTGCCGGCCCGCAGCTCCGCGGCGCGGTGGACGTGGCCGTGATGGCGCGCGACGGCGCGGGCGAGATCCCGGAATCGCGCCGGCGCGCGCAGCCGCGCGCACATCGCCTCCACGAGGGGCACGCCGCGCTCGGCGTGACCGCGATGGCTGGGGAGGATGTCGGGCGGGGTCGTCCCCTTGCCGAGGTCGTGCGTCAGCGCGGCGAAGCGCACCGCCGGATCGGCGCTGAGTCGCGCCGCCTGTTCGAGCACCATCAGGGTGTGCACGCCGGTGTCGATCTCCGGGTGCCAGTGCATGGGTTGCGGCACGCCCCACAGCCGGTCGATCTCCGGTAGCACCGGCTTCAAGGCCCCCGCATCGCGCAGCTCGGCGATAAAGCGCTGCGGCGCCGGCGACTCGAGCGCGCGCACCAGCTCCTTCCAGATGCGCTCCGGGGTCAGGCCGTCGAGCGCGCCCCGTCCCGCGAGCGACGCCATGAGTGCGCGGGTCTCGTCGGCGATCCGAAATCCCTGCGGGGCGAGCTCGGCAGCGAGGCGCGCGGTGCGCAGCACGCGCAGCGGGTCACTGGCAAAGGCCTGGTCGTCGACGTGCCGGAGCACGCGTGCTGCCAGATCGGCCAGGCCCCCGGTACAGTCGACGATGCGGCCGGTCTCGTCCTCGGCCAGCGCGTTGATGGTCAGGTCGCGGGCGCGCAGGTCGTCGGCAATCGCGACCTCCGGCCCCGCGGTCGCCAGGTCGCCGCGCACCCGGCAGGCGAGGGTGTGCTCTTCGCCGGTGGCTGGGTGGATGAAGACGGGGAAGTCACGGCCGACGCGGCGATAGCCGAGCGCGATCAGCTCGTCGGCGCTGGCGCCGACCACCACCCAGTCGCGCTCGGTGACCGGCCGGCCGACGAGGCGGTCGCGCACCGCGCCCCCGACCAGGTAGAGCCGCACGCCGGCCTTCCGCCGCCGGTCAGGTCAGCATCATGCCTTTCTGGATGTTCTTGCCGTTGAAGATCTCCACCATCTCGCGCTTCACGCGTTCGGTGATGCGGCGCTGCTCGCGCGGCGGGATGTCCTCGGAGTGCACGCCGAACAGATAGTTATCCAGATCGAACTCCCGCAGCATCATCTTCGTGTGGAAGATGTTCTCCTGGTAGACGTTCACGTCCATCCGCTGGTACCGCTCCTTGGTGTCGCGGGTGATGTAGTTCTGAATCGAGTTGATCTTGTGGTCGATGTAGTGCTTCCGGCCGTCGACGTCGCGAGTGAAGCCGCGCACGCGGTAGTCCATGATCACGATGTCCGACTCGAAGGAGTGGATCAGGTAGTTGAGGGCCTTCAGCGGCGAGATGCGGCCGCAGGTCGACACGTCGATGTCGGCCCGGAAAGTGCTGATGCCGTTGTCCGGATGGCTCTCCGGGTAGGTGTGCACCGTCACGTGGCTGGTGTCCATGTGGCCGACCACGGCGTCGGGCAGGGGGCCGGGCGACTCGGTGTTGGACAGCCGCTCGGCCATGACCGGCTCTTCCGAGATCAGCATGGTGACGCTGGCGCCCTGCGGGTCGTAGTCCTGGCGCGCGATGTTGAGGATGTTGGCGCCGATGATGGTGGCGACCGAGGTGAGGATCTGCGTCAGTCGCTCGGCGTTGTACCGCTCGTCGATGTAGGCGATATAGTCCGCCACCTGCTCCGGCGTCGCCGCGTAGCAGATGTCGTAGATGTTGAAGCTCAGCGTCTTCGTGAGGTTGTTGAAGCCGTGCAGCCGCAGCTTCTTCAGGACGGTCATCGCCGGATCCTCCCAGGCAGGTGGGCCCAAGAAACCCTGAGGACTGACTCCGTCGGAGTTGCCCCAATCGAGGGCGCGCACCGTAAAGCAACGGGGGGCGTGGCGCAACCGACGCCGTCGCCTACCGGTGGCGGGCCTGCTCCCAGGCGACGACGGGCAGGTGGTGCATCACCTGCACCACCGCGCCCTCGGGGTCGTAGCAATAGAAGCTGCGCGCCCCGTCGCGATGGGTGCGGGGCGCGGTGCGCATGCGCACGCCGTTCGCCAGCAGCCAGGCGTACCAGGCGTCGACGGCCTCCGCCGTGGCAGTGAAGAAGCCGATGTGGTCGAGGCGCTGGCCGGTCTCGTCGCGCGGCGCGTCGGGCGTGACGGCGTGCAGCGCCAGGCTGTCGCCACCCGAGGCGAGATAGAGGTTCTGCGGGTCGGGGCGCCACTCCACCTGCATGCCCATCAGGCGGACGTAGAAATCCTCGCAGGCCGCCAGGTCGCGCACGCACAGCGCGACGTGGCGCATGCCGAAGCCCGTGGCGGGGCGGGTGGGTGTCGTCACGGTGCCGCGCTCAGGACGCGAGCAGCTCCGCGAGCGTCGACTCCCACGCCTCGCGGCCGAAGGCCCGCTCGGCGAGCAGGGGTAGTGCAATCGGCCCCCCGGCGAGCAGACGGTCGTGGAAATCGCGCAGGCTGGATCCCGGCGCCGCACGCTCGCGCTGGCGCCGCAGGTTCCAGAGGGCGCGCCAGCCGATGACGCCTGCCAGCGCGTCGGTCGGGCTGCGCGTCAGCTCGAGGACGTCGCTCACCGCCCGCTCCGGCGTGACGCCGGGCTCGGAGGCGACGCGCTCGATCGCCTCGGCCGGGTCGAGGCCGCGCAGGTGCACCGCGACGTCGAGCAACCCAAGCAGGGCGCGGCGCCGCTGCTCGAGGAGGCGCGCCAGGCGGCTCTCCTGGTCGCAGGGGAAGCCCGCCTCCTGCAGCATCTCCTCCGCGTAAAGCGGCCAGCCGCGGCTGACCGTGGTCGAGCAGTTCAGACGCCGGGCGAGGCCGGCCGCGGCCGGTCCCTCGGCGGCCGCTATCGTCTGCAGATGGCTTCCCGCCCATCCGCGCCGCAGGCACTGGCCCGTCAGCACCGCCGGCAGACGGCTGGCGAGCCCGGTGTCGAGGCCGTTCAGATAGATCGCGCCCGCCTGCCGCGGATCGCCGAAGGCGGGCGCGACGTAGTCCGGCGCGCAGCCGCCCGGCGTCACGCAGCCGGGCGACGGCAGAACGCGCAGCTCCGAGTGCTCGGGCAGCGTCACGAGCGCGTTCCGCCGCACGAAGGCGCGCGTGGCCTCGCACTGCGCGCGGGCGAGGTCGAGCTGCTCGGCGCTGGTCAGCGGCGCGCGGATCGCGAGCTGTGCCAGCCACACGGCGGGATTGGGTCGGCCGGTGACCGACTGACTGAGGGCATCGAGCTGTGCGCCGAGCTGGTCGTAGGCCTGGTGTGCGACCCGTTCCAGAGCGGCCACGTCGGTCGGCAGGAAGTGGCGCTGGGCCAGCCGGCGCGTGAACCGGATCGGCCCGCACGCCACGTCGCCTTCGGCCTCCGGGGCCAGGTCCTGCGACAGGAAGCGGGCATAGTCGGCCATCGCCCCACCCGCTAGATCGGCGAGGGGCCGGATCTCGCCGGGATTGCGGCAGTGCTCCCGCAGCGCCGGGTTGGTGGTGAGGCCGGTCAGGTACTCCATGCCCTGCCGCGCGCCGCGGATGCCCGCATCGACCCAGAGCCTCGGCACCAGGCCGGGCACGGTGGCGAGCTGGGCACGGGCATGCCGCAGGTGTTCGGGGATGGCTGCCAGGCAGGCTTCCAGCGCGCCACGGAGCTGCGCCTGCGGTGACACGATCAACTGGTGGATGACGGTCGTCGGCAGGAACCCGACGGGGTCACGGTGGCGCCAGTCGCCCTCCAGCAGGTCGCGGTGCTCCAGGTGACAGGCGCCGAACAGCAGGCGCAGGTCGATGCACTCGTCAGGGCTGAGGGCGGCGTAGTCGAGCTCCTCCAGCTCGACGATCGCGGTCTCGAGCCAGCCCGTTAGCGCGCCGATGTCGTCGTCGTCGAAGGCCGGCAGGCGCCCCTCGAAGCCGGACACGCCCGCCTCGATTGCCCGCTCCGGATGGAAGCGGAACCAGACTTCGTAGAACTCGCGGACCAGGGCGTCGAAGACCCGTCCGGTTTCAGACATCGACGATCTCGAAATCGTGGGTGATCTGCGCGGTCGCGCCGAGCATGATCGAGGCCGAGCAGAACTTCTCGGCACTCAGCGCGATCGCGCGCTCGACGACCTTGGCCGTCAGGCCCGGCCCGCCGACCCGGAAATGGGCGTGGATGCGGGTGAACACCTTCGGGTCGGTCTCGGCGCGCTCGGCGGTGAGCTCCACCTCGCACAGCCGCACGTCGTGCCGCCCCTTGTGCAGGATGTGGACGACGTCGAACTGGGTGCACCCGCCCATGCCGAGCAGCAGCATCTCCATCGGCCGGACGCCGAGGTTGCGGCCACCGAGCTCGGGTGGGCCGTCCATGACCACCGCGTGCCCGCTGCCCGATTCGGCAACCATCAGGGTGCCTTCCACCCACTTCACGCGCGCTTTCATCTCATTGGCCGGGCGCCGGAATCCAGGCGCCGGAGCCTAGCACAGATCGTCGCCGGGCAGGGTTCAGCGCCGTGCCGCGGGACGACGGCGCCCGCCGCGTTCGGCTAGACTCCGTGACGGACTACGAGCGCGCGCCGATGATCGACATCCGTCCGCCCCCACCGCCCCCCGCCTGGCTGGCGCCGTTCCTCGCCCGGTGCCACCGCCGTCGCGTGCCGGCCAAGACCGACATCACGCAGGCCGGCGAGCCTGCCGACTCGCTGCTGTACATCGTCTCCGGCTCGGTCACGGTGATGGTGGAGAACGACGAGGGCCGCGAGATCGTGCTGGGCTATCTCAACAAGGGTGATTTCGTCGGCGAGATGGCGATGTTCCGCCCGCAGGCGACCCGCAGCATGCGGGTGCGCACCCGCACCGCCTGCGAGCTCGCCGAGATCTCCTACGCCAAGCTCGACGCGCTGTTCCGCGGCGACCTGCGCGACCACGTGCGGGACATCCTGTTCGCGATCGCCGGCCAGCTCAGCGAGCGGCTGCTGCGCACCGGCCGCAAGGTCGGCTCGCTCGCCTTCCTCGACGTCACCGGCCGGATCGCCGCGACCCTGCTGGACCTCTGCCGGCAGCCGGATGCGATGACCCATCCCGACGGCATGCAGATTCGGGTGACGCGGCAGGAGCTTGGCCGGATCGTCGGCTGCTCGCGCGAGATGGCGGGGCGGGTGCTCAAGGCGCTCGCGGAGCAGGGTCTCATCCACGCCCGCGGCAAGACGATCGTGGTGTACGGGGCAAGGTAGACGCGGACGCGGGGCCGAGGCAGCGGGACATCGCAGGCCCGCCGGCGGGCGGCCTATACTCGCGCCATGCTCGATCGATGCCCCAGGCTCGCAGCCGTTCCCGGGGTCCTCGCGCTGCTCGTCGGCTGCGCGACCTACCAGGTGCCATCCGAAATCGGCGAGCCGCCGATCCCGGACCTCGCCTTGTCTGATGTGCAGGCCGCGCCGGCCAGCCACGTCGGTCAGGCGGTGCGCTGGGGCGGAAAGATCCTCGAGGTCCGCAACCGGCCGCAGGTCACCGAGATCGAGGTCCTGGCGACCGCGCTCGGCCTTGGCGGCGCGCCCTCCACGGAAGGCGCCGGCCTCGGTCGATTCATCGCCGAGATCCCGGGCTTCCTCGACCCTGCCGAATACCCGCGCGACCGGCGGCTCACGGTCGCGGGGCGAGTTGCTGGCGCCCAGACGCGGAGTGTCGGCGACTATCCGTACAGTTACCCCGTCGTCGCGGTCGCCCAGTACCGGCTCTGGGCGCCACCCGCCCCCGAGCCCTACTGGCATCGCTATCCCTACTACGGCCCGCCCTTCTACCCGTGGGGGTGGGGTAGCCCCTGGTACCCGTGGTATCCGCGCTGGCCTTACTACTGGTGACCCTGATGATCGCGCCGTGCCGCGTCCCACTGCTGCTGATTGCCACCGCGCTCGCTGGTTGCGCTGTCGTCCCGCCGACCAGAGGCTCGGCGGAGCTCGGACCTGCCGCGGCGGCGGCCGACGCACCGCGCTTCCAGGGCCAGCGCGTCGAGTGGGGAGGCCAGGTCGTCGCGGTCCACAACCTCCGCAACCGCACCGAGCTCGAGGTGCTGGCCTATCCGCTCGCGGCGAGCGGTCGGCCGAGCATGGCCGGGACGCCCATGGGACGGTTCATCGCGGTGCGTGGCGGCTTTCTCGAGCCGGCGGATTTCGCGCCCGGCCGCCTGGTGACGGTCAGCGGCCTCGTGGGCCCGCCGCGCGAGGGCTCGGTGGGCGAGGCGCGCTACCTGTTCGCCACGGTGAGCGCCGAAGACCTTCGACTGTGGAGCGACGATTACCCGCCCTCGGGCGTGGTCCCATTCGGCACGATCGGGATCGGCGTCGGCTCGGGCGGATTCTACGGCGGCGGCGTCGGGATCGGGCTGGGGTTCTGAGGGCCGCTGCAGTCGTTGCTCCTCAGGTACGGGGCCCGGCTCCCAGCGGGCGCTCGCACCAACGCGTCCACATGCCCCGCCAGCCGGCCTCGAGGCTGCGCGCGAAGCGCTGGGCATCGAAAAGGGGCGACTCGGCAACCTGCGCCCGCAGTCCCTCCCGGAGTCGTGCGAGCCCGTGTTGGTCGGCTGCGAACCGCAGGGCGATGCGCACGTAGTCGTCCCTGGTTCCGGCAACCCAGTCCGCGAGCCCCCCGGCGTTGAGCAGGCTTTCCCCCTGGTGCGAGATGAACCGATCGCCCCTGAGCGTCACGACGGGTACGCCCATCCAGAGCCCCTCGGCAGTCGTGGTGCCGCCAGGGTAGGGGAACGGGTCCAGCGCGATGTCGACGCGCGCGTAGGTGGCAAGGTACTCGGCATAGGCTACCGATCCCTCCAACAGCAGTCGTCCGGGTTCGACGCCGAGGCGCTCGAAACGGGCCGCAAGCCGGGTTCGAGCTTCCGGCCTGGCCAGTTGCTTGGCCTTGATCAAGAGCCGGGACTCCGGCGCCTCGTTCAGGATCCGCGACCAGACCTCGATGACATCGTCATTGACCTTCGCGAGATTGCTGAACGAACCGAAGGTGACGTGGCCGTTCTGCCGGGCCGGCAGCGCGCTGACTGCGGGGGCGTCCTGGGGGGGAGAGAAGCAATAGCAGCTGTGCGGCAGCCGCCAGACCTTCTCGGTGAAATGGGTTTCCTCCTCGGGCGGGGTGACCCAGGGATCACCGATCTTCCAGTCGATCTCTTGCAGGCCCGTGGTCGCGAAATAGCCGAGCCAGGTGACCTGGAGCGGGGCAGGCTTCCAGGCGAAAATGGACAGGCGGTTGTGTCGCGTGTGTCCGGATAGGTCGATGAGGATGTCGATCCGATCGCCGTGGATCTGCCGCGCAAGATCGCGATCCGATGTTCCGGCCACCTCGGACCACCCCAGGAAATGTTGCCGCAGCTCGGCCGTCAGGTCGTCCCCATGGGGCTGGTTGCTGTAGGCGAACAGCTCGAAATGCGTCTGGTCAATCTTCGCCAGCGGTCCCTTGAGGAAGTAGCCCACGGGATGGCGCCGGAGATCGCCGGAAACCATCCCGATTCGAAGCCTCCGGTCTCGCTCGGCACTGCAGTCCCATGAATCGAACGGGGCGACCCCCAAGTGAGCGGCTCGGTCGAATTGCCGGGCTGCCGCGATCATCGCGCCGGGCGAGCTATCGGGCATGTAATTCAGGCTGAAGATCTTGTTGGACAGGACCGCCAGGTCGTCAGGGTCACGTTCGAGAGCTGCGTCGAACGCTCGGACAGCCATCGGGTAGTCCCACCGCTGAACCAGGATCCTGCCGAGCACGTCGTGCGCGTGCGCCGACCCGGGGTCGAGCGCCATCGCCTTTCGGCACGCGCTTTCGGCATCGTCGAGGCGGAACTGCTCCAGGAGGACGGCACTCAGGTTGCTCCAGGCCTCGGCGCAGGCGGGATCGAGCTCGAGTGCCTTTCGGCACGCGGTCTCGGCCGCCTCGAAGCGCAGTGATCCCAATAGCGCGGCGCCGAGGTTGCTCCAGGCCTGCGGGTAACCCGGGTCGAGCTCGATGGCCCTGCGGCAGGCGGCTTCGGCAGCCTGGTGTTGCTGTCGGGCATTCAGAATGCCACCGAGGTTCACATAAAGCGGGGCGAGACGGGGGCCCAGCCTGATGGCCTGCCCGAAAGCCGCTTCGGCCTCGTCGAGCAGCCTGAGCTCCTGAAGGAGCTTGCCGAGATTCGAGTAGGCAAAGGGATGCTGCGGCGCCAGGGCGATCGCCCGCTCGAAGCACTCCCTCGCCTGCGGGAGTGCCCTCAGGGCCAGGAGTTGCAGCCCAATGCTGTTCTGGGCGTCGGCCGACCCGAGAGTGAGCAGTCTGGCCCGGTTGACGGCCTGAACCGCCTCCGATTGGCGGCCGAGCCCGCGTAGCGCGATGCCGAGGTTGTACCAGGCTTCGGGAATATCAGTAGATGCGCGCAGCGCCTGCCTGCACCAGCCTGCCGCCTTTTCGTAGTCACCGTCGGTATTGGCGACGTGGGCCGAGCGAATCCACTGCGCCAGATTGCGGCGCGATTTCGTCATTGCAGCGTCCTGAGCGCATCACGCAGTTAGCCGCCGGCCGCCGGCCGCCCCATGGGTCGTCAGTTCATGATCGCTCACCACGGGGCGCGCCGCCGGATTCGGCCTTCTCCTACGCGAGGTTGCCCGCCGCGAACTCCCAGTTGATCAGCTTGTCGATCACCGCCTGGACGTAATCGGCACGCCGGTTCTGGTAATCGAGATAGTAGGCGTGCTCCCACACGTCGATGGTCAGCAAGGGCTTGAGGCCCTTGGTCGTGGGGTTGTCGGCGTTGCCGGTCTTCACCACAACCAGCTTGCCGCCGTCGAGCGCGAGCCACGCCCAGCCGCTGCCGAACTGGCCGAGGGCCGCCTTCTTCAGCTCCTCCTTGCAGGCGCCGACGCTGCCGAATGCGGCGTCCATCAGCTTCGCCAGCGCCGCCGGGGGCTCGCCACCGCCGCCGGGCTTGAGGCTCGCCCAGTAGAAGTCGTGGTTCCAGACCTGGGCGGCGTTGTTGAAGACGGCCACCTTTTCCGCGTTGCCCGCAGTGGCGGCCACGACCTTGGCGAGCGGCTGGTCGGCGAGCTCGGTGCCGGCGACCAGCTTGTTGAGGTTGTCGACATAGCCCTTGTGGTGCTTCCCGTAATGGAAGCCGATCGTATTGGCGGAGATCACCGGATCCAGGGCGCTGTCGGCGTAGGGCAGCTTCATCAGGGCGAACGGTCCCGTCGGCGGTGCGGCGGCCGGGGCGGCCTGGCCCCAGGCCTGCCGGGCGAATCCGCCGAGACCGGCGGCGACGGCGAGGCCCGCTGCGCCGAGCAGGAACCGGCGGCGGTCGATCGTCACGGGTGAGTCGATCGGGTCGTTGCGTTTCATGGTGGGCTCCTCAGCCTCCGGACATCGGAGGTGGATCGAGAAAGCTTAGCAGCCGCCACCTGGCCTGAACGGGCGCGAAACGCCGGCCGCTCCACGAGAAAGCCCGCGCTTGGCGGGCTTTGGATTCGTCTGGGATCCTATCGGACGGGGTGTTGGTGGAGCCGAGGGGGATCGAACCCCTGACCTATGCATTGCGAACGCATCGCTCTCCCAGCTGAGCTACGGCCCCGATGAGGGCGCGAAGTCTAGCGCGGCCCCGCAGGCGCGTCTACGCCACGGGGATCGGCGCCACGGCCTCGACGGCCCAGATGTCCCGCGCGTACTCCCGCATGGTCCGGTCGGTCGAGAACTTCCCGCTCGCCGCGGTGTTGCGGATGCTCATCCGCAGCCAGTGGTCCTGGTCGAGGAACGCGGCGGCGGCCCGCTCCTGCGCGGCGACGTAGCTGGCGAAATCCGCGGCCACCATCCAGGGGTCGTGCGGGCTGCGGATGGACTCGACGATCGGCCGGAACAGCCCCGGCTCGAACTGGCTGAAGTGGCCGTTCTCCAGCAGGCGCATGACGCGCGAGAAGTTGGGGTCGGCCGCGATGATCGCGTTGGGGTCGTAGTGGTGGCGCAGGCCGGCGACCTGCTCGGCGGTGAGGCCGAACAGGAAGAAGCTGTCGTCGCCCACCTCCTCGCGGATCTCGATGTTCGCACCGTCGAGGGTGCCGATGGTGACCGCGCCGTTCATCATGAACTTCATGTTCCCGGTGCCCGAGGCCTCCTTGCCGGCGGTCGAGATCTGCTCGGAAAGGTCGGTGGCCGGGCAGATCGCCTCCATGGCCGACACGCGGTAGTCCGGCAGGAACGCCACGCGCAGCAGCTTCTTCACCGCCGAGTCGCGGTTCACCAGCCAGGCGACGTTGTTGATCAGCTTGATGATCAGCTTGGCCCGGGCGTAGCCCGGCGCGGCCTTGCCGCCGATCAGCACGCAGCGCGGCGTCCAGTTCTCCGTTTCGCCGGACTTGATCCGGGCGTACAGGTGGATGACGTGCAGGATGTTCAGCAGCTGGCGCTTGTACTCGTGGATGCGCTTGACCTGAACGTCGTACATCGCGTCGACGTCGAACGCGGTGCCCCACTCGCGGCGGATCAGGTCGGAGAGCCGGTGCTTGTTCCTGCGCCGCGCCTCCGCCCAGCGCGCGCGGAAGCTGGCGTCGTCGACGAAGCGCTCGAGCCGGCGCAGCTGCTCGAGATCGGTGATCCAGGCATCGCCGATCGCCTCGTTGATCACCTCGCGCAGCGGCACGTTGCAGTGCGCCAGCCAGCGACGCTGCGTGACGCCATTCGTCTTGTTGTTGAACTTGTGCGGCCAGAGCTCGTAGAAGTCGCGGAACAGGCCCTCCCGCAGCAGGCGCGAATGCAGCTCGGCCACCCCGTTGACCGAGAAGCTGCCCACGATCGCGAGGTAGGCCATGCGCACCATCGGCTCGGCGCCTTCCTCGATGACCGACATGCGGCGCAGCCGTTCGTTGTCGCCAGGCCAGCGCGACGCGACCTCGGTGAGGAAGCGGGCGTTGATCTCGTAGATGATCTCGAGCAGCCGCGGCAGGAGCTGCCGGAACAGCCGCACCGACCAGCGCTCCAGTGCCTCCGGCAGGAGGGTGTGGTTGGTGTAGGCCATCATCCGGCTCGTGATCGCCCAGGCCTCCTCCCAGTCGAAGTGCTCCTCGTCGACCAGCAGTCGCATCAGCTCGGCGACTGCGATTGTCGGGTGCGTGTCGTTGAGCTGGCAGACGTTCTTGTCCGCGAAACCGGCGAAGCCTGTGCCCTGCACGCGCTTCCAGCAGCGGAGCACGTCTTTCAGGCTCGCGGACGCCAGGAAGTACTGCTGCCGCAGCCGCAGCTCCTTGCCGCTCTCGCTGGCGTCGTTGGGATACAGCACCAGCGTGATCTGCTCGGCGGCGTTCTTGGCCGCGACGGCCTCGACGTAGGAGCCCGCGTTGAATTCCTCGAGGTCGAACTCCTCGGTCGCGACGGACTTCCACAGCCGTAGGGTGTTGACCGTGCCGTTGCGATAGCCGGGGATCGGGATGTCGTAGGGGACCGCGAGCACGTCGTGCGTGTCGACCCAGCGGGCCCGCAGCTGGCCGCCGTCGTCCCGATAGAACTCGGTGCGGCCGCCGAAGTTCACGCGCTGCTGGTACTCGGGGCGCTCGAGCTCCCAGGGGAAGCGGTCACGCAGCCAGTGGTCGGGCTCCTCGACCTGGTAGCCGTTCTCCAGCCGCTGCCGGAACATGCCGTACTCGTAGCGCAGGCCGTAGCCCCGCACCGGCAGCTGCAACGTCGCGCAGCTGTCGAGGAAGCAGGCCGCGAGCCGGCCGAGGCCGCCGTTGCCCAGGCCGGCGTCGGGCTCGGCTTCGACGATCTGCTCGAGCTGGATGCCGAGGTCGTAGAGGCTCTTGTGCACCGCGTGGGAGAGGCCCAGGTTCAGCATCGCATTGCCGAGCGCCCTGCCCATGAGGAACTCCAGCGACATGTAGTACACGTGCTTGGAGCTTGTGGTCTCGTAGGCGTAGCGGGTGTTCTTCCAGCGCTCCATCAGGCGCGCGCGCAGGCTGAAGGCGAGCGCGGCGTAAGGGTAGTGGGCGGACTGGCAGTGCTTGTCTCGGCCGAGAAAATGGTTGAAATAGTGGCGGAAGTCCTCGCGTATGCTGTCGGCATCCATGCCGAGCGGCGGCAGGCCGTTCACCGCGGCGTCCGGGTTGATCTCGGCCGGCGGCGTCAAGTCGGGGTCGTAGGCGCTGAGCGGCATCGGGCTGTGGTTCCTCTGGGTTCGCGCGCATCGGGATCGCCGCATTATGCAGCCGAAAAGTCGAGGCCGCACCGCGGTGCGGGCAGGAGGTTAGCCGAATCATGTCGACGCTGCGCGTCACCGAGCTCTGGATCTACCCCGTGAAGTCGTGCCGGGGAATCGCGCTGGACCACGCGGAGGTGTCGGGGCGCGGTCTGCGCTGGGACCGGCACTGGATGGTGGTCGACGAGGCCGGGCGCTTCCTGACGCAGCGTGATCTGCCCGCCATGGCGACGATCGCGCCGGCCGTCTCGCCCGAC
>Ga0209254_10004583_pt1 | contig 12669 bp, 9 predicted proteins | sample FrelakmetDIP11DI_FD_187148 | JGI IMG/M metagenome (GOLD analysis project Ga0209254, IMG submission 187148) | Freshwater lake sediment microbial communities from the University of Notre Dame, USA, for methane emissions studies - DIP11 DI (SPAdes)... | ecosystem: Environmental > Aquatic >...
ATCCACATGCTTGTTTCGAACGTACGAGGAAATGAGGCATGTCCCCATTTCCCCGGGTCGCGCCTAAAGGCGCTCCTACGCTGCCCGGTTCCGTTTCAGTAATGGCGCCAGGTACTGGCCCGTAAAGGACTTGCGGATGCCCGCCACATCCTCGGGCGTCCCTTCCGCAACCAGATGGCCGCCGCCGCCGCCGCCCTCGGGCCCGAGATCCACCACCCAGTCGGCCGTCTTGATGACGTCCAGATTGTGCTCGATCACCACGATGGTGTTGCCCTGATCGCGAAGTTTCTGCAGTACGACCAGCAGCTGGGCGATGTCGTGAAAGTGCAGGCCGGTGGTCGGTTCGTCGAGGATGTAAAGTGTGTTGCCGGTAGCACGCTTGGAGAGCTCCTTGGCGAGCTTCACGCGCTGGGCCTCGCCGCCGGACAGCGTGGTGGCGTTCTGGCCGAGCCGCACATAGGACAGGCCCACTTCCATCAGCGTCTGCAACTTCGGGGCGATCATCGGAATCGCGGCGAAGAACGGCAGTGCATCCTCCACGGTCATCTCCAGAACATTACTGATGTTCTTGCCCTTGTAGCGGATCTCGAGCGTTTCCCGGTTGTAGCGTTGGCCTTTGCAGACGTCGCAGGGCACATACACGTCGGGCAGGAAGTGCATTTCCACGCGCAGGACGCCATCACCCTGGCACTCTTCGCAGCGGCCACCCTTGACGTTGAAGCTGAAGCGCCCGGACTTGTAGCCCCGGGACCGGGCCTCCTGTGTGCCGGCGAACAGTTCGCGAATAGGGGTGAACAGTCCGGTGTACGTTGCAGGATTGGAGCGGGGCGTACGTCCAATGGGGCTCTGACTGATATCGATCACGCGGTCTACCGAGTCGAGACCGTCGATCCGGTCGCAGGCGGCGTGCGGGGTTTCGCTGCTGCCGTTGAGTTTCTCTGCGGTGTACAGATAGAGGGTGTCGTTCACCAGGGTCGATTTGCCCGAGCCCGATACCCCGGTGACGCAGGTCATCACGCCAAGAGGGATGCGAACGGTCAGGTTCTTGAGGTTGTTCCCCCGGGCGCCACGAATCGTGAGCCAGCGGGAGTCATCTGCGGCGCGCCGGCGAACCGGCACGGGCACCTGTTTGCGTCCCGAGAGGTACTGGCCGGTGATGGAGGTCGGGTGGGCCATGATTTCTGCCGGCGTGCCCTGGGCCACGATCTGACCGCCGTGTACGCCGGCACCGGGGCCGAGATCGACCACGTGATCGCTGGCGGCAATGGCCTCCTCATCGTGTTCCACGACGATGACCGTGTTGCCCGTGTCCCGCAGGTGGATGAGGGTGTTGAGGAGTCGCCGGTTGTCCCGCTGGTGCAGTCCGATGGACGGTTCGTCCAGGATGTACATGACACCGACCAGCCCTGAGCCGATCTGGCTGGCGAGCCGGATGCGCTGGGCTTCGCCGCCCGAGAGGGTTTCTGCGCTCCGGTCCAGGGAGAGGTACTCCAGGCCCACATCGGCCAGGAAGCGCAGGCGGTTCTGGATTTCCTTGACGACCTTGGCTGCGATCTCACCCCGCCAGCCTTCCAGGTTCAGCGCTGAGAAGAACTCCAGGGCATGCCCCACCGCCATCGTTGTGACTTCCGGGATGGACTTGCTGCTGACGAACACATTGCGAGCCGCGGTGTTTAGCCGCGTGCCCTTGCAGTCGGGGCAGGGCTGGGTACTCAGGAACTTGGCCAGCTCTTCCCGGACCATGCTGGAATCGGTTTCCCGGTAGCGGCGTTCCAGGTTAGGCAGGATGCCCTCGAAGGGGTGCTTGCGGTTGATGCTGACCCCGTGGCCCGTGAGGTAGTTGAACTGGATCTTGTCCGCGCCGCTGCCGTGGAGCAGCATCTTCTGGATCTTCGCCGAAAGCTGGCTCCAGGGCAGTTCGATATCGAAGTCGTAGTGCTTCGCCAGGCTCTGGATCATGGAAAAGTAGTAGGCATTGCGCCGGTCCCAGCCGCGAATCGCGCCGCCGGCCAGGCTCAGGTCCGGATAGCGCACCACACGATCCAGGCCGAAGAACTGCTTTACGCCGAGGCCATCGCAGGTCGCGCAGGCACCCGCCGGATTATTGAAGGAGAAGAGCCGGGGCTCGAGTTCTGCAATGCTGAAACTGCAGATCGGGCAGGCGAAGCGGTCCGAGAAAAGGGCCTCCGCGCCGCCAAGGCTGGCCAGGGCTGCCTTGTCGCCCTTCTCCATCGGCGCCACCTTTACGATGCCGTCGGCCAGCTTGAGCGCGGTTTCGAAGGACTCTGCCAGGCGCTGCTTGATGTCCTGCCGGACCTTGAACCGGTCGATGACGACTTCGATGGTGTGCTTGCGCCGCAGGTCGAGCTTGGGCGGGTCATCCAGTTCGTAGATCTCGCCATCGATGCGGGCCCGCACGTAACCCTGGCTGCGCAGGTCGGCCAGCAGCTGCGTGTGCTCCCCTTTCCGGGCCTGCACGACCGGGGCCAGGAGCACCAGCCTGGTGCCCTCGGGCAGTGACAGTGCCTGGTCCACCATCTGGCTGACTGTTTGCGCCCGCAGATCCCGGTCGTGGTCGGGACAGCGCGGCGTGCCGGCCCGGGCAAAGAGCAGACGCAGGTAGTCATAGATCTCGGTGACCGTCCCCACCGTGGAGCGGGGGTTGTGTGAAGCCGTTTTCTGCTCGATGGAGATGGCTGGCGAGAGGCCCTCGATGTGGTCCACGTCCGGCTTGTCCATCATGGACAGAAACTGGCGGGCATAGGCCGACAGGGACTCCACGTAGCGCCGCTGGCCCTCGGCGTAGATGGTATCGAAGGCCAGCGAGGACTTGCCGGACCCGGACAGCCCCGTGATGACGATCAGGCGGTCCCTCGGGAGGTCCAGATCGATATTGCGGAGATTATGGGTCCGCGCACCGCGGATGCTGATGTTCTGCATGGGCCTTCAGGCTGACATTGGGGCTTATGGATCCGAACCCGTAACTATACGGCGGCGGAAGGGCTCGCACAGGCCCCGCCCCGGGCCTGGCAACTGGCCTTGTCGGAGTTCTTGCCGGATGCCGTGGTTGCTGCCTCGCATTCACTGACCATTTGCCCTGAAATGGAGGTGGCTTTTGGGGCGCGGCACCTTACAATTACGTCCTATGAGCGGTATCAATAAAGTCATTCTGATCGGCAATCTGGGCAAGGATCCGGAAACCCGGTACATGCCCAGCGGCAAAGCAGCAACCAACTTCTCCATCGCCACCAGCGAGCGGTTCAAGGACCGGGAGACGGGGGAACCCCAGGAACGGACCGAGTGGCATCGGGTCGCCACCTTTGACCGCCTGGCCGAGATCGCCGCGGAGTACCTGAAGAAGGGCTCGAAGGTTTATGTCGAAGGCCGCCTGCGCACGCGCAAGTGGCAGGACAAGGAAGGCAAGGACCGCTACAGCACGGAGATCATCGCCGACCAGATGCAGATGCTCGACTCGCGGGGCATGGGCGGTGCGTCCGCTGGCTCCAGTGCAGCTGGCTCCGGCGCTGGTGCAAATGACGACAGCGGCGATTTCCGTGGTACCAGCCCCGCACGGCCGGGCAAGCCGGCCAAGACGCCGACGGCTGCCACTGCAACTGCCGGGTCGGCCGAATCGGCAGAGTTCGACGACGATATCCCCTTCTGAAGCAACCTTTCCTTCCAGCGCCTTGACCCGGGGCTTTACTCCTATGCCAGGTCGGGTCTACATCAAGACCTTCGGTTGCCAGATGAACGAGTACGATTCCAGCCGCATGCTGGACGCGCTCCGTTCCCGGCACGGGCTGGAACCCACCGACAATCCGGCTGACGCCGACCTGTTGCTGCTGAACACCTGCTCGGTCCGCGACAAAGCCCAGGAAAAAGTCTTCTCCCACCTGGGCAGATTCCGCGAATTGAAGGAGGCGCGCCCCGGCCTGCTCATCGGCGTGGGTGGCTGCGTGGCGAGCCAGGAGGGCGAAGAGCTGCTGCGTCGTGCGCCTTTCGTCGATCTGGTCTTCGGGCCGCAGACCCTGCATCGTCTTCCGGACTTCATCGACGAGGTGCGGGCCCATGGCCGCCCCGTCGTGGATATCAGTTTCCCCGAGATCGAGAAGTTCGACCGTCTGCCGGAACCCCGGGCAGAGGGCGTCACGGCCTTTGTCTCGGTCATGGAAGGCTGCAGCAAGTACTGCAGCTTCTGCGTCGTGCCCTTCACGCGCGGCGAGGAGATCAGCCGGCCACTCGATGGCGTGCTCGCCGAGGTCAGGCAGCTGGCTGAGCAGGGCGTGCGCGAGGTCACGTTGCTGGGCCAGAATGTCAACGGCTATCGCGGCCCGACCGCAGATGGCGGCACTGCAGATCTGGCCGCGCTGATCGCCGACGTGGCGCGGCTCCACGGCATCGAACGCATCCGCTTCACCACGTCCCATCCCCTGGAATTCAACGACCGGCTCATCGAGGCCTACGCGACGGTGCCGAAGCTCGCCAACCACCTGCATCTCCCGGTACAGAGCGGTTCCGACCGCATCCTGACCCTGATGAAGCGCGGCTACACGAGCCTCGAGTTCAAGCAGAAGATTCGCCGGCTCCGGGCAGTCCGGCCCGACATCAGCGTGTCTACGGACTTCATCGTGGGGTTCCCCGGTGAGACCGACGACGACTTCGCAGCAACGCTGCAACTGATCGCGGATATCGGCTTCGACCAGTCCTTCAGCTTCGTGTACAGCCCACGGCCGGGCACGCCGGCGGCGACGCTCCCGGATCCCGTTCCGGAAGCCGAGAAACTCGCACGGCTCGCGATTCTCCAGGCCCGGATCACGAGCCGCGCCCAGGAGATCAGCCGGGCCATGGTGGGTTCAGTCCAGCGCGTGCTGGTGGAGCGCCCGTCCCGGAAGGATCCGCAGCAGATGACTGGCAAGACCAGCAACAATCGCTCGGTCAATTTTGACGGCGACGCGCGGCTGATTGGCCAGTTCCTGGATGTACAGATCACGGAAGCGCTCGCCAACTCGCTGCGGGGTCGTCTCACCGGCTGCGCCGTGGCCGCCTGAGCATGGCCCCAACCGGCCCATCCCATGGCGAGGTCACCGAAGGGGCCGGTCCCGCGGTGGATGCCTTCGAGATCATTCTTGAACCGGTGGATAACCGCAGCCTGGCGAATCTTGGCGGGCAGTTCGATGACAACCTGCGCCAGATCGAACGCAGGCTGGGCATCCAGATTCATCACCGGGGCAATCGCTTCCGGCTGACCGGCGCCGCGGCCGGAGTCCGGGCGGCCACACGGATACTGCGGGATCTTTACGCCATCGCGGGTCGCGAGACGATCGATACCGAGCGGGTCCACATCGCCTTGCAGGAAGCACTCATGGAACAGCCTTCGGAGCCCAGGGAAGCAGCGGACGACGGTAGCGTCGTGATGAAGGCCCGGCGTCTGCACATCAGGCCTCGTGGCAGTAATCAGCGCAGTTACATGGAGGCCATCCGGTCCCACGATCTGTGCTTTGGTATTGGGCCGGCAGGGACCGGCAAGACGTATCTCGCCGTGGCCAGCGCCGTCGCAGCCCTGGAGGAAGAGAAGGTGCGCCGGATCGTTCTGGTTCGCCCTGCAGTGGAGGCAGGTGAGCGCCTGGGCTTTCTGCCCGGAGACATGTCCCAGAAGGTGGATCCCTATCTGCGGCCAATGTACGACGCCCTGTATGAAATGCTGGGTTTCGACCGGGTGGCTCGACTCATCGAACGCAGCATCATCGAGGTGGCGCCTCTGGCGTTCATGCGCGGTCGCTCCCTCAATGAGAGCTTCGTGATTCTCGACGAAGCCCAGAACACCACCATTGAGCAGATGAAGATGCTATTGACGCGCTTGGGGTTTGGTTCCCGGGCCGTGGTGACGGGCGACATTACCCAGATCGATCTGCCGAAGCACCAGCCTTCGGGGCTCAGGCATGCCAGTCAGGTGCTGGCCGGGGTCGAGGGGGTCAGCTTTACTCACTTTACAGCCGGCGACGTCGTGCGCCACGTACTCGTGCAGCGGATCGTCGAAGCGTACGAGCGCTTTGAGGCGGCCGTGCCGAGACCAGATGGGCCGAAACCCGATGGCGGGCGATAGGCGCCCCGCCCTTGAGCTTGATATCCAGCTTGCCACCGACGGGTCGGTGCTGCCGGCCGATGCCGACTTCGCAACCTGGATCCGGGCGGCCCTGACCGGAGCGGCGTCTGCCAGAGCGGAAGTCGCGGCTGATGGGGCCATAAGCCTCAGGCTGGTCGGTCTGGAGGAAGGCGCCCAGCTCAACGCAACCTGGCGGCAGAAGCCCGGCGCGACCAACGTACTGGCCTTCCCGGGACCGCGCCCCCACCCCCACCCCCACCCCCAGTCAGGCCTGCCTGCTGGCCTCCAGATCGAGTACGGCGACCTCGTGATTTGCCTCCCGGTCGTGGCCCGCGAAGCGGCGGAGCAGGGCAAGGATCCCGGTCACCACCTCGCGCACCTGGTCGTGCACGGCACCCTGCATTTGCTGGGTTATACCCACGACGAGGAGCCTGACGCGGCGCAAATGGAGGCTCTTGAGACCGACGTTCTTGCCGGGCTGGGTATTCCCGATCCTTATGTTATGAGGTGAGGCCCCGTGCGGCCTCGCGAGGCAATCCCCGTAAACCGCTAGAATAGCTCCATGACAGACGACGACTCCGACGACCACACAGGTGGGACCTGGTACGGCCGCCTCCGGCGGGTACTCAAGGGCGAGGCGGCAACCCGCAACGATCTCCTGGACTGGCTTCGCCAGTCCCATGCCCAGACCGTTCTGGATGCAGACGAGCTGGCCATGCTCGAAGGCGTTCTGGCAGTGTCCGAGACCCAGGTTCGGGATGTCATGGTGCCCCGGTCCCAGATGGCGGTGCTCGAGCGCGATGCGCCGCGGGATGCGTTGCTGAAGGCGATCGTCGAAAGCGGCCATTCCCGCTTTCCGGTGATCGGCGACGACCGGGAAGAGGTCGTCGGGATCCTGCTGGCCAAGGACGTGCTCAGGCACTTCGTCGACACGCCGGGCCAGGACTTTGACATCTCACGCTACATCCGGCCGGCCACTTTCATTCCTGAGAGCAAGCGACTGAATGCCCTGCTCAAGGAATTTCGCGGTAGCCGCAATCACATCGCCATTGTCGTCGACGAGTACGGCGGTATTACCGGCCTGCTCACAATCGAGGACGTTCTGGAGGAGATCGTCGGCGAGATCGATGACGAGCACGACGCCGCCGAGATTGGCCCTATTCAGGAGCAGGAGCCCGGTCGCTACCAGGTGCTTGCCCTGGCCCGGATCGAGGAGTTCAACGATTTCTTCGCTGCCGATCTGGACGATGAGAATTACGACACGGTGGGTGGCCTTGTCATGCACGAACTCGGCCATCTGCCCCGCAAGGGGGAGACTCTCCAGTTTGGCGATTTCCGTTTTCTGGTCCTGCAGGCAGACCGGCGGCGGATCCACAGCGTCGAGGTGACGCGCGGTTCGTCGCTGCCAGCTAACGGCGACGTCGCCGCCGCCTGACCGAAACTCCCGGCACTCTGCAAAGCCACCGTTGCTTCGCCATCTCCTGACAGTCCGTGGCCGTTTCGTCGCTGCCGGCGCGGGCACCGGCATGACGTTTAGCTTCGCCCCATTTTCCCTGTGGTGGCTCGCGCCGCTTCTCCTTGTGTTGATTTTCCTGCTGATGGAGGGGGCGTCCGGGCGGGAACGCGCGCTGCGTGGCTTCTGGTTCGGTTTCGGCATGTTTGCCACCGGCACCTACTGGCTATACATCAGCATCCACGATTTCGGCGGTGTCGCACCGCCGATCGCTGTGGCGATATGTGGGGCCCTGATTTTGCTGATGGCAGCGTATCTGGCGGCTTGGGGCTACCTCTCGGGGCTCGTCGCACCGGGCAAGCCGGCCTGGCAACTGCTGGCTGTATTGCCGGCCTCGTGGGTCGGCGTGGAATGGCTCCGTGGATGGTTGTTCAGTGGGTTTCCCTGGCTCAGTCTCGGCTACGGCCAGATCGACGGCCCCCTGGCCGCGTGGGCGCCGGTCGCGGGTGTGCATGGCGTTTCCCTGCTCACAGCGCTGGGTGCGGGCGCCCTGTCGGTCCTGGTTACCGGCCCGCAGCGGGCCCGCATGGCGGGACTCGGTGTCCTGGCTGGCGGGGCTCTCCTCACCGCTCTCCTCACGGGCCGTGAGTGGACGACCCCGGCTGGCCCAGCTCTGCAGGTGGCGCTGGTCCAGGGCGGGATTTCCCAGGACCGGAAATGGCTGCTGGAGGAGCTGGAGACAACCAAGGGACTCTTTCGGGATCTCACACTTAACCTCGCCGATGCCGACCTCATCATCTGGCCCGAGGCGGCGATTCCCGCGTTGGCCCACGAGGAGGAGGATTTCCTGCGATCCATAGGCGAGCTCATGAAGGCCCGCAGTCAGGAGTTGATCCTCGGGATGCTCACTTTTGACTTTGGCACCGGCGAATTTCGTAACTCGTTGCTGACGATCGGCGGTAACAACGGCATCTATTACAAGCGCCATCTGGTGCCCTTCGGCGAGTACTTTCCGGTTCCGGATTTCATCCGCAATGTGCTCCGCCTGATGAACCTGCCGTACACCGACATCACCCCCGGTCTCGATGGTCAGCGACCGCTGCTGGTTCGGGGCGTCGCGCTGGCTCCAACTATTTGCTACGAGGATGCTTTCGGGACTGAACTCCGGGATTTCCTCCCGGAGGCCGGACTCCTGGTGAATGTCAGCAACGACGGCTGGTTCGGCGATTCCATCGCTCCGCATCAGCACCTGCAGATGGCCCGCTTTCGCGCCCTCGAGTCAGGTCGATTCATGTTAAGAAGCACGAATACGGGGATCACGGCCGTAATCGATCCGCTCGGTACGGTTGTCCGGCAGGGAGCACAATTCAAAGCAGTAGTGGTTTCGGCAAACGTCCAGCCCCGGCAGGGCGCGACGCCCTGGGTGCGATTCGGGAACTGGCCCGTACTCGCGGTGTGTATCTTGCTTCTTCTGGCTGGGGCAGAGCCGATCAGGCAGCTGGTGATCCGGAGACCCGCATGACGTGGCAACTCGCAGGCGTTGTATCCTTGCGTCCCCAATTCTCAAGCCCATAGCCATTGTCGTCGTGAGCGAACTGTCCCACAGCCTTCCCGAGTACAACCCCCAGGCGGTTGAGGCCGAAGCCCAGAGATGGTGGGCTGACCAGGAAAGTTTCAAGGCCCGGGAGGACGGATCTCGCGAGAAGTTCTACTGCCTCTCCATGTTCCCGTACCCCAGTGGGCGGCTGCACATGGGCCATGTGCGCAATTACACCATTGGCGACGTGATCGCCAGGCACCAGCGGATGCTGGGGCGGAACGTGCTCCAGCCCATGGGCTGGGATGCCTTCGGACTGCCGGCGGAGAACGCCGCCATGGCCAAAGGGGTGGCCCCTGCCGTCTGGACCCACGAAAACATCGCGTATATGCGGCGGCAGCTGCAGTCACTCGGCTTTGGTATCGACTGGAGCCGTGAGCTCGCCACCTGTCAGCCAGAGTACTACCGCTGGAATCAGTGGTTTTTCCTTCGCCTTCTGGAGAAGGGACTCGTTTATCAAACGACTGGCACGGTTAACTGGGATCCCCTGGACCAGACAGTTCTGGCCAACGAGCAGGTGATCGACGGCCGCGGCTGGCGTACTGGCGCCGTCATCGAGAAGCGCGAGATTCCCATGTATTACATGCGGATCACCGCGTACGCCGACGAGCTGCTCGATGCCCTCAGTACACTTCAGGACTGGCCCGAGCGTGTCCGCCTGATGCAGGCCAACTGGATCGGGCGGAGCGAGGGGGTGGAAATCGCCTTTCCGTTCCATGCCTCGGCGCGAGCCGCAATTGGTGCCGACGGATCCCTCAAAGTGTTTACCACCCGCGCAGACACGCTGCTCGGTGCCACGTACTGTGCGGTAGCCGCGGAACATCCATTAGCCACTGCGGCAGCCAGATTGAACCCGCAGCTCGCCGCCTTCGTCGAGGAGTGCAAGCAGGGCAGCGTCATGGAGGCCGACGTAGCCACTGCCGAGAAGAGGGGCATGGCCACGGGACTCTTCGTCCTGCACCCGTTGTCCGGTGCACAACTGGAAGTATGGGTGGCTAACTACGTGCTGATGGGCTACGGCGAAGGCGCTGTGATGGCCGTGCCTGCCCATGACGAGCGGGACTTCGAGTTTGCGGCAAAGTACGGGCTTCCCATCCGCTGCGTTATTCGCTCGAAGTCAGGTGCCTACGCTGATACCACTGCCCCCTGGATCGATGCCTACGCGGAGTACGGTATTACGGCGAACTCCGGGGCCTTCGATGGCCTGGAGTTTGAACAGGCCGTCGTTGCCATTGCGGCCGCGCTCGAGAAGAAGGGCCTTGGGCGCAAGCGGGTCCAGTTCCGGCTTCGTGATTGGGGAATCTCCCGGCAGCGATACTGGGGCACGCCCATCCCCATCATCCACTGCGCAAGCTGCGGCGCGGTGCCGGTGCCCGACGATCAGCTGCCCGTCGTTTTGCCCGTGGACTGCGTCCCCGATGGCAGTGGCAATCCGCTCCGCAAGCGCGAGGATTTCCTGAGCTGCGCGTGTCCCCGATGCGGCAAGCCCTCCCGGCGTGAAACCGACACCATGGATACCTTCGTGGATTCGTCCTGGTATTTCCTGCGCTTCGCCTGCGTCGATAACCCGCAGGCCATGGTGGATGACCGGGTGAAGTACTGGTTGCCGGTAGACCAGTACATCGGAGGCATCGAGCACGCGATTCTCCACCTGCTGTACTCGCGGTTCTGGACCCGGGTCATGCGGGATCTCGGCCAGGTGACCCTCGATGAGCCCTTCGCCAGGTTACTGACCCAGGGGATGGTGCTAAACGGCATCTTCTTCAGGAAGACGGACGCTGGGCGCATTGCCTACTACAACCCGACCGAGGTGGAGGAACGCGAAGACATTCAGGGCGGAAAGACGGCCGTACTCCTCGCCGACGGCCTGCCTGTGCAATCCGGTGGCGTTGGCACCATGTCCAAGTCGAAGAACAACGGGGTGGATCCCCAGATGCTCGTGGATACCCTCGGCGCAGACACGGCCAGGCTCTTTACCATGTTCACGGCGCCGCCCGAGCAGACGCTCGAGTGGTCCGACGAGGCGATGCAGGGCGCATCCCGCTTCCTGAAGCGCATCTGGAAGGCCGTCCATGCACACGCCGCGGGCGGTGCTGCGGACGCAATCAATCCAGCGGGCCTCGATGAGACCCAGAAGGCCCTTCGTCGACAGGTGCACCAGACGCTCGCCAAGGTGTCTGACGACATCGGCCGTCGCCGGACCTTCAACACGGCGATTGCCGCCGTCATGGAGTTGCTGAACGCGATCACGCGCGCGGAGACCCGAACGCCGGCCGATCGGGCCGTGCTCCAGGAGGCGCTGAACCTCACGGTGCTCATGCTCTCCCCCATAGTGCCCCACATCTGTCACCGCCTCTGGAACGTCCTGGGCCACTCCGGAGCCATTATCGATCAGCCCTGGCCGCAGCCGGATGGCAGCGCACTGATCGCTGAGACCCGGGAAATCGTGGTTCAGGTCAACGGTAAGGTGCGGGGCCGCGTGAGCGTGGCAGCAACTGCGACCGAGGCCGAGATACGGGCCGCCGCCCTGGCCGACGACAACGTGCAACGTTTCGTGGGTGGCGAGGTGGTCAAGAAGGTCATTGTGGTCCCCGGGAGACTTGTGAATGTGGTCGTGTGAGGGACATATGCGCCTTCTGGCGGCGGTCCTGGTTCTGTCTCTGGCCGGCTGCGGCTTCAAGTTCCGCACTACTCCAGAACTACCGCCACAGATGGACGTCATCCACATCGACGCCGCAGACCGTTTTAGCCCGTTCTACCGTGATCTGGTGGCGGAGCTGCGTCGGAGCGACGTCAGTATTACTGATGATCCGGCGCAGGCCCGCACTATCGTCAAGGTACTGACCGACGACACGGGTCGCCGTCTGTTGGCCGTTTCTGGCCGCAATGTGCCCGTGGCTTACGAGGTTTACTATCGAGTGCGCTTTGCGGTGGATGTGGACGGGATCGAGGTGGTGCCTGTGGAACAGCTTTCCCTCTCACGTGACTTCGCGTACGACGAAACACAGGTACTGGGCAAGGACCGGGAGGAAGACAGCATCCGCCAGGCCATCTCCAGCGACCTGGTCGGCCTCGTTACCCGCCGTCTCACAGCAGTGCGCTGAGTCCACGTTCGTCCCCTCTGGTGTCCACGCCTCGTCGCCCTATCTCGCGCCGCCTGTTGCTCTTTGGCCTGCGCGCCGTTGCAGCTTCTGTTCTCGTGACGCTGGCTCTCGTGCTGCCCTTGCGCTGGCTGCACCCCGTGACGTCCAGCTTCATGCTGCAGAACTGGGCGCAGCAGAGGAGTTTGTCCGCTGAGGTGCACTACCACTGGGTGCCAAGGGCCAAGATCAGCCGGCGCGCAGCACTTGCTGTGCTTGCCGCCGAGGATCAGAAGTTCTTCAGTCACTCCGGATTCGATATCGAGTCCATCCGCAAGGTCTGGAAGCGCAACGGTCGGGGTGGGCAGTTGCGGGGCGCCTCAACTATCAGCCAGCAGGTGGCCAAGAATCTATGGCTGTGGCCAGCCCGGAGCTG
>Ga0209254_10004584_pt1 | contig 12667 bp, 10 predicted proteins | sample FrelakmetDIP11DI_FD_187148 | JGI IMG/M metagenome (GOLD analysis project Ga0209254, IMG submission 187148) | Freshwater lake sediment microbial communities from the University of Notre Dame, USA, for methane emissions studies - DIP11 DI (SPAdes)... | ecosystem: Environmental > Aquatic >...
GTTCTCGATGTGGCCCCGCATCCCGATGCGGACAAATTGCGCGTCTGTCAGGTGGATGCAGGAACAGGCGAGTCGCTGCAGATTGTCTGCGGTGCGCCAAATGTCGCGGTCGGCATGCGTGTGCCTACAGCGTTAGTGGGTGCGGTTTTGCCCGGTGACCTGAATATCAAGAAAGCAAAGCTCAGGGGCGTTGAGTCGAGCGGCATGCTCTGTTCCGCGCGTGAATTAGGACTTGCAGACGATCATTCAGGGTTGATGTCGCTGCCGGCTGATGCGCCGATTGGTTCCGATATACGCAGCTACCTTAATCTCAACGATTCGATCATTGAAGTGGATTTCACGCCGAATCGCGGTGATTGTTTGGGTATTGCGGGCTTGGCCCGTGAGATTGGTGTTTTAACTCGCAGCACCGTAACAATGCCATTGCGGACACAGGTTAAAGCCTCAATAGATGATGAATTCCCCATTCAGGTATCTGCGCCACAGGCTTGTCCGCGCTATCTGGGACGTGTGATTCGTGGCATTAACCCGCAGGCGACAACGCCGCTATGGATGCGTGAGAAATTGCGTCGCGGTGGTATCCGCAGCCTCGGTCCACTCGTAGATGTAACCAACTACATTCTTCTCGAACTCGGGCAGCCCATGCATGCGTTCGATCTGGCGCATCTGAATGGAAAAATCGAGGTGCGTTTTGCTCGGCAGGCTGAAGTGATGCGGCTTCTCGATAGCAGTGAAGTTGTGCTAGACGAGGATACCTTGGTTATTGCCGATGACACCAAAGTATTAGCTATTGCGGGTGTTATGGGTGGCGAAGAAACCGGTGTCGGCGAAGACACCCGTGATGTTTTTCTCGAGTGCGCATTTTTCTCACCCGAGGTGCTGGCAGGGTGCGCGCGACGCTATGGACTGCAGACAGATTCTTCGTATCGGTTTGAGCGTGGTGTCGATTTCACACTGCAACATCTGGCCATGGAACGTGCGACAACGCTGCTGATCGAATTGGTTGGCGGTAAGCCGGGTCCGATCGTGGAGGTTTGCAATGTCGAAGGCTTACCCAAACGCGCACCTATACAGCTTCGCCGAACCCGCTTAACCCGCTTGTTGGGAATTGAACTGCCGGATACTGAAATCGAGGACATCCTCACGCGGATTGGTACCGTGCTGGAGCCAAATGCCGAGGGCTGGAGCGTGACGCCGCCGACATACCGCTTCGACATGGCATTGGAGGCGGATCTGATTGAGGATATTGGCCGTATCCATGGTTATAACCACCTCCCGAGCACGCGGCCCAAGGCCTCGATGCAAAATATCCCCAGGCCTGAAGGCCGGGTAAGTATTGCGGAATGGCGAAATGTTCTCGTCCAGCGAGGTTATCAGGAGGCGATTACTTATAGCTTTGTGGAGCCAAAACTCCAGGTCGTCTTCGATCCTGAGCATGCACCGGTCGCTCTCGCTAACCCGATCTCATCAGAAATGTCGGTGATGCGAACCAGTCTTTGGCCAGGTCTGTTCAAATCGGCGCAGCACAACCTGAATCGTCAGCAGGCACGCATTCGTCTATTCGAGTATGGTCTTACATATGTTGTTCAAGAAACTAATTTAAAACAAGAATATTATATTGGCGGTTTACTGCTTGGTGATCGCCATCCTGAACAGTGGGGATCGCAAGCGCAATCAGCCGATTTCTACGATGCCAAGGCGGATGTCGAGGCTGTTCTGGCGGCGGGTGGTGCAGGCAATGAATTTAGCTTCGCAGTAGGTAAGCACCCCGCGCTTCACCCGGGGCAGTCAGCCCAGATACTTCGTAATGGCGTCTCAGTAGGCTGGCTAGGAATGCTCCACCCAAAACTTACTAACACATTGAATATAGATGTTAATGTATTTGTTTTTGAGTTGGCCGCTCAGGCCTTGGCTGACTGACAAGTAGCGTCATTCCGCGAAATCTCACGGTACCCCGCGATCCGCCGTGATCTGGCCTTTGTGTTACCAGAAAATATTCCAGTTGCAGAGGTGTCTGCTGCCATACGGGACGCTGCCGGACCGTTACTGCAGGCTGTGACATTGTTCGATCTATACCAAGGTAAGGCTATAGAATCGGGACTAAAAAGCATAGCTTTAGGGTTGATTCTACAGGATTCGTCCCGCACACTAACCGAACAGGATGTCGAGACTGTCCTGGTTCAAGTACAGACTGCACTGAACGCTAAGTTTGGAGCAACCTTAAGGGAGTGAACCGTGTTATGGCGCTGACCAAGGCGGAACTGGCCGAAAAATTGTTCGAAGAATTAGGTCTCAACAAGCGTGAGGCGAAAGAACTGGTCGAGATGTTCTTTGAAGAAATTCGACTGGCGCTGGAGAACGGCAGCCAAGTGAAGCTGTCTGGATTCGGCAACTTCGATCTACGCGATAAGAACAAACGCCCCGGCCGTAATCCAAAGACCGGTGAAGAAATTCCGATTACTGCGCGCCGGGTTGTGACTTTTCGACCAGGCCAAAAACTCAAGTCCAGAGTAGAGGCCTATGCTGGAAGCCAGCAATAACGACGTACTGCCGGTCATTCCGGGCAAACGCTACTTCACTATCGGTGAAGTCAGTGAGTTGTGCGGTGTCAAACCTCATGTGTTGCGCTACTGGGAGCAGGAATTCCCTCAGCTCAAGCCAGTGAAACGTCGCGGCAACCGCCGCTACTATCAGCGCCATGACGTGATCATGATTCGGCAGATTCGCAGCCTGCTTTACGAGCAGGGCTTCACCATAGGTGGGGCACGGCAACGTCTGTCGGGTGACCAGGCCAAAGAAGACGTGACTCAAAGCTTGCAGATCATTCGCCAGATGCGTATGGAATTGGAGGAGTTGCTCCAGTTGCTGCGACGCTGAGTGCTAAAGCGTTTTCACCCTGTCTTGATTCGGGTATCATTGCGCCCTCGCTGTGGCCGGTAGTACATACACAGGGTTTATCTCGGGGCGTAGCGCAGCCTGGTAGCGTACCTGCATGGGGTGCAGGTGGTCGGAGGTTCAAATCCTCTCGCCCCGACCAATATTTGATTCGAGAGCGGCACAAGGCCGCTCTTTCTGTTTCCGATTGGATATGGTTTTTACTTCGCTAGGCAATATCAAGTCTTATACGGCGAATGCCGCTGTCAGGGGGCTCACGCTGGCGTGGGTGCGGAATATTCTATTTCTATCAGGCAGACAACTTCAGGGAATGCAAAGGTAGGTAGGTATGAAAGGGATAACTACCGTTGTTGCCATGCTGACGATCTCGGGTCTGAGCGCGTGTGCGAACACACCTCCTCATGAAGATGTAAGCGATCCGTTGGAACCCGTCAACCGCGTGATCGACACCGTCAACGACAAGCTCGATCGCGCCGTGATCAAACCAACAGCGCAGGTCTATCAGAAAGTCGTTCCGGACCAGGGCCGGCAGAGTGTCACGTATTTTTTCAATAACCTGCTCGAAGTCAACACCATTGCAAATGATCTTCTGCAGGGCAAAGGGCATCGGGGTTTGACCGCAACAGGGCGGTTTGTGGTGAACTCGACTCTCGGCCTTGGTGGTCTTTTCGATCCCGCCACACAGATGGGACTCACCCGCCACGAAGAAGATTTCGGGCAGACTCTGGGGTATTGGGGCGTCGGTGAAGGTTGGTATGTGGTTTTGCCATTGATGGGGCCGAGTACGGTGCGCGATACGGGTGGGCTCGTAGTGGATTATCAGATCGGCCGGATTGCGCAGTTTGACGATGTGAGTGTGCGCAATTCTCTATGGGGTTTGCGGCTGGTCAATACCCGGGCCAATCTGCTGTCGGCGACCAAGGTGCGGGATACAGCTGCGCTGGATCGCTACTTATTCACCCGTGAAGCCTACCGCCAGCATCGCTGGGACCGTATCCACGACGGCAACCCGCCTCCCGTGCAGTTCGATGAGGATGAATAAGCCTATAACGACGTCATTTGGCGGCTGGCCATTACCGTAATGATTTCCAGCGATCCTGATCCGCGTGGCCGGGGGCAAGGTCAGTGAACCAGATCGATGTCAGGCCTGACAGCCCGCCCAGCTTTTGGGATAATGCCATTTGCCCACATGGCCCCAAGGCATGCGGCGCAACGAAACTTCACCCTTGAGACTCGCGCCGTACCGGGGAAACCCGACCCCGGCGGTCTGCATTTGGTACGGCACATGACAAATCAGTACGGCACAGACGATCTCCGCATCCTTAACATCCAAGAGGTGACCCCGCCGGTCGACCTGCATGAGGCGTTCCCGGTCAGCGAAGCCGCCGCAAACACCATCATCGCCACGCGCCAAGCCATCCATGACATCCTCATCGGCAAGGACGAACGCCTACTGGTCATTATCGGGCCGTGTTCCATTCACGATCCACGTGCGGCGTTCGAATACGCCGGTCGTCTGAAGCTCATGCGTGAACGCCTCGCGGATGACTTACTCATCGTCATGCGCGTCTATTTCGAAAAGCCGCGTACCACTGTCGGCTGGAAGGGGCTGATCAACGATCCCAACCTGGACGGCAGTTTCAAGATCAACCAAGGTCTGCGCATCGCACGCAAACTGCTGCTCGATCTGAATGAGATGGGTGTGCCGGCGGCAACCGAATTCTTGGATCTGATCAGTCCGCAGTATGTCGCGGACTTGGTCAGCTGGGGCGCGATCGGTGCACGCACGACGGAAAGCCAGGTGCATCGCGAACTGGCCTCCGGTCTATCCTGTCCAGTGGGATTCAAAAACGGGACCGATGGCACGCTCAAGGTCGCGGTCGATGCCATTCGCTCGGCCTCACAGCCACACCATTTCCTGTCACTGACCAAGGAAGGTCGCTCGGCGATCTTCTCCACGGCCGGCAACCCGGACTGCCACATCATTTTGCGCGGCGGCAAACAACCCAATTACGATGCAGCTAGTGTCGCCAAGGCGGTCAGCGATCTTAAGGCGGCGGGCCTGAATGCAAGGGTCATGGTCGATTTCAGCCACGCCAACAGTCTCAAGGATCACCAGCGGCAGTTGGAAGTCGGCCAGGATGTCTCCACCCAAATCGCTGCCGGCAACCAAGCCATCATCGGCGCCATGATCGAAAGCCATTTGCAGGCTGGCCGTCAGGATGTGCAGCCTGGACAGTCGCCGGCCTATGGTCAGAGCATCACCGATGCCTGCATCGGTTGGGACGACAGCGTCGCGTTGCTGGAAGTGCTCGCTGCAGGCGTCCGCGCCCGGCGTCAGCGCAAACATACCAAGGTCGCTTCCTAAACGATCGGTATAACCGGGCCGCACACAATGCGGCGGCTGGTGTATCATCGCGCCTTCGCGAATTCTGGACACAATCACGATGCTGGAAATCAATCCCATCCTCACCACCATCAAAGACCTCAAGGGGCGCTCCGAGACCCTGAGGGGGTATCTTTGACTACGACGGCAAACGCGAACGCCTCGAAGAAGTAAACCGCGAACTGGAACAGCCCAAGGTCTGGGACGACCCCGAGCGTGCACAGGAACTTGGCCGCGAACGCGCGCGCCTCGAAGAAATCGTACTCACGCTCGGCGTGATGGGCGATAAGCTCAACGATGCCGACGAACTGGTGCAGATGGCCGGCGAGGAAGACGATGAGGCGACCGTGGAGTCCGTGCGCACTGATCTCGCTGGCTTGGAAAAACAAGTCGCCGATCTGGAATTTCGCCGCATGTTCTCCGGCGAAATGGACGCCAACAACGCCTTCCTCGATATTCAGTCGGGTTCCGGCGGCACCGAGGCGCAGGACTGGGCGGAAATGCTGCTGCGCATGTACCTGCGCTGGGGCGAGCGGCGCGGTTTCAAAACCGAACTGATCGAGGCCTCCGCCGGCGAAGTCGCCGGCATCAAAAGTGCCACGGTCAAATTCGATGGCCCTTATGCCTATGGCTGGTTACGTACCGAGACCGGTGTCCATCGTCTGGTGCGTAAATCGCCGTTCGATTCCGGCAATCGCCGCCACACTTCATTCTCGGCGGTGTTCGTTTCACCGGAGATCGATGACAGTTTCGAGGTCGATATCAATCCGGCCGATCTCAAGGTCGACACCTACCGCGCCAGCGGCGCCGGCGGTCAGCACGTCAACCGCACCGAATCGGCGATCCGCATTACGCACATTCCATCCGGCATCGTCGTCGCCTGCCAAAGCGACCGGTCGCAGCACAAAAACCGTTCTACGGCGATGAAGCAACTGGCCGCGAAACTGTACGAAATGGAAATGCAGAAACGCCGCGCCGATCAGCAAATCGTAGAAGAGAGTAAATCCGACATCGGCTGGGGCAGTCAGATCCGCTCCTATGTACTCGATCAATCACGCATCAAGGATTTACGCACCGGCGTGGAAGTCGGCAATACCCAGGCCGTGCTCGACGGCGACCTGGATGAATTCATCGAAGCCAGCCTCAAGAGCGGGCTTTAATAATTGTGTGAACCGCCACGACGCCAAGGCAATTCAATAACAAAATATTTTTTATTTTATTGTTAGAAAATATTTCTTGGTGTCTTGGTGGTTTTACACATTGAAGAACGGAAAAAACGATGACAGATGAAACGCAGCAGGACGAAAATCGACTGATCAGCGAGCGCCGCGAAAAGCTCAAGCAGCTGCGCGCCAATGGCATCGCCTTTCCAAACGATTTCCGTCGCGACGTGATGGCCGGCGAGTTGCACGCCGAATACGGCGAGAAAGACGCTGACTATTTCGCCAGCAACACGCACCGCGTGCGCGTGGCCGGACGCATGATGGCCAAGCGCATCATGGGCAAGGCTAGCTTCACGCAACTACTGGATATGTCCGGGCGCATCCAGTTGTTTCTGGAGCGCGATGGTCTGCAAGAAGGTGTCTACCAGCAGTTCAAGACCTGGGATGTCGGGGACATCCTCGGTGCGGAAGGCGTGCTGTTCAAGACCAAGACGGGCGAACTGAGCGTCAAGGTTGATCAGCTCCGTCTACTCACCAAATCGCTGCGTCCACTGCCGGAGAAATTCCACGGCCTGTCCGATCAGGAAACCCGTTATAGGCAGCGTTATCTCGATCTCATCATGAGTGAACCCTCGCGCAACGTGTTCCGCCTGCGTACGCAGGTTGTGCAGTACATCCGCAGCTTCCTCAACGAACGCGGCTTTCTCGAAGTGGAAACGCCGATGATGCAGATGATCCCCGGCGGCGCCACGGCGCGGCCGTTCACCACGCATCACAATGCGTTGGACATGCAATTATTCCTGCGCATCGCGCCGGAGTTGTATCTCAAACGACTCGTCGTCGGTGGTTTCGAGAAGGTTTATGAAATCAATCGCAACTTCCGTAACGAGGGACTGTCGACGCGGCACAATCCCGAATTCACCATGTTGGAGTTCTATCAGGCCTACGCGGATTACCATGACCTGATGGACCTGACCGAATCTCTGTTGCGGAGCATGGCACAGGCGCTGCTCGGTACCACACACATTCAGTATCAGGGTGAGGAATACGATTTCGGCCGTTCCTTCGCGCGCATGACGGTCAAAGACTCTATCCTGCATTTCAATCCGGACATCTCGGCGGCCGACCTCGACGATCTAGTGACGGCGCGAAATATTGCGGAACGTTTGGGCATCGTGCTCAAACCCAGTTACGGTTTGGGCAAGGTCCAGATCGAGATCTTCGAGAAGACCGTCGAAGCGCAACTCAAGCACCCGACTTTCATTACGGCCTATCCAACCGAAGTATCGCCGCTGGCGCGCTGTAATGATAACGACCCGTTCGTCACCGACCGCTTCGAATTTTTCGTCGGCGGTCGCGAAATAGCCAACGGCTTTTCCGAGTTGAACGACGCCGAGGATCAGGCCGAACGTTTCCGCCGTCAGGTTGAAGACAAGGACGCCGGCGACGAGGAGGCCATGCATTTCGATGCCGATTACATCTGTGCCCTGGAGCATGGCATGTCACCGACAGCAGGCGAGGGCATTGGCATCGACCGTCTGGTCATGCTGTTCACCGACGCGCCGTCTATTCGTGATGTGCTGCTGTTCCCGCATATGCGCCCGGGCTGAACCCCAACAAACGTTCATTCACGGCTGATTATTATAGATATTATTGCGCGACCCCCCAGGGTGCACCTGCCGCGGGATGGCCGCTGCCCCGGTCAGCGGGGTGCTATGCTTATTCTTATAACGATTTGCAATTCAAGTTCTTAATCGCTAGTTTCGATACAGCTATAGTCAAGGTATCGAGCCATTGTTGTCCCCGGGATTCCCGGGGTGCGCCGGTGCCGAACTTTCAAGCGACCCAATGAGGTTCTCGGGTGAGCCAAGTCCAACGAGATAGCGATCAGAATGCGCGCTTCCAGCAGATGGAGCAGGAATTGCGTCTGCGCGAGCGCGAGATTGAGCTCCTCAAAGAAACCGTCTCGGCGATCAACAGCCAGCTCGATCTGGGCACGGTTTTCGATCTGGTCGCCGAGCGGGCTCGTGAATTAATCAACGCCGAAACACTGCTCATCCCAGTTCTCGACACAGATTGTCAACACTACACCTACCGTGCCGGATCAGGATCTAATGCCGCGGAAATCGTCGGCGAAAGTCTGCCGCTCGATTTCGGCGTCTGTGGCTGGGTGTGGCGTCACAAACGTCCGTGGTGGCGCGGCGTACTCGATGAACTGGATCCGGTGGAGCGCAACCGCTGGGAAACCGAAGTAGGGACGCTGATCCTGGTGCCCATGATCGGCAAGAGCCATTTTTTGGGTGGTCTCGCCGGCATCAATAAAATCGGCGGCGGCGATTTCACTCAGCAGGATCTCAACCTGCTCGCCCTGTTTGCGGGCCAGGTCAGCATTGCCATCGAGAACGCCATTGCCTTTGAAGAATTGGGTCAGGCCAAACGCAGTGCCGAGGTGTATCAGACCGAGTTGCGTCAGCTCAATAGCGAACTAACCGCGATCAATCGCGAGTTGAATCATCTCACGCTTTACGACCAATTGACGCAATTGCCGAATCGTTCATTGTTGCAGGATCGTTTACAACAGGCCTTGTTCGTGGCGCAACGCGAAGAGGGCAAAGTGGCCGTGTTGATAATCGATCTCGACCATTTTAAAGAGGTCAACGATACCCTCGGGCATAATGTTGGCGATCAACTCTTGGTGCAGGTGGCGCAACGCTTCTCGGCGCAGTTGCGTCAGACCGATACGGTGGGTCGATTGGGCGGTGACGAATTCGCCGTGGTCGTTCCCGATGCCGATGCCGACCTGGCCAGCCATATCGCGGGCAATCTCCTGGCGGTTCTCGAACCCGATTTTGACATCGACGGCATTCGCTTTTCCGTGGCGGCCAGCATCGGTATTGCCCTGTATCCGGCCCATGGCCTGGATACAGGGACGCTGATGAAGCATGCCGATATCGCCATGTATACGGCCAAACGCACCCGCTTCGGTTATACCGTCTACGATGCTGCCGAGGCTGTTGCCCCGCCGGAACGTTTGAGTCTGGTTGGTGATTTGCGCCAAGCCTTGGTCAATCACGAATTCAAACTGTACTTCCAGCCTAAAGTCGATCTGCGCGCGGGTGAAATCTGCGGTGTGGAGGCGCTGGCACGCTGGCCGCACGCCGAGCGCGGGCTGGTGCCGCCGGATCAGTTCATCCCCATCCTGGAACAGACCGGCCTGATTCGCCCCTTCACGCTATGGGCCATTGAACATAGCCTGCAACAGTGCGCGCGTTGGCGTGAATCCGGCATCCATCTCACCGTGGCCGTCAATATTTCGATTCATAGCTTGTTAGATCCACAGTTCCCCGCGCAAGTGCTGTCCTTGCTGCGGCGTTTCCCAGACAGACCATCGTGCTTGGTTTTGGAGATAACTGAAAGTGTGTTTCTGGGTGAGCACATCAAGGTGGGTAGTGTACTGAACGAGTTACGTGATCACGGGATATCTTTCTCGATCGACGATTTCGGTACAGGACATTCCTCGTTGAGCCGGTTGAAGAAACTTCCAGTCAGCGAACTGAAAATCGATCGCTCGTTTGTCATGGATATGGAAACTGACCGCGACGACGCCATTATCGTGCGCTCGACGATAGACCTGGCGCACAACCTCGGTCTTGCGGTCATCGCTGAAGGTGTTGAAAGCGAATCCACACTGAACATGCTGCGCGAAATGGGCTGCGATCTAGCGCAAGGCTACTGCATCAGCCGGCCGCTGCCCGTGGACGATTTCAATCACTACCTGCAAAACGCCGGCTGGAAGGTTCCGTCAGCCAGATAGCCGCCCGCGAAGTCTATGGCTGATCACTTCCGCCATTTGAATCATTCCACATCAGCAAGCGCATACGGTAATTCGGAAAATATCAGCTCAGGCCCATCCGCAGCGCCATAATGCACCGTGCCAGCCTCGCGACTGCCGATCTGAATGACGGCCAGAACCGCATAGCCGCCATCGGGATGCGGCTGAGCATTGACGATCTTTCCGGCACTCTGTGCGGCGTCATCGGCGCTGAAAACATCGTCACCCGGTTGTGGCGATTGCTCGGTTGGGATTCGTGCCAGATACATCTGGCGCTTGAGCTTGCCGAGGTATTGCATACGGGCGACCACTTCCTGGCCGGTGTAGCAGCCCTTCTTGAAGCTGACGCCGCCGATCAGTCCGAAATTGACCATCTGCGGCACGAAGGCGTCCGCCGTTTCCGCAACGATGCTCGGCAAGCCCGCCTGAATATCCAACAGTTCCCAGGCCGCCGTGCCAGCCGGCGCGGCGTGTGCGGCCAGCGTCTCCCAGAGTTTCTCCATCGCAGACAGCAGCGCGAATATTTCATAGCGTGGCGCGATGCCAGGAATGCGCAGCACCGTGAACTCGCCGCTCTGAGTGACGCCATCAACATCGGCCGGTAATGTCTGGATCATGCCTTCTAACGCAGCCTGCGCGTTTGCCCCCGACACACCGATGTGCAGTAAACGCTCGCTGGCGGGTTCCAGCGTGACAGCACTGCGCATGATGAACATCTGTAAACGCTTGCGTACCGATTCCAGCATGGCGCTGGGCATGCACAGCATGTACGCAGCGTCGCTGCGAAAGATGCGGAAGGTCGCCAGCAGGCGTCCCTTGGGGCTGCAATAACCGTTGAGCTGACTGTGCGCGGCGTCCAGGTGGCGCACGTCGTTGGTGAACTGGCCCTGGAGAAATGTCTCGGCATCCGCGCCGCGCACGGCCAATATGCCGATCTGGGAGAGATCGGCCAATACCGTTCCGGATAACGCCAGGCTGCGCTCACGCTGTGGACTGCCGAAACTGAGGACGGCATCCTGGCCGTCGAATTCCGCGCCGTGATTTTGCAAAAAAGTTTTCCACTCGGCTTGCATCTGCTTTTCTCTCCCGTTTGAAAGCCCGGTCATGGTAGTCAATCTACGTTGATGTGTCAGCCGGTCGACGACTGGGGTAATTGTGGGCTGGCATAGGCCGTGCAGCAATGCTATAAACATGCGCAACTAAAACAGGTTTACTATGTCCACTACCGCGTCCCGGCCCAGATTTCTCAATCTCCTGCTGATCCGCATGCCCGTCGGGGCGGCCGCTTCGATCGCGCACCGTATTTCCGGTATCTTTTTATTCCTGTCTATCCCGCTGGCGGCCTTCCTGCTCGATTTGTCGCTGCAGGGGCCGGAGGGCTTCACCCGTGCCGCCGAGATTCTAAGTTACACACCAATTCGCGTACTTCAAGTCGTGATCGCCTGGTCGTTTGTGCAGCATGTCCTGGCGGGTATCCGCTTTCTGCTGCTCGACATGGACATCGGCCTGAACAAATCCAGTGCGCGTGTGTCGGCCTGGGTCGTCAATTGCGCCGCGCCGGTTCTGGCAGCGTTGCTATTGTGGGGTGTTTGGTGAGTCGCCAGGCGCATGGCCTGCGCGCCTGGTTGCTGCAACGCATCACGGCCACCTACCTGCTGCTATTCATCGTGTATCTGTTCATTCATTTTATCCGCACGCCCTTGAGTGATTACACTGATTGGCACGCTTGGCTAGCCAACCCCCTGGTCAACCTCGCGACCGGTCTGTTTGTGCTCTCATTACTGGTGCATGCCTGGGTCGGCATCCGCGATGTCATCATCGACTACGTCACACACACCGGCCTGCGCGTGACGCTGTTCGCCGCCGTGATATTGATGCTCGCCGGCTGCGGACTGTGGTCGTTGCGCGTGTTGTTTCTTGCCGCCATCGGGGGGAGTGGGGCATGAGCCTGCCACGGCGTAATTTCGATACGCTCATTATCGGTGCCGGCGGTGGCGGCTTGCGGGCCGCCCTGCAATTGTCGCAGGCCGAGGCGCGAGTCGCGGTGGTGTCCAAAGTCTTTCCGACCCGCTCACACACTGTCGCCGCCCAGGGTGGTGTGAACGCCGCATTGGCCAATGTGCTGCCCGACAATTGGCATTGGCATATGTTCGACACCGTCAAAGGCAGCGATTACCTGGGCGACCAGGATGCCATCGAATACATGTGCCGTGCCGCGCCGCGCGCCGTCTACGAATTGGAACACATGGGCGTGCCGTTTTCGCGCCTGGACAACGGCAAGATTTACCAACGCGCCTTCGGCGGTCAGAGCCGTGATTTCGGTGGCGAACAAGCGGCACGCACCTGTGCCGCGGCAGACCGCACCGGTCATGCCATCCTGCATTCGCTGTA
>Ga0209254_10004585_pt1 | contig 12661 bp, 10 predicted proteins | sample FrelakmetDIP11DI_FD_187148 | JGI IMG/M metagenome (GOLD analysis project Ga0209254, IMG submission 187148) | Freshwater lake sediment microbial communities from the University of Notre Dame, USA, for methane emissions studies - DIP11 DI (SPAdes)... | ecosystem: Environmental > Aquatic >...
TACATTGGCGGCTCCCGGAACTGTCACGGAACCGCCAGCTTGTAGGAGTGTGCAAATTTCGTCCGCCATACCTGTGCAATTTACGTCCGCCGCCGACACTTGCGCGCCTACGCTCGCCAACGTTATCGCAACTCCTCGATTTGGCGACCACGCGAATGCGACGGCAATGCGATGCGAAGGGGCGCGATCGCGTCAGCGTCTGCGCTCCGGACGGGCCGGGAAAGTGCCTCGGGGAGCGCTCCGCGGCATGGACGCCGCGGCGCGAGCCCCCATGGATGGGTTCACGGCGGCTCCCCGAGGCACTTTCCCGGCCCGTCCGAAGCGCCAACCAACCTGAACGCGTCAGCGCCCGTCGCGCACAAAAGCAACCATGCGCCGCGCCGCCTCGACGCAGTCGTCGACGCTCGCGACGAGCGAGACACGCACGCGTCCGCGCCCGGGGTTGCCCGCGGCGGTGTCGCGCGCCAGGTAGGACCCAGGCAGCACCGTGACATGCTGCTGCGCGAACAAGCCGCGCGTGAAGGACTCGTCGTCGCCGACCGCCAGCCACAGGTAGAACGCGCCGGCCGGCGAGTCGACCTCGAGCACCTCGCGCAGCATCGGTACCACCGCGGCGAACTTGGCGCGATACAGCCGCCGGTTCTCGATCACGTGCGCCTCGTCCTGCCACGCCGGAATGCTCGCGAGCTGCGTGTGCACCGGCACCGCACAGCCGTGGTAGGTGCGATACAGACGGAACCCGGCGAGGATTTGTGCATCGCCGGCGACGAACCCGGAGCGCAGGCCCGGCACGCTCGAGCGCTTCGACAGGCTGTGGAATGCCACGCAGCGCTCGAAGCCCGTGTTGCCGGCGGCGTGCGCGGCCTGCAGCAGCCCGGGCGGCGGCTGCGCCTCGTCGGCGTAGATCTCCGCATAACACTCGTCCGCCGCGATCACGAAACCATGACGGTCCGACAGCTCGAGTGCGCGTCGCAGGTAGTCGAGCGGCATCACCGCGCCGGTCGGATTGCCCGGGCTGCAGAGGAACAACACCTGGCAGCGCTGCCAGGTGGCCGCGGGCACCGCATCGAGGTTGGGCAGGTAGCCGTTGGCCGCGTCACAGTCGAGGTAGACGGGCTCGGCGCCAGCGAGCAGGGCCGCCCCCTCGTAGATCTGGTAGAACGGGTTCGGCATCAGCACCGCGGGCGCCGGACGGTTGGCGTCCACGACGGCCTGCACGAATGCGAACAGTCCCTCGCGTGTGCCGTTCAACGGCAACACCATCGATTCCGGATTCACCGCGCCGGCAGCCAGCGTAAAGCGGCGCTCCAGCCAGCGGGCGATGGTCGTGCGCAGCTCCGGCAGGCCGAGCGCCAGCGGGTAGCTACCCAGCGTGTCGAGGGCGCGCGTCAGAGCGGCGCCGACGAACGCCGGCGGGGCGTGCTTCGGCTCGCCGATCGACAACGGGATGTGCGGCAGCGTGGCTGGCGGCGTGACGCCGGCAAGCAGGGTGCGCAGGCGCTCGAACGGGTAGGGACGCAGCAGGTCGAGTCGGGGATTCACTGGGCGACGCGCGCTGTCGTGCCCTCAGGCAGGGGTGTTCGCATCGCGTCGATCGAGCGCGGCGACCAGCGTCTGCTGCAGGCGATGCCGCGCCTCCTCGCCGAGCGGCTGGCCGCGCTCATCGGTGACGTGGAACACGTCCTCGGCGCGCTCGCCGATGGTGAGGATGCGGGCCATCACCACGTCGACGCGCTCGGCCAGCAGCACCTTGCCGACCTCCGACAGCAATCCGGGTCGATCGCCCGCGATCAGCTCGAGGATGGTATGGCTGTGCACCGGGTCGTCGGTGAAGGTGATCTGCGTCGGCGTCGAGAACATGCGCACCTGGCGCGGGGCACGCCGCGTCACGGTCGGCGGAGTCGCGTCCTCCGGCAGCTGCAGCACGCGCCACAGCTGCTGCTCGATCTGGTGCGCGCGGTTGCGGTCGGCGATCGGCGTGGCGTTGTCCTCGAGCACCAGGTAGGTGTCGAGGCTCAGGCCGCCCTCGAGCGGCGTGATGCGCGCGTCGAGGATGTTGAGGCCCATCTGGTCGAGCTGCGCCGTGGTGCGCGCGAAGTTGTGCTGCCGGTGGGGCATGTAGGTGACCACGGAATTGCCGCCGCGCTCGATCGCCTCGCGCACCGCCACCAGCGGCGACAGGTCGGTGGGGTCCCGGTCGGCGAGCAGCCGCGTGTGCCAGGCGATCTCGGCCGGCGTGTGGCGCAGGAAGTAGCCGACGTTCATGCGCGACCAGACGGCAGCCGCGCGTGTGGCGTCAATGCCCTCGCGCGCCAGCAGCTCGGTGGCCTCGGTTCGGGTCTCGGCCACCAGCTCCTCGTGGTCCACCGGTGTTTCGAGGCCGCGGCGCAGGGCGCGCTTGGCGCGTTCGTAGAAATCGTTGAACAGCGACGACTTCCACGAGTTCCACAGCTTCGGGTTGGTGCCGCGCACGTCGGCCACCGTGAGCAGGTACAGGTAGTCGAGGTGCGCCTGGTCGCCGACCAGGTGTGCGAAGTCGCGGATCACCTTGGGATCGGAGATGTCCTTCTTCTGCGCGGTGACCGAGAACAGCAGGTGATTGCGCACCAGCCAGGCCACCAGCCGCGCGTCGTAGCGCGACAGGCCCTGCTCGAGGCAGAACGCCTCGGCATCCACTGCGCCGAGCTCCGAGTGGTCGCCGCCGCGGCCCTTGGCGATGTCGTGGAACAGCGCGGCGAGGTAGGCGAGCTCAGGTCTCGGCAACTGCGTCATCAGCCGCGACAGCGCCGGCAGCTCGTGCTCGAAGCGCGGCAGCGAGACGCGGCGCAGGTTGCGCACCACGAACAGGGTGTGGGCGTCGACCGTGTAGGCGTGGAACAGGTCGTACTGCATGCGCCCGACGATGCGGCCGAAGGCCGGGATGTAGCGGCCGAGCACGCCGTACAGGTTCATGCGCCGCAACTCGTGGGTGACGCCCTGCGGCGCGCGCATGAAGTCGAGGAACAACCGGTGGTGGCGCGGATTCTGGCGGAATTCCTCGTCGATCAGCCACAGGTGCCGGCCGAGCGCGCGGATGGTCGTGGCGCGCACGCCGCGCAGCTCCGTGTGGTCCTGCATGATGCGGAACAGCTCGAGGATCGCCGAGGGCTGGCGCGCGAACACGTCGTCCGAGGTCACCTCGAGGTAGTCGCTGCGCGCCTGGAAGCGCGGGTTGAGCGGCACGATCGTTGCCTCGTCGCCGCCGAGGATCGCCTCGCGGAACAGTTGCAGCAGCATCTCGTTCAGCAGGCTGACGTCCATCACCGTGCGGTAGTAGCGCTGCATGAACTGCTCGACCGCGAGGGTGTAGGACGCGTCCTCGTAGCCGAACATCTGCGCGAGGCGGATCTGGTGGTCGAACAGCAGCCGGTCCTCGCGCCGCCCGGTGATGGCGTGCAGGCCGAAGCGCGCCTTCCACAGGAAGGCCTGCGCAGCGCGCAGCTTGCGCAGTTCGGCCGCGGTGAGGAAGCCGTGCTCCACCAGCTCGTCGAAGGTCTCGGCGCCGAAATGGCGCTTGGCGACCCAGCCGATGGTCTGGATGTCGCGCAGCCCGCCAGGGCTGGTCTTGACGTTCGGCTCGAGGTTGTAGGCCGTGTCGTGGTGGCGGTGGTGGCGCGCCTGCTGCTCGGCCACCTTGGCCTCGAAGAACGCCTGCGACGACCAGACGTTGTCCTGCGCGAGCGCGCGCCGCATCGCCTGGAACAGGAAGTCGGGGCCCGCCAGCAGCCGCGCCTCGATCAGCGTGGTGGCCACGCTCACGTCCGCCGCGCTCTCGCGCTGGCAGTCGTCGATGGTGCGTACGCTGTGGCCGACTTCGAGGCCGATGTCCCACAGGAAGGCGAGGAAGCGCTCGATGCCCTCGTGGCCGCCGCCCAGCCCGGACTTGGGCAGCAGGATCAGTACGTCGATGTCGGAGCAGGGGTGCAGCTCGCCGCGACCGTAGCCGCCCACCGCGATCAGCGCGACGTCCTTGTCGGCGGGCGCGGTATGCAGGGCCCACGCGTGGCGCAGCACGATGTCGACCATGCGCGCGCGGTCGCGCACCAGACCTTCGATCGGCTCGTCTTCGTCGAAGCGCTGGCGCAGGCTGTTGCCGCCGTCGGCGAGCGCCTGGCGGAACGCGGCAACGCGATCGTTGCCCGCGACAAGCGCAGCGGGCAGGGAATCGAGGAACTGCCACGGTGGCAGCACCGCGCGACCGGCGGACGTGTCGAGTTCCTCGGTGGGGGTGGCAGCCATCGTGGTGCGGGTCAGGCTGGCGGCCGCTCGTGCGCGCCGAGCGTCAGGACCTCGACACCGTCGTTGGTGACCAGCACGGTGTGCTCCCACTGCGCGGACAGCGAGTGGTCGCGCGTCACCACCGTCCAGCCGTCGGGCAGCAGGCGTACCTCGCGGCGGCCGGCGTTGACCATCGGCTCGATGGTGAAGGTCATGCCAGCGCTGAGCACCAGCCCCGTTCCCGCCACGCCGTAGTGCAGCACCTGCGGATCTTCGTGGAAGCCGCGGCCGATGCCGTGGCCGCAGTACTCGCGCACCACGGCGTAATGGTTGCCCTCGACGAAGCGCTGGATGGTCGCGCCGATGTCGCCGAGCCGGGTGCCCGGACGCACCGTGCGGATGCCGAGCCACATCGCCGCGTAAGTCACGTCCACCAGCCGCTGCACGTGCGGCGGGACGCGGCCGACCGCGAACATGCGGCTGGTGTCGCCGTGGAAGCCGTCCTTGATCACCGTGATGTCGACGTTCACCACGTCGCCTTGCTTGAGGCGGCGGTCGCCCGGGATGCCGTGGCACACCACGTGGTTGACCGAGGTGCAGATCGACTTAGGGTAGCCGCGGTAGCCGAGCGGGGCGGGGATCGCCTGCTGCAGGTTCACGATGTAGTCGTGGCAGAGGCGGTCGAGCTCGTCGGTCGACACCCCGGGCACGATGTGCGGGCCGATCATGTCGAGCACCTCCGCAGCGAGACGCCCGGCGACCCGCATCGCCTGCTGCTCGGCAGGGCCCTTGATCGTGACATTGCCCGCGCTGTCGGAGCGCCAGGGGGTCGAGGCTGGCTCGGGTAGGTGCATCTGTGCCTTGGGGCCGGGGCGCCGTCCCGCGGCCGGGTGGCACCCAAGTATTTGAACGAACGCGAAGTTATGGTATAAAGCGCGGCCTTTTTTCTCAACCTAATCCGCACACGTATCGTCACATGTGGCTGGGTGCCGGCGTCGACCGTGAGGTCTTGCCGGTTGCCGCATGGGGTACGTGGAGGCTCAACCCCACAAGGAGACTCTAGACCATGGCCAGCATGTCCATGCGGCAGATGCTGGAAGCGGGTGTCCATTTCGGACACCAGACCCGCTTCTGGAACCCGAAGATGGCCCCCTTCATCTTCGGCGAGCGCAACCGGATCCACATCATCAACCTTGAGAAGACGCTGCCCCTCTACCTCGAGGCCGCGGACTTCATCAAGCACATCGTCGCCGACGGTGGGCGCGTGCTGTTCGTCGGCACCAAGCGCTCGGCGCGCGACGCGATCGCCCGCGAGGCGGCCCGCTGCGGCATGCCTTATGTCAGCCACCGCTGGCTGGGCGGCATGCTCACCAACTTCAAGACCATCCGCCAGTCCATCCGCCGCCTCACCGACATCGACGAGTTGGCGGCCAACGGCCTGCTCGACAGCCGCAGCAAGCGCGAGGCGCAGATGGTGCGTCGCGAGCGTGAGAAGCTCGAGCGCAGCCTGGGCGGCATCAAGGAGATGGAAGGCCTGCCGGACGTCATGTTCGTGGTCGACGTGGGCCACGAGAACATCGCGATCCACGAGGCACAGAAGCTCGGCATCCCGGTGGTGGCGGTGGTCGACACCAACTGCGCGCCGGACGGCATCAGCTATGTAATCCCGGGCAATGACGACGCCATGCGCGCCATCGAGCTGTACGCGGGTGGCATCGCCGACGCGGTGCTCGAGGGCCGCTCGACGCTGCCCGAGGTGCCGGTCGGCGAGGACGAGTTCGTCGAGCTCGACGAGGAAGGCAAGCCGCGCCCGAAGAGCGCCGCCAGGCGTCGTGCCGCCCCGCCCAGCCGCAAGAAGACGCCCGTGCGCCGCAAGCCGGTAGCAGAGATCGAGCCGGCAACCGACACGGTGGCCGAGCTTGCCGAGGCCGATCCTGAGGAGAGCCCGGAAGCCTTCATGGCGCGCCGCGAGGCCGCCCGCAAGAAGGCCCCGGCTGCTGCTGCCGCGCCGGCTGCGGCGGAGGCTGCGGCCGAGGCTCCGGCTCCGGCCGAGGTTGTGGCCGAGGCTCCGGCTGCCGCGACAGGAGAGTGAGCATGGCGGTGACCGCTGAAACAGTGAAGGCCCTGCGCGAGCGCACCGGCGCCGGCATGATGGAGTGCAAGAAGGCGCTGGTCGAGGCGAACGGCGACCTCGAGGCCGCCGCCGAGGCGATGCGCAAATCGGGCCTCGCCAAGGCCGACAAGAAGGCCGGCCGCGTGGCCGCCGAGGGTGTGGTGGTCATCGAGCGTTCGGCCGACGGCCTGGCGGCCGCGCTGGTCGAGGTCAACTCCGAGACCGACTTCGTCGCGCGCGAGAAGGACTTCCAGGCCTTCGCCCACGACGTTGCCAAGCTCGCGCTGGCCGCACGGCCGGCCGATCTCGACGGCCTGCTGGTGGCGAAGCTGCCTTCCGGGCAGACGGTCGAGGAGACGCGTCGTGCGCTCATCGCCCGCATCGGCGAGAACATCGGCGTGCGCCGCTTCGAGATCGTGCAGGGCAGCGCCCCGCTCGCGACCTACCTGCACGGCAGCCGCATCGCCACCGTGGTGGTGATCGAGGGCGGCGAGGCCGCGCTGGGTCACGACCTCGCGATGCACATCGCGGCGATCAACCCGCAGTTCCTCGCCGCCGAGGACGTGCCCGCCGACCAGGTCGAGAAGGAGCGCGAGATCTTCATCGCGCAGGCCGCCAACGACCCCAAGCTGCAGGGCAAGCCGAAGGAAGTGCTGGTCAAGGCCACCGAGGGCAAGCTGCGCAAGTACCTGGGCGAGATCACCCTGCTGGGCCAGCCGTTCGTGAAGGACGACAAGCAGAGCGTGGCGCAGGTGCTGAAGGGCGCCAACGCCAGGGTGCTGCGCTTCGTTCGCTACGAGGTCGGCGCCGGCATCGAGAAGAAGCAGGAAGACTTCGCGGCGGAAGTGATGGCGCAGGTGCGGGGCGCCTGAGGCGTCCCGACCCGGCTCGAACGACCCCGAGGAACCCCGCGCGAGCGGGGTTCCTTATAATGGCGCCCGGCAGAGGAGGCGACCGACCCGATGGCCACGACCGCAGACGGCAAACACGCGTTCCGGCGCATCCTCGTCAAGCTGTCCGGTGAAGCCCTGATGGGCACGTCCGACTACGGCATCGATCCCGCGTTCCTCAAGCGCCTCGCCGGCGAGATCCGCGCCATGCGCGAGTACGGCGCGGAGGTCGCGATCGTCATCGGCGGCGGCAACCTGTTCCGCGGCGCGGGCCTCGCCCGCGCCGGCATGGACCGCGTCACCGCCGACCAGATGGGCATGCTTGCCACGGTGATGAACTCGCTCGCGTTGCAGGACGCGCTCGAGTCGATCGGCGTGTTCGTGCGCGTGATGTCGGCGATCCGCATCAACGAGGTCTGCGAGGACTACATCCGCCGCCGCGCGGTGCGTCACCTCGAGAAGGGTCGCGTCACCATCTTCGCCGCCGGCACCGGCAGCCCGTTCTTCACGACCGACTCGGCCGCGAGCCTGCGCGCGATCGAGATCGAGGCCGACCTGCTGGTCAAGGCCACCAAGGTGGACGGGGTGTACGACTCCGATCCGATGCTGAACCCGGACGCCCGCCGCTACGACCGCCTCACCTACGACCAGGTGCTCGACCAGCGCCTCGGCGTGATGGACCAGACGGCGATCGTTCTGTGCCGCGACCACCACCTGCCGCTCCGGGTGATCAACCTGAACGAGCCGGGCAGCCTGGTGCGCGTGGCGCGCGGCGACGACGTTGGCACGCTGGTGACGAACTGACGCGGCCTGCCGGCCGCCCACGGAGAACGCCCATGATCGAGGACGTCAAGAAGGATGCGGCCGAGCGCATGACCAAGTGCGTGGCGGCGCTGAAGAGTGAGCTGAAGAAGCTGCGCACCGGCCGTGCCAGCACCTCCCTGCTCGAGCACGTGCGCGTCGACTACTACGGCAACGAGGTGCCGCTGCAGCAGGTCGCCAACGTCGCGGTCGAGGACTCGCGCACGCTCACGGTGGTGCCGTGGGAGAAGCAGATGGTGCCGGCGATCGAGAAGGCGATCATGAAGTCCGACCTCGGCCTGATGCCGGCCACCGCGGGCACCGTGATCCGCGTGCCGCTGCCGGCGCTGACCGAGGAGCGCCGCCGCGACCTGGGCAAGGTCGTGCGCCACGAGGGCGAGAACGCCCGCGTCGCGATCCGCAACGTGCGCCGCGACGTGATGCAGGAGCTCAAGGAGATGCTCAAGGAAAAGATGATCTCCGAGGACGACGAGCACCGCGCGCACGAGGAGATCCAGAAGCTCACCGACAAGTACGTGGCCGACGTCGACCACGTGGTGGCGGAGAAGGAAAAGGAACTGATGCAGGTCTGACCCGTGGCGCAATCTCCCACCCGCGCGCCCGGGACGCCTCGCCACGTTGCGGTCATCATGGACGGCAACGGCCGCTGGGCCTCGCGCCGCGCCATGCCGCGGCACGTCGGCCACCGGGCGGGCGTGAAGGCGGTGCGGTCCACCGTCGAAGGCTGCGCGCGGCGCGGCGTCGAGGCGCTCACGCTGTTCGCCTTCTCGAGCGAGAACTGGGGGCGGCCCGCCGAGGAGGTCGCGCGCCTGATGGAGCTCTTTATCGAGGCCATGGAGCGCGAAGTCGACGACCTCGACCGCAACGGCATCCGCGTGCGCTTCATCGGCGACCTCACGACGCTCAAGGCACCGCTGCGCGAGTCGATCGCGGCGGCCGAGGCGCGCACCGCGCACAACCCGAACCTGAGCCTGTTCATCGCGCTGTCGTACGGCGGCCGCTGGGACATCGCCCGGGCGGCGCGCCGCCTTGCCGAGCGCGCGGTGGCCGGGGAAATCCAGCCGGCAGCGATCGACGAGCAGCTGCTCGGCGGCGAGCTTGCGCTCGCGGGCGTGCCCGACCCCGACCTCTTCATCCGCACCGGTGGCGAGCAGCGCATCAGCAACTTCGTGCTGTGGCATCTCGCCTACAGCGAGCTCTATTTCTGCGACACGCTGTGGCCGGATTTTGACGACGCGGAACTCGACCGTGCGTTGCACTACTTCGCCGCGCGCCAGCGTCGTTTCGGACTGACGGGCGACCAGGTGGCGGGTGGCTAGCGGCCTGCGCCAGCGCGTGGCCACTGGCCTGCTGCTGGCGGGGCTGGTGATCGCCATCCTGTGCTGGCTGCCGCCGGCAGTCGCCGTGGCAGCAGTCATGGTGGTGGTCGCGGCCGGTGCCTGGGAATGGGCGGGGTTCGCGGGCATCACCGCTCCGGCCTGGCGAGCCGGCTACATGGCGGCGGTGCTGCTCGGCATCGCGCTGGCGTGGTTCGCCACCGCTGACGTGCCGGCCCAGTTGCTGTTTCTCGCCGTTTCGGCCGCGTGGTGGCTCGCGGCGCTGGCGTGGCTGGTGCTGGCGCCCGCGACGGGTAGTCCGCGCGTGGCCGCGGCCGCGGGGTTCGCGGTCCTCGTGCCGGCCGCGGTCGGCCTTGGTCGGCTGGTGGCACTGGAGCCGCGCGGGCAAGAGCTGCTGCTGTTCCTGCTGGTGCTGATCGCTGCGGCGGACATCGGGGCCTACGTCGGTGGGCGCCTGCTGGGCAGCCGCAAGCTGGCGCCGCGCGTCAGTCCGAACAAGACCTGGGAAGGCTTCTGGAGCGGCATGCTGGCGGCCGCCGCGGCGGCCGTGGGCGGCGGGCTGGCGCTGGGTGAGCCGTTGTGGCCCTGGACGGCGCTGTGCGTCGCGGTCGCGCTGTCGTCGGTGGTGGGCGACCTGGTCGAGAGCATGTTCAAGCGGCAGGTCGGCCTCAAGGACAGCAGCTCGCTGCTGCCGGGCCACGGTGGCGTGCTCGATCGCCTCGACAGCCTGGCCGCCGCGGGCCCGATGTTCCTGCTCGGCCTGCTGCTGCTCGGGGTGCACTGACGATGCGCGTCGCGGTCCTCGGCAGCACCGGCAGCATCGGCGTGAGTACGCTCGACGTGCTCGGCCGCCATCCCGAGCGCTTCACGGTCGAGGTGCTGGCGGCGGCGAACAACGACGCGCGCCTGCTCGAGCAATGCCTGCGGCACCGGCCGCGCCTGGCGGTGCTGCAATCCGCTGACGCGGCCACGCGCCTCGCGGCGGGCCTGCGTTCAGCCGGCTCGACCACCGAGGTGCAGGTGGGCGCAGCCGCACTCGAGGCTTGTGTGGCACTGCCGTCGGTAGACGCCGTGATGGCGGCCATCGTCGGCGCGGCCGGCCTGCCGTCGACGCTGGCGGCGGCGCGAGCCGGCAAGCGCGTGCTGCTCGCCAACAAGGAATCGCTGGTGCTGGCCGGGCCGCTGCTGATCGAGGCGGCGCGCGGCGGCGGTGCCACCCTGATCCCGATCGACAGCGAGCACAACGCGATCTTCCAGTGCCTGCCACCGGGCGCGCAGACCGGGGTCCCGGGCCAGGGCGTGCGCCGCGTGCTGCTCACTGCCTCAGGTGGGCCGTTCCTGCGCACCCCGGCGGCGGCGATGGCCGAGGTCACGCCGGAGCAGGCCTGCGCCCATCCGCGCTGGAACATGGGCCGCAAGATCTCGGTGGACTCGGCGACCCTGATGAACAAGGGGCTCGAGCTGATCGAGGCCTGCCTGCTGTTCGGCATGGAACCGGCGCAGGTGGAAGTGGTCGTACATCCACAGAGCATCGTGCATTCGCTGGTGGAGTACGTGGACGGTTCGATCCTCGCCCAGCTGGGCAACCCGGACATGCGGACTCCCATCGCCCACGCCCTCGGCTGGCCGGAGCGCATCGTCTCCGGTGTACAATCGCTGGATTTGGTGGCGGCAGCGCGACTCGACTTCGAGGCGCCGGATCACGGGCGCTTTCCGGCGCTCGGGCTGGCGCGTGCGGCGGCGGAGGCGGGCGGCACGGCACCGGCGGTGCTCAACGCCGCCAACGAGATCGCCGTGGCGGCGTTCCTGGCGGGCCGGCTCGGCTTCCCGGGCATCGCGCGCGTGATCGAGGCGGTGCTCGAACGCCACGCGCGCCGTCCGGCGCACGAGTTGCCGGTGGTGCTCGAGGCCGATCGCTGGGCACGTGACATGGCGGAGAGGATGTTGGCCGAACCGGCGATGGCAAGGGCATGACCATACTGAGCTACGTACTCGCGTTCCTCGTGGCGATCGGCGTGCTGGTCGCTGTGCACGAGTACGGCCATTTCTGGATGGCCCGGCGTTTAGGGATTCGCGTGCTGCGCTTCTCGATCGGCTTCGGCAAGTCGTTGTGGTCGCGGCGCGGCGCGGACGGCACCGAATACGCATTGGCGGCGATCCCGCTCGGCGGCTACGTCAAGCTGCTCGACGAGCGCGAAGGCCCGGTCGACCCGTCGCTCGCGAGCGAGGCCTACAACCGCAAGCCCGTCTGGGCGCGCATCCTGGTGCTGCTGGCCGGCCCGCTGGCCAATTTCCTGTTTGCCGTGGCGGCCTACTGGGTGCTGTTCGTCGCCGGGGTGCCGGCGCTGAAGCCGGTGCTCGGCGACGTCGCGGCCGACACGCCCGCGGCGCAAGCCGGACTGCAGCAGGGCGACGAGATCGTCGGTGTTGGTGCCAAAGGCACCGCCACGCGCGAAACGGTCGTGCTCGCGATGCTCGACGAACTGATGAACGGCAAGGCGATCGAGCTGCGCGTGCGCGGCGCGGCCGGCGACACCCGCACCACCAGCCTGGAACTGCCGGCCGACCGCCGGGCACTCACCGAGCCGGGTGCATTGCTGCCGGGCCTGGGTTTCGATTTCTGGTATCCGACCGTGCCGGCGCAGGTCGGCAAGATTCTGCAGGGCAGCCCGGCCGAGCGCGCCGGCCTGCGCGAGGGCGACTCGATCGTGGCGGTCGCGGGCGAACCGGTGGCGGACTTCCTGGCACTGGTGAAGGTCGTGCAGTCGAGGCCGGGCGCCGACCTGCAGCTCACGATCGAGCGCGACGGCGCGCGGCTCGAGGTGCCGGTCGCGGTCGAGGCGCAGCGCGAGGGTGAGCGGCTGGTCGGCCGCATCGGCGTGCAGCCGGCCGCGCCCGGGGCGCTGCCTGCGGGCATGCGCACGCTGGAGCGCTACGGGCCGCTCACGGCGCTCGGGCACGCCACCGCCAAGACCTGGGACATGTCGGTGCTCACGGTGCGCATGTTGTGGAACGTCGCCACCGGTGACGTCTCGGTGAAGAACCTGAGCGGCCCGATCAACATTGCGGAATACGCCGGCTTTTCTGCGCGGCAGGGCATACTTGCGTTCCTGTCGTTCCTGGCCATCGTGAGCGTGAGCCTCTTCGTGCTGAATCTCCTCCCCATTCCCATCCTCGACGGCGGCCAGATCGTCTACCAGCTCGCGGAACTCGCCAAGGGCAGCCCGCTCTCGGACCGCGCC
>Ga0209254_10004586_pt1 | contig 12661 bp, 8 predicted proteins | sample FrelakmetDIP11DI_FD_187148 | JGI IMG/M metagenome (GOLD analysis project Ga0209254, IMG submission 187148) | Freshwater lake sediment microbial communities from the University of Notre Dame, USA, for methane emissions studies - DIP11 DI (SPAdes)... | ecosystem: Environmental > Aquatic >...
GGCGCCGGCAGGTCGCGCGAGAGCGCCGCCACCGCGACCGTCCACAGGTTGAGCACCAGCACCCACAGCAGCAGCGAACCCTCGTGCGCGCCCCACACCGCGGAATAGCGGTAGTGCGACGGCAGCTTGAGGTTGGAGTTCTGCGCCACGTAGGCGACCGAGAAATCCTGCACCACGAAGGCGTAGGTGAGCAGCCCGAAGGAGAGGACGACGAAGGCGCACTGGGCGTAGGCGGCGGGCCGCGCCACCGCCATCCAGCGCGCGTTGCCGCGCTGGGCGCCGACCAGCGGCAGCGCCGACTGCACCAGGGCCAGCAGCAGGGCGAGGATCAGGGCGAGTTGGCCGAGTTCAGGCAGCATGGTGGGCTTCGCTCATCGTGTGGTCCTTGGAATCGTCGCGACTTGTCGGGTTGGGGATGGGGCTGACCGCCGCAGCACCGTTCGCACGCCGCGCACTCAACCACTGCCCGGTTGCGACGCGGCGTCGGCCTTGGCCTTGGCCTTGGCGATGGCCTCCGCGACTTCGGGCGGCATGTAGTTCTCATCGTGCTTGGCCAGCACCTCGGTGGCGACGAAGGTGCCGTCGGGGCGCAACGATCCGGTGGTGACCACGCTCTGTCCCTCGCGGAACAGGTCCGGAAGGATGCCCACGAAGAGCACCGGCGTGTCCTTGAAGCGATCGGTGACGAGGAACCGCACCTCGAGTGAATCGGTCGCACGCTGCGTGCTGCCCTCGGTCACCACGCCGCCGAGTCGGAAACGGCGCTCCGGTGGCGCCTTGCCCTCGCTCACTTCGGTCGGACTGTAGAAATGCTGCAGGTTCTGGCGCAGCGCGGTCATCGCCAGCGCGGTCGCACCGGCGACGGCAAACAGCACCAGCACTACCAGCCACAGCCGTCGGCGTCGGGTCGGATTCATGGGGCCTCGCGGCGTTGCTGCCGCTGCAGTCGGGCCCGCAAGCGCGCCAGCAGGCGGCGGCGGGCGATGAAGGGCGTGGCGGCGTCGATCGCCAGCAGCACGAAGAACACGGCGTAGGACGCGATGATGAAGGGCGCGTGGTCCATCACGCCGACCCTGCCGGCGCGACCAAGGACCGCACCCAGTCCTTGCCGCTTTCCTGCTCGATCAGGGCCACGCGCGTGCGCGCCAGCAGCGCCCAGCCGAAGTAGAAGTGCGTGGCCGCCATCATCAGCAGCAGCGGCGGCAGCATGCTTGCATCGATGGTGCTGGTGCCCATCAGCCGTACCGAGGGTCCCTGGTGCAGCGTGTTCCACCACACCACCGAGTAGCGGATGATCGGCAGGTTGACCACCCCGATCAGGATCAGCAGGCACGCCGCGCGCGCCGCCTTGCGCGGCTCCTCGATCGCGCGATGCAGGCCGATCACGCCGAAGTACAGGAACAGCAGCACCAGTTCCGAAGTCAGCCGCGCGTCCCATACCCAGTACGTGCCCCAGGTGGGACGGCCCCACAGCGAGCCGGTGATGAGGGTGATGGCGGTGAAAGTCGCGCCGATCGGCGCCGCGCACATCGCCATGGTCTCGCTGAGCTTGATGTGCCAGACCAGCGCCACCACCGCGCACACCGCCATGAAGCCATAGATCAACATGCTCATGCCGGCACTGGGCACGTGGATGTACATGATCTTCGCGCTGTGGCCCTGCAGGTAGTCGGCCGGGGCCTGGAAGGCGTACCAGAGGCCCGCAGCCATGCACAGCACGGTGAGCGCCAGCAGCCACGGCTGCAGGCGCGCGGCGAAGCGATAGAAGTACGGCGGCGAGCCGAGCTTGTGGAACCAGAGCAGGACTGGATTCATTTCAACTCGCGTTCAGCCTCAACGCCGCCGCGCACACCAGCGGCGCCAGCGGTAGCGCCAGCACCAAACCCGCGGCGAGGAACAGCAGGGGCGGCTGGGTCGCCGCACCAGTCATCGCGGCGTCGACCGCCCCGGCGCCGAAGATCAGCACCGGCACCGTCAACGGCAGCACCAGCAACGCCAGCAGGATACCAGAGCGTCGCATTCCGACCGTGAGCGCCGCGCAGCTGGCGCCGATCATCGACAGCAGCGGGGTGCCCAGCGCCAGCGCAATCGCCAGGGTCGGCAGCGCCTCGCGTTCCAGCCCGAGCAGGGCCGCCAGCGCGGGGCCCGCCAGCGTCAACGGCAGGCCGGTGCCGATCCAGTGCGCGAGGATCTTGGCCGCTGCCAGCGCCGCCAGCGGCTGTCCGCTGGCCACGAGTTGTTCCAGGGTGCCGTCCTCGGCGTCGGGGCGGAACAGCGCATCGAGCGACAGCAGGCTCGCCAGCAGGACCGTGACCCAGGCCACGCCGCCGGCGATGCGGGCCAGTTTCTGCGCCTCCGGGCCCAGCGCGAGCGGGAACAGCGTCGCCACCATCAGCGCGAACAGCAGCGGATTGAGCGCGTCGGAGCGGCGCCGCCACAACAGCAGCAAGTCGCGCCGCAGCAGGGCGAGGAACGCGGCGGCGGTGCTGCCCGGCGTCACGGCCGCGAGCCTCGCAGGGTGACGGTCGCCAGCCGCGACAGGCCCGGCGACACCAGGCCATGGCTGGTGAGGATGGCCGCGCCATCGCGCCGGCAGTGGGTCTCGATCATGCGATCCACCAGCACCTGGCCTTCGCGATCGAGGTTGGCGTAGGGCTCGTCGAGCAGCCACAGGCTCGCGGTCGAGAGCAACAGCACCGCCAGCGCGGTGCGCTTGCGCTGGCCGGCGGACAGCATCCGCACCGGCAGCGCCTCGTAGCCCTCGAGGCCCACGCTGCGCAGTGCGGCCGAGGGCGTGATGCCGGGCCGCACGCCCTCGAGCGCGGCGCGAAAGCGCAGGTGTTCGAGCGGCGTGAGGTCGGGTTTGAGCCCGAGCTGGTGACCCAGCAGGGCGACGCGGCCGGGGGCCGGCTCCAGCGTCTCCCAGGACTCGCCGCGCCAAAGCACGCTGCCGGTGCTCGGCGCGAGCAAGCCCGCCAGGACGCGGATCAAGGTGGTCTTGCCGGCGCCGTTGCCGCCTTCGACCGCGAGCGCCGAGCCGCTGTCGACGCGAAAGTCGAGCGGCCCGAAGATCGGCTCGTCCTCGCGCGCGAGGCTCAGGCCGCGCACCTCGACAAGGGGCGGCAGTTCGTGGTCGTGTGGGGTCGTCATCGGCGCAGGCGTCCCGGCGGATGCTAACCCACCCGATTGATTTCGTCCGCTTTTCCGGTCGGCGGTCGCGGTGGCGGTGCAGGCGGCGGGACGTTCAGCGTCGCGGGGTGGTGGCGCAAGCTAAGCTGCGCGGCGATCGAGGAACAGTCCTGCACGATGCGTGGTCGAGTCCTTCCTGTGCTTGCCGCCCTGGCCCTGGGCGCGCTGGCCGCCGTGGCGTTCGCCGGTAATGCCGCAGGACGCACGCGCTACCTGGTGAGCCTGGCCGAGGCGCCGTTGCTCGAGACCCTGGCGGCGTCGAAGGCCGTGGCCGACGCCACCGGCGCGCGCGCGCGTCCGCTGGCGTCCGCACAGGCCCGCACGGCGCTCGACGGGTTGCGCGGCCGGCAGTCGCGAGTGCTTGCCGACGCCCGCGCAGCGCTCGGGCGCGAACTCGCGCCTGCGGGCGCCTTCCACGTGGTCGCCAACGGCTTTGTGCTCGAACTCACGGCGACCGAGGCGCGCCGCCTGCGCGACCTGCCCGGGATCGGCAGCGTGCGCGCCGAGCGCAGCTACCGGCTCCACACCGACCGTGGTCCGGCCTGGATCGGCGCCGAAGCCCTGTGGAACGGCGCCGTCGCCGGCGTGGCGGCCACCCGCGGCGAGGGCGTCGTGGTCGGCGTGATCGATTCCGGCATCAACGCCGCGCACCGATCATTCGCCGACCGCGGCGACGACGGTTACGACCACGCCAATCCGCGCGGCCGCCTGTACGGCCTGTGCGCGCAGGCGCCGGTGCGCTGCAACGACAAGCTGCTCGGCATCCACGACTTCACCAGCGAGGGCGCGCGCGATGGCAGCGACCTCGATGGCCACGGCTCGCACGTGGCCGCCACCGCGGCCGGCAACGTGGTCGATGCCGTCCTCGATGGCGTGACCATCGACGTGCCGCTGCGGGTATCGGGCGTCGCACCGCACGCCAACCTCATCAGCTACAAGGCCTGCACCGAAGACGATGGCGGCACCACCACCTGCACCGAGGGCGCCCTGATCCAGGCGCTGGACCAGGCCGCGCTCGACGGCGTCGACGTGCTGAACTTCTCCATCGGCGGCGCGGCGCGCGATCCCTGGGAAGGCGTGCGCGCGGGCACGGTGCGCGCGGACGACATGGCCGAGGCCTTCCTCAACCTGCGTGCGGCCGGCGTGGTGCCGGTCGTATCGGCCGGCAACGACGGTCCATACACGGCAACGGTGAGCGCGCCGGCCAACGCGCCGTGGGTGATCGCGGCGGCCAACGCCACCCATGACCGCCGTTTCCTCAACCGCGTGCTGGGCGTCAGCGGGCCGGGCGTGGCCGCGCGCAACTACGAGGGGCTGGGCATCTCGGCCGGCCTGTCGCCGCGGCGCATCGTCGACGCGGCCGACTTCGGCCACGCGCTGTGCGGGCAGGGCGAGGATCTCGATCCGCCCTACAACGGGCGCAGCAACCCGTGGCCGCCGGGGACCTTCAACGGCGAAATCGTGGTCTGCCAGCGCGGCACGCAGGCGCGCGTGGCCAAGGGATACAACGTCCGTGCCGCGGGTGGCGGCGGCATGATCCTCTACAACCAGGCCAGCAACGGCGACAGCGTGGTCAGCGACGACCACTTCCTGCCGGCCGTGCACATCGGCCATGCCGCCGGCGTCGACCTGCTCGCGCAACAGGCCATCGCGCAAGCCGCGGGCGGCCAGCTCAGCGGCGCGATCAGCGGCTACCAGCGCCTGCTCGATGGCGCCGGCGACGTGCTCAACAGCAGCAGCAGCCGCGGGCCCGTGGTGCCCTTCGGCAGTTGGCTCAAGCCCGACCTTGCGGCGCCGGGCACCAGCATCCTGGCGGCGGCACCAACGGGCACGCAGGAACTGGCCGTCCTCAGCGGCACCTCGATGTCGGCGCCGCATATCGCCGGCGCGGCCGCCCTGCTGTTGGGCCTGCGCCCGGTGTGGACCGTGGACCAGGTCGAATCGGCGCTGCTCAGCACGGCGCTGGCCGGCGTGCGCGATTTCGACGGCACCACGCTGGCGGATCCCGGCCAGACCGGCAGTGGCCGCGTGCAGGTCGCCGAGGCTGCCCGCGCGGGACTGCACTTCGCCGTGAGCCGCAACGATTACGCCAGCGCCGATCCGCAGCGCGCCGGCAACCCCACGACGCTCAACCGGCCCTCGCTGGTTTCGACGCGCTGCAGCGGAAGCTGCACCTTCAGCCGCACGGTGACTGCCAACCACGGCGGCGACTGGCGCGTCGAATGGCAGGCCGAGGCCGGCGTGCGGATGCAGGTTTCACCGTCGGGCATTGCGCTGGGCGCCGGCCAGAGCCAGGCGCTGTCGATCGAGGTCGACGTCGGCGACCCGCGCCTGCCGGGACGGCAGGTCGGTGGCGTCATCGTGCTGGTCGGCGCCGACGGCGTGCGCCAGGCGATCCCGGTCTCGGTCTACGCCGACCCCGGTGCGGTGCGCGCGCGCATCGACCTCGGTGCCGGCAGCGGGTCGGGTTACGCCGACGTGGCGTTCGCCAACCTGGTGGCATTGCCCGACCCGCAATTCACCGCCAGCGCCTTGCAACCGATGGAGCGACGCAGCGCCACCGTGGCCGCCGGTGGCGCGGACCCGTGGGCGAATCCTGCCGCCAACAGCGTGGTTGCGCTGCTGACGGTGACTGGCGAACCGGGCGTGCCCTCGATCCGTACCGTGCTCGCCGATCTTTCCTCGCCCAGCGCGCGCGATGCCGACCTCTATGTCGGCCCGGACCTCGATGGCGACGGGGCGCCCGATGTCGACGAGCTGCGCTGCGCCGCCGAAGGCGCCAGCGCCACCGAGCGCTGCGTGGTCGAGGTGCCGCTGGCGGCGGGCGCCAGCACCGTCGTCTGGATCTACGCGCGCAACGCGCTCGCGGGCACCAGCGGCCAGGACCTGCTCAACCTCGACTACGCCAGCCTCGGCGCGCCGTCCGTGGCGAACATCGACTCGAACCTGCTTGCAAGCGGCCCGGGCCGGGTTGCCGCGCAGGCGCCATTCAACCTGCGCCTGGCCTGGGACGAGTCGCGCATCGGGCCGGGCGAGCGCTGGAGCGCGCTGGTCGGCATCGCGGCCTCGCGGGCCGCGCCAGCGCCGCTGGCGCGGATTCCGCTGGTTCTGACCACCACGCAGTCCTTTATACCCGGTGCGCAGGTACTGACCGCGGGCGAGGACGCGCTGGACCTGCATTTGGCCGCGGGCGCCGCGCATGAACGCATCGTGGTCGATGTGCCGGTCAATGCCAGCAGCCTGGTGGTCGAGACCAGCGGCAGCGGCGAGGTGGACCTGTACCTGGCAACCGTGGCGACGCCGGTCGCAGGCCCCGCGATCGGACCCGCGCCACCGCGCGCGCAGGCCCGCGCGAGTTCGATCCATCCGGGCGCAACCGAGCGCATCGAACTCGGCGTCACGGCACTGACGCCAGGCCGCTGGTACCTCACGCCGGTCAATAGCGGCAACGGGATTGCCAGCGTGCGCCTGAGTGCTCGTGTCACCACCCACGCAGCGATGCCCATGCCGGCCGACAACGCGTACTACGACCCGGCGCGTTCGGGCCACGGCGTGTTCCTCGGCCAGGGCGGCGGGCAATGGGTGGCGTTCTGGTACACCTACCTGCACGACGGCACGCCGACCTGGTACCTCGCGCAAGCGCCCTTGCCGGCGGCCAACGCCGCCAGCTGGCGCGCGGCCCTGTCGCGCTACACCTGGAATGGCACGGCTGCCGTGGGCAGCGTGGTCGGCGAGGTCATCATCGCGCCGGGCGTTGGCGGCCGGTTCCAGTGGAGCTGGCGCCTGGATGGCGCGTGGCACAGCGAGGCACTGGAACCCCTCGCCACACCGGCCTGCCCGCAAACGGCGGGCGGGCCGATCGACTACTCGGGCGCGTGGTACGCACCTGCGCTGCCGGGTTACGGCTACAGCGTGCTGACCCTGGCCGGCATCGAGGTCCAGGTTTCGTACCTCTACGACAGCGCCGGAGTTCCGCGCTGGCTGCTGGCCAGCAACAGTCCCTTCGGCGGTGGCGAATTCCGGCTCGACCAGTACCGCGGTTTCTGCCCCGATTGCGCGTTCGTCGCGCCCACGTCGGGCCCGGCGGGCCGCGTGGTGCGCAGCTACGCCGCGCCGGCGCAGGGCACGGCGACGCTCGAAGCGAACCTGGTCGCGCCACTCGCGGGAAGCTGGCAGACGACGCACGACACGGCGCGGTTGACGCGCGACTTGCCCTGTCGTTGAGGATCGCGCTGGACGCAAACCCCTCGCCTGTAGGAGCGGCTTCAGCCGCGACCCACGCTTCGAGTTTCCGTCTCCGCGATCGTGAGGGTCCGCGCCCGCCACCATCCGCGTGCCGGCTCAGACATTCAGTGGAACTCGCCGTCACGCGGATGCCGACGGTCCCGGACTCGCTTCGATTGAGCCGAAAAGCGACGAGCTCGCCGTGTGGGAGCGGCTTCGGCCGCGATCCGAGGCGCCTCGGGTCGCGGCTAAAGCCGCTCCTACAGGGCAGGGTCCAGCGGCTTGAGCCGCTCGCGCACAAGCCGGGCGCCGCGGTCGAGATCGACCTGGTCGAGGCGCGTCGCCTCGCTGCACAGTTCGTCCAGCAATCGCCACTGCAACTCGCCACGCTCGCGCGCCATTGCATAGGGCGTGCGCCGGAAGGTCACCATCGCGTAGCGCGGCACGAAGCGCGCGGGTTCGCGCGCGGCCAGTTCGCGCTCGACCTCCTTCCTGAGCAGGAAATCGACGTCGTCGACGCGGTCGCGCATCTCGACATAGTTCTCCAGCGCCATCGCGGCGATCGCGTCGGCGTTGGGCTTGCGCTCGCGCTCGAAGGCGGCGAAGGCTTGCGCCGGATCGAGGTCGGCGCCCAACAAGCGGTCCAGCGCCACGCAATCCTCGAACGCGCAATTCATGCCCTGGCCATGGAAAGGCACGATGGCGTGGGCCGCGTCGCCGATCAGGAGCACGCGGCCGTCGAGGTGCCAGCGGTCCAGGTACAAGGTGCCCAGCATGCCGACCGGATTGGCCTCGAAGTCGGTTTCGAGCGCCGGGACCAGGGCAAGCGCATCGGGGAAATCGCGCTCGAAGAGCTGGCGCGCCTGGGCGCCGTCGCGCACGCGATCGAAACCGGGATCGCCGACCGAGGGCAGGAACAGCGTCACCGTGAAGGTGCGTTCGTTGTTGGGCAGCGCGATGCACATGTAGCCACCGCGCGGCCAGATGTGCAGGGCATTGGGCTCGATGCGGAATCCGCCGTCGGCCGCCGGCGGGATCTCCAGTTCCTTGTAGCCGTGGCCCAGTGGCTCGAAACGCTCGCCCAGCGGCAGTACCCTGGCGAGCGCCGTGCGCATGGCGGATCCGGCGCCATCGGCGCCGATCACCAACGGGGCGGCGACCAGCGATTCGCGGCCGTCGACGTCGCTGGTGAAGCGCAGCGTGCCGGCGTCGAAGTCGGCGTCGAGCAGGCGCCAGTCGAACTGGATGCGCGCACCCGCGGCTTCGGCCGCGTCGAGCAGCGTGGCGTTGAGGCGGCCGCGATGGACCGACCAGATCACCTCGGAATCGTCGCGCCCGTAGCGCAGCAATTGCGTGCCGCCGTCGACGCCATGGACCATGCGGCCGCGCATCATGATGGCCTGCGCCAGCACCTCGCGCTCCAGGCCGGCCAGGCGCAAGGCGTGCATCCCGCGCTCGGCCAGCGCGAGATTGATCGAGCGGCCCCGGATGGAACCGGCGCGACGCGGATCGGGGCGGCGTTCGTAGACCACGACCTCGAGGCCGCGGCGCGCAAGCAGGGTGGCGAGCAGCGCGCCGGCGAGGCCGGCGCCGACGATTGTCACCTGGTTCATTGCCGCGCCGCCCAATCCTGCACCGCGCGCACGAAGCGCAAGCCATCCGTGTAGCGGTTGTAGAGCCCGGTCGGCGCGATCCGGATCACGTCGGGCTCGCGCCAGTCGCCGACGATGCCGGCGCCGGCGAGGTGGTCGAACAGCGCGCGGCCGGCGTGGCGGGCGCCCTTCACGCGCAACGAGAGTTGGCATCCGCGTCGCTCGGGCTCGGCTGGCGTCAGGATTTCGAGAACCTGGGTGCATTCGCGTGCGATGAACTCGGCCAGCCAGCCGGTCAAGGCGATCGACTTCGCGCGCAGACGCCCCATGCCCGCGCGATGGAATACCTCCAGCGACACGCGCAGCGGGGCCAGCGCCAGGATCGGTGGATTCGACAACTGCCAGCCATCGGCGCCCGGCGCAGGCACGAATTCCGGACCCATGCGGAAGCGCGTCGCCTCTTCGTGCCCCCACCAGCCGGCAAAGCGCGGCCGCGGCGTGTGCGCGTGGCGTTCGTGGACGAAGCAACCGGCGACCGCGCCCGGACCCGAATTGAGGTACTTGTAGCTGCACCACACCGCGAAATCGGCGTGGGTGTCGTGCAGCTTCAGCGGCACGTTGCCGATCGCGTGGGCGAGATCGAAGCCGACGCTGCAACCCTTGCGATGCGCCAGCGCGGCGATCGCCGCGAGGTCGAAGACCTGCCCGGTCAGGTATTGCACGCCGGGCAGCAGGACCAGCGCGATGCGCGGTCCATGCTGATCGAGCGCCGCGCCAATCGCATCCAGCGACAGCGCGCCGCCGCTCTCGTCGCCGTCGACCTCGATCAGGTCGCGCGCCGGGTCGTGGCCGTGGAAACGCAGCTGCGATTCGACCGCGTAGCGATCGGACGGGAACGCGCGTTTCTCGACCAGGATCGCCGGGCGCTCCGGCGTCGGGCGGTAGAAGCTCACCATCATCAAGTGGAGATTCACGGTCAGCGAGTTCATCGCCACCACTTCGTGCGGCAGCGCGCCCGCCACTTCGGCCAGGTGCTCGCGCACCAGGGCGTGGTAGGGCATCCACGGATTGCGGCCGCGGAAATGCGCTTCCACCGCGAGTTCCTGCCAGTCATCGAGCTCCTGCAGCAGCGCCGCGCGCGTGCCGGCGGGCTGCAGGCCGAGCGAGTTGCCGCACAGGTAGGCCTGCGCGCTGCCGTCGTGGTGGCGCGGGACCAGGAATTCGGCGCGGAACGAGGCCAGCGGATCGGCGTCGTCGCGGGCCTGGCAATCGAGCTGCAGCGCATCCATGGGCGGGACATCGCGTGATGACGGCGCGACGCTACGCGAAGCCGGTGCCGCTGCCAAGCGTGGGCCGGCTTGCGGCGCAGGCTGGCTGCCCGCGATCATGTCGCAATGGGTATCCAGAGATCGTCGCGTGGCTCGTCGTGGGGCCTGCTGCTTGCGACCTTCGCCGCTTGCACGCAGTCCGGTGCGGGCGCGCCCGCGCCGCCGCCGCCGCGCGCGGACGTGCCGTACCTGGCGCAGTTGCGCGCGCGCCTGGATCACGCCCGCGCTGGCGCGGGGGCCGTCGGCGCGATGGCGCCCGTCGTTCCGCGCTCGGCAACCCCGGACGCGCGCCTGCTGCCGCTGGTGACGGGCGATGGCGCCATTGGCGATCGCTATGGCTGGAGCATGGCGCGCAGCGGCGACGCACTGCTCGTGGGCGTGCCCTTCGACACCCTGGTCCGCCCTGGCGAGCGCGGCGGCGTCCCCAGCGGCGCGGTGCTGGCCTATCGCCGCGATGGTTCCGGGTGGGCGCGCGAAGCCACGCTGGCGCCGGCCGACGCCTTCGGCGGCGACTTCAATGGCTACTCGGTCGCCGTGTTCCAGGACATCGCCGTGGTGGGCGCGCCTTCCGCCACCCGCGGCGCCGGTCTGTTTTCGGGCCTCGCCTTCGTGTACCAGCGCACCGGGACCGCAGTCTGGACCGAAGTGGCGCGCCTGGAACTTCCGGACCCCGTGGCGGGCGACCGCTTCGGACACTCGGTGGCGATCGATGGCACGCGCATCCTCGTTGGCGCGCCGGGCCGCGATCCGGGCGGGGTGGTCGATGCAGGCGCCGCCAGCGCCTTCGAGCGCGTGGGCGGCGCGTGGCAGCCAACGCAAACGCTGCTCGCGGGCGCGCCGGCCAGCGGTGCACGATTCGGCACCGCGGTCGGCCTGGAGGGCAACCTGGCAGCGGTGGGCGCACCGTTCGCCAACGCGCCGGGCGTCGCCGGGCAGGGCATGGTGGCGGTCTACGCCCGCAGTGGCACCTTATGGCTGCCGGCGCCGGAGCTTGCACCGGCGCCGGCGAATGCGGCGGCACACTTCGGCGCCAACCTGCTGCTGGATGGCTCGCGCCTCGCCGTGGCCGCGCCCGACGACACGCTGGGCGGCGCCGGGCCGCGCGGTCGGGTCTGGGTCTATCCGCGCAGCGGCACCGCGCTGGATCCGCCGGCGTTGCTGGTGCCGCCTGCCGCAGTACCCGATGCCAGCTTCGGGGCGAGCCTCGCGGCGCAGGGCGCGCGCCTGCTGGTCGGCATGCCCGACGGCGACAACGGGCAAGGTGCGGCCTTCGTTTACGATGACATCGGTACTGGCCCCGTGCTGGTCGCGACACTGGCGCTGGCCGATGGCGGCAACACCGAGCAACTCGGGTTCTCGACCGTTCTCGACGGAAACGGGGCCCTGCTGGGCGCGCCGCTCGACGACGTGGCGCCGAATCGCGCGCAGGGTTCGATCCGGGTCTACGACGGCGCGGCGGGCTGGACGCAGCAGCCGCGCATGGATGCGGGCGATGGGGCCCAGAACGAAGTGTTCGGATTCGGGCTTGCGCTGGACGGTAATCGCGTGGCCGTCGGCGCGTACCTCGACGATCCCGACATCAATCTCGACGACGCAGGTACCACCACCGTGTTCGTGCACGGCGCAGGGGGCTGGACGCGCGAGGCGCGCCTGGTGCACGCGGGCGCCGAGTCGGAGGATCGATCCGGCATCGCGGTGGCCCTGCGCGACGACGTGCTGGCCTCGGGCGCCTACTTCGACATCATCGGCACCAATTTCAACCAGGGCTCGGTTGCGATCTACACGCGCAGCGCCGGCGCCTGGGCGCAAACCGCGCAGCTCATCGCACCGGCCGGGCAGCGCAACGACTTCCTCGGATTTTCGCTCGCCTACGACGGCGCTACCCTGCTGGTGGGTGCGCCGGGCGACGACAGTGCCGGCGAGGATGCGGGCGCGGCGTACGTATTCCAGCGCGACGGGGTGAATTGGCTGCTCGAGGCCAAGCTGGTCGACCTCGCCGCACCGGCCCAGGGTTTCGCCGGCATCGGGGTGGCGCTGCACGGCGATCTCGCGGTGATCGGCGCGCCCGATGCGGACATCGGCACCCAGGTCCTGCAGGGCGCGGTGCAGGTGTGGCGTCGAGGACCACAGGGCTGGGCGCAGGCGCAGACGCTGATTGCGCCGGACGGGCTGGCCTTCGATTTCCTCGGTGGCGCGGTCGCCACCGACGGCATCCGCATCCTCGCCGGTGCGCCGGGCGTGAGCACCGACGTCATCGAGGGCCACGGCGCGGTCTACGAATTCATCGCCGCCGGAGGCGGGCCATTCGTCGCCAATGGCCGCGTACCC